>Ga0157374_10000927_pt1 | contig 25510 bp, 14 predicted proteins | sample M25metaG_FD_115308 | JGI IMG/M metagenome (GOLD analysis project Ga0157374, IMG submission 115308) | Miscanthus rhizosphere microbial communities from Kellogg Biological Station, Michigan, USA - M2-5 metaG | ecosystem: Host-associated > Plants > Roots > Rhizosphere > Soil | place: USA: Michigan... | reverse complement strand
TATTAAAGATAAGATATAGGCAATCAATAGCTCCATTCATTGACTATATCAGTTTTCAGGAATGAAGAAAAGACTAAAAGAAGATCTGTTCTGAATTTAACCTATGGGTGCGTAACTACTGTACAAGAAACAATGGCTCAGATGGTTAGCAAATTTGAATCCGAAGAGTTTAAACATGGGCCGAGAGCCTTGTTAGAGAACCCCCAGCTGAAGGTACTCTATGTTATTCCGCCCGCTTTTGAAGGGAATGCTGTCAGTCAGAAAGCGGCAAAAGGTTTATATACTGATATAGGAAGGCATTACGCCTCTGCCCAACATATTTCATTACCAAAGGATAATACTTATTTCATCCGTTTCAAAAATAGCCCTGAACTCCCGCCTCATCTGCTTGGAGAAGGTTATAATATTCCAGCCAATCATATTCTGACTCTGCCAGAGGCACATAATGATTTTGAAAGTGCATTCATGTTTATTACAGCGATTCAGCAACTGGCCCATGGTTTGGTGAAACAAGCGAACAGAAATCCCAATCATCCATTGCTTGAAAAACAGGTTACTGTTTAAATTAAACCATTATCGTATAGTGAGACTACTGCTTTGCGGCAGTATAATAAAAAAATTAGAAGGCATGGTAAGAAAAAGAAAATTTATCTGAGACAAATTAAAGTTAACCAAACAGTTAGCTTCAATTTGCTCTAATCCCAGTTATGGAGTAAGTGTAAGTTTGATTATCCAGTATATTTAATCAGGAATTTCGGCTTCCACCAACTTGCCTAACGATACAAGCGATTCCTGCCAGCCCAGATAACAGGCTTCAATGGGAATTACTTCCGGCAAATTAGCTTGTACAATATTGAGTTCTGTGCCTACCGAAACCGGTTTCAAGGTTATGGTTACCCGAATTTCTCCCGGGAGATTGGGGTCATCAAAATGATCCGTATAGCAGATGCGCTCATAGGGTACTAATTCCAGATATTCACCACCAAAAGAATGGCTCTTGCCTGTGGAAAAATTCGTAAATGACATCTTGAACGTACCACCCACGTTGGCATCCATATGATGAACTTTAGCAGTAAATCCATTCGGTGGCAGCCATTTAACCATGGCTGCAGCATCCAGAAAGGCTCGATAGACTCGTTCAGGTGTTGTGCGTAATACTCGATGAAGCTGAATTGTGTTGGTAGACATTATAAATCTCTTATGGTCGACAGTACTACTTGCAGTAGTTTCCCATAAAGATAGGCAATTCTATATAACATATAATCAAAAAGCTAGATGATGACGCGATAGGAGCAGTGGCTTTGTTATCAGTGCAACAGCTCGATAGCTATATATTGTTAAGGTAACTGCTCAGTTAATACATGCTGACTCCTAAAATTAGCAAAACTTGTCTAATTCTCTATTTTTCTACTACATTTAGAGGAAATGTGGAAGTTCTAATATATTATATGTCTCGGCATCATTTAAAATTGAGTAAAAACGTTTATCCGAGAAACACGGGTTAGAGAATGGTAGGCGCCCAGGCTAAATTAAAATTGGCTATGCAACTTCATCAGAGGGGAGATCTGCAAGCTGCAGAAGCCAACTATTCTCAAGTTCTTTCCCTAGAACCGAATAATTACACCGCCCTTATTAATATTGCGACGATATATCTAAATAAAGGTGAGTGGCAACGTGCTGAGCGTTCTTTAAAGTGGGCTTCATTAGTTAATGAACCAAACCCGGAACTCATATACAAACTCGGTTTTTCTCTTCAGCAACAAGGTAAATTAGATGAAGCGATTAAAGCGTTTAATCAGGCATTGGCCCTTAAAAAAAATTTTGCTGAGGCATTTACTCAACTGGGAATCGCTTACCATCAGCAGGGAAAATTAGATGAAGCAATTGCAACGTATCAGAAAGCAACAGTACTCTGCCCAACTGATTCGGTGCTCCATTGCAAATTAGGTATTGCCTTTTATCAACAGAGAGATTTTGACCAAGCCATAATCTTGTATCAGCAGGCTATAGCAATTCAGCCAAACTATGTCGAAGCATATTCCAATCTGGGTATTGCATACAAAGAGATGGGGCTAATTGATGAAGCAATTCATAGCTATCAAAAAGCAATCTCAATTAATCCTCTCTATCCTATAGCATACTCTAATCTCGGATTAGCCTTAGCAGAACAGGGACTATTCGATGAAGCAGTACTGGCCTATCAGCAAGCAATTCAATTACAGCCAGATTTACCGGATACCCACTACAATTTAGGACTTTCACTATATAAGCAGGACAAGGTGAAGGAAGCTATTGCTTCCTATAAATGTGCAATTCAACTGAAGTCTAACCTGCCTGATGTCCATTATCACTTAGGTACAGCTCTATTCGTTCAAGGGCACGTAGATGAAAGTATTCAAGCATGTAAGCTGGAACTTGCTCTAAATTCAGAGCATGCGGATGCTCATAAAGGGCTGGCATTGGCCTTTTTACTTTATGGAAATTATGAAACTGGATTAATGGAGTATGAGTGGCGGTTTAAAGCAAGTCCCCTGGCATATCCTTCTCTGCCCTTTGAAAAGTGGGACGGATCATTAGAAGGAAATTATGAATTAATTTTCGTTGAAGAACAAGGTATTGGGGATATCATTCAGTTTATTCGTTATGCAAAGCTTCTAAGACCATACTTTCCCAACTTGTCTATTATACTTCGTGAGCCTTTGTGTGAATTAATAAAATCAACAAATTTGTTTGATAATATATATTCGCTTCCCCTGGCCATATCTACAATCCCAGCGGGTGCTCAGTGGGTTCATTTGTTATCAGTTCCTTTTCTATCGAAGACGAGGCAAAGCACTCCGCTAATCTGTGAGTCATACATCTCGGCTCCTACACATTGCGTCAATCATTGGTATGAAAAAATTCATGCTGAACGTAAATTGGTTATTGGCCTCAATTGGCAAGGAAATCCTGAAACCGAGATGAATAATCTTAAAGGCCGTTCATTTCCTTTGTCCATGTATGAGCCATTGGCTAGTATACCGGGTGTTGAGTTTGTATCGCTTCAGAAAGGGTATGGTTCAGAACAATTAGAAAGCTGTGTTTTTCGGGATCGGTTTGTGTCTTGCCAAGAGGAAATCAACCAAACCTGGGACTGGGTGGAAACGGCTGGTATTGTTCAGAATTGTGATTTGATCATTACCTCAGATACCTCCATATCGCATCTGGCAGGAGCGATGGGGAAGCCGGTCTGGATTTTGCTTAAAAGACTGCCGGATTGGCGCTGGGGGCTGGAAGGCGAAACCACTCCCTGGTATCCCTCTGCTCGGTTGTTTCGACAAACTGAAGCAGGAAACTGGACACAAGTCATACTTAAGGTTCAGGAAGAGCTTCAGAAGCTTGCCAATGAAGCATATCATACCCAGTAGGAGATGTCGTATCTTGTTCTGCTGGCTACAGGAGATTAGAAATTGATCAATAGTGGAATCTTTTTCAGGATTAAAATTGCTAAAATCAAGAGAAAGAATAAGCCAAAACAGCAGACAATAGAAGCTCCTGTAGGCAAATCCAGACTATAAGAGAAATACAAGCCTGTTAAACTACTGCTTAAGGATACTGCTAATGCTATCCCAAACGCAGTCCAGAAATTCTTACATAAGAGTAGACCGCATACTGCAGGTACAATTAGATAAGAGAATGCTTGTAGTACGCCTGTTGCACCGATTGCGCTAGAAATTACCAATGCCAGGCTAATATAAAATAGTGTGTTCCAGAGGTTTAGGGGAGACACTTTTGAATCTGAATGGGTCTGCACCTCGTAAGATTTGAAAGACAGTGTATAAAACTTCTTGTAAAAAAGAAGGTGAAACAATCCTACCAAGGCAAATGTAATTGCTATTTCGGTAATTTGAGATGATTGAATGGCTAGGATATTCCCAAAGAGAATCTCAGTGACATCGGAATCTCCGTGAGGTGTTTTGGCCATAATTAAAATAGATAGGGCCGCAGCAAAGGCATAAATAATCCCAATGATGGCCTCTTGCGGAATCCTTTTACTGTTATTCGGGATAAGAGATAAACCTAGGGCGCCTATTAACGTAAAAAGGACGGCATAGATTCTAGGGTCTCCACCGACTAACATGGCAAAAGCCACTCCCACGGAAGAGATTTGAGCCAGTGCTAAATCAATAAACACGATTCCCCGTTTAATCACATGGATGCCAAAGTAGGAAAGAATGAATGTGAGGAGTAAGCAAACTACGAATGCTTGACTCATAAAGGGTAGTTGAAACATTTCCAGCATGTCGGAATTCCTCTTGGTATATGGTTCTAAAGGTTTTTTAGTAAAGTATCCAACTGGTAGTCAAAAAGCTTAAAGTAACTGTCTACACCTGGCATACCGCCCACAGAGGGTGGCAAAGTGACTACCTTGATACCCGTTGCTTTGGCGATTAAGTCAGGTACCTGATGACTAAAATAAGGCTCCATGAGAATCAGTTGAATATGTTCTGTCTTAACGCGCTGAATGAGTTGGCTGATATATTTAGGTGAAGGTGGTATTCCGGGTTTTGGCTCAATATTGCATACCACATCTAAACCAAAGCGATGCTCAAAGTAAGGCCAGCTCTGATGGTAAGTAATGACCTTAACGCCAGTCAGCGGTTTGGCTTCAGTGAGCCAGCCGGTTAGTTTTTTAGCCAAGCTTTTCAGGAAGATCTGCCGCTGTTGATCAAAGTATTCACTGTCTGACGGATCTACTCTTTTAAGTCCTGTAACGATATTAGCACTTATATACTTTGCATTAACCGGATCTAACCAGTAGTGAGGGTTGCCTTGCCCATGGACATCGCCCAAGGAACGATCCACCTTACCATAAGGAACATTCAGCAGAGGGACTCCCATTGACGCATCCACAAAGCCAGCTGTACCCGGATAAATTTTATGATTCCGGGAGTTCTCGATGAGTGGCGATAACCAAGGTTCCAAACCAAGTCCCACTTGTACGATCATATCGGCATTTCTCAGTTTGAGAATAAAGCTAGGTTTTGGAGGAACAAAATGGGGATCTTGGGTACCTTTGCCAATGGAAAACACATCGACCTTATCGCCACCGATTGCCTTGGTAATAGAGGCTAAATCTTCCAGAGAGGTCACCACATTAATTTTGGGGTCTGCGAACCCATTACCCGGAAAGGTTAAGGTGGCTATAACGAGAGACAAACACAAAAGACATTTCTGAAAACTTTGAAACATGATTTGATTCCTTTTCAAGTGAAATACGAATTCTAAAAAGTATGGGGTGGATGCAACCCAAGAATGACCGTGTATTGAAGCCATGCCTGATCACTGGAGCGTACCTGGCTATCACCGAACGTATGTTTGAATTCTGCGCGCCAGCGACCAAACTCGCTCTCCCAAAAATCCACATAAGGAGCCAGGGCAATGGTTTGTGCGTTCGCTATAGTCGGATATTGGGTGTAATCAATACGCACACCTGCATGCCAACGGTTACTCAGCTTGTATTCCAGAAAGGAGTATCCTCCGAATAACCAAGGATTCCCTAGCGTTGGATTTTTACGTTCACCGGCTAAAAGCTCAGTCTGCCAGATCAAGGCATGCAGCTGACTTGGTGGCAACCAGCGGTAGGTTAAGTCCATTCCGCCAACTCGGGCAAATTGACTGCCTGGACTTTGTATGTTGGGCGCCGTTGCCCCACTGAGGCCAATTTCCAAAGATTGATTATTCGGCAAATCGAAAAAGTTCTTCCAGCGTCCAACGATTAAAGGTTTATCTAATCGGCCATGCCCAAAAAAAGTAGAGTTATCTCCATTGGCAACCTGGACATCCAGCGAAGAAAACCACGAGGTTGGCAAAATTTTACTGAGAGATACCCCGCTCTCAACCAACCCCTCATCACCAAAGAAGTTTACATAAACATCGGGCCTGTCAGTTTGGGGTAAGTCATGCCCGTGGATTACATTGAGTTTGCCAAACGGACTGCGCATTTGCCCTACTTTAGCCTGTAATCCATAGGGCAGGCTCAGCAAAGTCAGGTAGCCTTCTTCCAGATCCAAATTTTCTCCATCCGGTTTGGAGAAAATAAAAGCAGCCTTGGCATAGGGATCTACGGCTGCGGAAAAACCAAATTCTGACTCTCTTACACTGACTCGGCCACGATCAGCCACACTGTTACGATTGGTGTAATGACTCACAAAGTCGCCGGTCACCATCACATCCGGATTGAACATTTGCCCCAGGTTCGCCCCGGAGGTGCTAAAAGGCTGAGTAGTTACATCCAGCGGAGAACGCCCGCTAAAAGCAAACCCCTTGGCAGATAATGGTGTGCTTCTCTGTGGTTTGATATTGTTTGATACGGAGGCCAATGCCAGTGGTTCATCCTCGCCAAAGATTAACTCTTCACCAATTTCCTGTTGAGTAGGTAGAACTGGAGAAGGAGTTGATGGCGGCTTATCCCGGACTGTCTGTTGAGATGCGTTTTGTTTATGAATCTCGACCATTAAAGTCTCTATGGTGTTTTGTAGTCGCTGTATTTGAGCTTTATAGTCCTGCTGTATCGCTGTAATTTGGGCCTCCAGCCTGGTGATCTGTTTCTGGGTTTCTGGGTTATTGATGGCAATGGCTTGTGATTCATTTGGCTCACTCCAAGCGTTACCCATAGTCACTATGAAAAATAGCGACCACCAAATGGCAAGCCCAAATAAGCCTGCCAAATTCATGTTAAGCAGGACTCGTCGTTCCATAGTAAACATGGAAATCTCCTATCGAGCTGAATGAGTTACTGATTCGTTTATTCGAGTCTCGAAGGTGGAGCCCTGGAAAGCCAATATATAGAGACTTCTGAGCTAAATTGCCATATTGAATCTAAATTTTGTTTGCTTAAGAGCAAAGGCGAAATCCATAAAGGTGGAATCCAAAAAAGGGCCACTGGGTTTTCGGTGATTTGTCGACAAACAGGACAGTCAGCCTGACTCGTAAGGGGGTCTATCACAAACTTGGCTACAATCTCAGATTGTTCGATGATGATTGAAATAGCGGAATTTGCTGCTTGCCTGGCATCCTCACTTTCAAATACATGAGCGACAAAAGGATGTAGCAGCATCACCGCATAACAAACTAGACTAAGAACGATTAGTCCAAGCTTTAATAATGGATGACCTTGCCGAATAACTACCATAGCCAGAGATAATACCTCAGACTCAGAAATCTCCATAGCATTAATTCTGATTGATTGTTCTATTGGGTACGAACTTGAACAGACGGAAAGGGTCGTTCTTGCTGGACAAGCGGGCTTGGATTGTCCAGCTGATTTCAGATACAATACTGGTATTGTTGTGGAGGATTGGAAAATGAATCAGCAAAATGAAGTGGCACTTGAGACGGCTGGGCGGGAGATTGTGAGCAGTCGGATCATCAATGCTCCGCAAGAGAAAGTTTTTGAAGCATTTTGCAATCCGGACATTTTGGTCCGTTGGTGGGGGCCGGAAGGATTTACCAATACCTTCCATACATTCGATTTCCGGCCCGGTGGGACCTGGGAATTCGTCATGCATGGCCCAAATGGAACCGATTATCCGAACAACAGTGAATTTGTAGAAATTCTGGAGCCGGAGCGGGTGGTGTTTGATCACATAACCTTGCCGAAATTTAGGATGACCATTAGCTTCGAAAAGTCCGATCAGGCTGGCATGACCCAATTTGGTTTTCGTATGTTGTTCGAATCGGCAGAAGTCTGTGAACAGTTGAAAGGGCTTTGCATTCCGGCAAACGAGCAGAACTTTGATCGTCTGGAGGCTGTGCTGGCTGGCCTTTAACCGAATGGTAGGAGATTTTTGGGAAAAGGCTAACTAGGGGTCAGGCCATCAAGCTTTGTTGATGGCAGGTCTTGCTGTCAAAGATAATCTATTCTGCCGGAATGAACCTTATCTGGTCATAATCAAACTTAAATGGCTCTAACAGGTTAACAAATAGAGTATGTATGCTTATTTAGAAATTAAATGAGATAAGGGAACCGTTCTTAGGTTATTTATCATTGGCAGATACCAAGCATAGGGTTACAGTATCAATTTCTTAATATTATTAAAGTACAGTCAACCCTAGGCCGAAAAGGGAGCATAGCTTTATTGAAAAGTGAGGTCAGAAGTGGATGTTTGAGGGCAGGTTAAAGCTAGGAACCCTATTCTACTTAGGGGTACTGGTGATGATAATGGGCTCTGCGGGTGCAGAAAAACTTAAACTGGCCATAGGGGAACCGGTCTTATTAAGAGGTAGCGCTACAATAACCGCGGAACAGTCGGAACATCAGCTTGTACCTTTGGAAGTAAGGCGTGTTATCGATATTGACAGCCAGACACGGCTGTTAGGTGGCGATCAAGATCTGTCCAATTCATCCAAAAAGCAATTACCGACTCAGAAGTTTCCATTTTTTCTGCGTCCCGAGAATATTAAGGATAATCTGGAGCTTACCATCGGCTATATCAGGGGTATTAATACGCCAGAAGCACACCAGGAAGGGCAAAGCAACACCCCCTTTGTCAGCAGCCCCGCTGTAATTAAGGTCAATGGAATTCGGCTTCAATACATTTATACGGATGGCGAACTCATTCGAGTTAAAATTCCAAAAGATGTTCTGCAAAATCAGGGTTTTAATGTGATACAGGTCGAGGCAGGCTTTTATTTTCTGCCTGGAAATCAACTTGCGTATGATCAGCTTCAATTGCAGCATCTGGCTTTAAATTATTAGGTGTGAGAGGACTATAACTTTCTGATAATAGTGCATGACTGTGAGTTATACCCTCATTTTTTTACTAACTTTGGCTTCCAGCCTGCTTAAATTGTTCAGCATTGGCGGCTATCGATCAAGCTTGTCTATTTGGATTTTGTCAAAGAATAATCAACAATTCCGGGACTCCTAAAGTGCATGAGACCGGTACGATTCGTCTTGAATACATTGATCAGAGGATTTTTTCTGGTTTTTTTATCGTTCAAAAATTTAATCGGAAAAACTTGCGCTTATTCTTCAGTTCCCACATCTGAATGGTGTTATATTTGTTTTTTACTTTTTTTGTTTGTTCATTGCTATAGTAGAGAATAGCTCTTTTTTGGTTGATCCCCTTAAGGCAAATAACAAGTGCTGTGGCAAAGGAAATACAATGCAATATAGTAGACCCCTCTCTGTCAGGACAGTACTCTTGGCTGGTACCTTTTTTATTTCCGCAACAGTAGGGTCTATGCCCATGTGCTGGGCGCAGCTAAGCCCGCAGTTTCAGCAAACTATCCAACAACAGCCTGGTGCCGTGATTCAGCACTTGGATGACAATATGACTGGAAAACCCAATAAAATTACGCCTTCTGAGCTGGATTCAACAATCAAGGACACTCCCAAAACACCCGCTATCAAGAACGATATTCCCCAGCCTCGGCTTGATGACAGCCTGAAGCGTAAGCTGATGATTAACACCATCCAGGTGGAAGGCTATAAGGTACTAACCGAGCAGGAAGTTCAGAGTATTATTAAGCCTTACGAGCATAAAGAAAGCTCATTTATTGAACTTCAGGAAAACGTGGCTGACAAGCTGACTGCCCTATACGAAAAAAAGGGTTATATCACGTCGTTAGCGTTTATTCCGCCACAGACCATTGATGGCGGTGTAATCAAAATTAAAGTGGATGAAGGCCGGATCTGCAAAGTCAGCCTTGAGAATTCACGCTGGTTCAAACCTATTGCAGTAACGCCGCGCATGTCCCTGAAAGTGGGTGAACCATTTAATGTAAAACCATTGCAAACCAGTCTTCGCAGATTGAACGAAAATCCAGATCTGGTATTGCAAGCAACCCTGAAGGCGGGGCCTAACTCCGGGGATACGGAAATTGTATTAACACCTCGTCGTGAAAGCTTTTTTGCGCATGTTACGCCGTTTATCGATAACCTGGGGCGGCCGGTTATCGGAAATACCCGCTATGGCGTGACAATGTCCGATAATAACGTTACCGGACTGGGAGACACTGCTTTTTCCAGTAACTATTGGACCAAACATTCCTTCGGTACGATTAATGGCTATGAGTTGCCTCTGGGTTCCCACGGTACAAAACTGGGATTTGCTAACGCTCATACCCAATTTGGCTTCAGGCAGCAAGGTTTTAAGCTGAATGGCAACTCGAACATTAACACGCCTTACCTTCATCAAGAGCTGTTCCGAAGCGAGAAAATGATTCTGTCTACCGAACTGGGGCTAGCCATTAAAAATTCCGACTTTCAGATCGATAAGACCTTAATAAGCCAGGATAAATTGCGGGTTTTAACCTCTGCCCTGAATATGCAGACTTTCGATCGCTGGGGGCGCACGTCCATGCGTCATGAGCTTGGCTTTGGGTTGAATATGGTGAATGCAACCGAGAAAGACAGTGCGCTTGCCACCCGGCCTGGAACCAGTGGAAAGTTTTTCCGGTATACGGCATCATTTTCACGGCTGCAAAAGCTGCCTTTTGGGACGTACGGTATCCTGAAAATGCAGGGCCAGGCTACACCCGACCGTTTGTTTTCGTTGGAACAGATGCAAATTGGCGGCGCTGCCTCGGTCCGTGGGTATCAGGAAGGCCGTCTGATTGGCGATAAAGGCTTTATGGCCAGCGCGGAATGGCGTATCCCTCTAAAGTTTTTACCTGAAACCATGAAACTGGGTCGTTACAAATTGAATAAAAATCTCGAATTGGTAACATTTTTTGATGCGGGGGGCGTCTTTGATAATCACGCTTCCAGTGGGGTGAATAGCCAAAGTGGCCGTCGTCAGCCGCATGGATATCTGATGGGTACGGGTATTGGCCTGCGGGCAGCGTTAACCCGTTTCCTGGCGGCCAGGATAGACGTAGGCTTTCCCTTAATTAAACAGCAACCCGATCGCGATTCCGCCAGGGTACATTTTGGGGTTGAAAGCCGACTTTTTTAAGAAAAATGAGTAAATAATCAGGGCAATTCTGTCTCTTTTTATTGTTTGTTTTATGTAAGGAATCTATATCCCATGCTTCCTTTTCATCAAAACAAACAAGGAGCCAGATATGTTGTCATTGCGAAAGCAAGCCACCAAGATTGTTAGAAATGGCAATAACAGTCACAGTTTTGTCTATTTCATTGATGGCAGAATCCGCACGTTTTATACGCATATTGACGACATCAACAGCCAAATCGCCGCATTATTCGGCTCCCTCAATGCGATTTCCGTTTTAAGCTTTCCCGCCAAAGTCATGTTGTCTGTCGTGTTGGCCATTATGCCTGCGTCAGCTGCTTTTGCGCTTGATCCTGGCGCACTACCCACCGGTTACACTTCCATTAGTGGGAATGTGCAGTTTAACCAAACCCCTGGCATTTTGAATGTCAGTACCGGTGCTACCAAATCCATTGTGAACTACGACACCTTCAATATTGGCAGCAATGCACGGGTCAACTTCAACCTGCCTACGAGCGGTTCCTCCATTCTAAACCGGGTGGTTGGCGGCAATACCTCGGAAATATACGGAACCATGTCATCTAATGGCCGTGTGTTTCTGGTCAATCCGGCTGGCATTTTCTTCGGTAACGGGGCAAACGTTACGGTCAATGGGATCGTAGCTTCCACGCTGGGCATCAGCGATCAAAAATTTCTGGCAGGGCAATATGAATTTACCCGAGGCGCAGGCACCGCGCCTGGCCATATTGAAGTGGCTCCCGGCGCGAATATTACGGTATTAAATGGCGGCAGCGCTTCTTTTTTAGCCTCTTCTTTCATCAATAATGGCAACATTACAGCCAATGGCGGCACTATCCAGGTTGGCATTGGCGATCGCATTACATTGGGTGATGATCTGATTGGCATTACGGTTAACGAAGCCCTTAGTGATTCCTTGAATCGTGCGGCTTTGATTAACACCGGCACCTTGACTGCGGCCCAGGTCAAATTACTGGCCTCAACGGTTAAGCATGATATGTTGGATGTGATCGTCAATAACTCCGGCCGCATCAGCGCTAATAAAGTGGTTGATGGTCCAGGCGGTACTGTGGAATTGATTGCCGAAAACGGCATCGTCAATAACTCCGGCGTGATCAATGCGAGCGGGACCCAGGGTGGTCAGATTACACTTCAGGGCGAATCCGCTCAGAACTCCGGACAGCTTTTGGCTAGTGGTTCGTCGGGACAGGGTGGCACAATCAGCGTGTTGGGCAACCAGTCGGTTGGCCTGACCGATAATGCCTTCATCAATGCATCCGGCCAAACCGGTGGCGGTTCAGTCTTTATTGGCGGCGATTATATGGGCGGTAACCCGCTGATTCGCAATGTGTTATATACCTATGTCGGACAGAATGTGGCCATTAAAGCCGATGCTATAAACTCCGGCAACGGGGGTAAAGTCATTGTCTGGGGTAACGAAGCGACAGGTTTCTATGGAAATATCAGTGCCCAGGGCGGTTTGCTGTCCGGCAATGGTGGTTTTGTGGAAACTTCGGGCAAGAATTACCTGGATATGCAAGGCATGGTTAACGCCAACGCGAGAAATGCCAATGGCAGCGCCGGTAGCTGGCTGTTGGATCCCAACGATGTAACCATTACCAACACATCGACAAACACCAGTTCCGTTTTTGATGCTTCCACTAACACTTGGACCTTTGCGCATAGCGGTCCGAACTCCACGGTTTCTTCAATTAATGTCAATGCGATTAACACTTCCTTGAATGCAGGCACGAATGTCACTATTCATACCGGCAGCCTTTCCACAACCGGTAATAACAATGGTAATAACGGCAATAATGGAAACAATAATGGCAATATCGGAAACAACGGTAATAATGGCAATGATAACAATAATGGAAATGATGACCGTACACAGACAGGCAGCGGAACACAACCCGGAGATATTACTGTTAGCGCGCTGATCAATAAAACTTCCGGTACGGCATCTACCCTGACTTTATTGGCCGCCAATAATATTACTGTTGCATCATCCGGCGGTATAACCGCCAGTGGCAGTGCTCCACTCAATGTGACTTTGGCCGCGGATCATGATGTTTCAGCCAGCTCTCCCAGTAATGGAGTCGGCTCGATCTTTCTCAATGGTGGGATTTCCACTAATAATGGCTCAGTTAATATTAGCGGCGTCGCTGCCAATCTAAACAATAATATGACCGCAGGCAACGGTAGCATAAATATTTCGGCTTCCGGCGGCGATATTTCTCATACTTCCGGTTCAATAAGCGCGGCCAGTATCAATCTGACCACCACGGCGGGCAATATTTCCCAAACCGGCGGCAGTGTCCAGGCAAACTCAGTTATTTTGAACGCCACTGGGGGCAACATTACTACAACCGGCGGTACAATGAGTGGCACCAGCCTTAGTGCTACGACCAATAACACCGGTAACAGCATTACGATTAATGATGCCGACTTTAATTCAGCTACGTTGAAAACCAACAATGGTACCGTGACTTATAATGATCACGATGGGGTTTCGGTCAACGTAAATGCTGGCACCGGCAGTGCAAATATTACCAGCAATGCTACAGGCACGGTTTCCAACAATGGCGCGACGGAGTCCAATCTAGTGCTAATCGGTGCTAACCAGGCACAGATTTTGAATTTAACCGCCAATGCCGGTAATATAACCCAAACGGTAGGTGGCAGCGTGGTTGGAACCACTTTAAACGCTACCGCTAACGGTGTCGGAAGCTCGATTGCCATTACAAATGCTGATTTTAGTAATGTGAATTTAAACACCAAGTTTGGTGATATTTCCTACACGGATACGGATGGTGTTTCCGCTCATTTTGATACCGGTTCCGCATCCGGCAATACGGTCAATATCACTGCGGGCAGCGGTACAAATCTGAATGGTGGCGCTGAAGCCAGCGGCTTGCAAATCACCGGCGCCAACGAAGCGGGTCTGGCAAATTTGACTGCTAATGCAGGTAATGTCAGTCAGGCCAGCGGATCAATCAACACCGTGACGACGAATCTGACTGCCGGGAATGGTGGAATTTCCCAAAGCGGTGGTTCCATCACTGGTGTTACCGTGAACTTGAATGCGACCAACGGCAATATTAACCATAGCAATGGAACGATTAACGCCAATACGGCAAATCTGACCACAAACAATGGAAACATTGCTCAAACGGGTGGCAGCTTGAGCGCAGGTACCGTTAATCTGACCGCAACCGGAGGTACTATCTCATCTACGAGTGGTGCCTTAAGCGGTACGAACCTAACTGCCACCACGAATACCAACGGTAATGGCATTACGATTAATGACGCTGACTTTGGTTCGGCTAACTTGAAAGCAAATAATGGCAACGTGACCTATAACGATCGCGATGGCATGGCCCTGACCGTCAATACAGGTACTGGCAATGCGACGATTACCACCTCCGCGGCAGGCGTTGTTTCCAACAATGGCGCGATTGAATCCGATTTAATTTTATCGGGTGATAATAAAGCCCAAACTTTAAACTTAACCGCTAACGCCGGTAATATCAATCAAGCGGTTGGGACTGTGTCTGGCAATACGCTCAATGCCACCACCAATGGTGTTGGAAATACCATAACCATCAGCAACGCGGATTTTAGCAGCGCCGATCTGAAAACCAATCTGGGGAATATTAATTATACGGATACTGATGGTATCGCCGTTCACTTTGATGTCGGTACTTCCGCAGCGAATACCGTGAATATTACCGCAGGCAACAGTTCCAATCTGAATAATGGTTTGGAAGCCAGCGGCATTCAGTTAACTGGCGGTAGTCAGGCAGGTCTGGTTAACCTCATTGCTCAAACCGGTAACATTATTCAAAACAGTGGTGCGCTCAATTCCAATACCAGTAATCTGACGGCACAAAACGGCAGTATTATTCAAAACGGCGGCCTGCTCAGCAGCGTGAATTTGAATCTCAATGCGATCAATGGTGATATCAACCAAAGTAACGGCACCATGAACGCCGCTGTTCTCAACCTGCAAACCCAGAATGGATCCATCTTGCAATCAGGCGGCGTGATGCTGGCTAATACGATTGGTCTGACCGCAATCCAGGGAAACATCAATCAAACCGGTGGCAGCCTGAGCGGGGGCGATGTGAATTTAACGACCAATGGCGGTAGCATTGCTCAAACCGGTGGCACAATGACAGGTAACAGTTTAACCGCCCACACGGACAGTTCACCGGGACAATCCATTACTATTAGCAATGCAGACTTTACCAACATTACCCTGAAAACCAACAATGCCAATATCGTCTATTCCGATAGCGATGGCGTGAATATCAATGTCAATGCTGGTGTGCTGGGTAACGTCACTGTTACTACTGGTACCGACAGCCTAACCAGCAATGGCGTGGTTGAAAATGGGTTACAGTTGACCGGAGCAAACAAAGCTAACACCCTGAGCTTATTCGCTAACCATGGCGATATTAATCAGGCAATTGGCAGCACTATCAGCGGTCTTGCTTTAAATGCCGAAACTAAGGATTTGGGCCATTCGATCAACTTAACGGACGCCGATTTCAACAGCGCCAGCCTGAAGTCTAAAGATGGCAATATTTCATACCAGGATGCGGATTCTATTATTACCAGCGTGCAAGCGGGTATTGGCTCCGCAACTGTAATCAGTAAAGCTGCGGGGCTGTTATCCAATAATGGATCCGATAGTTTGGGTGGAATTATCCTGACCGGCACCAACTCCGGTGTCTCTGTGAATTTAACCGCCAATGAGGGTACTATTACGCAAATGGCAAACAGTACGGTCCAAGGCGAAACCCTGAATGCGGAAACCAAGCAATTGGGCAAATCCATCATCCTGACCGATACGGACTTCAGCTTCACTAATCTGAAAACCAACAACGGCAATATCACTCTGAACGATCGCGATGGCATGAGTTTGAATGTGCAAGCCGGAACTGGTACCGCGAACATTAGCTCCGAAGTGTCCTCAGCGCACTCGGTGAATTTCACGGAAGGACCCGGCTTGGTGCTCACAGGCAATAACAACGCGGGTACTTTAAATCTGACTACCAATGTCGGCGATATTACCCAGACAGCGGGGAGTACCCTCAGCGGTAACGCACTAAACGTGAAAAGCGACAGTGGTCAAGTCATCCTGACCAATGACAACGCCAACCAATTTAATCAGTTCAGCGCCAGTTCCAAGCAAGGAAATGTCAGTTACCGAGATACGGATGGTATTAATATCACTTCGGTGAATTTAAATACCGATGGCAATAGCACCTTGGGCAACTTCAGCATTCAAACCAACGGAGCCGGCAATATCACTCAAACCGGTAGCATCAATGGTGTGAACAATGTGACGGTGACCACGGATACCGGCAACGCCACTTTAATGAACGCCCTCAATGATGCTCAAACTCTGACGGTTAGTTCCAATCAGGGCAATGTCAGCTTCCGTGACGTGAACAATATTAATGTTAATTCGGCTAACCTGGATGCAGACGGAAATGAAGTTCGAGGCAATTTTTCGCTACAAACCTCGTTATTCGGGAATATTACTCAAACCGGCAACATAACCGGTGTGGATACTTTGAAACTTCGCACTGATTTGGGTAATGCAAACCTGGCGCTAAATAATAACGTACACAATCTGGATACCGGTTCCAACTTTGGTAGCACCACATTTACGAACACGGGATCCTTTAATTTGACCGGCGCGAATATGAATATGAACAATCTGCTGTGGAAGGGCGATTTGAACCTGACCACGCAGACCGGCCAGATTACGCAAACTGCCGCCATTAATGCTAGCGAGTTGAAAATAACCGGTAACGCGAATTTGACGAATACTCAAAATAATGTGGATGTCTTATCGGCCTTTGGTAATGGTGCTACTGTTTCTTATACCGATAAGAATGGCTTCAATCTGGCGCAATCCAATGTCGGAAACGGTGTTCTGAATTTAGGCAGCGTCACGGGAGAGATTAACCAGACTGCTTACTCTCCCATCCTGTCATTGCTATTGCAAAACAGAAATATTACTAACGATGGTGGCGTGACAGCAGGTACCGTCAATCTGAATCTGGGGAACGGTGCGAACGCTTATCTCACGAATAGTCAGAATGCGATCGGTAACTTCTCCCTGTTGGGAAGCCTGAATTGCGTTAAGCTGATCAATAGCAATCAACTGAACCTGACCGGCGTCAATGATTCAACCGGCATTCTGGACACCACAGTTCTCAATGGTCAAAACCTGACTCAATCCGCAGGGCTGACCCTGGGCGGATTAAAAGTTACTATGCAGGATGGTGGCCAATTTAATCTGAACGATGCCACGAACAACGTGCAGGCGCTCTCGGTCAATGCCACTGGCGAGAATACTCAAAACATCCAGGGTTCTTTCACAAATAACGGTAACCTGACTTTGGCTGCTTCCGATATGCAGAACGGCGATGTGAGCCTGACAATCCTCAATGGCGGAAATCTGACCCAAGGTAGCTATAATTGCGCTTCCGGTTCATGCGGCTTGGCAGCCGGCGGACTCCATTCCGATGAATTGCAAGTCAATATGGTAGATGGCGGCGATGCCACCTTATCCAATACCGGTAACCTGGTGAACTCATTCTCCGCGAATGCGTGGGGCAACAATACCATCAACAGCCAAGTGCAATTCACCAATGGTAAGGTGCTGAACCTGGCCAGCTCGTTCCTGAATCAAGGCGATCTCTCGTTAACGCTCTTGAACGGTGCTAATCTGAATCAAGACAACCTCTATAATGGAGGCATTTTCCTTCCCCCGTTTATTTGGGGAAATAATCTGATCAACCTGAATTCGTTTGGCGGCAATTCCATTTCCAGAAACATTCTTTCTAACGGAGGTGTTTTCGCCAATGAATTTAGCGTCAATCTGCTTGGTGGCGGATCGGCCTCGCTCAATACACAGTTCAATAGCGTTGGGGTATTCTCCGCCAATACCAGCGGGAATTCAGCCAATTCCGTTATCCGGTTTAATAACTTCGGCGATTTGAACCTCGCGCATTCCGATGTGGGGCAAGGTAAACTCTATATCGTCACGCAAGGGAACTTGAATAACGCTGATTTGAGTGAAAATAATCGGAACATCACTACCAACAGCAGTACCCTGCAAGGCGATGTGATCGATCTGGAAGCTGCGGGTGGCGGGAATCTGGATGTTTATAACAACATCACTGCAGCCAGCCAAATCCGGTTGACTACCAGCAGCCCAAGTGGTGAGATTGGATTCCCGAACCTTCAATTGGTGAATCTGGATCTTCCTGGATTCCCTTTTCCTGGCTTTACCATTCCCACTGGCGGAATTAACATCCATGCTGGCTCCAATGTGGAAGCTCGAACCGGTAGCGTCTATATTAACACTGACCGGCTAACGATAGATGGACAGGTACAAGGCCAACTGGTGCAAATCTGGCCCTGGAGTTTAAGCCTTTCTATGGGTATTGCGGGTGGCTCCGGTAATCTGCAACTCAGCCAGGGCTTAGTAAATCACATCAATAACGCTCCTGAGTTGGGCCTGAACACCTTGATGTTTGGTCACCAAAATTACATGGGTACGATTTCGTTAGGCTCGCTGAATCTATCCGATCATCGTATGACTGATGTGGCTTTCAATGCGCCTCGCGTGTTTGATGCAACGCCCACAAACGATTCCAGTTTCAACGTCATCATGGCTGATAATCGTAACGTATACTTCACTGCTGGTGCGGATACGGTGGCTAATTGGGCCACAGCTCCCGGAGGAATCAGTTATGGCTCAAACAGTTCCCTGTTTGCGGACTTGGATGTCGCAGTCAGTGGAAGTGGTTTGATTCACGTCCGTCTTGCGGATTATACGGGTGTCGGCAATGGTTTCTCCATCCTGACCGGTGGCGGTAATAGCGCCTTCATTAATACAATGGATCAGGATAACTCCGGCAGTCTGAAGAACTATGGTTCTGCCTTATCAGCTCGCGCTGGTAGTCTAATTATTAACGAGATTAAGGGAACCAGCATTAACTTGCCTGGCAATCCGGTTGATAATACGCCGACTTCTTTCGGTAGCGTGAAGCCGGTGCAGTTTATCCCGAACCAATCATTCTAAAATCCTTTCGATGATTATCACTTTAAAAGTCCGAGTATCATTATGATACTCGGACTAAATATTAGAGTATGTCCTTTTACTTGTGCAAAGGCGTCTAATATTTACGCTATTTCAAGGCGCTTTAGGGTATGACTTATTCCCTTTTAAGAACCAGTTAGATGGGAGGTTCATAGTTGACTATTGAGGGTCATCCACTGAGCCAGAATCGAATTGTCCGTCAGGACTATTCTTGGTGCATAATGAAGGACCAGTCAGCGAAACCTATGCTAGGGGAGTTGCTGCCCGGGTATTTAATGATTGTATAATTATTCAAAAAATGCTAAGAGCAAAAAACAATGGATTAAATGTTTTTAATAATTTAATATGTTAATCCAACTGCCTAAGTCTTTTACCTTGTCAATATAGTAAATTAAGGAATAAATAGAGGTTCGGGTTTAAGAAATTGATACTAAGTAGAAACTTGGGCTATGAGCTAGCGACTGCTCTGGCATTTTCTCAGATAAGCCTGCTGGTGCTTATTCTGGCCAATTTTGGATATAATCAGCTATAAGTAGAGTAGCATATTTAAATTCCTCTTATACTTAATCTTCTTTTTTGTTATGATTTATAAATCACTTTACCTTATTTGATCTCGTTTTATATAATTTATATATTATTGATATGCATTCTGTAAAATCCATTCTTATGCTTGTAAATGAGCAAGCAGATTCACCTTTGCTTTTTGATGCAGATGAAATATTGGATTGCATTATGGAGAATTCAATTGATTGTATTGTGATTAAAGACAAGCAAGGGCGTTACATTTGGATCAACAATGCAGGATGCGCTTTCCTTAATCGTTCTCTGGAAGAGGTAATTGGCAAAACTGACTTTGATTTATTTGAAAAAGAAGCGGCGCTGGTCATCCGCAATACGGATCAAGAAGTCATGATGCAGGATATTACGCATACCTATGAAGCATTTCTTAAACCCAGCCATGCTCATGGGCGTCAATTTAAAGCGATTAAGCGGGCTTATAAAAATAGTTATGGTGAAATTCAAGGGATCATCAATATTGTCAGAGATATTACTAGTGCTACGGATGTAATAACTCAAGAGCGAGCCGGCTAAAAACGACTTGCCTCAGACATAGTATTAACTAATGCTGCAGCTTCAAGAATCGCTTCCTCTCCATATTCTGCTAATGCTTTCCAGGCCAGTAGCGTGTTTAAAGAAATAGGACAGTGAGGGGAATTAGCTAAACAAACTAGCATGTGTTTTGACAATAATCTACCTGCCCGTTGATAAGATCTGTACTGACTCGGATCAATCCCTGATTCAAGTAAAATCCGATGCTTACTTAAGCCAGTGTCACTTTCTGCGTTCGATAATAGTTGCTCAATGCGAGCATAAAAATTCATAGGTTGATATTTTTTCTTATGATTTTAATGGGCAAGTTAATATGAATGTAGGTATTATCTTCTTACTTTGCCATAATTATTGATTGGGGTCAATATTATAGCAGAGCTTTAATACGTTGCTTGCTAGTATGCGACGTTAGAGTTAGTCGAAAAAAAAGGCCTTATTCTGCCAACCAGAAAAAGGCCCATGAATTGATTCAACCAACGTTAACTAATGCTATGCTTTCACAGAACAAGCCTGTGCAATTTTTGCACAGGTTTTATCTTGTAAAAGTAGCTGATAACAGGGTGAGGTATCTAAAATTACTGCCCAAAAATAAAAGACAATTTTATACAGACAATGTTGTACTTAAAACACTATAAAGTCAACAGTATTTTCATTGAATTTATATGAACTAACGTATGCATATAAAAGAAAATTAGATGAATATTAGATAGAATAATGGCATATTAGCCTTGGCACCAAAGTTTTTTGGCTAGTACTCTACAAATGGTTGATGATATAGAGGTGACATAATGTGACACTGTCTGACCATAATCTGCCTTAGCGAGGCTTTATTTTATAAAAAATTATATAATCTAAGCCAAGGGTTCTCTCAGATGCAGAACGTCATAGGGAATTGTCTTAAGTGTTGTCTCAAACCCAGTAGACATGCTGAGCAATGACATAGGGTTATTGAAAGGTGGTAGTGGAAGGTATGAAAGCGCTACTTCATTAGTAGAGAGCTATTCCATGAAATGATTTAACATTTTGAGATAGTCATTAGATGGTTCAGATTCGACTAATTTATCAATTTTTTCCTACTGTATTTAGAGGAAATAGAGGGGTTTCAATCTATATATGACTGAGCAACGTTTAAAATAGTGGAGAAAGACTCTTATCTTAAAAAATGTGGATTAGAGAATGGCAAGTATCCAAGCGCAATTGAAAATGGCTCTCCAGCTTCATCAGAGAGGGGATTTTCAAGGTGCAGAAGCTCACTATTCTCAAGTTCTGTCAGTTGAACCCAATAATTACACCGCATTAGTTAATGTGGCAACGATTTATCTCAGCAAAGGGGAATGGCAACGTGCCGAACGCTCTTTAAAATGGGCCTCTTTAACCAATGGCGCCAATCCAGAAATCTTCTATAAACTGGGCTTCTCTCTCCAGCAGCAAGGGAAGCTCGATGAAGCGATTGTTGCCTATCAAAAGGTCCTCAAGCAACAGGAAAACTACTCTGCTGCTTACTCTCAGCTGGGGATGATTTATCATCAGCAGGGTAAGTTTGAAGAAGCTATCGCAGCCTTTAGGAAATGCATAGCACTTGAGCCTAATTCTGCGGATGGATACTATAATTTGGGCTATACACTGCAATCATCTGACCAGTTTGAAGAATCGATACCTTACTATTTGCAAGCTCTGAAATTGCAGCCTCAGCATTCTTCAGCGCAGATGAATCTTGCCATTGCTTTCAGAAAACATGGGAAACTGCCAGAGGCGTTAAATTCGTTTCAAACAGCGCTAACCTTACAGCCAAACGATGCCAGTTTACACTACAATTATGCACTTACGCTTTATGAAGCAGGTCAGATCAAAGAAGCTGTTTCTGCCTATCAAAAAGCAATTTCGCTAAAGCCTGATTATCCTGAAGCATATTTCGATTTAATTAATATTTATCTTAAAGAGCATTCGTCTGAACATGCTATCAATTCTTTGAATCAGGCGGATGCTTTAAAAGCTTATCTCCCAGAAATGTATTATAATCTAGGCTTTGCTTTCCAATGCCTGGATAAACTGGATGAAGCAGTATTTTGTTATCAGCAAGTAGTGAAGATTCATCAGCAGCATTTCCCAACTTATACCAATCTTGCAATCTGTCTGAAAAGACAGGAAAAATTTGTAGAGTCGATTGCTGCATTTCAGAAAGCGTTGGCTATAAAACCGTCATCATCAGACATGAATGTTTTACATGAAGTGTTTTATAACTATGGTTTAACGCTTTACAGCAATGGTCAGATAGAAGAGGCAATCAGTGCTTATAAAGAAGCAATTAAGTTAAAAGAAGATTATCCGGAAGCCAGACTTTCCTTGGGTTTGGCTTTATTGCTTATTGGCAATTATCCAGAAGGATGGCCAGAGTATGAGTTTCGACTCAGTGATATGGAAAAATATAAAATACCCAACTTAACAAAATGGAATGGAACATTAAATGATGCTCCTGAGCTTATTTTATTAGGTGAACAAGGCATTGGTGATGTCATACAATTTTTACGCTACGGTAAACTACTGAAGAAATCTTTTCCAGTAGTCTCGATCGCTGTAGATAAAAGTTTATGCAATCTCGTGGAACGAACAAAGATATTTGATCAAGTTTATTCATTTCCTGTCCTTCCTTCTTCTTATAATCCTAATGCCAAATGGATATTTGTTTTGTCTTTGCCAGGGCTTTTAGATATTTCTTATCAGAATCCTATATTGACTGAGCCGTATATGATTGCAGAAGCGAAACAGAGTGAATTTTGGTATTCAAAGTTTCAAGCAACATCTTCTTTAGTTGTTGGCCTCAATTGGCAAGGCAATCCCAAAGTCGAAGAATGTAATGATTTTAAGGGTCGTTCATTTAAGCTATCTGAATATGAGCTATTGGCTTCAATCCCTGGCATTCAGTTTGTATCCCTTCAGAAGGGATACGGTTCAGAACAACTGGAAACATGTACCTTCAAAGATAAGTTTGTCGATTGTCAGGATGAAATTAGCGCAGCTTGGGACTGGCTGGAAACGGCAGCTATAATTAACAGTTGTGATTTAATCATCACCTCGGACACATCCGTCGCCCATTTGGCTGGAGCCTTGGGAAAACCAACTTGGATATTATTGAAAAAGATACCTGAATGGCGTTGGGGTCTAGAAGGTGAAACTTCACCCTGGTATCCTTCTGTTCGGTTGCTTCGACAAACTGAAGCTGAAAACTGGATGCATGTCATGCATAAAGTTAAAGAAGAACTTCAAAATTGCTAATGAAGGGTTAATAATCAATAAACAATAACAAGTGAAGCGGTTGCAAGCTGTCTGGACAGTTGGGGATCGTCCAGCGCCTATAATCGTCCAGCGCCTATAAACGATGCTCTGGAATACAGTTACTATGGTGACTGGTATATCTGTAGTTTTGCTGAGTGGTTGAATTTTCTTTCCCTTTTGATTAATCTAAGCTGCAGAGTTTAACAAAGTCGTTAAAGTCTTTGGCGATTATTATAAAGTTAAGATACACATCACCTTGAGTCATAATGGTTTTAATTGTACCCATTCATTACTAAGTAGTATCGCATCACTCTTATCTTGAGAGTTTTAATACAGTACCCATAGAAATATGAATATTGGCAGGGGGCCATGGAAAAATTTCAAGAAGTCTGTATAGAAGATGAAAAGAGTTCTCAACAGTTGACTGATTACTTGCCCCAGTTGAGTTGTAATGCAAATTCAGCTAGCTGGATCTATTGGTTTAACTATAGTGGCAGAAAGTCGGAACAAATGAGAGATTGGGGCTTGCAAACAACCCTTAGTACGAGCGAGTCCCTTGAAATGGTATGCCCATTACATGGCGTAAATAGTGTCTGTGGCCCTTTTTGGAATCGTACAAATTCGATAAAGGATGTTCAAGATCAGGCTGTTCGTTGGTTTAATCCGAATACCTATATAAGTGAGTTGCTGAACAGAGAAAGTCATCTCAAAGAAAGTGAAGAACGACTTCGTTTGATGGTCGATGCGTCACCGAGCTTTATGTGGATGCTTGATCAGTATGGGGCACCAATATACCTGAATAAGCATGGGTTGGAGTTCTTGGGGGTTACATTGGAAGAATTTGTAGAATCAGGAGGATGGCAAGGTAATGTGCATCCCGATGATGTTGAGCTTGTTACTCAAGCACTACTGTATTCCATAGAAATCAGAACACGTTATCGATTAGAGCACCGGATTAAAGCAGTCAGTGGTGAGTACCGATGGGTTCTTTCCACGGGCAATTTAGCTATTTCGGATAGTGGAGAAACTTATGGGTTTGTAGGGTCATCAGTAGATATTACGGAGCGAAAGGGTGGAGAGGAGGTTCTGAAAGACTATGCTGCTAAGTTAGAGCAGAGTAACCAAGCACTTGAACAATTTGCTACTATAGCTTCTCATGATTTACAAGAGCCTCTGCGGAAAGTTCGGGCGTTTAGCGAAATATTAGCAGGGGTCGTGCCATCTGATTATCAGGAATATGCCGAGCGTTTGAAGTCGGCAGGCATCCGAATGCAAAATTTGATTGATGACTTGTTGATGTTCTCGCAGATTAAGCGGAAAGAAAAAAAGTTTCAGCAAGTGGATCTAAATAGGGTGGTCCAACAGGTTTTAGAAGATCTCGAATTGATGATGCGGGACGTTGGCGTGCAAATATGGGTAGCTCCTCTTGCAACGATTTATGCTGATGAAAGCCAGATTCGACAACTGTTACAAAACCTAATCAGTAATGGTTTAAAGTATCATACAGAGGAAAGATCTCCAATTCTGCATATTGAGGGCGAATACATAAACCAGGGTAAATTCTTTAAAGTAGTTGTGAAAGATAACGGGATTGGCCTGAAGCCGGAATATTATAAGCAAATATTCGAACCTTTTCAGCGACTGCATGGTGTTGGAAAGTACCCTGGAACAGGTATGGGATTATCGATTTGCCGAAAAATCGTTGAACGGCATCATGGAACAATCACTGTGGAAAGTGAACTGGGGAAAGGCAGCAAATTTAGTTTTGCAGTACCGGTAGGAGATAACCAATGATTCAATTTGCTCCACTTTCTTCAGGTACAAAAAAGGGGGTTGGCAGGTCAATTACTATTAATCAGGGATTGCAGGTCTAATGTCTTTAAATTTTAATAGCTTTTATAGAAATGTAACATACGGGACCTCTGCATAAGTAGGATTCAATTTCCGGGATGTCGAGGTATATTTCCTGTAAAATATGATGAGAGAAGAGATTACAGGAGCAGTACGGTATGCGGACCAAGCCTCACGGCCAGAAAAC
>Ga0157374_10000926_pt1 | contig 25525 bp, 22 predicted proteins | sample M25metaG_FD_115308 | JGI IMG/M metagenome (GOLD analysis project Ga0157374, IMG submission 115308) | Miscanthus rhizosphere microbial communities from Kellogg Biological Station, Michigan, USA - M2-5 metaG | ecosystem: Host-associated > Plants > Roots > Rhizosphere > Soil | place: USA: Michigan... | reverse complement strand
CTCGTCGTTTGGTGGCAAGCTAGTGGTGAGCTCTCGCTCACCACCTTTAATCACACCCACCAGCAAAACATCTGGGGCGTCGTCAGCAGTATCATTCACCCCACCAGAAAGGTCCACCTCCATGATGAATAAACCACTCGCTGCGGGTTTGGGCATCGGCTTGGCCCGTGGAGTATTGGCACAGAAAAACGGCGTTAAGAAATTAAACTCACCCCTTGTGGGCGACCGAAGGGAGTTGTTTAATTTTAGCTGCTTTTACTTGCCAATACTCGTCGCGGCCAAACGCAGCCCAAGAGTTTTGCTTCTTTGGCGGTCCAAAGAAGAAGTAAAGATTCGCTTAGCCATGGGCCTACGGGCTTTTAAATCATTTAGAGCCCTAAAAAAGGAGGGGTTTACACTCTCGAAAAAGCTTCTAACCAGTCCGGTGCCTTTTGCTTCTTTTGGGCAGCCAAAAGAAGTTCAAAAAGGACATTTATGAAAATCTCACCTCTGGCTCTCATAGACTGCAACAACTTCTTCGTCTCTTGCGAACGCCTCTTCCGGCCCGACCTAGAGGGTAAACCAGTGGTGGTACTATCCAGTAACGACGGTTGCGTGGTGTCACGCAGCAACGAGGCCAAACAACTCGGCATCCCCATGGCCGCCCCGGCTTTCAAATACCGACAAATATTCAAAGATAACGGCGTAGCCCAATTTTCAGCCAACTTCGAACTGTACGGCGATATTAGCGAACGTATTACTACCTTACTGACCAGTATTACGCCTCATATCGAAGTCTATTCGGTTGACGAATCGTTCTTGGACCTCAGTGAACTGAACATTCCTGACTACGCCGCCTGGGGCAGGCTGGTGCGCAGGTCTGTGCTACAAAATATCGGCGTACCAGTCTCTATCGGCCTGGCTACCAGTAAAACCCTGGCCAAGCTTGGCGCCGACCGCGCCAAGAAAGAACCGGACCTAGCGGGGGTCTTGAGTTTCATCGATCAACCAACTGCTGTGAATGATGCCTACCTGGCGCGAACGCCGGTCCGTGATATCTGGGGTATTGGCTGGCATTTAAGCCCCAAACTGCGAGCCGAAGGCGTGTCCAGCGCCCTTGATCTGCGCCAGTTTTCAACCAAACGAGCCAGTCAGCTCATGGGTGTACATGGACGGCAGTTAGTAGCTGAATTGAATGGTATAACCTGCCATCAGATAGAAAAATTCCATAAGCCACAAGTCATGATTATGCGCGGCCGCCAGTTTGGCGCTGATACCAATGAAACGTATGTTATTGAATCAGCTATTGCCAGCCTGACCGCCAAGGCCACCGCTACGCTGCGCCGTGAAAGCCAGCTGGCCCGCAGCGCCACTATCATCATTGCCACTAATCGTCACAAACCAGGCTATCGCCGGCTTAGTAAAGCGGTGACTTTCATGACCCCTACCGCCAATAGCGGCACTATCTGTGCAGCCCTGGTACAAGCCCTCAGCACTATTTTTAACAGTCGTGAACAATACCACAAAGCCGACGTTCTGTTGCACGATCTGATTTCAGTCGACAGCGTACAAACCGATCTATTCGGCCAGATTAGCCCCGCTGGGCGTGACCGTGAGGCCGCCCTCCTGGCTGCCCTGGATAATTTGAACGATCGCTTTGGCAAAGGCCACCTATTCTATGCCGCCGAACGGCTGAGTGAAGCCTGGCGACCGCGCTACCACTTGGGCAGCCCACGCTACACCAGCAGCTGGAGCGAGCTACCAACCGTACATATCGTAGAATATTGACAGTCGAAATAGTAGACAATTTTAATATTTATGGTATTGTTATTTTAATGTCCGCTGAACGCCCTATAGATACCGAACTTGCCGATACCGGTGATGTAGCCGCCGCTTTTAGTACGTTTCGGGATTATTTAGTTCATGTATACGCCGCCCGAACCAGAAATCCTCAGCTAGCCGAAGATATTGTGCAAGGGGCTTTTGTCAGGGCCTGGACGGCCAGGGAGCGATTTCGGGCTGCCCCAGGAGCAATGTTGGGGTGGTTATTTACGCTGGCAGATCGAACGGCAATTGACGAATTCCGCGTAACAGCAAAACACCACAAATATGACCAGTTCGATGGGGAGAGAGGTAGGGTGGAAACCGGAGAGTTTGAAGATGAAGTTATTAGCCGCGTTGACGCGGCCGCTACCGGCATCATGGAAGGCGTAGCTGGACTATCGGAAGGGAGACGTGAGGCATTACTATTAGGTGTTGTGGGGGAATACACTCAAAGAGAAGTGGCAGACATATTAGAAGAACCTATTGGCACTATAAAAGGCAGACAGCGGGATGCAATGATTGAATTACGGGAATGGCTTGAGCCATCACAAGCAGCCGCATAATAACCATGGTCAGTTTATCCCAGCAAGTACTCACAAATTCGCCGCTCATTTCCGATCAGGTTAGCCCTCAACAGATACAATCTATCCTCCACGAGCTTGATCAAGTCTTGAAAGAGGGAGTCGCTGGGGCGGTGGTAGAGTTTGGCTGCTACATCGGTACTACTAGCTTATTTATCAGACGGCTCCTTGATTTACGTAAAGACAATCGAGAATTTCAGGTTTATGATTCCTTCGAAGGGCTGCCGACGAAAGTGGCCCAAGATAGCAGCCCAGCCGGCGAGCAATTTAAAGCGGGTGAATTGGCCGTTAGCAAAAAACAGTTTATCCACGAATTCCAAAAAGCCAGTTTAAAACTACCGATTATTCATAAGGGCTGGTTCAACGATCTCTCTGAGCCTGATCTACCAGAACAGATAGCCTTTGCTTTCCTCGACGGTGACTTCTACGAATCCATCCGCGATTCGTTACAACTCGTTTTGCCGCGCATGCACGCCAGCGGGACAATCATGATTGATGATTACGCCCGCGAAGCATTGCCTGGTGTTGCCAAGGCCGTCCACCAGCTTTTGCCCCAAGGTTTGCAGGAACGTATTCAAACCGTCCATAATCAGGCGATACTGCACGTATGAAACTACACCTTGTAACTATTGGTAAGCCCAAGCTCGGCTACGCCCAGTTCGGCTGGAACGAATATCTCGGCCGGCTGAGCCGCCAGCACACTGTTCGCATAACCCAGCTGCCTGATAAATATGCGTACGATACGGCTAAAATTCTAGAGGCCGTTAAAGATACTTTGCTCGTTGCTTTGGTTATCGATGCCCAGCAGTACACCAGCCAGCAACTGGCTGATTTTTTACTTGCCAGAGAGCTAGAAAGCCGGGAAGTCAGTTTTATCATTGGCGGTCCTGAAGGTCTACCGCAATCAGTTATAGATCAGGCACATTATACTTGGAGCCTAGGTAAGCTAACCTTACCGCACGATCTGGCCATGGTCGTGACGGTCGAAGCCCTATACCGCGCCAGCACCATCAATGCTGGCACGCCGTATCACAAGTAGTTAATTCAAAATGCCGACGGCGCGGGCGGCCACTAACGCTACCGTCACCAGCGAAATAACAGATTGTAATAGCATCAGCATCTTGGCACGGCGGCTCAGCGGTTTGGTATCGGCCGGTCCAAAGGTCATGGCGTTGGTACTGGAAACATACAGGTAGTCAATAAAGGTCGGCTTCCAATCTGGGTGCTTATAGTCTTCGCTATGATGCTGCGGAAACAAAAAATCCTGCTCGTACTTAGCAATATGCTGACGCTCACCAGGACCACCGCCGTCCATTTCCCAGTACCACAGACCAAACAAAATAATGTTGGTAACAAAAATATTGATAGATGCCAAGATGAGTGAACGACCATTCGACAGATGACCGCCAGTGAGCAGTTTATTGGTAATAATCCCCAGCGAATAGGCGTTGCCGGCGCTGCTGATAGCAATCAGTAAAATCACGTTTACACGTCGGGCCAGCGACTTGAATATTCGTTCTTTTGGCGTGGTGAACGACAGGGCAACAAGTAGCACCGCTTCAATCAGTGGAATAATATAGCGCGTTCCAACCGAGAACTTATCCGGCAACGCCAGCTGCAACCCAATAGCTGCCACCATAGCAATTTGCACATGCCACACCGGATCGTGGGGGACATGTCGGTTTTTGAAGAGTGATGCCATAACTTACGGTAATTATAGCGTAGCCGGACGCATTCGCAATCTACGAGCCGCCTAGACGATATTTAACAGATATGATAAGATACCCCGGCTCTTTTGCAGCTAAGCCAAAATTCCAATCCAAGGAGCCAAAGGCGACTGAATGGAATTTTGAGAGGAGAGGCGTAGCGTACATTGCAGGAAAGTTTTAGCCAATGTTTGTTACACTGTACGGCACTTCGCTCGCGTCTACAAAATATGCCACCGGCATATTTTGGCCCCGTCGTCTAGCGGTCCAGGACGTCAGGTTCTCATCCTGAAGATCGCGGGTTCGACTCCCGCCGGGGTCACCAGAGAAAGGCACTCACCTGTAAGGTGGGTGTTTTTCTATGGTAATTCTGACAAGAATTGGACAAGCGAAGCGGGTGCGATAACTAGGAACGCGCGCAGGAATATATTCCGAGCACGTGACGACGGTATATCTAGATACTCCCGCCAGGGTCACCACAAAGAAATAACAGAGGTGAAGCTGTCAGGTATAACTTTCACCTTTGGTTTCGACTATTACCAACAATGTTTATTAAAAGACTTAGCTTATAAATACACCGCTTCAGCCCCTCTACCTCTATTAATTAGATTGACTTATACACATATATGTGCTACTATATAGTTGCAACAGCAACTGCTGTAGCATTCGACTCACGTTTGGGGTAGGATTATGGCACTCGCCAAAAGCAATGCGCGCAAAGCAGGAGAAATCGTTGTAGGCGCCGTATTGGCGTTTGCAATTGTTTCCCTCATCGGGATAGCCCTCGTTGCGCTCACCGGCAACGATAGCTACTACGACTACACGACCAGTTCGTACACCACAACCACGCCTGACTGGGCCGCAGACTTCCCGTGGATATTCCTGATCGCCGGCATCGCCGCCGCGATCACGATCTGTGTGATCCTGCTCGTTCACTTCGAGATCGACGACGAAGTGCGTAAGGAAGCCCAGAAGGCAGCCACGGTTGCTGCAGAAGGTACGTCAACGGAGTAGTCGGATAACTCTGCCCAGAGTATAAACTTCAGGTAACTGAGGAGGTCGTGATGTCACAATGACATTTCATGGCAAGGGCATGCTATCGTTTGGGGATGATAGCTTGAGCGTACAATCCAACTTCGTTGGACCAAGGCGCAATCCCCATAGGGTAATCGAGTTGACGTGGTGGCACATGCCGCTACCCTCCCTATTCAACTCTTACCCTATATCCGCTCCACAAATGTGTATTTGTGCTGATGAGTTTCTGAGGGAGTGATGTGTTTGAAGTTTACTTCAAACTATCTCACGAACGAAGATGCTCATACCGAAATGGTATGAGTCCAAAAGGACGAAAGCGACCTCTGTGTAATCTCTGTGATTTCTGCCGCCGATTAGAATTTACTTCATTAAAACTCGTCCTGAATAAGATGAGTTACTGCTATGTCATAGCCATATCCTAAGACCGACTTCTTTGCCTTTTAGCCACTCCATGAGCATGCTCCAAGGGTTTGCCTGATCGTCAAAACTCTTTACTTTAGCCTCTCACACAAAGTGGACAGGGCAAGTGTTATAGTCTCCAACATGAAGCGGCTATTTTATGTGCGGCATGGCGAGACTGAAGCGAATGTAGCCGAACTGTTGTCCGGTAACATCGAGACGCCGTTAACCAAAAACGGAATCCAGCAGGCAATTGCGACTGGTAAAGAAATTAAAGAACGCTTGCCCAAGGTCGATTTGATCATCTGTTCGCCGCTGGGGAGAGCCTACGAAACGGCTAAGTTAATTGCCCAGGAAATTGATTATCCAATTTCCAAGCTACAGAAGAATGATCTGCTGGTAGAACGAAGTTACGGCGTGCTAGAGAGGACGTCAGCCAAGCATTTTCTGAAAGACGGTAATTATTATCTACTTGACAGTATCGAACAGGCCGAGACCGTTGAAGACTTGCAGAAGCGAGCTGCCAAGGCATTCGAATATATCAGCCAGCTTGATTTCGACGTTATCTTAATTGTTGCGCATGGCGCCTTCGGTCAAGCCATGCGGCGAGTAGCCAATAAACAACCTCATACCGACGAGTACAAAGCCTTCAAACAGATCCCTAACGCTGCGATTGTAGAGCTGGTTTAAGGATAGACTTCTGACATTTTCGTGATGCTGCGTACGGTGTATACTCGCTATCTATCATCAAGTGCTTCCTCGGTTGCAAATTACCGCTAAACAACAGATAATAAAGCATAAGAAGTTATGTACAAATACACGCATGGTATCGGTGGGGAAACGGTGCGTCCGAAAGCAATAGCTCGGGCCAGTTCATGAAACACGTCTCTGATATCACCCTGAAGCGCCTGCGGGCGTTCTTTGTTGTCTATAGCGTCTACTTCGTTATCGGCTATATATATAGCGTAGTAGTGGCTAAAAGCGGTTGGCACGGCAGCAATATGTTTGCGGTCCTGGTTGCGGCGATTGCCGCCGGACATTTGGCTTACGAATTGTACGCCCAATTCATTCTTCAGAAAAAATCCATCTGGATTAGCACCTGCATTAGCTTCCTGCTGGTTGTGTTGGTTACCAGCACCGCCATCGAATACAGCGGCGTTTATCGCTCGCCCTATGCGGTTATGATTGTGGTACTGACATTTGTAGCCGGGGCTCTGTCGCAGTACATGGCCTATAGTATCGCTTTTATATTTTTAATTGGATTTTTGCTGAGCCTAGCCGGCGCCTTTACGACTGGAGATGGCGGCCCAGTAGCCGGTTTGATCTTTATGGTAGTCGACATACTGGCCGCCGGTCTGTCGACACTGTTTTGGCATGGCCGCTATAGTGCCGAATCGAACCAAGATGTTGAAGTGTTAAGCCGCTCGCTCAAAAGCAGTCAGGCCCAGTCTGACATCGTACTACGCGCTATTGCCGATGGTGTCGTGCTGATAGATGCCCAGCAAACGGTGCGCTTGTTTAACCCTGGTGCCAGTACCATAACCGGTTGGGCCCAAGAAGAAGCCCAGGGGCTTGATTGGCGGTCAATCTTTAAATTCATCGATGCCAAAGGTAAAGCTGCCGAAGACGATGACACACCTTTTGCCAAAGCTTTACGCGAGGCCGATGTTGTGCACGACAATACGGCTAATTTATTAACTAAATCAAATAAAACCGTGGCTCTGAACATCACGGTTTCGCCCATGGTCGACGACACCAAACAGGTGACCGGTATGGTGGGCATCTTCCGCGATGTCAGCGAGGAACGCCAGGAGGAAGCGCAGCGAGCCGAATTTATCAGCACCGCTAGTCACGAAATGCGCACACCAGTGGCAGCTATTGAAGGCTACTTGGCATTGGCATTGAACGATAAAGTTAGTACTATCGACAGCCGGGCGCGCGAATATCTGGAAAAGGCCCACCTGTCCACTGAACACTTAGGTAAATTGTTCCAGGATCTGTTAACAAGTGCCAAGGCCGAGGATGGTCGACTTAGTAGTCATCCGATCGTGGTAGAAATCGGCGCCTATCTGGAACAGATATCTCAGGATTTAAAATTCGCCGCCGAGAAAAAGGGCTTATTCATGGAGTTTACGGTTGGTTCCAGCCAAACCATCGATGCTACTAACAAAACTGGCGGCGCGAAGGTGGTACGACCGCTGTATTATGTCCTGGCCGATCCGGACCGTCTGCGCGAAGTCATTACCAACTTATTCGATAATGCCGTTAAGTATACCGATCAGGGCAAGGTAACCATTGGGCTGACCGGCAACGACCAAGTGGTGCAGTTTTATGTTCGGGACACCGGCCCGGGTATCCCGGCTGAAGATCAACCACACTTATTCCAGAAATTCTATCGTGTCGATAACTCCGCCACGCGCACCATTGGCGGCACTGGGCTTGGGCTATTCATCTGTCGAAAGATCGTCGAACTGTACCAGGGGCGTATCTGGGTAGAGAGCGAGCTGGACAAGGGCAGCACCTTCTTTATTAACCTGCCGCGCCTCAGCACCCAAAAGGCCGAGCAACTACAAGCCACCGAAGCCAAATCGGCGACACTAGCACCCATTACTTCCTTAACGGCTTCATGATACAATTATGAAAAACATAAGCATAATAAAGCGAGGCTAGCAAAACACAACTATGGCAAAAGTAATGCTCGTCGAAGACGATAATAACCTCCGCGAAATTTATGAAGCTCGGCTGCAGGCCGAAGGCTACACCATTGTATCGGCCCAAGACGGCGAAGAAGCGCTGGTTATTGCCAAGCAGGAAAAGCCTGACTTAATTATTTCCGATGTTATGATGCCCAAAATCAGCGGCTTCGAGATGCTCGATATTCTTCGGAACACCGATGGTCTCAAAGAGGTAAAGATTATTATGCTCACGGCTCTCGGCCAAGCCGAGGACAAAACCCGCGCCGATGCGCTCGGGGCCGATAAGTATCTGGTAAAATCCCAAGTAACCCTGGAAGATATCGTCAAAACGACCCATCAATTGCTCGATGATGAAGCGGCTACCCCATCTGCATCCGCGACAGCACCAGACAGCTCAGCCACACAAGTCTCTACGGAGACGCCAGCCGCTGAGCCTAGTACTCCGTCCGCACCGACAGCAGTTGCCGATATACCTGTCACGGCGCCCCCCGAATCAAAACCCTCTGCAGCTGTAACACCAGCACCGACTATTGCAGTTGCTGAGCCACCGGCCGAGCCAAGTGAACCGGCCACCAGTGCTACTTCTGATCCAGCAGCGACACCGACTGATTCTTCTCCTGCTGTGCCAGCGACAGTCACAACCAGCACTGTTACGACCCCCTCAGAACTTCCTCCTGTCGTTCCACCATCTGCACCGACGGTGACTACTGAAGAACCGGCCACTCCATCGATCACCCCAACTGAACCATCAACGCCATCAGATACCAGCGCCACGCCGCCCACCGAACCAGTTGACGAACCCACATCATCTGCGCCCGCTACTCCTGACCCTGCAGTACCGGCAAGCCCGTCAGTTGCCAGTGCAGAGTCAGATACTGAATCAGCCCGTCCCGAAACTACCGCCAAAGAGCAAGCTGACATGCAAGCCCAAATTGACACCTTTGCGAGCGAGCCAGCCGCTTCAGTCACAGAAGTGATAACCCCCTCATCTGAGTCATCAGTTACCAAGTCCGAAAATGCTACAGAGGATCAAGCCTTGGTCAGTAGTGCGGTCGATTCGTTAGTTGCCGACACTACTCCGCCAGAGAAGCCGTCGGACGTGACAGCCGTGGAAGTTCCAGCTGCGCTAGATCCGATAACACCAGCTCCACTGGCAGAAACATCTCCTACAGAAACTACTCCCGAGCAAAACGATACGGTGACTATCGGTCATAAAAAAGTCATCCAGCCCATTAACGACCTTACTACCAAAACCGATCTGAACGCCTTACTGGCCAAAGAAGTCGCTAATGCCAGCAGTACTTCTGTCGTCACGGAAAGTAGCGCTGTCCCCGCAGCTCCAACAGCTCCATCGGTGCCGGATGCCAAAGACTCCGCCCCTAATCCTCCCAAAGATCCTCTCGACCCCAGCAGCATCGCCCTGTAAACTAGGGCTACAATGCGTATCAATAAATTTGTTGCCAATGCCAGCGGGCTGAGTCGCCGTAAGGCCGATGAGCTTATTGACACCGGTAAAGTTACCGTTAATGGGCAAGTGCCCGAGCGCGGGCAAGACATCACCAAAACCGACACTGTCAGCTTAGGCGAACGGGTGCTGACCCTACCTGCCACCATGACAATTATGCTCAATAAGCCAGCTGGTTACGTGGTGAGCCGTGAGGGCCAGGGCAGTCGAACCATCTACGAATTATTACCGCCCGAATATCATAGCCTTAAACCCATCGGGCGGCTAGATAAAGATTCGTCAGGGTTATTATTACTGACAAATGATGGTGATCTCGCGAATGCCTTGACCCACCCCAGCCAGCAAAAAGATAAACTGTACCAGATAACACTCTATAAGCCTTTAAAACCTGACGATAAAACCAAAATAGAGCAGGGCATTCAACTGGAAGACGGTTTGAGTAAGTTAGAGGTAAGAGACATGAGCCAAGAGTCAGGAAAGGGAAGTTCTACCTTGGATTCTATCAGTTTTGAAGTCCGTATGCATGAGGGCCGCAACCGACAGATACGCCGTACTTTCGCCGTCCTAAACTACGAAGTCAAAACCCTCCACCGCACGCAGTTTGGGGACTACACTCTGGACAGCCTACCGTCTGGCACGGTGAAAGAAATATAATCTACTTTCGTCCTTTTGGACTCATACCTTGGGGGTACAAGCATCTTCGCTCGTGAGGTAGCAATAAATCTCACTCGCTTGGAAACTCATCAGCACAAATACACATTTGTGGAGTAGATGAGACAGATAAGCATACAGGGGTAGAGAATACGAGGCTAAGCTCGCCGCCATGTATCCTGTACATCTACGGTGAGGCGTCGGGCCTCCTCGTGCCAGCGAACCGGCAGCGAGGAGGCCCGACAGGCCAGGAACTCAGGCCTAGTAGCGAGGCCAGCCCAGCGGCATGTCGTCACGCCACAAGCCGGCCAGCCTGATCAGCATCAGCGTGCGTAGTAGCGAGTCGCCGCTGTTCGAACCCGGCATACCGCCGATGATCAGGACACCCGACTCCGGTGACTCCGTCTCCGGATGGAGCATCTGGTCCACGGCCCACGGGATTGCATGGACGTCATGCAACTTCTGGCTGACGATGCAGAACACGTGGTCGACGTTGATTGTCGACCGCACCGTCACCTCGTAGCTGACGCTCATGTCGCCGGCCTTGAAGATCTGGCTGTTGGTGTATCTGCCGAACTCGCCGCCACCCACAGGTATCGCTCCCGCCAGAGCATCGAGGAGACCCGCCAGCACGTTGCGCCTGAAGGCCGCCCAGATCGCAGCGACCTGCCCCGCGTCCAGCTCGTCAGCCGCCGATGAGGTGAAGGTAACCGTCAGCTCAACCTCGCCGCCATCGGGCAGGCCCCTCAGAAATTTCTGTTCCATACACTCACTGCTCCCTCGGGTATCTGAGCCTCTATTTCGCGTCATCTTAACGCGTAAGGTCAGAAGTGAGCTTACTTAGTAAAATAAACTTGCTACTGACCTTACTATGCTTATCTGTCAATGTGCTTTGGAGATTCACACCTCAACAAAACGTGAGTATTTTAGAATAAATAATAGTATTAGTCAATCCGCTATTATTAGCTGAGCCAAATATTGAGTACAGGTTAGGTATTGCAATATTCACATAAAAATGTTATTATTTAGCCGAATCGTGTCTTTTTTGGCATGATTGTGCTTGTGTTGATCCCTGAAAGTAGGGGTGGGGCACTAGGAGTTTTCTGAAAATTACAAGAAGACTCCTAATGCCTCGCCTTTACGAAGGAGTATCCACGAGATTAACATTCTCTCAACGGATGACATAGCCAACCGGGTTATGTTGAGGTCGCACCGAGGAGTACCCACATGTCACGACGTACCGATGACGAGGCTCGCGCCCGCGAGCTCGCCAGTCTGAGGCAGCAAGTCCAGAACCTCTCCAGCACGGTGACCGCGCTGCGGGAAGCGAGCATCGAGCAGAACCGCATCCAGCGGGAGGCGCTCCGGCGCATCTTCATGCTGCCGAAGGCCGTGCAACAGCTGGTCCGCGCCGAGGCGATCTCGGACGGCAAGCTCGACGGCACCTCCCTGCTCTTCGAACTCGGTAGCACCGTGACCCTGCGGATCGCGCCCTTCGAGGAGACCTTCACCCTGGCCGACACCAGCAGCACGCTCCACCCGCTCACCCTGCAGTTCGGCAAGGTCAACGACCTGTCGTCGGACGACCTGCTGAGGGTGCTCGGCTACGTGCAGCTCGCCGGCCGCGATGATCTCACCGGAAGCCACGGCTTCTGGACGGCCTCGCTCGCCGACCTCGTGACCAAGACCCCGGCCCGCCCCACCAGCTGACCTGGTTCTGACCGTCCTCCGCTGAGAGATACAACACGGGGTGCAGGTGGCTTCGAGAACAAGTAGACGTCGAACTTCGACGCCCACCCAACTCACACGCCACCTGCACCCCGTATCTCTCCCTCTTTATCATTTTATAAACTTTTGATATTAAAAATATAGATGCTTATTTTGTCAATATTACCTACCTCTGTTATAATAGCTGTTAATGACTAAAAAATTACCGATTGTTGCCATCGTAGGCCGCGCTAACGTGGGTAAGAGCAGTCTATTTAATGCTATTTTAGATCGCCGCGAAACTATTGTGGCCCGCGAAGCCGGCACAACCCGCGACAGCATAACTGCTAAGGCCGCCTGGAAGGGGCAGAATTTCTGGCTGGTTGATACGGCTGGTATTAAGGATGCGGCTGATGATTTTGAATTTACGATTCAGGAGCAGATTATCCAGGCTGCCGACAGTGCCGATGTTATTTGGGTAGTTGTAGAAGCTGATATTCCCATAACCGAGGAAGACCGGCGCGTCGCCAAGCTGGCTCTCAAAAGCAAAAAACCAGTCTTTTTGGTTATGAACAAAGTCGATAAGGTGCGCCATCCGGATATTCCAGCCTATCAGCGACTCGGTATCAAAACTATTATTCCCACCACTACGAAACAGGGGCGGGGAATTGATATACTACTGGATAAACTGATCGAAATTATCCCTAAAGCCAACCTAAAAGATGATGATGACCGCCTGCACATTGCCATTCTGGGCCGCCCAAACGTTGGCAAATCACGGCTCTTTAATACCCTAGCCAAGAAGCAACAGGCAATTGTGGCCGATGTGGCCGGTACTACTCGTGATGTTAATCGCTCGATTGTTCGCTACGGGGGCCGGGAAGTCGAAATTATGGATACGGCCGGTATTCGCCGCAACGGCAAGATAGAGGTCGGTATAGAGCGCTTCAGCGTCATTCGGGCGCTGGCGGCCATTGAAGAAGCCGATGTCTGTTTGATGCTTATGGATGCCAGCGAGCTAAACGTGCAGCTGGACCAGAAAATTGCCGGGCTCATCAAGGAAGCCGGTAAAGGCTTAATTTTAGTCGTCAGCAAATGGGACGCCGTAGAGGGCAAAGACGCCTTCACGCGTGATGATCTGGCGCCACAGATCGCGGCCCACTTCGATTTCGTCCCTTGGGCACCACTTATCTTCACCAGTAGTGTGACCGGCCATAACGTTACTAAACTGTTTGAACTGGCCCAAACCATTGACGAGGAGCGTCATAAACGCATCTCGACCCCCGATCTAAACCGCTGGTTACGAATTATGGTCGAAAAGCACCCACCGGCCGGCCTCAAAAATCGCAGCCCGAAATTAAACTATATGGTTCAGGAGACTGATAATCCGACGCCAGCCTTCAAAATCTTTGGCTCACAGACCGGTTTTATTCACTGGAGCTACCGCCGTTATCTGGACCGCGGCTTGCGCGAAAAATACGGTTTTGAGGGCACTGCCATCCAGTTGTGGTTCATAGAAAAGCATGTTGGCCACAAGCACGGTGTCAGCCCCACCAAAGCCGACAAATCCATGTTGCAGCGTACTATTGCCGATAAGAAGGCCGACAAAAAAGAAGTTATTAAAGAAACCAGGAACACCTACTAATGGCCTTGTTTCAGCGCCGGCCGCAGGTAAGCGACAGCATTCAGTACTATAGCATTGGCCTCAATAAAACTATTCTGCTGGTCGGACTCGGCAATCCAGGCAAGCAGTATGACCAAACGCGTCATAACATCGGTTACGTCTGTATCGATCATTTTGTCAGTAAAACTGAAGAATTGAGCGACTGGACTGAAAAAAAGGATCTGAAGTGCTGGTTTAGTACCGGTCAGCTCGGCTCAAATCGCATTATTGCCATTAAACCGACAACATTCATGAACCTCAGCGGGGAAGCCGTCCAAGCCGTCATGCAATTTTACAAAGTACCGCTCGAGCAGGTGACCCTTATTCACGATGAGCTCGATATCAATTTTGGCCACATTCGTACCCGCATCGGCGGTAGTTCAGCTGGCCATAACGGTGTTAAATCTATTACTGAGCTAGTCGGTGAAGAAACCGGCCGTATCCGGATTGGTATTGGCCCTAAAACTCCGCCCCAGATGGAAGCCAGCGACTTTGTACTGCAAAAATTCAGCGCTCTACAGCTCAAGGAGATGCCGGCCCTAACCCGCGAGGTAACTGCCATGCTCAGCGAATATGTCTATGGCAGCCAGTTAACTGCCGAAACCCGCAGCTTCTTACTATAAAACTGAACCACCGAGGGGGCCCTTACTCAAGAGGTAGTCAAACTGCTACAAATTAAGACTTAGCTGTCCTGCAAATGGAAACGACGGTATATTTTCGTGAGTGGGCGCGGGGCATACCAGGCTTTGGCTCCCACCAGGTGCATAAACACCGGCACCAGTACACCGCGTACCAACGTTGCGTCTATTAATATCGCAAAACCGGTTCCAATACCAAACAACTGCAAAAAGCTGATAGAGGCCACACCAAAGGCAAAGAAACTGACCGCTAGAATAATTGCTAACGTCGACACTATTCGCCCAGCCCGAGCCATGCCGTAGGCCACGGCTTCAGTTGTATCGGCGCCGGCATCATAATGTTCCTTGATACGGCTGAGCAGAAACACTTCGTAGTCCATAGACAAACCAAAAGATATACAAAACAGCAGTACCGGCATGGTTATATTAGTAGGCAGCGGCGTGAAGTTAAGGAAGGATGCAAAATGGCCTTCCTGGAAAATCCACACTATAACCCCGAAGGTCGCAGCCAGTGTTAGCCCATTCGATACAAGCGCCCTGAGTGGCTGTAATACACTACCGGTAAACAGGAACAGAATAACAAATGTCGATACGGCAATTAATACCACCCCTAGCAAAAGACGGGAAGCAACGGCGTGCCGCGTATCTACCAGGGCAGCCGCATTACCACCAACATCAGCGTGCATGCCAACAGGAGCCGGAATAGCTCGCACCGTTTTTACCAGGTCGGCCCCAGCCGTCGACTGCGGGTCTACCCGGGTATCGAGATTCAGGGTAACTGCCTGTTGGCTAGTGGTAACCCGTGGAGTTGATGAGACTCGTACGCCATGCACATACGTACCGCTATCGGTGGCTACATCATCAACCGCAGATATATTCGCCAAACGCTCGTAATAACTCTGTAGTGCATTTTTGTCCGTAGCAAAGCCAGTTAGAACGATATTCACCTGACCATCGTTATTCGTGGCAAACTTAGTCCGTAAAATATCGCCAATCTGGTGCGTACTGGTATCTTTAGCCAATACCCGATCATCGGGAGTGCCAAAGATCATATGACGAACCGGGCTGGCTAAAACTAACAACAGAACAATAACCGGCAGCGCAGTCAGCGCTGGCCGACGCATCACAAAGCTGGCCAGCCGACGCCAAAATGGGGCTTCCACCCTACGAACCCGGTCAGCCCAGGGCAATCGTCCTTTTTCTACTTTATGCCCTAATTTGGCCAAAATTGCCGGCAACACCACTAATGCCGCTACAGCCGAAATAATAACAACGCCGATGCCGGCATAGGCAAATGAACGCAGGAAATAGAGCGGGAATATCGTCATAGCCGCCAGGGCTACCGAGACAGCCAAGGCACTAAATATAATCGTGCGACCGGCGGTCTGTATAGCATGCGTAATGGCCGCCTCTACACTTTTTCCGAGCGCCAGCTCTTCACGGTAGCGGCTAACAATGAACAATGCATAATCTATTGCCAGGCCGAGCCCTAGGGCCGTCGTTAGGTTAATAGCATAGATTGAAACATCAGTCAGGCTGCCCAGTACAAATAACTCAGCAAATGTCCCAAATATGGCTATTAACGCAATAACCAATGGCAGCAGCGCTGATACCACCGTGCCAAAAGCGATTAATAAAAATATAAGTGTCAGGGGGACAGCGATGCTTTCTGCCTTACCCAGGCTTTTACCAACCTGATTACTAATGTCTATGCCGGCCGGCGTGCTACCGCCCACTCGAACGCTATAGGCAGTCGAATCAGCGGTGTATTTTTTGATGATCTTTTTGCCGCGACCAGTATCGCTGCCATGGTGAGATATGATGTGACCGGTTATAAGAGCATATTGGCTATCGCTAGAGCGCAGGGCCGGATTTAAGCCTTGCCAGTAACTAGTTATATTCGATAGATACGGATCTGCCTTTAATTTGGTGGTGAGGGCACGCCCGGCCGTTTCTACAGTACTACTATCAACGGTGCCATCCTTGGCTTGCACTAAAAATACTACTGTTGTTTCACCGCCAAAATTTTTACTGATAAGGCTTTTAGCGACAGTCGACTGCGCGTTTGGATCATCAAAACCGCCACCCTGTAATTTTCCAAAGGATTGAATACCTAACACTATAGAAATAATAAAAACTACTACCGCACAGCTGATGATCGTCATCGGCCGTTTATTGACCAGTCGCGCCAACCTGCTGAGCATAGGTGTCCGTGGAGTAGTACGAGTTTTCTTCACGTATCCAGTATAGCCTATTTGCTCATCTGTCACTGTGTTTGAATTGGTAGCACAAAACTAACACAGCTATTAACTGAAGTTAATAATTATCTGTAACATAAAATGACCCCCGAGAGGGGGTGGGCACCGCTCGGAGGCCAATTTATGGAGACAAGCATTACTGCTTGTCTCCGTCCACCCTTCAACCCACCCGAGTGAAACATCGATGTCCGAAAATCTCTAAGACTCGTGTCAGCAACCGAAGCTGCTACCTTTTGGGCTCACATATAACCGGGAAGCCTCAGCTGTAAACAACTGGGAGTTCTAGTTAAAGGGGTTAGTTTGTTTTAGAGCGTCCTAAATGAGACAAACCTTGCGGTTTTTCTCATCGCGCCGAGTTGGCGGAATGAATCCGTCAGCTCGGGCTGCTCTTTTCCCTAAGGATAAAGCAAGGAGGCAAAATTTAAGTGGAGGGTAACAACTTAAAAAGCTAGCGCTCTAAAACAATCTAACAAATAGATCTAACGATTTGTTAGAATGGGGTATAAGGTACATAAAAGTTACTACGTAACGATTACAAGTTGCTATTTTAGCAAAATTGTGTCTATATGTCAATACTTAAACCTAATATTGTATGAAAATCAATAAGCTTACGCTAGATCAAATCCCCGAGCGCCTGCAACAGATTGCTTCGCCGCCCAAAACGCTGTACTGGACCGGTACCGCTCTCACCGATCTGTTGGCCTATAAATGCGTCGCAATTGTCGGCAGCCGCAAGGTAACTGCCTATGGACGCCAGGTGACTGCCCAATTGGCCGGCCAGCTTGCCGAACAGGGAATAGTGATTATTAGCGGGCTGGCGCTGGGGGTCGATGCCATTGCTCACCAGGCAGCCTTAGACGCCGGGGGTAAAACTATTGCGGTGTTACCTGGGCCATTAGATATTATCTATCCGCGCAGCCACCAGCAATTAGCTGAACACATCCTGGAGCAGGGTGGAGCACTCGTTAGTGAATATCCGGCAGGCACTGAGCCGTTTCGCAGCAATTTTGTAGCACGCAACCGCCTGGTGGCGGGGTTGTCCGACGCACTATTAATCACCGAGGCAGCCGAAAAAAGCGGCAGTCTGCATACCGCCAGATTTGCGCTGGAACAGGGAAAAGATGTATTAGCTGTGCCAGGCAACATTACCAGCGCCGCATCAACTGGCACAAATAACCTTTTAAAAGCCGGGGCGGCCCCAGTAACGTCCTGTCAGGATGTCCTAAACATTCTAGGGCTCCACGAGCACAGCGGTAACGCTCGTGCTACCATCGGCCGTGATCACCAAGAACAGACTGTAATTGATCTACTGCTGCAAGGCCTGAGCGATGGGGATGAGCTTCAGCAAGTCAGCAAGCTAGACATAGCCACCTTCAACCAGACGCTGACTATGCTAGAAATATCCGGCAAAATTCGCGCTTTAGGTGCCAACCAGTGGGCCTTACGTTAATGAGTCAATGTTCAAGTATCAATGTTCAATCATTGAACATTGAGCATTGCCAATTGAGCATCGGCTTTGCCATGCTAGACTAAAGGCATGAAATTAATGATCTGGATCGGCATTACCATCGGTGGCCTTATTGGCAGTTGGCTGGGCGGCATGCTAGACCACGGTAACTGGCTGGGGGGCTGGAGCCTACTATTAGGTACGGTGGGCTCACTCGTTGGTCTTTGGATCGGCTATAAAGTCGGCCAGAATTATTAAAAAACAGCCCCAGAAATGGAGCTGTTTTTAACAAATATTTGAACCTTATGCGGCAGCTTGCTCAACGGCAAATTCACCGGCACGAAGGGCAACCTCCGCATACGCTTCTAGTTCAGCGGCCCGAACCTTGGCTTCATCATATGCTGCAAGCTCTGCAGCCTGGCGCTGGGCGGCAATCGCGCTAGCGGCTCTCTCACGAGCATGCTGTTTTGCAAGCTCTATTGGATCACTATCTATACCAATAACAGGCACAAAGTCAGGCTGCATGGTCCCTCGGGGGTCTCTAACTCTGTCAATCATAATTTCTTTCCTTTCGCACGCCACAAACTTGTCCAACAACGGATAGCTTTAACAGTGAGCATTTATATTTAATATCTTACTTTTTATTTTTACTCCTTAGGAAATGAGTTGTCAATAATTTTCTGTGAGATTTGTCACAATTGTATACTAACTTGCATTATATATATGAAAGCTGTAAGCTAGCGCCTTGTACCTCCAACTTAATTATTGACAAACATCCCAGGCATAGAATGCTTGAAAGGGGCCAAACGGCTAACGCTTATAGCGTATACTAAGGATATAAATGGCAAAAAACCTCGTAATTGTAGAGTCACCGGCTAAAGCCCGTACTATCGAGAAATACCTCGGTAAAGATTTCACCGTGCTTTCAAGCGTGGGGCATATTCGAAGTATCGTCAAAAAGACCAAAGACGGTACGCCGCCAATCGACGTGAAGCAAGGCTTCAAAACTGCCTATGAAATCGACCCTGAAAAGCGCAAAACCGTTACCGAGCTGCGTAAAGCCGTCAAAGCCGCCGACAAAGTGTGGCTGGCGACCGATGAAGACCGCGAGGGCGAAGCGATTGCCTGGCATCTGTGCGAAGTGCTGAAGCTTGATCCTAAAACCACTAACCGTATCGTGTTCCACGAAATTACCAAGCCGGCCATTGAGGCGGCCGTGGAGCATCCGCGAACCGTCGATATGAGCCTGGTACAGGCGCAGCAGGCTCGTCAGATCCTCGATAGATTAGTCGGCTTTGAACTATCACCGGTGGTCTGGCAGAAAGTTCCTGGCGGCAAATCGGCCGGGCGTGTACAATCACCGGCAGTTCGACTGCTCGTAGAGCGCGAGCGCGAAATTGATAGTTTTGCCAGCTCGTTTAACTTTAAAGTAACTGCCGAATTCACGCACGACGGCGCAACACTCAAAGCCGAACTACCTCAGCGCTTTGATACCGAAACCGAAGCCCAGAAATTCCTGGAGAGCTTACTGGACGCCAAGTTTACCGTTTCGGATGTTACGACCAGCCCCAGCACGCGCAACCCGGCCGCGCCGTTCACCACTAGCACCTTGCAACAGGATGCCAACAGCCGATTAGGCTTTAGTGCTAAAGCCACCATGTCGGCCGCTCAAAAGCTGTACCAGGAAGGGAAAATCACCTACATGCGTACTGATTCACTTAACTTAAGTGGTCAGGCGATTGCCGCCGCCGGTGATTACATTACCAGCACGTTTGGGGCTAAGTACCACCAAGTACGGACCTTCAAAACCAAATCGGCCAATGCTCAGGAAGCTCACGAAGCTATTCGGCCCACCGACATGCGTACGGAAAGGGCCAGCAGCAATGAATACGACCAGAAATTATATGATTTGATCCGTAATCGCACCCTGGCCAGCCAAATGGCACCGGCTAAACTCGAAAAAACCGTTATTACCATTGCTATTTCCGCCACCAAAGAGTTTTTTGAGGCGAAGGGAGAAGTCATTATCTTTGATGGTTTCTTGCGTGTTTACGGCGCCAGCACTAAAGACGTTGATATCCTCCCCCCGGTTAAGAGTGGCGACACCCTGCTATTGGCATCAGCCAATGCTCGTCAGGTCTTCGCCCGGCCGCCCAGCCGCTACACTGAAGGTAGTCTGGTCAAAAAACTGGAAGATTTGGGCATTGGCCGACCATCTACCTATGCCACCATTATTAACACCGTCCAGGTCCGCGGTTATGCCGAAAAAGGCGAAGGCGAAGGTACTCCCCGCGACGTTATTGTCCTGACGGCAACGCCGTCTGCCAACAGAGCGGCCGTGGAAAGAACGGTAGTTCAGGAAAAAACCGGCGCCGACCGCGGCAAATTAGTGCCAACAGCCGCCGGCCAGGTGGTTAGTGACTTCCTAACCAACCATTTTGATAAAATTGTTGATTACGATTTTACTGCCAACGTTGAAGAATATTTTGATAAAATCGCCGATGGCAGCCTGGAGCGCAATACCATGCTGCAAGGCTTTTATACGCCGTTTCATAAGCTTATAGAACAATCGAGCGATATTGATCGCAGCACGGTAGCCCAGGCCCGTGAAATTGGCATTGACCCTAAAACCAGCAAGCCGGTTTTAGCCCGTTTTGGGCGCTATGGACCGATGTTACAGCTTGGCAGTGCTGACGATAAAGACGACAAACCCCAGTTTGCGCCACTGCCAGCTGGCACTAAAATTGAGACCGTTACCCTGGAGCAAGCACTGGAAATGTTCAAACTTCCACGCATCGTTGGACAAACAGATGACAAGCAAGATATTAAAGCCAATATTGGCCGCTTTGGGCCATATATTCAGGTAGGTAAGCTGTTTGTCAGTATTAAGCCGCTTGACCCACATACCATTACACTCGATGAAGCCAAACAGTTATATGCCGAGAAACTCCAGAAAGAGGCCGAGAAAAATATCGCCGATTTTGGTGATATAAAGATATTAAATGGCCCGTACGGCCCCTATATTACCGATGGGAAGAAGAATGCCCGTATCGCGAAAGATATCGATCCGAAGGCCATTACCGAAGTTGAAGCCAAGAAACTCCTAGCCGCTGCCCCTGTTAAAAAACGCGGCAATTTTCGACGTCGCAAGAAAACATAAATTCTACCCCTTATTTGCTAAGTCTAACAGGGTATTGTTTGCTAATAATTTTACAACATGAAGTTCACAAACGCGTCTATTTCGTGCTACAATAATTTTAAGAACCAATGTGTTTGACTTTTAAAAAATTAAGTTTTATAATGTTACATAATTACTTCATGTAACAGATAGGGAACAGCACACCATAATGGTTGAGTCCACCACCACTACCGTTTTTAACACCGAACAGCTTGTCAACGACACGTTAGCTACTATTGACCGTGAGCGCGAACGTGAAATTGTCTCGCGCCGTTTTGGCTTATTTGACCGTAAAGAAACCCTGGAACAGATTGGTGAACTGTTAGGCATTACCCGTGAGCGCGTCCGTCAGCTTGAAAAAGCCGTTGTAACCCGCCTGAAAATGGCAGCCGAGCAGGGAAGTCTGCCCAACATTCCCGAAGTCCAAGCTACTCTGTTAGAACACTTACATCAAATGGGCGAAGCAGCTCGTATCAGTGAACTCAGCAAAAAACTTGGTGATGACAGCAAACTAGAGCAGGCCAGGGTAGCGTTCTTAGCGCAATTATGCCCTGATCTAGCCGTTATCGATGAAGATGACAACTTTTATCACAGTGTCGGCGTTAAAGCCGTCCACGATGACAAGGCCATGAAAGCCAGCGTTCAAAAGTTAATTGATACCATTAAAAAGTTAGCGGAACCAAAATCAATCGAAGAGATTGCCAAGGCGGCTGATATGAGCGATGTCAGCCAGGCTGCAGCCCTAGCTAGCACGTCTAAACAACTTGCGACCTTGAACGACCGTTGGGGTCTTATAAAATGGCCAATGGTCAATCCCAAGAACATCCGTGACAAGATATACGTCATTCTAAAAGAACACGGCAAACACATGCACTTCAACGAGATTTCCAGTGCTATTAAAGATTCGGACTTTAAGCGCAAAGATGTAACCACTCAGGCTATTCACAACGAACTGATCAAAGACAAGCGCTTTGTACTGATTGGCCGCGGCATTTATGCCCTAAAGGAATGGGGCTACGAGAAGGGTACTGTAGCCGATATTATCTCTGAAGTCCTGCGTAAAGCCGGCGAACCGCTGCACCGCGACGAAATCGTTAAGCGGGTGTTGAAAAGCCGCTACGTCAAGGAAACGACTATTCTCTTGAACCTGCAGGGCAAACCGCAGTTCAAACGCGTCGCCAAAGCCACCTACGATTTGGCTGAGTAACCGCTGGCACCATGCAGGGCATCAGGCCGCTAACACAAGGTGCCAGGCCGCGCTCTTATAATCTGTTAGTGCCCGAAAGTGTACGCAATACGGCGAAAAATAATACCCAGCTTGCGAAGGCTAACTTTACTTCCTACTTCCATACTTCTCATACTTTGTATACTACTTTGCGAAGATTGGGGGTTAACCCTAGGTCCGATCGAGTACAAGGACATGATAGACCCTATCTGCTACCTCCACTTAATGTGCCCCATGAAGCTATCGACCCAATTACAAGATTTACGATGACCTTACGCCCTAGTGTAATTACGGAGAGTGAGGAGCTACGACAAAGACGGGACTTATCACTCGGAGAGTACGCTGAAAGGGCTTTACGCCTTTTAAACTATATGTTTGAAATTAAAACTGGCAATCCTATACAAATACAACAGTCAGAAATCACTCATTACCTTATTCTCGCAGATATTGACATACCTCATGAGTAAGCTGGTATTCAAGCAAGCAGTAATTGAACATTTTACGAACGGTCATCCTTGATAGGTACAAAAAGCGAACGAAGGCACGTCTTATAGGTTGGTAAGACGGAGCCAATGAGGGCGTGATTTAATACTTTGGTGCGTGTTAGGGTAAGGGACTTAAAAAACGAAGGCCAGGCTATATGTAAAATCTGTACGTCAGGCCGGATTGCTAACAGCAGAGCATACACGCGTCAATACAAGTGACGTCGCACAATGTATATTTTGCGACTCTACTATAGGTAGTTTAGTTGATTACTGATACCCCTTCAACCAGGGGACTTTTGATAGCTATCGCTACAATACTTCAATGAATGAATTGTTATCCCTTTAATACCGCTTCGTACTGGTAATGTTAGTCCTATTACTTGCAGATTGGCTATTAGTGCTGCTCTCAAGCCTCTAGCGTCCCGTTGTGATTTACCACACCATTTGACTTATCCACAGCAATGTCGTGAAAACTTGCTTTTTCATGCTTTTGTTATTTTTATATATAAATCCCCTGGCCTTACCTCTATCATAATATTTGACATACTGCCCTACTTATATATTTATATAGTTTTTTATAAAAATTAGCTTCACCTACTAATATGAACAAAAGACGAACACAGACGGGGAGCGTAGGGGTTATTTATAATACGCCCGCCCATCGACTCGCACATCTATATAAGAAGCTGGCGTTATGTTCTGAGACTTTAAGCGTTGCTGGACTGCCAGGTACGTCCCTATTTGCTGCATGGCATCATTGGTATGCAAGTTGAGCTTTACATAGTAACCTACCCCGTCGGGATACAAGTCTAACTCGTAGGCGGCGGGCGGTAAGGTCAAAGATTTAACAGCGACGTTTTTGACCTTTAGCTCGGCCAGAACAGTTTGGATAAAGGTAATGGAACTGCTTGGCAGTACCACCTGCCCCGATGTAACGCTTAATCCGCTCTGATCGGTAACGGTGCTCAAGTTAAGACTGGAAATACCCCTAACCTGATTGGCTGGCAGTAGCGCCCGCCCTGCGCTATCCAGGACAAAGCTGCCGTTGTGGGCTGCCAAAATCACACTGGGCATTGCGGGAGCAATATAGACAATCGGCCGATGTCCAATCAGCGGTAGCGTTATAGAGACATCGGACAGTTCCGGAAACCGCGCCTGCAACTTTAACTTGATCTGGTCGGTGTTAATAGTAATCTTGTTGCCATTGAAGATAGAGCCGGCAAACAACTTAGCGGCGGCCTGTTGATAGATTGTCGTCGGCTGTAAAAAGGAGCTGCTGGACGAACCGGTCAAAGCAATAACTTTCGGTGACGGCGACACGTGCAGAATATCAATAACGCAAATAATAATTATAAGCCCGGCAAACAGGACTCCCAGCCGCTGGCGCCAATAGCGAATTAGGAGTTCACGCTTACGAACATCCTGATCACGGGGCTGGGCGCGGCCAAGGTTATATTCTTGGTCTGAGCGGTTGGCATGATACGAAAACGCTGACGGCCGACTATCGATAATAGCGCGCCGGCGTTCGCCAGGTTTTGGTTGTTTAGTTTTTTTACGTAGTTTCATAAGGTTTGGGTTTTTGATGTTTCCCCGGCAGTTTTAAGCAGCAGTTCGGCTAAACGTTGGGCCGCGTCTGGTTGGGCGAACTTGTGCAGGCGTAGACCGAGCTTGGTGCGTCGATCATTATCATCTAGTAATTCACTGATAGTGGCCGCCAAACGTCGCTCCTGGGCTGATTGATCTTCATCCATCTGTACCACTGCCTGTTGATCGGCGAGCGACTGCACGTTACGGACATTCCAAACCAGTTGCTTGGCCGGGATAACGATACACGGCTTCCCTTGCAAAGCAAACTCTGCCAGATTGGTAGCGCCGCCCCGACAAATAATCAAGTCAGCGGCTCCGCTATAGCGATACAAATCCCCAATGAAGCCCTTCACGACAATTCGCTGGCGCTGCGACGTATCTGTCACCAGGGAATCATAGGCTTGAGTGAGCGCTTGCTCCATAGCCCGTCCTGCCACATGCACAACGACCATGTTGGGATATTTACGAAGTAAGTACAGCATATTGTCAGCAATGATGGTATTAAGCTTGTCAGCCCCATTGCCACCACCGGTTATAAAGATCATCTGTTCATAGCTATCAAAGCCTAGTTCTTGACGGTAGCTTCGCTGCAAGGTGGGCGTCACGGGAACGTAGTGCTCACTGAGGGGAATACCCACATTGATTGTTCGGTCGAGTGGATACGGATACGTCTCTGGCGCCCGCGCAACTGCATGTAAGATAGCCTTACCGCCGATAATACGGTTGGCCAGACTGGGGATGCTATCGGAGTCGTGGGTTATGTATGGGACGTGATTTAGGTAGCCGCCTATGGCGACAGGTACACTTACGAAACCGCCACGCGTAAAGATAATCTGCGGCTTTACCTTACGCAGCAGCCAGAAACTCTGCCATATTCCCATTAGTACAAAAACAGCGTCGCGGGCATTTTTGAGCTGCGTGGAGAGCCTAAATAATTGCTTCCAGCCCTCGCCATGATAACGACGAAACTTCCCGGCCCGCACTGTATACGTCGCGTCAAT
>Ga0157374_10000924_pt1 | contig 25554 bp, 29 predicted proteins | sample M25metaG_FD_115308 | JGI IMG/M metagenome (GOLD analysis project Ga0157374, IMG submission 115308) | Miscanthus rhizosphere microbial communities from Kellogg Biological Station, Michigan, USA - M2-5 metaG | ecosystem: Host-associated > Plants > Roots > Rhizosphere > Soil | place: USA: Michigan... | reverse complement strand
AGGTCGGCACTACACGCCACTTTGCGACTATTGCCTCAACCGGCTTTTTATAGAACAAGAACTTAGAAAATTAGAACACTGCGAAAAATCAAAAATGAGAGGTGAATAGCGGAAGTCGGGCTAGTGCGCGAGACCCAGGTGCAGGCGTTGCCATCTGAGGCGATGGTCGAGCAATTCCGGGTACTGACACAGCATGTCGATCCAACCGTGCGGCGCCTGAGTTTGCGCGCGTTATCGCAGTGGGACCAAAGCGCGCATATTGACGCTGATCTGCAACGTGGGTTGATGGACGCACAGGACGAAGTGCGGCTCGCTGCTGTGTCCAGCATTGGCACAAATCCCCAACGGATTGAGTCGCTGAAATCACGCCTAATCGCAATTGCCCACGGCACCAGCGAAACACCAGAAACCCGAAATGCTGCGCTCGGCGCACTGAGCAGTTTGCCGCATATTGGTGACGATGCTGCTTTACCCGACGCTGCCGGCGGAGAGTTCGACATGCGCCAGTAGAGTGCGAAGACCTTGCGACTGTGGTCGAATTTGTAGCGATGCGCTAGATAAAAGAAGGCTGTGTCCGTGAACATCGTATTACCCGATACACATTAACTTTCGACTAACGGAGAAAACAATAATGAAGAAACATTTCGGCCTGACAATGTTGTTTGTTTCGAAGCGCGCAGAATTTCACCATCAAGAGATGAAGGACATGCAGAGCAGCGTGACCGGGCACGGACCGTTCAGGCATGGTCATCAACTTCGCAAGGACCGATCGTGGCTGGCCATGGCTTTAATCCTCGGCAGCAGCTTTACCCTTTATCTTGCAAGCACCACGTTGGTTCATGCAGGAACATGTACGCCTTTCATTGGGTGTGGCGTGGTCGCGAACGACTCTTCGTGGGCGGATCAGGTTGCGGGTGGGTCACAGGATTCCCAACGTGGATGGTGCTGGAGTTCACCTGACAACAAGCCTCGCTATGATGCGCCGTGGTCGACAAGCGGTGCGTTCTCCTGCACCGTGAACAAGGTGTGGGTCTACAGTCGGCAATCGTCGTCGGCGTACATACGAGACACCGATTCGTTTAGCGTCGCTTACGGATGCAAAATCAAGTGGTATGGCGCATGGGGTGTTTTGTCATCGAATCCGGTGACGGAGGATCGCAGAGGCCTGAGCCGCACGAAGTGGATCAAGCTAGAAGATGGCAATACCGTCCACATTACCTCTCAGAACTGCAGTGGCACACCAGCAAAATACTACGCGAAGACATGGGCTACCGCCGCTGGCTACCAAGACCAATTTTGTTACGGCAACGGCGGGTGGTCGAACCCGCGTTGCGACTCCGATGGCAACCTCTACGCTCAGACTAACTACTTCTACTGCCGCGTTTGGGGATATGCATATCCATCGGAGTCCGCTGCAGCCAAGAATCACTGGTGGCTCCTGACTGACCTCGACTCGGTCAACAGTGGCCGCGATGGTCGATCGTTTGTCTCTGCCTACTTTCTTGGCGGGGCCGGCAACGCCAGCAATGACACGGCGAGATACCAGGATAGCTCGGGGAGCTGGCACGACATTCCTGATTGTTAGAGTTCCACTGACCTTTTTTGCCATTTCTAAGGAGGCCGCATGTTGATTTACGTGTAAATCAACACTTCTTGTTTGTGCCTTATTTGACCGACCCAAGGGTGGCAGCCTTTGTACTATTGCTTTCTATTTTGTTTAGCTATCTGCCATGCCTTCTGTTTGGGATTGTGCTGACGAAGTTCTTGGAGAGGCGAATGCTTTAAATATGATGAGCATGACGCTATGCGGAGCATTATGTGGCCAGTGACTTTCTATACTTTTGCAGCTGCAAAGAAAATCGCAAGCACCAGACCCATTCCCATGGCCCAGACCAACGATCGAAGCGTAGCCTTGTTGCTCACATATGCTGCGATGTAAATGCAGCGAACAACAATGAAGGCGATTGCCAGGGAGTCTATAGTTCCTTGCGACGCATGTAGTTGATGGGCCATGAGCACCGCCACTGCGAAAAATGGAAATGCCTCGAGACTGTTTTGATGGGCATAATAGGCTCGGCGTTTAAAGCCTTGCTGTTTTTCCATCCAAGCGCGAGGTTCCGCGTTGTCATATTGCCGATCCGATTTGGCGATTACTGCCGCGACATAGGTCAATACTCCAGCGAGCAAAACACACCAGTAGGCTACAGTCATCTTTTTCTCCTTAGATTAAAATCGAGTCGTTAAATTAAAATGTGTGTCTCGCCGTATGGCTGCGCCCCGTGTTTTTTCCCGTGATCACCGAAATCAGCTAGTGCGGCTCATCCTTGCATTGGCTATATCGTTTATCGTCCATTTGATATTGGTGCTCGCTACGCGGGGAACACAGGTGGCTAATTCCACGCCTTCCCCGGCTGTACGCAGTATCGAAGTACGGCTAATGCCGAAAGTGGAATCGATCATCAAAGAAACGCCGCGAGACGATAAGCCGATTTCTCCTGCAATGCCAGTACGGTCTTCTGAACCGGCAAAAAAGGAGGCGGCTAAAATTCCGGTGCCCTCTGCATCGCCTCCACTATCACCCGAGCCATCATCGAATGCCGGGCTCCCACTACCATTCGATCCGGTTTTTTATACTTGGCGGGAAGTGGATGTGCCGGCAAAACTTAGTGGCAGCGGCAGTCCGCCCTATCCTAAAAATGCGGATGTCGCGAATATTAGCGGTCGGGTAATTGTCGAGGTATGGGTGGATGAAAACGGCAAGGTCGACGATGCGAAAGTGCTCGATGCCGATCCACCCGGATACTTCGAAGAAGCCACATTGTCCTATTACAAAAAACTACGCTTTACTCCCGCGATGAAAGGCGGAAAGCAGAAGCGTTATCGAACTCGGTTTATGGTTGATTTCGGCGAGCCGTTAAAAATACTGGATACCAACACCGAACAAAAATCACCATGATGCCGCATTGTACGGCGGTTTCTTATCTCGGCGGTGGATAACCATCGGGTAGCAGCGCCCACATCTTGCCGCTTTGTTTCATCACACCTGCAAAGCGTGCCGCTTCATCTCCAAATCCCCAGAAGAAATCAGCTCGTACCGCGCCATTGATCGCACCACCGGTATCTTGCGCGACCATCAGGCGATTTAATGGCTGACGACTATTGGGCCAACTGGTGGCAAGATAAACCGGTATGCCGAGCGGAATGTTGCGTTGATCTACCGCAATGGAACGTCCCCCGGTCAATGGTACGCCTAAGGTGCCCAACGGGCCGGGAAGGTTGAGCGGCAACTCGCGAAAGAACACATAGCTGGGATTGAAATTAAAAAACGCGTCGAGCTTATCCGGATTTCTTTGCGCCCATGCTTTGATGCCTTGCATGGATGTCTGCTCCAAACGCAGTTCTCGTTGTTGAATCAAATAGCGGCCCACGGAACGGAACGGGTATCCGTTTTGATCCGCATAGCCTACCCGCATGGTGTCTCCGGTATCGAGCTTGATTTGTCCCGACCCCTGGATCTGAAGAAAGAGTACATCGACCGGATCATCGACCCATACAAGTTCTTTGCCTTTCAGCGGTTCCGTATTCGATTCGATATCGCCACGGCTGAGGTAGGGCACTATGCGGTTACCTTCCAGTCGTCCGCGCAGGCGCTTGTTTTTTAAATCCGGGTAAACGCTGGAAAGATCAATGGTCAGCAAATCATCCGGCGGAGAGTAGAGGGGATAGCGGTAGCGCTCGGTCTTGGTTCGACTGCCGTAGAGTAATGGTTCGTAGTAACCCGTGATCATGCCGGTGACGCCGCCGTCCGCGTTGACGATTTGATAAGGCGTGAAATGGTCCTCGAAGAAGGACCGAAGTTTTCGATTGCTGATTTTGTCGGGCAAATTAGCCGCATCGGTACAAACGGTTTGCCAAGGTGCCTCTTTGCCTAAGGCCACGCAGCTCTGTAATAAGGCGGTCAATGCCGGTGAAAGCGTATCCGAACCCCAGCCGGGTAAGTCTTTCCAAGTTGCCGTTGCAAAATGGCCGCGCGGCGTTTCTCCCGATGGTTCGGGCGGGCGCACAGTCGGCGTCGTTTCCGGACAGGCGCAGGTTTCCGGCGGTGATGTGGGTGGAGGCGCAGGCGGTGGTACGGCGGGCGTGTCGCAGGCCGTTTCTATATGAGACGTAGGCGGCGTTTCTTGTTGTTTCTGATCCGTAGCCGCGCAACCTTGCAGCAATGCAGCGATCGAACCGACGAGTACCAAGGAAGCTGTACGTCCCATCGATAGGCTGGCGAAGTGGGTTATCTTGGACGAAAAGGCGCTAATAGACATGGAAGGGTGACGGTAATGAATGCAATTAACGGTATCGGATGGCGGCTGTGCGATAATTCGATCAGCAATTAACGGGTGGGCTCTCGAATGGGTTGGCTATATTTAGAAGTTTTGATGGCGTTTGTACTGTTGATTGGCATCGTTTGGTGGACGTTGCCCAGCAAGCGTGAGGAAGCGATGCGGCACGGCCTACAAAAGGAAGACGAACAACAAAGCGAACGTCCAAAAGAGTAAACCGCACCGATTTCTCGAATGCTAGTGCAAGACGCGTGGAATGCTTAATGTGAACTCCGGAATGGGCGCATCGAAACGCGTGCCGTCTTCCGCGAGTACCTGATAAGAGCCCCGCATCGTGCCCACCGGTGTATTGATGGCCGAGCCGCTGGAATATTCGAAGCTTTCGCCGGGACGCAACGTCGGCTGTTGACCGACTACGCCTAGGCCGCGTACTTCCTGAATATTGTTAGTGGCATCGGTAATGATCCAATGGCGGCTGATAAGCTGCGCGCTTACTTCGCCGGTGTTGGTGATGGTGACCGTATAGGAAAAAACATAGCGATCGCTTGCCTCGTCCGATTGATCGGGTAGGAAAGTCGATTTCGCTAAAACGGTAAATTCATATTTCTTCGTAGACATAACCTTTACTTTATCATGACAAGCTCGACGAAAACCTATCGTATCGCACCTAGTATTCTTTCGGCTGACTTTGCTCGTCTCGGCGAAGAAGTTAACGCCGTTATTGGAGCCGGTGCGGACATTATCCACTTTGACGTAATGGATAACCATTACGTTCCCAATCTGACTATCGGGCCGCTGGTGTGCGAAGCGGTGCGTCGTATCACCAAAGCGCCCATCGACGTGCATCTCATGGTCAAGCCTGTGGATCGGATTATTCCCGATTTTGCGAAGGCCGGGGCGGACATTATTAGTTTTCATCCGGAAGCGTCGGAGCATATCGATCGAACCATCGGTCTGATCAAGGATAGCGGTTGCAAGGCTGGTCTCGTTTTCAATCCCGCGACGCCGCTCAATTACTTAGATCATGTGTTGGACAAACTCGATCTGGTGTTGATCATGTCGGTCAATCCCGGTTTCGGCGGGCAGTCATTCATTCCTGAAGCGCTCAATAAGTTACGGCAAGTACGACAGCGCATCGATGCAAGCGGTCGCGATATTTGGTTGGAAATAGATGGCGGCGTGAAAGTAGACAATATTGCTGAAATCGCTGCGGCGGGTGCCGATACCTTTGTTGCAGGATCGGCGATTTATGGCAAGCCCGATTACAAAGCGGTCATCGACGCTATGCGCGGCCAATTAGCCAAAGTGGGGCAGCTGGCGTGCTAAGCGCTGAAAGAATAAAGCAACATGACTGATTTACAGTTTCCCCTTTCGGTAAAAGCGGTATTGATCGATTTGGACGGAACTTTGCTCGATACCATTCACGATTTGGCGAATGCCGCCAACGGTATGCTCGCCGCTTTGCAAATGAAGGCACTGCCGTCCGATGCGATCAAAACCTTCGTGGGCAAGGGTATACCAAATTTGGTGAAGCGTACTGTGGCTGCCAGTTTAGGGCATGAGCCGGCGTCTTTATTAATCGAGCGGGCTATTGCCGAGTTCGAGAATCAATACGCCGCTGTACTGACGCGGGAAATTTTGCATTTTCCGGGTGTAGCGCCCGGATTGAAAGATTTGCGAGCCGCAGGGTATCGGTTGGCTTGCGTGACTAACAAAGCGGAGCGTTTTACTTTGCCATTATTGGCGGCGAGCGGGCTTAGTGGTTTTTTCGATTTGGTGATTTCCGGCGATACCTTACCGAGAAAGAAACCCGATCCGATGCCTTTGCTATATGCCGCCGAACGCTTCGGTGTGACACCACAAGAAATGGTGCTGATCGGCGATTCGGTCAACGATTATGAGGCGGCGCGAGCGGCGGGATGTTTCGTTTTTATCGTGCCGTATGGCTATAACGAGGGCCAAGATGCTTCGACACTGCCTGCTGACGCGGTGGTGCCGGGGCTTGTCGAGGCCGCGAAATTATTGAAGAATACTGACAGTGAACGCAATTCCCAATAGATCTTTCCGAGTTCTTCAATCGATGATGTTTGTCCGGCATATCTCTTCTTCACGATGGCAACGCTAGTTGACCATTCGTTCTTCCAAGCCCCGTTCCTTGGGCTTATTTAAAATACCGGGCGCTCTGTTGCCCGACAGCCGATTTAAACGGCTGGCCTATTTAGCCGGAAGCCATGATTACTAAAAATCAATTCGATGCGCTTGTTGCGCAAGGTTACAACCGCGTTCCCGTAACGCTGGAAACATTGGCGGATCTCGATACGCCGCTCTCCGTTTATCTCAAATTAGCCAATCAGCCCTATACCTTCTTATTCGAGTCGGTCGTCGGCGGCGAGCGCTTTGGTCGCTATTCGATTGTCGGACTCGCTGCGCATACGTTATTGCGCGTGCGCGGCCAAGCTATTACCGTGGAAACGGACGGCCAGGTCGTCGAATCGGCCAATGGCGATCCGCTTACTTTTATCGAGCAGTTCCAAGGTCGCATCAAAGCCGCCCCGACGCCGAACAATTTGCGTTTTGTCGGCGGCTTAACCGGCTACTTCGGCTATGACACCGTCCGTTATATCGAACCGAAGCTAGCCCATTCGGAAAATCCCGATACGCTCGGTGTGCCCGATATTTTATTGATGCTCACCGAAGAGCTGGCCGTGGTGGACAATCTATCCGGTAAGTTATATCTGATCGTTTATGCCGATCCGACCACGGCGAATGCTTACGAAAATGCCTGCGCTCGTTTGCAGCAACTGCGTTTGAAGCTGCGCTCGCCTGTCGCGATGCCGGTGTTTTCCCGCCCGGCTGAAGTGCTGCCGCCGATATCGGAATTTCCCGAAGAGAAATTCTTGGCAGCGGTGGCTCGGTGCAAACAGTACATTCTCGACGGCGACATTATGCAAGTGCAGATTTCGCAGCGCATTCGGCAACCGTTTGCCGCGCCGCCGATCAATCTTTATCGCGCGCTGCGGTCCATTAATCCGTCGCCTTACATGTATTACGTCGATCTTGGCGAGTTTCATATCGTCGGTGCGTCGCCCGAAATTCTCGTCAGATTGGAAAACGATATGGTGACCTTGCGTCCCATCGCCGGTACTCGCCGCCGTGGCTCGAATCCGGTGGAAGATAAAGCGCTGGAAGAAGAATTGCTGAACGATCCCAAAGAGCGCGCTGAACATTTGATGCTGATCGACCTTGGCCGCAACGATGTGGGCCGCGTTGCTCAGGTTGGCTCGGTACGAGTGACCGAGCGCATGATTGTAGAGCGTTATTCCCATGTCATGCATTTGGTATCCAATGTCGAAGGCAAAATTAAACCGGGAATTAGTTCTATCGGCTTGCTGCGAGCGAGCTTCCCGGCAGGTACGGTGACAGGAACGCCTAAAGTGAGATCGATGGAAATCATCGATGAATTAGAAACGGTGAAGCGCGGCGTTTACGCTGGCGCCGTCGGATATTTGGGCTTCAACGGCAATATGGATTTGGCCATCGCTATTCGTACGGCGATTATCAAAGACGAAACCCTATTCGTTCAGGCTGCGGCAGGCATCGTTGCCGATTCGATCCCTAAGAGCGAATGGGAAGAAACCCGCAGCAAGGCGCGCGGAGTATTGAGTGCTGCGGAGATGGTGTTAGCGGGCTTGGACGGAGAAGTCGATTCGGACCAATAAATGTCGATTGTTCCATTCGGTTAACGCGACTCTCGGCAATTGCTTATTTATCTCTTGACCTCGAATCGGATGGCCTCCATTTACTAGTACTACACTGGAGTGCAACCCGCGAAATTAAACAAGGGAAATCCGCATGGAATTTAAAGACTATTACGAAATCCTCGGCGTGGCGCGCGATGCCAAGGCGGAGGACATCAAAAAAGCCTTTCGCAAGCTTGCTCGCAAATACCATCCGGACGTTTCCAAAGAGTCCGATGCCGAGCATCGCATGAAAGAAGTGAACGAGGCGTATGCCGTGCTCTCGGACCCGGAAAAGCGTGCTGCATATGATCAATTAGGACGCGATTATCAATCCGGCCAAGAGTTTCGTCCGCCACCCGGCTGGGACGCGGGACGCGAATTTTCCGGCCAGGGTTTCTCGCCGCATGAAATGGGAGATTTCAGTGATTTTTTTTCGGAGCTGTTCGGTCGCGCGGGTGGAAGCCGCAGAGGATTTCGTGCCGGTGGCGGAAATTTTCAAGCGGCAGGGCAGGATCAGCATGCTACGGTGCAACTGGACTTAGAAGACGCTTTTCACGGCACAACCAGACAAGTGTCGCTGCGCATCCCGAAAGCCGATGACCAAGGGCGAACGACTTGGGAGTCGCGTACCCTGAACGTAAAAATTCCCAAAGGCATACGCGAGGGACAAATTATTCGCTTGGCCGGACAGGGGCGTCCCGGCTACGGCGGCGGGCAGGCCGGTGATTTGCTGTTGGAAGTGCAGTTTAAGCCGCATCCGCGTTTTCGCGTCGATGGGCGAGATTTGCGCCTGACACTTCCTGTGGCACCGTGGGAGGCGGCGCTGGGCGCTGTTGTGGCGGTCGAGCTGCTAGACGGGAGTCTCAACGTGCGTATCCCGGCCGGCACTCAAAGCGGCAATCAGCTCCGTGTCCGTAAAAAGGGGCTTCCCGGTGATCCGCCGGGTGATTTGATCTTGGATATCGAAGTGATCTTGCCGCGAGCCGATACACCTAAAGCGCGCGAATTGTATGAAAGCATGGCTCGTGAACTTGCCTTCGATCCCCGTCATCAGGAAAGGGCCTAACCATGCGCGAGGACGACGTTGTAATCGGCAGTTTGTTAGAAGACACATGGCTAACATTGGAGCAGGTGGCAGCCGCCTGTGCAGTGGAACCGGAGTGGCTTGTTCGTCATATCGATGAAGGTTTCTTACCGAGTGCCCAAAGTGTTGCCGGCATTTGGCGGTTTTCCAGCACGACCTTGCTGAGAGCTAGACGCATGCGTCAATTGGAAAGGGATTTCGATGCGGTGCCTGAATTGGCGGCGTTAATGGCGGATATGCTGGAAGAAATGGATTTTATGCGGGTGAAGCTGCGCCGTACGAGACTGATATGAAGTTAATATTCTTGAACTCGAACGTGTGCACCGGGATAATCAGAGGCTTCCCGGTGCCGGGCGTTTGCTCAATTTTTAGCGATAATAAAACCGGACATCAACCGTTCGACCTGGTGGCATCGCGCAATCTAATCAGAGGAATACGATCGATATGCTGCTCATGATCGACAACTACGATTCATTTACCTATAACCTTGTCCAATACCTGGCGGAGCTTGGCCAGGAAGTGGCGGTTCATCGCAACGATGAAATAACGCTTGATGAAATCGCGTCGCTTCGACCGCAATATATCGTTGTTTCGCCTGGCCCTTGCACGCCGAACGAAGCCGGGGTTTCTTTGTCGTTGATTGACAGATTCGCGGGACAAATTCCAATTCTTGGCGTATGTCTTGGGCATCAGGCAATAGGACAGGCGTTCGGGGGTAAAGTCATTCACGCTAAGCAGGTAATGCACGGCAAGACATCCGATATCAAGCACAAAGACATTGGTGTTTTTCATGGTATGCCTAATCCTTTTTGCGCTACTCGTTACCATTCCCTCGTGATCGAGCGGGAGACGATTCCCGATTGCCTTGAGATAACGGCCTGGACTGACGACGGCGAAATCATGGGAGTGCGCCATAAGGCCTTGCCCGTCGAAGGCGTGCAGTTTCATCCGGAATCCATTTTGACCTATCGCGGCCATGATCTTTTAGCTAATTTTCTCAATGAGCATAAAGCCTATTCGCCGGGAGTTAAGGTATGACGCCGCAAGAAGCGTTAACGCGGGTAATCGAGCATCGCGAAATATTCCACGATGAAATGCTCGAACTGATGCGCTCGATCATGAGCGGTGAAATGTCGCCGGTCATGATTGCCGCCATTACGGTTGGTTTGCGAGTTAAAAAAGAAACCATCGGTGAAATCGCTGCAGCCGCCCAGGTTATGCGCGAGCTCTCCACCAAAGTTACGGTCTCCAACGACGCGCATCTTGTTGATACTTGCGGTACCGGCGGCGATTCTGCCAGCACATTTAACATCTCCACGGCTGCGGCATTCGTCGCTGCTGCTGCCGGCGCCAGCGTGGCAAAGCATGGCGGCCGCGCCGTGTCGTCACAGTCCGGCAGCGCCGATGTGTTGGAGTCGTTGGGAGTAAACATCAATTTGACGCCGGAACAAGTCGGTCGCTGCATCGATGAAATCGGCTTGGGATTCATGTTCGCACCTAATCACCATAGCGCCATGAAGCATGCAGTGCCTGTTCGCCGCGAGCTCGGCGTGCGTACGATTTTCAATTTGCTTGGGCCCTTGACCAATCCAGCCAATGCGCCCCAGCAAGTCATTGGAGTATTCCATCCCGACCTCGTTGGCATTCAAGTGCGCGTGTTGCAACGGCTAGGCAGCCGTCATGCATTGACGGTGCATGGTATGGAAGGATTGGATGAGATTTCAGTTTCCGGTCCCACGATGATCGGTGAATTGAAAGAAGGCCGTATCAGCGAGTACACCGTGCATCCGGAACAATTCAATATGCCCGTACATGATCCGCGCACATTGCGCGTGGCTAACATTGAAGAGTCTCGCGCCGTGCTATTGTCTGTGTTGGAAAATAAACCTGGTGCGCCACGCGATATCGTCACATTGAATGCAGGCGCTGCTGTTTATGCGGCCGGCATAGCGGATAGTTTGTTCGACGCGGTAGAACTTTGTCGCAACGTACTGGCAAGCGGCGCGGCGCACGAGAAATTGCGGCAACTGGTCGCTTTTACTAATAAGGGCATTTGAGCATGTCGGATATTCTCAACAAAATTCTTGCCGTCAAGCAGGAAGAAATAATAGCGGCCAACCGCATTAAGCCTCTAGCAGAACTTAAATCGGAAGTGGCAGCAGTGGCACCTGCTCGTGATTTTCTCTCCGCGATTCGACGCCGTGTGTCGGTGAAACAACCGGCAATTATTGCTGAGATTAAAAAGGCGAGTCCCAGCAAGGGCGTATTGCGGGAGGACTTCCTCCCGGCAGAAATCGCTGCCAGCTATGCTCAGCATGGAGCCGCTTGTTTATCGGTGCTTACCGATCAACAGTTCTTTCAAGGCTCTGCGGATTATTTGCGCGAAGCGAGAGCGGCTTGCGATTTACCGGTTTTGCGCAAAGATTTCATCGTTGATCCTTATCAAGTCTATGAAGCTCGCGCTATGGGCGCCGATTGTATTCTTCTGATTGCAGCAGCTTTGCAACAACAAGCGATGGTGGAGTTAGAGGCGCTTGCGAACCAACTCGGGATGGCCGTATTGGTTGAGGTGCATGATGCGGGTGAGTTGCAGAGGGCTTTGCAATTAACGACACCGCTCTTGGGCATCAACAATCGCAATTTGCGCACTTTTGAAACGACCTTGTCGACAACAATTGATTTACTCGCCGATATTCCTGCAGAGCGTATTGTTATTTCCGAGAGCGGCATTCTGACATCATCGGATGTACTCCAACTGCGGCAACATAATGTGCACGGCTTTTTGATCGGCGAAGCATTCATGCGAGCATCTGATCCTGGCGTTGCGTTACAAACGCTCTTTGCCGCAGCTTAATATTCTGCCAATATCGTTGTCCTGCTAAGTCCGAATAAATAATCTTGGACGACAAGTCCAGTAGAAATTCTGCGGAGGGGTTGCATGGATGAAAAGCTCGTCGCTTTGGCTATTTTCGGTGTCGTTATCTCATCTACTGCAGTTGCTGATGAAGGAACAGTAAGCTTTTACGGCAAGCTCAATGTTGGTATAGAGCAAACTAAAGCCGAAGGTTGCAACAGTGCGCCGGTGGCGAATGCGGCGGGAACGATTGTTGGTACTAGTTGTACCGGGACGGGCGATGTTAAAAGCCGAACTCGCATAACTGATTCTTACTCCTATATCGGATTTCGTGGCAGCGAATCTCTCGGCGGTCAGTCGAGCGCTTTTTTTCAAGTGGAAAATTTAGTCAGAGCGGATAGTGCTGGCGGCAACCAGACGGTAGGAACCAGCGGTAGCAACTCATGGGCTAGCCGTAATAGCGGTGTTGGTGTTCGAGGCGCTTGGGGTGAAATCTTGTTTGGGCGTTGGGATGTTTACTATGTGGAACACATTCCTGCGGCTGACGTCAATGTTTTGAAAGGGCCGATGGCGGCTACCGCATTGGCGATCTTAGGTGGTCAAAGTGGCATCGGTGGCCTTAGTTACGACAACCTCTCCGCAGCACTTGCGGCAACTACACAAACATTGAATGTGGCTCAAGGTGCCGGTGTAGTTGATTTCGGTGGGCGTCGAAGTGATCAAGTTCGTTATCAATCCCCTAAATGGAATGGTTTTGAATTTCGGCTGAACTATATTGCACCGGAATTACAACGCGATTATTCCAACTCATTCGGTTCATTCAGTGCCAAGAACGATGGTTATGGAATGAGCCTGGAGTATCAGAAGAGCCATTTCTTTGCCAATTATTCCTATTACAAGCGGAATGACGTAGGTCTTGCCGCAGCTGTTACCGGCAATGATAGTACGGCACAAAAAATATCGTTGGGTACATCGGTGGGTAAATTAAAATTCGGAGTTGTCGGTGAGAGACTAAAGCATGAGTCCCGCTTGGATGCACTTGGCCTCGCTCCCGCAGCGACCGTAAATGGCGGATTCACTAACACGGTTTCTCGTGAAAGAGATGCGTATGTGGCGTTTGTATCCTATGCCGCAAATCCATGGGTGGTTGGCGCTACATATGCACGAGCCCAAAAAGTTAAGGACAAAGACGGAGCGTGTGGTGCCCTTTGCGATAAAACGAGTGCGAATTACTATCAAGTTACCGGCATTATGAATCTCTCCAAACGGACGAGTTTATATATGACCTTTGCAAAAATTCGTAACGACGAAAATGCCTCCTATGACTTTTTCAATCAAGGAGCGGTTAGCGATATCGCGCTGATTTCAAGAGGGGCAGATCCGCAGGCCGTGGTTTTCGGTGTGAACCACTTTTTTTAATAAATACTTTTGTGTAATCGCGAAGGTTATTCGCAAAATTTGGCTATCGATTTACTTGCTTGTCGTTTTAAGCGCGTTATTTAAGTCGTGCCAGCTAAACAAGAAGCTTACATAAGCTAATTGCTTTTGCGCTAAGTATGGCTTTAGCGATTGCCGTTAACTCACTAAATTCACCCGGCGTTTTGGAAGCCCTTCGCTCACGCATACGCGTGGACGAAGGGAAATTGGTTTAAAACGAATGAGTATATTGAACGCTCAGAATATCAACCTTGTCATCGTAGTTTCCTACTAACGTGCCGCCTGTTGGAGATTCTGTTTTATTGAGAGGGGCGTTTTTGACAAATCCATGTTGATATCCAAGATCTATGGACCCCACATTGGATAATCGATAGTTTGCTCCGAAGGCGACCCAGATCCGATCGTTATCTGGAATTCTCGGCGTGCGATATTGATCTCTTACGGGTGTTTGATCATAAGCGATGCCTGTGCGAAGTTTCCACGTATCGTCGAGTTTGTAATTGGCGCCAATTGCTACTCGGTAAGTGTCACGCCATTCCTCTTGCGTCACGCTGTCGGCTGCACCATTGCTGAAGCTAATTCGTAATTCCTTAAATCGACTCCAGTTGGTCCATGTGATGTCAGCCATAAGCGCCAATTTCTCGTTGATTTGGCTGAACGCACTGATGGATGCCGTATCCGGTAAGGTAATCTTTGCTTTTGCGCCGGTATTGGAAAATGTTGGCGATGCGGAAAAAGCTACCGGAACGTTAGAGTAAGTAGCGTCACCGGAGAGCTCTTGCTCTATTTTTGAACGATACGATACGCCCACTCGTGTTCTGGACGATACTTGCAATAACGCCCCAAGATTAAATCCATAGCCCCAATCGCTTCCTTCGACCTTAACAGACCCATCATTATTTTGCGGGCTTAGTCCTAATCCCCCGCAAGTGCCTGGGCCTAATGTGCCAAAGCATACGGTCCCGAAGTCAATCGCCTTGCTAAGCTCCGCTTTGATATATTGCGCACTGACTCCAGCGCCTAGAGAAACCGTGTCGTTTACTTTCCACGCCAGTGTAGGGTTGATGTTAAGCGTTTTGAGATCGGACTTTAATGCTTGATAACGCCCCACCCATCCAGCGTCGTAATCGGTCATCAACCCAAATGGTGCGTTGATACCGACACCGAAACTCCATGTGGGATCAATCGCCATAGAAAAATACATATTAGGAACAAAAACGGTAGTGCCGGCATTTCCTCCACTTCCCCCAGTCATGGGAGTACCTACACCGGAAGTGGCGGTGTTGCTCGAATAGCGGGCGCTAATATCAATGAGGTGCCCTGCCACGAGAAATTGCTTGCCTTTGAGTTGCGTTAGTCCTGCTGGATTGAAAAAGATCGTACTTGCGTCGTCGGCAATCGCCGCGCCACCTGCAAACGTATTGCCTGCACCACTAGCGTTCTGCTCGAAGAGAGCAAAACCGGCAGCGGCAGTACTGCTAGATTGTGCTATGCCCACAATTCCAAGCATTAGAGCAATGGGTTTTAGCAACCATTTATTTTTCATGCGATTCCTCCGGTCAAAGAAAATCGATAGACGGCGAGCGCGGACTGCGTGCCGTTTTTTCATTTGCATAATTTGAAACTTAAACCATAAGGAGTGTAGCAGACAGATGTATGCGTCGCTGCCACCGCCTGGCTAAACGGACGTGTTTATGGCCTTTACCTGTTTCCAAAATGTCATATACCTATAAGGTTGGATTAATACTCGAGCATTAAGGATGCACAGCATGGTGTTGCGAGAATGCAACGTTCTGGGGGCGGATGTTGCGAAATTGCAGTTCTTCGCTTGTCTCCGTTGTCGGGAGTTTGGCATTATCGATTCAGGAATTAAGTAATCGTGTATCAACTTTATTGAAATATCTGAAGTTGGGTTAGTCCCAAACGTTGGAGGCACTTCTCCGACTTTTATCAAGTTTGTCGAAATGGAGATTGGTATGAACAAAAGATTGATTGCTCTTGCCGTCGCTGCTGCGGTTTCCGCACCCGCCGTTGTGCTAGCTGATGACAGCACCGTAACGTTATACGGTACGTTGAATGTTGATTTCGAAAACGTTAAAGCAGATGGTGGATCGGGTACCGCTATTCCTAGCCGCAATCGTGTGAGCAGCAACTCTTCCAATATTGGCTTCAAAGGTGTCGAGGCATTGGGTGGTGGAGTAGATGCATGGTTTCAAGCAGAAAGCGCTGTAAATGCGGATGCTGGTGGTGGTACTTGGGCTAGCCGGAATACCGCCGTTGGCTTGAGAGGTGGCTTCGGTACCGTATTGCTTGGTCAATGGGATACCCCGTATAAAATTTCTACGTTGCGCATTGATCCCTTCGGTGATGCTACGATCGGTGCTTACACCGGCATTCTTGGTGGTAACAGCCAAGCTACCGCCGGAAACGCCGCTACTCGTTTCAGCTTCGATCGTCGTCAACAAAATACCGTTCAGTATTGGAGTCCTAACTTAGGCGGTTTTGTGGCTCGCGTTGGTTATGGCGCTAATGAAGAAAAGAACTCGAGCGTTAATCCTAGCAGCGCTTCCGTATTGCTGGGATATGACAACGGTCCGATCTATGCTGGCTATGCTTACGAAGAGCATAAAGATTATGGTTCGGCTACTGTTACCAGCAAAGACAAAGCACATAAGATTTTCGGCATGTTTACGTTTGCCAACGCATTTACTATTGGGTTGGTGGGTGAACGGCTGAAGTGGGATGGTTCCGCAACCGTGGCTACCTATAAAGGTACGATCACCGCTGGAAGCGATGGCCTTGAAGTTACCGACTGGTATGCCATGTTTGGTTGGAAGGGCGGTCCTAACAATGTTGCTTTGACTTATGGTTGGGATCAAAAAGTTAAAATTAACGGCTCAGAAGACAGCAATGCAAAAGCACACCAAATCGGCGTGCGTTATGGCTACGATTTGTCGAAGAGAACACAGTTTTATGCTCTGTACACTCAAATCGATAACAAATCGAGCTCATCCAATAACTTTGCGCAAAACCCGCTTACTGGCTTAACTGCTGATCAAGATCCTAAAGGCGTTGGTGTCGGCTTCAAGCACGTGTTCTAAGAACAAGTTTTTCGGGCTTTCCGAAAATCAAGCGTAGTAAAATTGATGGGCGCTCCTTGTTTGGGGGCGCCCGTTTCTTTTTTGAGACTTGAAAATGATGTTTTGGGACCGAGTAATTATTATTTTTGATCAAGCGTTACGTACAGTACTTGCTCCGGCAGTTTCTGAGCGCGCTATGCCTGGGGACGCCGATTCTTCACTTGGTTTATCGGCTGAAGACAAACGGAAGGCCGCCGCTTTAATGCGAATAAATCATAGTGGGGAAGTTTGTGCTCAAGCTCTCTACCAAGGGCAGGCGATGACGGCGCGCAATCGTGAGGTGCAGGAGGCATTGATCGCTGCATCGCAAGAGGAGGTGGATCATCTTGCTTGGTGTGAAGCTCGGTTGCAAGAGCTTGGTGGCAGAAAGAGCGTGTTGAATCCCGTGTGGTACGGTGCATCCTTTGCTTTAGGTGTTTTTTCGGGTTTATTGGGAGATCGATGGAACCTGGCTTTCTTGATGGAGACTGAGCGCCAAGTGGAGGGGCATTTGAAGGGGCATTTAAGTCGCTTGCCAACGGGCGATTTGCGCACACGCGCCATTGTCGAGCAAATGAAGCTGGACGAGGTGTCGCATGCGCAGACTGCGTATCGTTATGGTGCGGCAGAGTTGCCAATGCCAGTTAAATTGGTCATGAAACTGACTTCTAAGATGATGACCCATACGGCTTATTGGGTATAACCTTAAGTTTTACCCTTCGCGAATTTCGAAGTCATGAGTTATCTCGGCTGTTTTTGATAGCATGATCGATGCTGAGCAATATTTCTCAGCAGATAGATGAACTGCTTTTTCGACTTGCTGTGAATTTAGATTGTGGCCGGTTATAATGAAGTGAACGTGTATTTTGGTGAAAACCTTTGGGTCAGTCGATGCGCGTTCAGAGCTAATTTCAGCGATGCAATCGGTAATTTCCTGACGCGCTTTGCGCAAGATGTGTACGATGTCAAAGCTTGTGCAAGCCCCTGTACCGATTAAAACCATTTCCATGGGGCGGGGGCCTAAGTTTCGACCGCCCGCCTCGGGCGCGCCGTCCATTAGCACCGCATGGCCGCTTTCTGTTTCTCCGAGAAAACTGACCCCTTCAACCCATTTGATACGAGCCTTCATTAGTTCACCCTCTCACAAAAAATTTAAAGCGTAATTTTACGTGATTCCTTCTTCGGCGACGGGATTGTTATGCTTATTACGACATTTGAGTGAAGAGCAAATTTTGAGGGCTTATCGTTTTTTATTTGACAGTGGCACACCACCTCCTCTAGAATCGCCGGTTCTCCGATTTGAGTTTCAGGAATTACGCCCATGAGGACGTTTTCAGCCAAAGCCCACGAAGTAAAGCACGATTGGTATGTCGTGGATGCCACCGACCGCGTATTAGGACGGTTAGCTTCCGAGATTGCTCATCGCCTGCGTGGCAAACACAAGCCTGAATTTACCCCACACGTCGATACCGGTGATTACATCGTTGTTGTCAATGTGGAGAAATTACGTGTCACCGGCAACAAAGCCGAGGACAAAATGTATTACCGCCACAGTGGTTATCCGGGCGGTATTTACGAAACAAATTTCACAAAACTGCAACAGCGTTTCCCGGCGCGTGTGCTGGAGAAGGCCGTTAAAGGCATGTTGCCTAAAGGCCCACTCGGCTATGCAATGATTAAAAAGCTGAAGGTTTATGCGGGCGAAGCTCATCCGCATTCTGCGCAACAACCTAAAGCGCTGAAAATCTAATAGGAAAAGACATGGTTGGTAAATACCACTACGGCACCGGCCGCCGCAAAAGCTCGGTAGCGCGGGTTTTCATTAAGCCAGGCAAGGGCGATATCATTGTCAACGATAAGCCAATTGATATTTATTTTTCCCGTGAAACGGGACGGATGATTGCTCGTCAGCCATTGGACCTTACTAATCATCTAGGTACGTTTGATATTATGGTAAACGTTCTTGGTGGTGGTGAATCCGGACAAGCCGGTGCGGTTCGTCATGGAATTACTCGTGCATTAATTGATTATGATGCATCTTTGAAATCCGCCTTATCAAATGCTGGGTTGGTTACCAGGGACGCTAGGGAAGTGGAGCGTAAAAAAGTCGGCTTGCATAAAGCGCGCCGTCGCAAACAGTTTTCCAAACGTTAATTGTTTAAGCTTAATAAAAAAGCCGCCTTCGGGCGGCTTTTTTATTTTCGTGGGATTTGGGCGGATGGCTATGCCTCTCGCTTATACCGTTAAGTTGGTGGATTTCTTGCCCTGGTAATAGCAATCTGTTTTATGATTTCATGCTCTTTTATCGGATGATGCAATCATGGTTAAGGTAGGAATTGTTGGCGGCACCGGTTATACCGGTGTAGAGCTGTTACGTTTGTTGATTCAGCACCCGGACGTGGAGATTGCTGCAATTACCTCTCGTAAGGAAGTGGGAATGTCTGTGGCGGATTTGTTTCCCAGCTTAAGGGGGCGGATTTCATTGAAATTTTCTGATCCCGTTGATTCTCCGCTTGAGAAGTGCGATGTTGTATTTTTTGCGACTCCCAACGGTATCGCCATGAACGAAGCTAGGCGACTTATTGATGCAGGCGTCCGCTTAATCGACCTGGCTGCAGACTTTCGCATTAAAGATGTGCCTACTTGGGAAAAGTGGTACGGAATGCCCCACGGTAGTCCGGAGTTAGTTGCTGAGGCAGTGTATGGTTTGCCGGAAGTGCATCGAGAAAAAATTCGCAAAGCAAGGGTGTTGGCGAATCCTGGTTGTTATCCTACGGCTGTGCAATTGGGTTTTCTCCCTCTTATCGAAGAGGGTGTTGTAGATTTAAATAATTTGATCGCTGATTGTAAGTCTGGTGTTAGTGGCGCCGGTCGTAAGGCAGAAGTGCATGCGCTATTTCCTGAGGCGGCCGATAATTTTAAGGCTTATGGTGTATCCGGTCATCGGCATTTGCCGGAGATTCGTCAGGGATTGGCTTTAGCGGCTGGGCATGACGTTGGCTTAACTTTCGTGCCCCATTTAACTCCAATGATTCGCGGGATTCATGCCACTCTCTACGCAAAATTAACAAAAGATATTGATTTGCAGAGAATTTACGAAGAGCGATTTGCTGGAGAGCTTTTTGTGGATGTTATGCCGCAAGGAAGTCATCCGGAAACGCGTTCTGTGCGGGCTTCAAATATGTGTCGCATCGCTGTGCATCGTCCTCAGGGAGGCGATACCGTAGTGATTCTTTCGGTGGAAGACAATCTAGTGAAAGGCGCTGCGGGGCAGGCGTTGCAAAACATGAACATTATGTTTGGAATTCCGGAGGCGACGGGCCTTACTCAAATTGCAGTTCTTCCATGAAACTTGCTAAGCGCTTGCGGGCCGTCTTCGGTGTTCATGCATCGCGGGTCACAGTCCGCCCCCAAGTGTCGTGGCAATCGAAAAGCTTGATATTGGTATTGGGCGGTATTCTTGGCGCTGCCTTGCTGTGGTGGTTGTTTGGTGCTGGACAGAAATTTGCGGGCTTTGATCGCGCCGCCTTCGAAGAAAGGCTTAATGAGTCGACAAATGTGGTTCAGCAATTAACTCGTGAGAGTAGTGAGCTTAAATCCCGTCTAGCCGCGTTACAGCAGCAGGCGCAAATTGATCGCGCGGCACAGGTTGAACTTTCGAAGGGAATTACTCAATTGCAGGAGGAGAACGCTCATCTCAGAGAGGAGGTTACGTTTTTCCGTCGAATTATGCCGTCAGGGGGGCCGCCTAACGGGTTGAGCGTTCAAAATTTTCAGGTTGAACCAGACGCTCTGCCAAATGAATACCGCTTTCATGCTCTGTTAGTACAAGGGGGGCAGCGAGACAGAGATTTTATTGGTAGGGCGCAACTTTTGATTACTCATCAGCAGGAAGGGGCGCCTGCTACCTTAATTGTGTCGGATGACGACAAAATAATTCCGCCAATTGATGTCAATTTTAAATATTATCAGCGGTTGGAAGGGCGTTTTAAAGTTAAACCCGGCGTAGTGATCAAACTTGTTAACTTGCGTATCATTGAAAAATCTACCGGTCAGGTAAGGCTGATGCGTTCTCTGCGGCTTTCATAAGGAGGTCTGCTATGTTTGGTAAAAAACATCAAAGCAACACAATTGATAGCCTTATCGGGGCCGATTCTAAAATTGAAGGGAATGTTACCTTTACCGGAGGGCTCAGGATCGACGGGCATGTTGTTGGTAATGTGCGGGGCTCAGGAGAGAAGCCGTGCACCTTGGTGCTTTCGGAACAAGCCAAGGTGGAAGGTGAGATAGAAGTGGCACATGTATGGATTAACGGTACTATTGTTGGCCCTATTCATGCGGCAGAATATGTCGAACTCTTACCTAAAGCTAAGGTCTCAGGGGATGTGTACTATAAGTCAATTGAAATGCATGTGGGCGCAATCGTCCAGGGGCGTTTGGTACACGAAGCCACAAAGCAAGAAAAGGTTTTAGAATTTAAGCCAGCAAGCGGTAATTGACCCCTCATTCGAGGGCGGTGCATAATGCTTAATAGGATTAATTAGGAGTTTGTGATGAATGCTGTAGCCGAATTGCCATCCCCAATAGTTTTCACCGATAGTGCTGCGACTAAAGTTAAGTTGCTTATCGATGAAGAGGGTAATACGGATTTAAAACTGCGTGTTTTCGTCACGGGAGGTGGTTGCTCTGGCTTCCAATATGGCTTTACCTTCGATGAGGTTGTCAACGAAGATGACACTACAATGGAAAAAAATGGTGTTCAGCTATTAATTGATCCGATGAGTTATCAATATTTAGTTGGGGCGGAAATTGATTATCAAGAGGGGCTAGAGGGAGCGCAATTTCTTATCAAGAATCCCAACGCAACATCTACTTGCGGATGTGGCTCGTCTTTTTCTGTATAGGTAGAAATCTTAATAGTGTAAAAAAGGGGGAGTGGCCCCCTTTTTTATTTTCTTATTTAGCGTAAATGGCCCCTAAAACGGACGAATGGCGAGCGCCGGTGACCATCGGAAGATTTCCCGGCTTACCATGCAACGTTTGCTGAGCAAGCCATGCAAAAGCCAACGCTTCTACCTGCATTACAGGAATACCTAGTGCTTGCGTGGTGGTCACTTGGATATTGGGCAACATATTTTGTAATGCTTCTCTAAGCGCACTGTTTTTTGCACCTCCTCCGCATAGGAAAACTTGTTGCGTCGCTCCGCAATGATTGTGTATGCCATGGGCAATGCCGTATGCCGTTAGATGAAGCAAGGTTCTTTGAACGTCTTGGTGCTGATATTTCGAGATTGACATTGATTCCAACCACTCGAGATTAAAACGTTCGCGCCCCGTGCTTTTGGGCGGGGGCTTATGAAAATATGGCTCTTGCCACATCATGTCAAAAAGCTCGGATTGCTTTTCACCTGTTGTAGCCCAAATGCCTGCGTCATCATAAGGACGTCCCAAATGTTGCTCGGTCCATGCATCCATCAGTATATTTCCCGGGCCGCAGTCAAAGCCAATGACGTCGCCATTTCGATGCAAATAAGTTAAATTGGCAATCCCGCCAATATTCACAATAACGCGGTCTTTCTGAGGAGAATGAAATATTGATTTATGGAAGGCAGGAACAAGAGGGGCGCCTTGGCCGCCGGCTGCAATATCCCGATTGCGGAAATCGGCCACTACGGGAATGCCGCTTAATTCTGCTAGTAACGATGGGTTCCCGAGTTGGATAGTGAATCCGAATTCAGGGCGGTGTCTAACGGTTTGTCCATGGCAGCCAATTGCACTTACCTGATTTGTGGCTACGTTAGACTGTTTCAACGCACCCAGTGCTGCGTCATGAAATACTTTGGTTAATGTGATGCTGACTCTTCCCGCGCGTTCAAGCTCATTGCTGGCTCCTCCTATTGAGAGCGCGAGCAGTTCTTGTCGGAGTTCATCGTCAAAAGCAATGTATGCGCTCCCAAGCAAGCGGGGGTGAGGGGAGGATAAATCCGCTAAAACTGCATCTGCACCGTCAAGGCTCGTCCCTGACATGATGCCAATGTACAGTTCGCGCGTTTGCACAGGCTTACTCGAAACTAGAGGGTTTGCTGCTGCGAATTAGCACTAGTTTTGCTTCCAATGCATTTGCTTTTTGCTTGAAGGCGGTCGAGTACTGCGGTGGGAGTGGTGTCGCGAATGGGACCATTGCTCCCAGCGGATCTTGGTGGACTCCAGCCACTTTAAATTCGTAGTGCAAGTGGGGACCGGTGGCAAGTCCGGTGGCTCCTACGTAACCGATTACTTCTCCCTGATGCACTATTGTGCTGCGATGTAATCCGCTTGCAAAACCTGATAGATGAGCATAAAGAGTTGAGTGTTCTCCTTGGTGCTTAAGTTCTACAACATTTCCATAACCGTTTTGCTTACCGATAAACTGCACTATGCCGTCGGCGGTTGCAAGTACTCGTGTGCCAATTGGAGCGGCAAAGTCAACGCCCGTATGAGCTCGCCAATTTTTTAAAATTGGATGAAAGCGAGCCATAGTAAAGCCCGATGTGACGCGGCTAAATTCGAGTGGGGATCGTAGAAACGCTTTGCGCAAGCTTTTCCCCTCGGGCGTGTAATAGTCTCCGCGGCCTGGAGATGTTTCGAAATAGACAGCGCGATATGGAGTACCGTTGTTGATAAATTCCGCAGTCAATACGCGCCCTGGTCGCATTGGCTCATCAGCTTCTTGATATACTTCGTACACCACAGAAAATTGATCGCCTCGACGCAAATCGGCATGGAAGTCGATATCTGTGGAGAAAATTTTCGCTATTTGTGATGCGACTGTATCTGGGATCCCAGCGGCGTCGGTTGCTCCGAATAGTGAGTTTCGAATCACCCCTGTTTTAAAAATTAATCGAGGTGTTTCCGACAGCCGTTTTTCGCTGGCAGTAAATTTTTCGCCATTCCGTTCAATGCTTAAAACGGAGTCTGGTTGATTGAAGTAACGTAAGGAGAGTAATTCACCATCTTCTGTCGTTGTGGCTTGAACTGTTCTTCCAGGTTTTAATTGGAAAATAGATTTGGCAGTCCGATCAGCTCGCAAAAATCTAAGAGCATCGGAGTCTTCGACATTAAGGCGGGACAACAAGCGCTCAACAGTGTCGCCTTTTTCCACCTTATCTTGATATGAGTAAGGGGTGTCTTCTACTGGAGAACTATCAAAGTTAGGAAGCGCAAGCGGAGCAATAATTGGTTTAACTTCAATTGATTGCGTAATTGTATCTGGCGCAATGCCAAACGCAGCGACGACACCAAACAAAGATAATCCCGCAATGATGGCTGTTTTGGATAACCACCCTTTACCAAGATCTCGGCAAGATTGAGTTTGCGATATTATTCGCATCTTTTTGATTTTCATGTGAAAAAAAATACAGACAAGTATTCAGGATAACAAAAACCCCTTCCAAAGGAAAGACGCGGTCGATAGAAGGTCGGCTTGTTCTATGGAAGGCCCGGCATAATTAACCATAGACTTTAAGGAATCCTATGACACCATCAGAAGCGGCACTTGAACTCGTCAAACGCGGTTGCGACGAACTCCTTATTGAATCGGAGTTCAAGCAAAAGCTAACGAGGGGTAAGCCGCTACGAGTTAAGGCCGGCTTTGATCCGACTGCACCTGATTTGCACTTGGGGCACACCGTATTGCTTAACAAAATGCGTCAATTTCAGGAGTTGGGGCATCAGGTTATATTTTTAATCGGAGATTTCACTGGGTTAATTGGTGATCCTACCGGTCGTAATGCGACTCGCCCGCCTCTTACATTGGAGCAAATAGCTGCAAACGCGGAAACTTATAAGGCGCAGGTTTATAAAGTGCTTGACCCCAGCAAAACTGAAATCATGTTTAATTCAAAATGGGGAAATGAGTTGGGAGCTGGGGGGATTATTAAACTGGCGGCTACTTATACCGTTGCTCGAATGCTCGAAAGGGATGACTTTGCAAAGCGCTACTCAGCACAAAAGCCTATTGCGATACATGAGTTTCTATATCCGTTAATGCAGGGATATGACTCTGTGGCTATGAGATCTGATGTTGAGTTGGGTGGTACCGATCAGAAATTCAATTTACTGGTGGGGCGGGAATTGCAAAAGCATTTTGGGCAGGAACCCCAATGCATTTTAACCATGCCATTGCTTGAGGGGTTGGATGGCGTGAATAAGATGTCGAAGTCGTTAGGTAATTATGTGGGTATTAATGAGGGGGCTAACGAGGTTTTTGGCAAGCTGATGTCGATTTCGGATGATCTGATGTGGCGTTATTTGGAGTTGTTGTCATTTCGCCCTATGACCGAAATTCAAGTCTTCAAAAGGGATGTGAAGGCAGGGCGTAATCCGCGCGATATTAAAGTGCTGCTAGCGCAAGAAATGGTGGAGCGGTTTCATAGTCGTTCTGCTGCGGAAGGCGCATTGGCCGACTTTGAGGCTCGGTTCAAGCAAGGTGGTATGCCGGACGAAATGCCTGAAGTGGTGCTGCATGGAACTAGTGATGGATTGCTTATCCCGCAAGTATTAAAACAGGCGGGGTTGTGTGCGAGCACGTCGGAAGCAATTAGGGCAATTGACCAAGGAGGTGTGCGCATAAATGGTGAAAAGGTGATCGATAAAGGGCTCAGGCTTCTACCTGGGGTAACTATTGTTTTGCAGATTGGGAAAAGAAAATTCGCTCGCGTTACCTTGACTGTTGTTTGAGTCTTACTGGCTATCGGAACTCGATTTTTAACTATTTTTAAAAAACTTCGCAAAAACGCTTGACCGACTTTTTTAGCTCTGTATAATGCGCACCTCTTGATCGACACGCAGCAGCAACGAAGCAGCAAAAAACGAGTCGGCAAGCGCTCTTTAACAATATACAACCGATAGGTGTGGGTACCTGGTGATGGGTAATTTGACTGGTTGTTTTGGTCAAATAGACAGACACATAAGTGGTACTCACACGAAGTAATTTCCTTGTGAATTT
>Ga0157374_10000923_pt1 | contig 25559 bp, 21 predicted proteins | sample M25metaG_FD_115308 | JGI IMG/M metagenome (GOLD analysis project Ga0157374, IMG submission 115308) | Miscanthus rhizosphere microbial communities from Kellogg Biological Station, Michigan, USA - M2-5 metaG | ecosystem: Host-associated > Plants > Roots > Rhizosphere > Soil | place: USA: Michigan... | reverse complement strand
GCGCGAATCCAGGATTTGAGCAGGACCACATTCTCACTGCGTCTGTGGGGCTGAATATTGCCGGCTACAGCCACGACGAGGAACAGGTGATCCGTCACAAGATTCTTGATCGCGTGTCGGCATTGCCTGGCGTGAAGGTTGCGACTCTTACGGACTGGATTCCGATGACCTTGGGCCACAAGGGGGACGATGCGTATCCGGAAGGGTATGCACCACACCCGCATGAATCTTTGCAGGTGTACCACGCCGAGGTGGCCCCGCGGTATTTCGAATCCCTTCATATACCCATTCTTGAAGGACGCGAGTTTACGCCGGATGACGATGAAAAGGCCCCAAGGGTACTCATCGTGGATCAGACCGCGGCGAGACGCTACTGGCCAGGGCAGGATCCGCTGGGAAAGGAACTCAGGGTGTGGGGCAGCCTTTTCACGGTAGTCGGCGTTGTGAGGAATTCAACACATACATTCGTGAATGAGTCACCGGAGCCTATGGTGTATATGAGCTTTTTCCAGGCGGGGTACGAGACGATGGTGCAGGTGGAGACCGAGGGAAATCCGGTCGACCTGGCGCCTGCGGTGCAAAACGCCATCCACGAAATCGATACACGGCTGCCGGTTTTCGATGTGCGTTCCATGCGAGAGAGTACCCAGATGGCGAGCAGTTTCGCCGTCATACAGAGCACCCTAGCGGGAATGTTCGCGCTGATTGGGCTGGTTCTTGCGATAACCGGAATCTACGGAGTCGTGGCCTATCGAACCCAATTGCGGACCCACGAGATCGGAGTACGAATGGCTCTGGGCGCTTCGCGCGTCGATGTGCTGCGGCTCGTGCTGCTGCAGGGATTGTGGCTCGCAGGCATTGGGCTGGCGCTGGGATTAGCATTTGCGTTGGGACTGACACGTTTTATCGCCCGGCTGTTGTACGGAATCGGAGCCAACGATCCGGTCACCGTCGTTTCCGTCGTCACGCTCCTGGGAGCAATGTCGTTGCTGGCATGCTACCTTCCCGCACATCAAGCGATTCGCCGGAACCCCGTGACCGCGATTCGCGAGCTGTAAGCTGCAGTTCGGGCTCGACGTAAATTGCGCAATTTGGGTTTACGTTCTCACGCGGATTCGAATCCTAATAGCGCCCACCACCGAGGGAGCACAGGGGAGCACCCAGTCAGTGTTGATCCCCTAAGGCCATTTGCGAGATCTTCCCCCTCTCCGTTGCCTCGCAGCAACGGTTTCAGACAACGACCTTTGATTCCTCGGCCTGCTAAGCAGTGCCCCATCGTTCGGCCGGATTTGGCATGGCAAAGCAGGCTACTTCGTCATCTCAGCTTCAGGTTCAGAATTACAGACATTGGATGTGCGGAGCTGTTGTTGTACCTGCTGTTTACGAGGAAGCGCTGCCCGTCGCGGCTGACGTCATATACCACTTGCTCAGTAGTCGCGACCTGCTCGCGAGGCTCGGTCTGGAAAAGCACCGTCGGCGTGCCAGACTCAAACTCGTTTTTGGTGTCAACTGAAACGGCCATCAGCTTAGCATCGGATGACAGAAAGTAGATTTCTTTGCCATCGCCGCGCCACCGGGGCTGCTCACCGCCGTCAGTCGACAGCTGCCACTTGCCGCGCGCGTCGGGGAACGATGTGACGTAGACCTCCCAGCGTCCGCTCTCGTTCGAGGAGTAGGCGACCCATTTGCTGTCCGGCGAGAACTGGGCGTAATTCAGAGATGCGGTCGCCTTCAGAAGCGAGTGCGATTTACTTTCAACGAAGGAATATACCCACAAATCGGGCGGTTCGAGGTACAGCAAATTGTGGCCATCCCGCGACCAGTCGAGGGGGAGGTCATCGATGCCAACACGGACCGCCTTACCCAGAGATGCTAAGGAACGATAGAACTCCTCTGCTTCCTGGGGATGTGCTAAACGCTTTTCTTGGTACTCTCCGGTATCGGTATCTACCGAAGCAATTTCTTCATGTGCGGGGTGAAAATCGACTCCTATAATAATCATCGTTCGGCTCCTTTTCTCTGAGCCTGTTGGTTGGTAAGCACCACCAACTTTACTCGGACTTAGGAGCCGACATCGTCATGGAATCAATGTCCAGGAGAGAGCGAATGGTGTGTGTCCTGCGAGCGTGGACAAGCGGAATTCAGAACCATGTCTGCGCCTTGTACGCTCGGTATTCGTCCCCGAACTTGGCGGCAAGCACCTGCTCTTCCTTCTTCGCACGATAAACCTGCAAGGGAATGAGCGCCGCTAGCAGCCAGAGAAATTTCGGCAGACTGAAAAACAAAAGTACCCCCACGATAGTCAAACCGCCGAAAACATAGATCGGATTCCGAATCCGCGAATACAGACCTTGGGTGACAAGCGCCTGCGCCTTGGCGCTGACCGCAAATGATCCGCCGAGCTGGATACGTGCCAGGATCAGGAGCGCCACCGAAGGTAATCCGACTACTGCGCCCGCGATTCGCATCGACGTCCAAGACTTGGGCCACGCCCCAGGCAAGGCCCACAAGCACCACGAGCAGGGTAATCAGGTTCGTCTTCATCTATCTCCCATACTATGCCCGCCTTACTCCGACCTGTTGGGAGGCCTGGCAGAGTAGTGCCACATAGCGGAAGCAAACGCGAGCTGCGACCCACCATTGAGATCGTGATGATAAATCCAATATCACTCACTGCGTTTGGCTTCCGACACTGCTTCGGGTGCGCAACCTTCAAGAAGAGTAACGCATTTCAAACAGAAGGATTCCGGTAGCAACGGCTACGTTCAGAGAGTCGCAGCCTCCCTGCATCGGTATGCGCACCACGACGTCGGCGCACTCAAGCAGTTGCTCTGAGAGCCCGTGCTTTTCGCTACCAGTCACAATAGTGGCTGGGAACCTGTATCGCAGAGCCTTGTAGTCCATCAATCCCCTTGGTGACGATGCGACAATCGCAACGTGATGGACTTTGGCCCAGTCAATGAACTCGCGGGGCGAGCATTGGATGAGTTTTTGAGAGAACAAGGATCCCATACTCGCGCGGATAGTCGCTGGGTCATAAGGATCGCAATCTGGCCCGAGAACAAAGAGCCCGCTTGTTCCAGCCGCTTCAGCTGTGCGGATGATGGTTCCTAGATTACCCGGTGACTCGATCGACTCAACAGCAACCCATAGTGAGTCCCGCTCTGCGAAAAGCGTGTTCAGAGAGGTCCATTTCTGCCGTAGAACCGCGCCCATACCTTGCGGTTCAGAGGCTAGGGTCAGGTTGCGGTAGAGCTGATGCGAGAGCCGAATGCCCGGAACTCCATTTTTACGAAGTCGCCGTGCGAGTTTTCTGCCATAAGGATTGGCTAAGGTCGACGGATCAAGGAAGACACTTTCAAGTGTTGTGTGCTCAAGCGCCCGAGAAACGTGGCGAATGCCTTCGATGATGTAAAGTCCGCTGCTAGATCGGCCACGGAAGGATTGGAGAGAACGGAGAGCTAAAAAGCGAGGATCACGCGGGTCGCTGACGAGAGGATATTTCTTTTCATTCATTGCCTCCTACGGCATGTGGCTGCCGTCGCCTTGCATAGGATTTGAAACCTGTGTGATTTTCCCACGGGCATCCTTCCAGTACAAGGGTAACCACTTCGATCGGTCATGAAAGCTTGAGTTGGAAGTTCTGCTATTCCCTTCCCGACAGGATATGTAAGATGCTTGCTTGTGGAGGCGCCTGGTGAGAGTCCGTTCGCGAAGGATGCTTTTCTTATTCCTTTTTATCGCAGCACAAGTTTCGCTGGCAGAAGATCTTCCGCATATCAAAACGCAAAATGGCGTTGGACAACTTATCGTTCATGGCGAGCCGTTTCTCATCCTTGGAGGCGAACTCGGTAACTCGTCTGCGGGCACTGCAGAACAGGCGGACACGATTATCCCCAATGCCGCGCGCATGCACGTCAACACGTTGCTGGTGCCGGTTGCCTGGGAGCAGATTGAGCCCAGAGAAGGCCAGTTCGACTTCAACATTCTGGATCACTGGATTGATGTGGCGCGGGAGAACAAGCTGCATTTGGTCCCGCTATGGTTCGGCAGCTGGAAGAATGCTTTTTCGAATTATGCACCAGCCTGGGTAAAGTCAGACATCAAGCGCTTCCCGCGCGCACAGGCAGCCGATGGAAAGCCGCTAGAGATTCTTTCTGCCTTGTCTCCAGAAAACCGCCGTTCGGACAGCCGCGCGTACGCCCGGCTGATGCGTCACATTCGCGAGAAGGATGCAACCCAGCAAACCGTGCTCATGGTGCAAGTCGAAAACGAGGTCGGATATCTCGGATACGGACGGGACCGTTCGCCCGAGGCGGAAAACATGTTTCGCTCCGCCGCTCCTGAATCGCTAGTCCGGAAACTAACGGAGAAGCGCCTGCAGCTCTCGCCCGAGTTGAGTTCCCACTTCAATCCCGGCGGTCACAGCTGGCGAGAGGTATTCGGGGGAGCGTCGAACGAAGTCTTCATGGCGTGGAATTATGCGACCTACATCGAAGCTGTCACCCATGCTGGCAAGCAAGAGTACGCGTTGCCGATGTACTTGAACGCACAACTGCCGGCACCGATGGAGAGTGCAGGTGACTATCCGAGTGGCGGGCCACACCCGTATTACCTCGAGGTCTATCGTGCTGCTACGCCGAGCATCGACTTCTACTCGCCCGACATCTACTGGCCGAATTTCGAGTATTGGGTTCAGCGGTACAAGATTGAGAGCAATCCTATTTTTGTACCTGAGGCCAGGCTTGAGTCCGCTCCTTTTAATGCCTACTACGCTTTCGGCGAGGCAAAGGCGTTCGGGTTTTCGCCTTTCGCCATAGACTCGTTCGAAGCGCCGGAAAAAGACGCCCCTGAGCCGGCAATGATGCAGGTTTATGGTGCATTGGACAGCATTCGCGATCTGCTCCTTTCCGCGCAGACTACGGGTTCAACGCGCGGGCTCGTTCTGCACGCGACTAGCCCGCGCCCGATCCAGAGAGTTTCCTTGGGTGGGTATCTGTTCGAGGCAACCCTCTCCCGCTCGTGGCCTGCCCGGACCATCATCGCAGACGACGGTGCGATGCTGATTCTCGAAACCGGACCCGGAGAGTTCTACATTTTGGGCAGTGGATTAACCGTCAACTTCATCCGCGACCCGGATGTGGATTCGGGAATCGCTGGCATAGCAAGCGTCGAACAGGTCTCGCGTCGTGGTGGAGAATGGAAAGTCGAGCGGCGCTTGAACGGCGATCAAACCAATCAAGGACGGCAACTTATGCTCGACCCGCACGAACATCGCATCTTCAGAGTGAGGCTATACTCAATCCCTTCTAGGGCACAGCAGAGCTTGCCCCAGCCGAAAGAAGCGGCGCTCCTTTTGCAAACCGGGTCACAAACTCAGCCTTGACAAAGAATGGCTGGGACTCCTATAGTTCGGGCCTCGAAAGAAAGCCTCTGCTGCCTAGGAAGCTAGCCCGCCTAGAAGCCATTCTCAGCGTATGCGTCGTACCCATATTCATGGCGTTCAGGGAGCCACCAGTGAAACCGCTCGCGGAATTAACCGCGGGATCGTCCTGAACCTGATTCGGCGAAGGCAACCCATCTCCCGCGCCGACTTGGCACGGGCTTCCGGTTTGCAACCCAGCACGGTCTCCCTCATCACGGAACAACTGATCCGCGAGAAGTGGGTTATTTATGGCTCGGTGGGCAGGTTGCCCCGCGGGAGGCGCCCAACGTTTTTGCAACTGAACGAACGCCGCGCCCTGCTGGCGCTAGATCTTCGGCCCTCCCTGAGCACGGTCGCAGTTGCCGATGTCAACGGGCGTTTTCTCGAGCGGCAATCGATCCCAACCCCAGCAACTCCCGAGATCGCGGAAAAGGTGTTCTCGGAGCGTTTCCTGCGAATGATCGCGGATCACCCGGAACTGTTGTTTGAAGGAATCGGGGTGGTGATTCCGGGCCGCTTCGACGAGAAACGCAGCAAGGTCGTATTCGCGCCCAACCTAAAGTGGCCCGAATTCAATCTCAAGGACCCGCTCGAGAAGGCTACTGGCCTCGCGGTAAAGATGGAGAACGCAGCCAATGCCTGCGTACTCGCGGAGGTCTGGTTCTCACAAGTCGCAGCTCGAAACCTGCTGGCGGTAACGATCTCTGAGGGCGTGGGCGTTGGCATTTTTATCGACGGACACCTCCTGCACTCGGCCAACGGAATGGCGGGTGAATTCGGTCATGTACCGCTTGATCCGAGCGGTCCAGTATGCGGCTGTGGTTCGCGTGGATGTTGGGAAGTGTACGCGTCCAACTGGGCCTCACTTCGATCCTACGGTGCTAGTGACCCGGCGAAGGGACCGACCTTCGAGGATCTGCTTTCGCTGGCGGAAGCGGGCGACCAGCACGCCTTGCGTGCGCTCGACCACATGGCGGAACAAATCGGCAGGGGCATGCGCATGGTCATTGCTTCTCTCTCGCCCGAGGAGATTGTCTTTGTCGGGGAATTCACTCGCCTCTGGGACCATGTACGTCCAACGATAGAGCGGGCTGTCAAGGAAGCCGTACTGGTTGGCGAACCACCTTTGGTAAGACCTGCAGCCGCCGAACCAAGTGTGGCACGGCTTCGCGGCACAGTCGCGATGGTTCTTCAGGAGCACTTCGGCTTTGGGTTGACCCGGCGTTTAGAGACCGCAGGAAACTTCCGCAAGTTGAATGTTAGGAAAGCAGGAGTAGAAGTTATGTCGTCTTAGCCGCCATGGTGAACACCGCCGTCGCGCGCACGCGGTGAATAACTCAGAAAAGCGAGGTTGATAGCTTAAGGGAGTCCGAACAAGACCCTACCGCCAGATATAGTGTGAGGCTCGAAATATAGCATTGCACTCGTCTGCGGCGTTTTTTCGCGGGGCACGGGACCGGGGCTACTCAGTCCGCCGGCTTCTCCGGTGCTGTCAGTCCTAGTTCCTGCATCACCATCTGCAAGTCTTTCCAGGCTTCCTTCTTCTGACGGGGATCGCGCAGAAGGAATGCGGGATGGTAAGTGACGGCAAGCTTCGTTCCTCGAAAGTCATACCAGTGGCCGCGAAGCTCTGACATAGGAGCATTCACAGCAAGAAGGGTCTTGGCGGCGACTGCCCCAAGAGCGACGATCGCTTTCGGCGAGATCGCCTTGATCTGCTGCATGAGAAATGGCGAACAGGTTTCGCATTCGTCGCGCTCCGGGGTGCGATTGCTTGGCGGACGGCACTTGATGATGTTGGCGATGTAGACGTCCTCGCGGCGCAAGCCCATCGCCTTGATCATATTGTTCAATAACTGGCCAGCGCGACCGACGAAGGGTTCCCCCTGTTCGTCTTCGTCCGCACCCGGAGCTTCGCCGATAAACATCAGATCGGCGTTGGGGTTCCCGACGCCGAAGACAATCTGCTTTCGTCCCTGCTTGTGCAGGCGGCAGCGCGTGCAGTCGCCAATTTCTTCGCGAATCAAACGGAGAGCAGAGGTTCGGTCGGTGCGAGTTGCCAGGGCTGCGTTCGATTGGGGCATTGGGGGCAGAGTCTCCGGGGTTGCGGCGAGATTGGGTTCGACAACTGGCAAGGCTGAGTCCTGTTGTCGACGACGGTAAAAGTCGTAGATACCGAGATCCTGGTAATAACGGATCCGGTCAGCGAGGGCCTTGCGAGTGTGAGGATCGAGCACTTCTGGCATCGGGTTGGATTCTACTACGGTGTTCGCGGTGGAAGGCGTTCGAAAAACCTTCACTTCAGGGAATGCCGTGCGACACAAGGGAGACTTGTCAGAAATTTGGAATGACGCCGAAGCTAGGCCACCGGAACACGCTTCTTCAACTGCACCACGCAATCGAGAACCCGCTGCGCGACATCCCACTTAGTGGTTTCGGGAACCACGATGGTCTCGGATGGGGTAAGAATCCTGACTGCATTGCGATCTGCGTCAAAACCCACGCCTTCCTTCGACACGTCATTCACCACGATTGCGTCAAGCGACTTCGAGGCAAGCTTCTTGCGGGCATTTTCGAGAATATTTTCCGTTTCCGCAGCAAAACCTATGATGATCTGTGTCTTTTTTCGGCGGGCCACTTCAGCCAGGATGTCGGTCGTCGGCACCAACTCCAGGGTTAGCGTGCCCTTCCGCTTGATCTTCTGATCAGGCGGATTCAAGACGGTGTAGTCCGCCACTGCCGCCGCCTTGATCACGATGCTAGCTTCGGGCAAGAGCCGTAGAACCGCATCGGTCATTTCTGCTGCCGACTGGACCTCGGATACCTCCGAGCCCGAGGGCGGCTTCAGCGCGGTCGGCCCGGTGACGAGCAGGACGCGCGCCCCCCGGCGCAGTGCTGCTTCCGCCAGGGCATAACCCATGCGCCCGCTCGAGCGATTGCTGAGATACCGGACAGGGTCGATCTTTTCGCGGGTGGGCCCGGCGGTAATCAGAACCGTTTCCCCGACAAGGTCCTCGGAGATTCCAAGCGCTTCGAGTGATGCCCCGAGGATCGCTTCATTGTCCGCGAGCCGGCCAGGGCCGGTCATCCCGCAGGCAAGATATCCGTTGCCCGGATCGACGATCCGCACGCCCCGCTTACGAAGGGTTTCGAGGTTCTGCTGGGTCGAGGGATGTTCCCACATGTTCACGTTCATCGCGGGCGCAACCACCACGGGCGCAGTCGTGGCGAGATAGAGCGTGGTCAGAAAGTCGTTCGCGATTCCCTGGGCAAACTTGGCGAGAATATCGGCCGTGGCCGGAACGACCACCAGCGCGTCAATCGACTGCGCAACTGCAATATGCTCGATCGCGGAATCGATGTTGGGCTCAGCTCCCGCCTCAGAGCTGAACATCCCGGTAATGACTTTTTCTCCAGTGAGCGCCGCGAAGGTGAGGGGACGAACAAATTCCTGGGCGGAGTCCGTCATGATGACTTGAACGCGGATGCCGCGGTCCTGGAACAGACGAACCATCTCAGCGGCTTTGTAGGCGGCGATGCCGCCACAGACTCCGAGAGCTACTTTCATAGGCTGGCTGAGCAATCAGTCGCAAACACTGAACGAGCAATCACCCGGTGGCTCGTGGCTCTGAGCTAGCTCAGCCTTCTTGGCCGAGCGCTTTGTCGAGCATTTCGCCGGCGGCTTCGACCGGAGAAGTTCCGCCTTCCGGGACCACCCATTTCACTTTGCCGGCCTTGATCTCATCCTGCGCGATGCGGCAAGGTTTGCGGGAGTGCGTCTCGATCACCGGAGGCGCTCCACCCTGAAGCTGGCGCGCGCGGCGCGCGGCTACAAGGATGTACCGATAATTGCTGTCGAAACCATCGATCAACTTCATGAAAATTCTCCCTGCCTACTTCCTGCCAGCCGCCACTTCCCGAAACGATTGCAAGATCGGTTCGAGACGATCGCGAACATTCCCCAACCGGCAGGTTTCCGCTAGCGCACTTAAGTTTACATCCAGATTGCCGGCGCGTCTCTGTCGCTCGGAAAGCAAGATGGCTTCCAGGGCCTTGACAGAATCGTCCAGATGATCGTTCACCAAAATATAGTCGTATTTATCGTAATTCTCAATCTCGCGGGTGGCGGCGTCGAGCCGCTTTTGAATGACTTCCTCCGAGTCTTGCCCACGCGAGCGCAGACGCTGCTCGAGTGCGGCGCGATTGGGCGGCAGAATGAACGTGCTCATCGCCCCGGGCAACATGCGCTTGATCTGCGCCGCCCCCTGCACGTCGATATCAAGAAGCAGGTCTTTCCCCTGCTGTTCCGCCTTGGAAAGGAAGGAGCGCGACGTCCCGTAGTAATTGCCGAAGACATCTGCGTGCTCGAGAAACTCGCCTTTCCGGATCATGTCTTCGAACTCTTTCCGCGACACAAAGAAATACTCGCGTCCGTCTTGCTCGGCGCCACGGGGAGACCGAGTGGTATAGGAGATGGAAAATTCAAGGTTTGGCAGGCTGCGGCGAACTCTGGAAACCAGGGTTGACTTCCCTGACCCGGACGGCGCGGAGATGATGAATATGTTCGCCATTATTCGATATTTTGCACTTGTTCGCGGGCCTTCTCGATATCCGATTTCATGACCAGCCCGGCTTCGGTAATCCTGGCCGCATCCCCGGCCAAGCCAGACGTCTTCGAAAGCAGGGTGTTGGCCTCGCGATTCATCTCTTGCAGCAGGAAGTCCATTTTCTTGCCCACCTCGCCCTGGGTGTCAAGCAAGCTGAGAAAATGTTCGACGTGGTTGTTGAGCCGGACCAGTTCCTCCTGTATGTCGCTGCGGTCGGCGAGGACGGCGGCTTCTTGGAGGATGCGTTCCGGGTCCACAGAGCTTCCCAGCCACTCCTGAATGCGGGCCTGTAAGCGGTCGCTGTAGATCTTGAGTACCGCATCGCGGAAGCTCGCGACTCCGGCGCATGCCTTGCGAATGCCTTCCATGCGCTCACGGAGTTCGCGGTCCATGGCGCGGCCTTCCTCCTCGCGGACTCGGTTCAGCTGATCGACAGCGTGCTCAAGCTTGGGCAAAACCGCGGGGATGAGTTCTTCATCCGCCGGAGCCACGTTGGTATCGAGTGCTCCGGGAAGGCGCAGGACGGCATTCAAGTCCGGCTCGGCAGCAATCCCGGCTTCAATGGCGGCGGCGCGAAAGGCCTGCACGTAACCGGAAACGAGGGTTTTGTTGAGGGAGAGCGGAACGGCTCCGCTTTGCTCAAAGGAAAGATTCACATCCACATGTCCACGGGCGAGTTTTTCTTTAAGAACGCGCCGCATGGAGATTTCGAGAGAATCCGTGTTTGAGGGCAGCCGGAAATGGAGGTCGAGAAAGCGGTGGTTAACAGATTTGACCGAGACGTTGAAGGCAAGGTTGTTGATCTGCCCTTTCGCCTGCGCGAAACCCGTCATGGATCGAATCGGCATCAGTAAGTTTCCGCTCCATGGACCAGCTGAGGGACGGCGCGAGTGTCTCCATCGATGAATTGAAGATCATACAACTTGCGATAGATGCCCGCTTTTTGCATCAGTTCTTCGTGCTTGCCAACCTCGGCGATGGTTCCGTTTTCAAGGACCACGATCCGGTCGGCGCGGCGTACGGTCGAAAGGCGATGGGCGATGACGATTACCGTGCGCCCAGTCATCAGGTTCTGCAAAGCTGATTGCACGAGAGCTTCGGATTCGCTGTCGAGGGCCGAAGTGGCTTCATCAAGGACGAGAATCGGCGCGTTCTTCAACAGTGCACGGGCGATGGCGATTCGCTGGCGTTCACCCCCGGAAAGGCGCACGCCTTTCTCGCCGATGACCGTGTCATAGCCGGCGGGCAATTCCATGATGAAGTCATGGGCAAGGGCGGCACGGGCTGCCGATTCGACTTCCGCCTGTGAAACTCCCGGCTGCCCGTACGCGATATTGTTGCGCAAGGTGTCGTTGAACAGGACGGTCTCCTGCGTGACCACTCCGATCTGGCAGCGTAAAGAGGAGATGGTGACGTCTCGAATGTCACGACCATCCACCCTGATGAAGCCGGAGGTCACGTCGAAGAACCGCGGTAACAGTGACACCAATGTGCTCTTGCCCCCACCGCTTGAGCCGACGAGGGCCAAAATCTCCCCCGCCTTCACCGCCAAATTAATGCCGTGCAAGACTTCGCGCGTCGTCTCCTCGGTCTGATAGCAGAAGCTCACGTCGTTGAAGGCGATGCTGTTGGAGAAGGGTGGAAGTGTCACCGCACCGATCCGCTCCTGAACCTCGTCCTCGACATCCATGAACGTGAAGATTTCTGCCGAGGCCCCTAATGCCTGCTGGAAGTTGTTGTAGAAGAGGGCAAACTTACGTACCGGGTCATAAAGCCGGAAAACAGCAAACAGAAACACCACAAAGCCGCCTGGGGTCATCCAGCCGTGGACAATCTGATGCCTGCCCAAGCCCAAGAGGAATGCAATCGCGATCGCGCCAAAAATATCCATCAAGGGCGAACTGATGGATGCCGCGGCCACCGACCGCAGGTTGGCACCAAAAAGCCGCTGCGCCGCGCGCTTAAACCGGGCGAACTCCCAAGCCTCCATCCCGAAGGCCTTTACGATGCGGTTGCCGGTGATCGTTTCTTGGAGAATGTTCTGAATATCAGCCAACTGATCCTGGCCTCGTCGTGTGGTTCTGCGAACCCGGTGGCCAATCTTCCATGCCGATAGGATGATGAAGGGCACGAACAGCAGCAACAGCCATGCCAGTTGTTTGCCCTTGATGATCACTACGGCAACGGTAAAAAGGAAGGTAAAAACCTGCTGCAGAAATTCGGCGAGCACGTTTGACATGGCAAACTGTACCCGCTCGATGTCGTTCACGATGGTCGAGATCAGCTTCCCGGTCGGGTACTTCTGAAAGAAAGCACTCGAGCGGCGCAGGATTGAGTTATACAGGCTGTTGCGGAAATCGGTCACCAGACCGTATCCCGTGTAGTTGACCAAATACGTACCTACATAATCGAAAGCGCCTTTGAGGATGGTGGATACGATGAAAGCGTAGGCCACGACCGACCACACGTTATGAAAGTGGGAAGGAACAAACGGTTGCAGATAGATGGTTCGATCGGTATACGGAATCTTGAGAAGCAGAATGTTTCCCGAATCCGCGGTTTGATTCAGAACGCGGTCGAGCACGGGACCGAGCAATACGAGGCGGAAGGCATCCAGGAATCCGACGCAGGCGAACAGCAAAACCGAAGGAATGAAGTACCAGAGGTACGGAACCCCATAGCGGAGCAACCGTTTCAATTGTTGCATGAGGTGCTCCCGCTCATCGGCAGTGACCATCGGTGCCGACACACGCCCAGGCGCGCGAAAAACAGTCCAAAACGTCGCTCGTCCAAAAGGGCCAAGATGAAGGCTTCATTTTACTGTACCTGCTGCCCCGGCCCCAGCCGGTCCCGCCGCATGCCGGCGAGGAAGTCCTACTTGGGGCTGTCGCGGTGAACCACCTTGATTCTGTAGCCCGCTTTTTTCAGGCGCTTGGCTACGTCTTCAGCAATCATGACCGAACGGTGTTGTCCCCCCGTACAGCCGAAGGCAATCGTAAGATAGCTCTTCCCCTCGTGAATGTAATGCGGCAGCAAATACACCAGCAGTTCAGAGATCCGCTGAATGAACTCGGTCGTCTGGGGAAACGACCGTATGTATTTGGCCACCTTGGGATGGCGTCCGGTGAGCGGCCGGAATTCGGGTAGGAAATGCGGATTGGGCAAGAAGCGGACGTCGAACATGAGATCGGCGTCGTCGGGCACCCCGTGCTTGAATCCGAAACTCACGCAGGAAACCAGAATGTTGCGGCCATTTTCTTTTTTCTCGAATAGGGCCGTGATGTGCGCCCGAAGCTCGTGCACGTTAAATTTCGAAGTGTCTATGACAAGGTCGGCGAAGTCTCGAATGTGGTGAAGGTGGCGCCTTTCGGCAGCAAGCGATGCTTTGACGGTGGTGTTCGTGCCTAGCGGATGGGGACGCCGGGTTTCGCTATAGCGGCGCAGCAGCACCGAATCCGACGCCTCGAGAAAGATCACCTTGGTCGAGATCATCCGCCGGACGGACTTCACGATCTCCGGCAATTCCTCGAGCTGCCTTCCTTCGCGAACGTCGACCACGAGCGCCGTGCGCTCGATTTCCGAGGACTGCCCAACCAGTTCGGCGAAGCGCGGGATAAGGCCGATGGGCAGGTTATCCACGCAGTAATACCCAAGGTCTTCGAACGCTTTGAGTACAGAAGCCTTTCCAGACCCGCTCATTCCAGTAATAATGACCAGTTCACCGGCCGGACGGCCGTCGTGAGGAGTGGCTTTGTGCACGACTTTTCGAGCGGCATCGCTAATTTTGCTGGTGATTTTGCGAAGCGGCATTTTCGAGGATGGTAGCAGAGGAGTGGGTCATCGCGCACGAAGTCCTATCGTTTTTCCTGATACCCCCCATCGCAGATGCGAATCGAATCTGGCGGTTTGAACCGGCGCTTCCGCGATACACTATTACGTACTTCCTGTTTCTCCCGAAATTCATCTCCGAGGATCACCGCCATGTTGCTAAAAAACCGTCTTTTCACCCCAGGCCCCACCCCTCTCCTGCCGGCAGCGCAGAACGCGATGGCGGCCTTTGCCGCCCATCACCGCAAAGCTGATTTCAAGGCTCTATTCACCCGCGTGCTCAGCGACATGAAGGATTTTATCGGCACGTCGAATGACGTGCTGGTGATCGCATCCTCGGGCACGGGAGCGATGGAAGGGTCGGTTTCGAATCTGACCTCTCCCGGGGACAGCGTGCTGGTCCTCACTGCTGGCAAGTTCGGGGAACGCTGGCGTGATCTGGCTAAGGCCTATGGTTGCCAAGTGGATCTGGTGGAGAAACCCTACGGCGAAACCTTCTCGCTCGACGAAGTGCGGGAGAAACTCACGCCTGCGACAAAAGCCGTTTACCTGCAGGCGACAGAAAGCTCGACGGGTGCGCGGCACGACGTACAAGGCATTGCAAAACTGGTGCGCTCCAACGGCGATGAAACGTTGCTGGTGGTTGACGCGATTACAGGATTGGGCACGACCCATCTGGATGTGGATGGCTGGGGCATCGACGTGATCATCGGCGGATCGCAAAAAGCCTTGATGATCCCGCCGGGACTTGCCTACTTGGCCGTCAGCGAGCGCGCCTGGAAACGCATGGACGCCACCAAAAACCCGCGCTATTACTTCGATTTCCGCAAAGAGCGGAAGTCCAATGCAAAGGGTGAGACGGCATTCACGCCGGCGACCTCTCTCTGGGCCGGCCTCGGTGCGGCACTGGATTTCGTTCGCCAGATGGGCAGTGGCGATCTTGCCGCTGGGCGTAAGGCTCTGGTCGACAATGCCGAACTCGCGGCGGAGATGACGCGGGCGGGTGTTGAGGCGCTGGGGCTGAAATTGTTCACAACGAGCCCGGGTGCGGCGCTCACCCCGGTGGTTTCGCCCGCAGGGCTTGATTCCGGCAAGATTGTGAAGGAGTTCCGGGAATCGTTCTCGGCAGTGGTCGCCAACGGCCAGGGCGATATGAAGGGCAAGCTGTTCCGTATCGCGCATATTGGCTACTACGACTTCATCGATACCGTTGGGATTCTGGCCGCACTCGAGCATGTGCTCGCAACTGTGACCGATAGGCCGGTGGAGTTTGGATCTGGCGTGCGCGCGGCGCAGGAGGTGTTCGCGCGGTCACGAACGCGCGACTTGGCTGGGGTTTCCGGTGGCAAGAGTTAGCGAGGAGGCGGCAGTTAGCCGCCTCATCTTATTGGACGTTGAACGTCATGGATTGAGAAGTCACGGGCGACCGGCCGCCGCCGTACGGGCCTGCCGGCGTGCCGGGATTGGTGACCGTCACTGGAACCGGACCTGCGGTGGCGATGGCGCTGTTCGGGATTTGGGCCGCCAGCTTGCCTGCAGCCTCGAGAGTAGTGGTTTGTTTCACGCCGTTGAAATTGATCACCGCGTTACCGGCAAAACTCGTGCCAATCACCTCCAGCTGAAACGACCCGCTGTTCGCAACAACGCCTGAAGGGTTCAGGGTGGTGATCGATGGAGTAGCTGCCGGCTGGGTGGGGGTGGTGGATTTGGAGCCGTAGCCGCAACCGGAGCCGAACGCACAAAGCAGAAGAACGATCGCGAGTCTCATAGATTTCTCCGTCCGAAGGATTTATCTGAAGTCTAAGAAAACAAGGTTTCCGGGGTGTCTGGAATCTGTCACTTTCTTGTAAAGGAATTCATATGAAGATCATCGTTGCTGAAAAAATGTCCTCTTCCGCCATCAACCTTTTGCGCGAACCTGGATGGACGGTGGTAACCCCTGAGCAGATAAACGGCAACTTGCCTCAGGAACTGCAAGACGCCGATGCCCTGCTCGTGCGGTCGGCGGTCCAGGTAAATGCGGCTCTGCTCGAAAAAGCGGGCAAGCTGCGCGTGATTGGCCGTGCCGGTGTCGGCGTGGACAACATTGAGATGGAACCGGCGACCCGTAAAGGGATCGCGGTGATGAACACCCCGGGCGGCAACGCCGTAGCTGTCGCGGAACACACGATTGGGCTGATGCTGTCGATGGCACGTTTCTTGCCAAAAGCCAATCAGACGATGCACGAAGGCAAGTGGGAGAAGAAGTCGCTTCAGGGCACGGAGCTGAGGGGCAAGACGCTCGGCATCGTCGGTCTGGGAAAGATTGGCGTGGAAACCGCAAAGCGCGCCCGTGCTTTTGGCATGGACATCGTCGCGCACGATCCCTTCGTGTCTGCGCAAATGGCCAAGGAAAACGGAATCCGGCTGGGCTCACTCGATGAGGTATTCGCCGCATCAGACTATCTGAGTCTTCACGTTGGATTGACGCCGCAAACGCACAACATGATCAACGCCGAGTCGTTGAAAAAGATGAAGAAGGGCGTGCGCATCGTGAACTGCGCGCGTGGCGAACTGATCGAGGAACGAGCGTTGGTCCAAGCTCTCGAACAGGGCCAGGTTGCCGCTGCGGCACTCGACGTTTTTCCCAAAGAACCACTCAAGGACTCTGCGCTACAAAAGATGGAGAACGTCATTCTGACTCCGCACATTGCCGGATCAACCAACGAAGCCCAGGAAAACGTGGGCCAACAGATCGCGCTGCAAGTGAAGGAGTACCTGAAACACGGCGTGATTCAGAACTCGGTCAACGTTCCTTCCGTCACGCATGAAGAGTATCTTCTGTTGAAGCCGTACGTTACTCTGGCCGAGCGGCTCAGCTCATTTCTGGCCCAAATCAGCGAAACTGGGCTGGAGTCGATTTCCATCAGCTACACCGGGCACATCACGGAGTGGAAAACGGAACTGATCCGCAACGCTGCCGTGAAGGGCATTTTGAGCGTGGCGGGGGAGGAAAAGGTGAACCTGGTGAACGCCGTAAGCCTGGCCGCCGAGCGGGGAGTCACGGTACAGGAGGAGAAGAAACCCAAAGCTTCGAGCGGCGGAGCCGGCAGCGTAATCTCCATCACCGTCAAAACGCATAAAGGCAGCCATGTGGTGAAGGGAGCCGTGCTGCACGAAGAGATCTCCCGCCTCCTGCACGTCGACGGAATCGATGCAGAAGCTCCGTTGGAGCAGAACCTGATCTACATGCGGAACCAGGACGTACCCGGGGTGGTCGGTAAAGTCGGAACCATCCTCGGCAAGCATGGGATCAACATCGCGAACTTCTCACTGGGACGACGCAGCGAAGAGCCGGTGGCCGGAGCTCCTCGCGAGGCCATCGCGGTCGTGCACGTGGATGGCTCCGTTCCGGAAGCGGTCATCAGTGAACTGAAGGGTATTCCCGCCGTGCAGCAGGCAAGAGCCGTTCGCCTGCCGCAATAAGGCCGGTTCAAAGGGGAGAGGATGAAGAAGGGACAGATCGTGGCCGTGGCAGCGGCATGGTTCGTGGTTGCCACGGCCGCTCAAGCACAGATCGGCCTGGACGTAGCTCTGTCGGGCACCGGAGTTTTCAGTAAGAGCACCAGTTCTTCTACGAGCAACGTCAGCAATCATCCAACCAATTCGGTTGCGGTGCTTGGATCGATTGGCTATCACTTCAACCAGCACCACGCAATCGAACTGGGTCTGGGGCACACGAATAACTCCCAACTCTTCACGGTTCCGCCCGATACCTATCGCTTGAAGACCGGGATCTTCGAATACACCGTGGCTTACGTTTTCAGTCCCTTCACCCGGGGGCGATGGACCCCGTTCCTTTTAGCGGGCGGCGGGGGACTGGGTTTTAACGTCGATTCCGCGTACATCGACACCATCCCCATACAGCTGGGCAAGATTCGCCAAGACCGGCCATCCTTTGTCTACGGTGCAGGCACCGACTACCGCATTGCCCCACACGTAGCGCTGCGGTTGCAGTATCGCGGTCTGTTTTTCCGAGCGCCTGACTTCGGCCTATCGAACCTGTTCTATACGGGAGCAAGAGGACATATGGCAGAGCCTGGCTTCGGCATCGTGGCGAGATTCTGATCAGGACTCAAGGGCGGCGTTGCGCAGTTTTCGGGTTTCCGCCAGCAATGCCATCGAGTGCATCAGATTCTGCAGGGTAATAATCCCAACCAACTGCTGCTCGTCCACGACAGGAAGAATGCTGGTGTTCCGAGCGCTGAGTTTGCGAAACGCCGACGCCAGCGTCTCCGACCTAGGGGCAACGTCAAAAATGCGGCTCATCACGGACTGCACGTAGCCGTTGCCCTCGCTCCGCAGAGTCTGCAGAATCTTTTGTTTGGAAACCACCCCCACCATGTCCGAACCGCGAATGACGGGGAAATCGTCTTGCAGGCAATGGACCGCTTTCTCTAACGCGTCTTCCAGCGTATCGGCCGGCGAGAGGGTCGCGAAATCGGTCAACATGATGTCTTCCAGCCGCACGGTTTCGAGGACGGAATGAAACACCGCGGAACGCTCTTCGATCTGAGCGGCGATGAACAGAAATGAGCCAATCAGGAGGAACCAGCTATTCCAAATGCCGGCCAGAAAAAATGCGGCGGCAAACCCCCGGCCGATGCTCACGGCCCGCCGAGTAGCAACCACCGGGTCCATCGTACGGCCAAAGTAGGCGCGTAATACTCGCCCACCATCGAGCGGATACGCAGGCAAGAGGTTGATGGCCGCGAGCCATAGGTTAGCCCATACTCCAGCGTGCGGGAGATTGGTCGAAGTCAAGGCGGGATCGCGCCACAGGGACGCTTCGGGCACAGCGATGCGGGAAGCCAGCGCCACCACCCCAGCAATCAAGAGACTTGTGGCTGGGCCAGAAAGCGCGATTTGCGTATCCCGCTTCCAGTCGGGAGAAATTTCTGGCTGGGTCTCGTCGAAAACCGTGATACCGCCGATCGGGAATAACACCACTGCGCGACGCGGTGCGGCGCGCATTTTCTCAACCAGCGCATGCCCGACCTCATGGGCAACCGCGCTCGCCAGCAGAATGGCGACCAAAGCGATCAAGCGCTCGGGGGTAGCGTTAAGATGAGCGGCACGCTCGCTGAAAGAAATAAACGGGAAAAGCAGCAGGAAAAGGAAGTGTATGCGGAGCTCAACACCAAAAATCCTGCCCACGGGTATCGACCAGGTTCTCATACGTTGCTGTAATCTTATACGACCTAGGTGGAGAGCGGGATTAGAGCTGCTGTTACCACAGTGAATGCGAGTCATCGCTGGAAAATTTCGCAGCCGGCCTTTGCGGTCCCTTCGCGGGTTGGACATCCGGCCTACCTCGGATCGGTTGCGCGAGGCGCTGTTCAACATTCTCACGGCAGGAAACCCCAAGGCGCTTGAAGGATCGGTGTGGCTCGATCTTTTTGCTGGAACAGGTGCAGTAGGAATCGAGGCACTAAGCCGGGGAGCGGCCATGGTCTACTTTGTCGAGCGTTCAGGACAGGCAGTCGGGCTGATCAAGTCAAATCTTGCATCCCTTGGCATAAAACAAGGATTTCGGATTATTCAGCAGGAAAGCTCATTGGCGATCGCCGAGCTTGACCGGCAAGGGGTTCGCCCCAACATCGTGTTCTTAGATCCGCCGTACCGGTTAGAGGACTCCTATCGCACCACCTTCGAGGCTCTTGCGAAATCGAAGTTGGCGGCTCCGGCACAAGTGATCGCCGAGCACGAAGAGCGATTTGACCCGGGCGGGAAGTTCGGGGTTTTAGAACGCACCCGGAAGTTGGAACAAGGGGACGCCGCGCTGAGTTTCTATCGGGCACTGACGCCGGACCCGCCCTCCTAAGGGAATTCCCGACCTCTCCCCGCCTGTGGCAAATTAGTAGGACATGTCTGCACCGGAACTTCATTCTGGCCTGGCAGCGTTTCGCCATACCGACTTCTCTCTATACGAGGTTGAGCGGTTCCTTATTGTCGCGGCGCTCGAGATGCAGTCGGTCGCCGTCGGGTGGCAGGTCTATGAAATCACCCGGCGCCCCTTGGACCTTGGCTTGGTGGGGCTTGCCCAGTTCTTGCCCAATATCTTTTTGTTTCTTCTTGCCGGTCATACCGCGGACCGATTCGACCGGAAGAAGATCCTGCTCGTCTGCAACGCCGGATTCGCCCTCTGCTCCGCGCTGCTGATCGTGATCGCGCGCTCCGAGCCGCGCGATGTGAAACTCATCTACGCAGTGTTGGTCCTCCTCGGGGTGGTGCGCGCGTTCAATGCCCCAGCTGGACGATCTCTGCTTCCGCAACTTGTACCCATCGATGTCTTCCCGAACGCTGTGGCATGGAATGCCACTATCTTTCAGACATCGACGATCCTCGGGCCTGCTATGGGAGGTTTCCTGTACGCCCTGTTCGGAGGTCCGGCGGGAGTTTATGCCATCGGCGTTGTCGGTTGCGTTCTTGCGATTGTTGCTCTGCTCGGGATTCATCCCGAGCCCGTGTCCCGCCCCGACGAACAAGTTAGCGTGAAGACTCTGCTCGCCGGCCTCTCTTACATCTGGACGCACAAGGTAATCTTGGGAACGATCTCGCTCGATCTCTTCGCCGTGCTGCTAGGCGGGGCGGTTGCGCTGCTGCCCGTCTTCGCGCGCGAAATTCTGCACACCGGCCCATGGGGACTGGGACTGCTGAGAGCCTCTCCCGGCGCGGGGGCTGCGGCCATGGCGGTTTTGCTTGCCTATCGGCCGCTGCGTCGGCAGGTGGGAAAGATCATGCTCCTCTGCGTGGCGGGGTTCGGCCTATTCACAATCGTGTTCGGCCTCTCGGGTAGCCTCGCGCTTTCGATGGCTTCTCTTGTCCTGGTCGGAGCCACCGACATGGTAAGCGTCGTCATTCGCGGAACCCTGGTCCAGATCGCCACCCCCGACGCGGTGCGGGGGCGGGTCAATGCGGTCGAGATGATCTTCATTGGCGCTTCCAACGAGTTTGGGGAGTTTGAGTCTGGAGTCACAGCTCAATGGCTTGGTCTGGTGCCCGCCGTGGTACTTGGCGGCATTGGAACCCTGGCGATTGTAGGGCTTTGGGCCTGGCTATTCCCGGAACTCCGCAAGACGGAGACGCTGACCTCGGCAGAGCCTCTCGAACTAAGTCGGTCTGCGAACTAGCTTCCAGTTTCCCGGGCAGGGTTGACCTTTGGTGCGACCTCCCAAGGAGCGAACTGCTGCATAATGCGAACTGTCCGAGCCAGCTCCGGAGTGAGTCCACCATGAAACACGCCCTCATTGCCTTCGCCCTCTGTCTGACATTCAACCTTTCAGCCCACGCGCAAACCAAAACCAGCGACGCGGCCGCTATCGGGGCCACCGTCACCAACTACATTGAGGCTTATTATGCAGGCGACGCCGCTCGCATGCAGGCCACGATGCATACCCATTATCTGAAACACATAATTCACGGGGACATTCCCATGCGCGAGCGGACGGGAGAGCAAATGGTCCAGTCCGTTCGCTCGAACGGTCCGGCTGACATGCCGGCTCGGGAAAAGACCGAGCAGGTAAGCGTCATGGATATCTCTGGCGAGATCGCCTCCGCTAAGCTCGTCACCCCGCACTGGGTGGATTACATGACTCTCCAGAAGGTAAATGGCGACTGGAAGATTCTGTCGGTGGTCCAAAGGATAGACGACTAGCCACGTCCATCGAGAGAATATACGCAGGGTGCAGGATGGACGAGGGCCCTCCCCCCAATCTCCGATGAATCCAGCAGCCCGCGGATATCGCTAAAACGATTAACGGGCAGGAACAACCGTCTTTGCGGAATTCATGTTGTCGAAGCGGTCATAGGCGCGGACAACGACGACGTGTTCCTGCATTACCGCCTCGCCTGTGAGCGGGACGGTGAAGTCATAGCTCTCCGCCTTCGAGTCCGAAAGGCCGCCGACCGGCTCGACGAAATGCCACTCGCCGGCGTCGACAGAGTACTCGGCGCGTTTGATGGGCGAGAACCCGTCTACTGCACGGAATTGCACACGAAGCAGGTTGGCCTGGACTGAAGCCTTCAGATCGAGAACCTGGGGAGGGGTAGTATCCACCTCAAAGCGTTCGCTCTCCCGTTCAGAACTGAGCGCGTCTTGAGGCGAGTGCGAGGGCGCGTCGGAAGCAACGACCTTCAGGGTGTAGCCACCGTCCGGTAACAACGACGCGTCGAATGAGTAGAACTTTTCGCCCAGATTCCCTTTCAGCAATAGCCAACGGCTCTGGCCATCGCCACGATAGTAGATGGAATAAATCATCTGGTCATCGTTGTCGTCGCGCACGTTCCACTTCACACCGATGGACAGGCGGTCGCGCGTAACGATCGGTTGCGCTTCGAAGCGCTGCCCGGGATCAAGATTCGCGGGCCGTGGCGGAGACTGATAGCGCGTCCCCACCGAGACCACGATATCGTCGAACTCTGGCGTTACGTTCTTCGGAAGGTAGTTGACAACTACGCTATCCACCTGCGGGGAGACATCGCCAGGCTGCAAAATGGCTTTCCATTGGATAAAACGCGCAGGCGGCGCGGGAATCTCGGCGTCCCTTTGCAGATCGATCTTCTTCCAGGCGCTCCAGTTGCGATCGGGATTATCGACATTTCCGCTGCGGGCAAAGAGTTCAACATTTCCCTTGCCACGAAATTCTGCACGACCCCACTTCGAGAACACGCGCGCATCGGACACATCGCTCTCATAGCTGCCCTCAGCATCCGGGGTACCGCTCAAAAGAAAAAGCTTGCCAAGATTGCTGGTGGAAACGTAAAGGCCTCCAGTGGGAGCCTTAACCAGGGCCGTCACCTGGTTCGCGCCCGCCTTGATCAACTCGACGTAATCTTCGCGCCCGGAGATCTGATAAATCTGTCCGCGATTGCCGGTGCCTGCGAGCAGCCGCCCGCGGGAATCGAAAGCCAGCGAATACACCAGATCATCCCGCGAGCTCCAGATACGCGAGGGCGAACCATCTGGAGAGATGCGGTAAATTTCCGAACCGCCGGGGACGGCCGAGCCGGAGCTGTTCAGCGTCACCGGCGGCTCGGAGGATTGGCCAGAATTCGGATTTCCGGCAGGTCCACCGGCATTGGGATTCGGGTTCGGGACAACAATGGTGACGTTTCCATGATTGTTGTTGTCGCTCGACCGCTTCTCTCCGGCCGCTGCTGCATAGATGTTGCCGCTGTCGTCGATGGCTAGGCTTGTGATTTCCCGCTTGGGCGTGCTGTAGAGAACAAAGCCTTCGCCTTTGGGGGTGATTCGATAGACCAGACCGCTGCCATCCGATCCGGCGATCAGGTTTCCTTGCTTATCGAAAGCCAGCACACGAATATGCGGCTCATCGCTCTTGAAGAAGACCGAATGCTCGCCGCTAGGAGTAATGCGAAAGATTTCGCCGTGGTCTCCGGTGGCTACGTACAGGTTGCCAGCGTCATCAAGAGCCAGCGCCCAAATGTACTTTGTGGCGGGATCGAAATAAACCGACGACTTCCAGCCAGCCTCAGAAGTTGATTGCTGGCTCTCGGCTCTCGCCTCCTGGCCTTTGGGAGCTGGGGCATCGCCTGCTTGAGCTGAAGAGGTTCTCTCTAGGCGGTAAACCTTCCCGTCGGGATTTGTGGCGGCGTAAATCACGCCATGCTTATCGACGACCAGCGCCTGAACTTGCAACTCCTGAGGCTGAAAGATGGCGACTGGTTGGCGCCCGGTCACGCGGTATACGTGCGCGGGGGCTCCGGTAGCCAGATAAACGTCACCATTCGGCGCAACCGAGGTGGCCCAGACTGCGCTCGAAGGCGTGGTTGCCAGCAGTTTGAAGGCGGGGGCAAGCAGCAAGAATCCGTTGCTGGAGATCGCAACGCCGTGAGTCGTCCCCTTGGAGAAATCGTCGTACTTGTTCTGTTCCCAGGTGCGGGTGCCCTCTCCAGAAACCGAGAGAGCGGTCAATACAATGGTCGTGAGCAGGAGGAAAGAAAAGAAACGTACTCGCTTGTGCACTGAGTTGTAGCCTCGTGAAATGGAGGAAGAAAACGCTGAGATCAGGGTATCACGCGGGGATCGAATGCTTTTTGCCTGGGCTGTCATTCCCATCCTTCGAAAGTCTCGAAGGATGGGCCAGACCTCGAATTCCTACTTCACTTAATCGTAATCGTCAGCAACTGTGCGCCGGAGACCACATAGTCGAGCGGCTTGGTCGAAGTCTCGCTCACTGAGGACTCACCGAGCACAGTCATATCCTGCGTGCCGCGCATTCCGTCCATCACATTCATCACCGAAAGCGGCAGGCTTGGCATCACCTTGTCAGCGACCATGGCTTCGGGATCCGCATCAAGCACCGAAACATAAACACGATTGTTCACATGCTGTTTGTTCAAGACTCCGATGGTCGAAGCCAGATCGAGCCTTTGCGAGCCCGATGGGTTCCTGCGCAGGCGGTCGAGCATATCGCCATCGCTGACAAGAATCCGCATGGTTGAGCCTTTGGAAGCCGAAGTCGGAATCCGAACCGGCACGCGTTCGATGATTGCGTCACCCCGGTACGGTCGCAGGAGAACTTCGACCATGACCTCATCGCCAGGGCGAGCTTCGCTGACATCAGTGCGTGCGCTCTCCAGCCGCGCCGAACGGCGATCATTGGTAACTTCGAAATCCAGCTGCAGCCCTTTGATATCGGGCGTGCTGTAAGGGTTATCGTAGATGCGACCGAAACTTCCGCCGATGGCGCTGGCGGCCATCATTGCCGCGGGTTGCATACCGTCAGGGCTCGCGGAAAACATGTCTTCGAGCTTGACTTCGGGAAACCCACCAACGCTGATCACACCCTTCATCGCGTAGGTGGTCTCATCGCCGTATTCGTTGACCCCGTGCAGCGCGTTGTAAACCGTAGTCGAGATCGCGACCGGGCTCAGCCGGGCGTTATTTAGGACTTGGAAATGGAAGACCTTGGGTGTGGTGCCACCATGAATGGTCAACGTAACCGGAATCATCTCGGCTCTCTTGCCAAACTCACCGAGAATCCCGTTGTGGCGGTCCTGTATGAATGAACCGACCGTCTCGGTCGCGTTCACGATCTTGAAAGCATTGAGGGGGGAAGGCAGGGTAGCCAACACTTGCGCCTTGGTCATTGGCAGGTCCACCATGCCGAACTGCATGAGCGGATGGCCGCAGGCAAGCAGGTGCGAAGGATCAATGTAGGTGACCGTGCAGGTTGCCGCGATATTCATGTCCCCGCTTACGAGCACGGCACTCACGGCCGATCCAGGGACGAGCGGCTCGGGCTGCTTTACGGAACTCGCCGATCCAACCCCCATGACGGGAACGATCCCTTGGGAGGCAAATTGCGGCGCGAATTTCTGCACGGCGTCCTCGGAGAACCCGCTGAATACCAGCGGCGTCTCGATCGGCTTCAGATAGTTGGCGAAACTTTGTACGGGAACGCTCGCAGCGCCCGGACCTGAGGTCTTCGAGGTTAAGGAAGGGAGCGACTTCGCCTGAACCGGAACGCTGGTTGGCGTGGTGTCGAGGGAGCTAATCTCGAGCATCTCCGATATCGGAGTCACGCCGGCGATCGGCTCTTTCGAGAACTCCCCGATCCGGAATGCCACGGCGCCCGCCAGCTTGCCCTCGAAGTAGACAGGGCTGCCGCTCATGCCAGCGACCACGCCCGTGT
>Ga0157374_10000921_pt1 | contig 25591 bp, 24 predicted proteins | sample M25metaG_FD_115308 | JGI IMG/M metagenome (GOLD analysis project Ga0157374, IMG submission 115308) | Miscanthus rhizosphere microbial communities from Kellogg Biological Station, Michigan, USA - M2-5 metaG | ecosystem: Host-associated > Plants > Roots > Rhizosphere > Soil | place: USA: Michigan... | reverse complement strand
TGCGCAATTAGGACGCAAATCGCGGAACGGCTATAAGTTGCTTCTCTTGTTTGGATTAGGGACTATGGTTTGAAAGGTCAAACTTGACGGTGAGGACTTGGGGGTGGGGAGTGCGGGGGCGCGGAAAACTCTCCAGCAAGACAGGGATGCTTGCTGGAGAGATCCGGAAGTTAGCGCGCGGTAGTAGGGTCGACGGTGCGGGGGGCTGATGCTGAGTCGCGGAAACGTGTAATGAAGCCACGGCTGGCTTGGCGTTCTGCGACGTCGGCAAATCCGGGGATGCGCACTTCCCTGCCGGATGCGAGGCGAAGAGCGATGAAGCCCCATACGGTCATGCAGAGCAGGCGCGAGGACCACTCCATCGCACGACCGCTCGAGATGTCGCCGAACTGCTGAAAAACGGCAACTAGATGCATACAGAATGCGACGCTCATGAGCGCCCAGTTGAACAGGGCGGACTGGCAGGCGTGGAAGCGAATGCGCGGGTCGCGCGCGGTGGACGGAAGAAGAATCATGGCAATCGCCGGCAGCATGGTGATGTAAGCGATCGCGCAAAGCAAGTCTTCGGTACGCTGAGATCGAACCCGAACGGAATTCTGCGGCATAGGCCCCCTCCTGGCATGGAACCCCTGACATCATTGAAGATATCGGGGATGTCCCGATGTGCCCATGCCCTGAGGGTTGTAGATGAGTACAACTCGGCTGGGATGAATCGCTTCCCTGGACTTTTTTTTGCAGCGGTCGATCTCTCTGCGATTGTGAGGAGCCGGTACCCGCCGCGCTGCCCAGCAGATCCCGTTCGCGGAGGACGAGGCGAGAGGCTAGTTGTAGAGCTGGATGGCCTCTTTCAGTCTCGGGTTGGCGACGATGGAGATATGTGCCCGCACGCCGGCGAGGCGGCGGAACAACCAGCCATCTGCCTGTTTTTCGGCGAGGGATGCGAGGAACGGGATGCGGAACTCGACGCCGCGCGCCAGCCACAGCGCTGCGATGGACCACGTGGTCATGCAGAGAATGCGGGCGGCCCACTCAAACCTCGCTCCGCTGCCCGCGTCGAGAAACTGATCAAGGCCGGCGCGCAGGTGAAGGAAGAAGGCCGCCATGATGAGGAGCCAATTTAGCAGAACCGACTGACATGCGTGAAAGCGAATCCGGCGATTGCGCATGGTGCGTGGCAGAAGGAGCATTGCGACGGCTGGAAGGACGGTGATGTAGCACGAGGCGCAGAGAATGTCCTCTGCGACTTTGGCGCGATGTGATGGTGGAACTGGGTAATCTTGCATTGGCCCTCAAACTAAAGAATCAGGAATCGGTGACATCTCCCACAATATTGCCGATGTGCTGATGAGCCCATTGCCTGAGGGTGTAACACGAGTACAACTCTAAAGTTATGTGTGAGTTAAATCACAAATTTCAAAAGAAATATTTTTGAGACTGTAAAGATTTCGGTCATCGCAACAGGAGCAGCAGGCCAGCGGCGCAGATCACCATACCAGAACCGGTGCGGAGGGTGAAGGCTTCGCGGTAGAGGACGGTTCCGATACCCAGCAGGACGAGGGCGATGAGGTTATTGCAGACGAAGGATGTGACGTTGAGCTTGAGACCGGCGCGGTAGCCGATCAGGTATCCGGATTCGATGGCGACGAGCGAGCAGGCAAGAGCGATCGACGTCCAGCTGACGCGATGCAGTTGCGTGAGAGAGAATCCCTGACGGGCGACGAAGAGCGCGAGGCAGACGAGCGAGGCGAGTCCGAAAGAGATGAAGAGCGCCAGGAAGGGATCGACCGCGGCGGGAGTTGCTTTCTGCGAGACATGATAGAGGACGCCTCCGCCGACGATCATGAGCAGCGGGAGAATTGCCATGCTGTTCGCTTCCACTAAGAGCCTTCCTTTGCATTGCCCGGGTCGATGGATGGTTGATACAGCATGAGGTAGTCCCGCTGGCGATCGGCGCCGACGATGAAGTCGTGCTCTCCGGCGATGCGAAAATTCCATCGCTTGTAGAAAGCAATGGCGCGACCATTGCCGGAGAAAGCGCTGAGCCAGAGCGAACCTTGGGCATGGTCGGCCGCGACAGCGAGAACCTGCTTCATCAGAACATTGGCAACGCCGCGGCCATGGTATGCAGAGTCGATATAGAACCTTCGCAATTCAAGCATGCAGGAAGACTGCATTTGCGGAGGCGCGGTAGCCTGGGCGAGAAGCGCCAGGCCGGCGAGGCTGTCTCCAACTTTGGCGATGAGGATGGTGAAGCGATCGTCCTGGAGCAGGGAGCCATAGCGATCGGGTGTCAGTTCGCGATTGATGTAGTCGGCCAGATCGTCGGGCGGCGTATTGGCCGGACAGCCCAGCGGAAAGACCGCGGCGGACAAGACGGAGAGCGCCTGTGCGTCGGCGAGGGTGGCGAGGAGGATTTGGGTCTGCTGGTCGAGCAAGCGCGTGCCTTGTCGTGAGTTAAGTATGAGATGTACTTCTGGGAGAATGGAAGCGCATATCTCTTGGCGCCCGCGCTTGGTTGGACGTTGAGGTAGGAGAATAGCGGGCTGAGAACGCTTGTATCCCAGCTGCCAAAGTGCGAGGCACCTCGGGCATTCAGTTTTGAAGTGAGAACGGACTCATTAATACGAAACTCACCTCGCCTTATCGAGCCGACGGTTTTTCGAAGAACGCCTCAATCTCTTCCAGGGTTTTGCCTTTGGTCTCGGGGAAGAGGAAGGTGGCTGTGAGGAAGTAGACGACGGTGAAGCTGGCGAAGAGGAAGAACATCGACGAGTAGTTGTGTTTGGCTACGAAGGGCAGGAAGATCGCCTGCAGAATCGCCGAGACGAGCTGGTTGATGACCAGCGCAATGCTCATGCCGTTAGAGCGGATGCGAGTGGGCATCAGTTCTGAGAGCGCTAGCCAGACGCAGACGCCGGGGCCCGTGGCGTAGAACGCGATGAACATGTAGATGAAGATCGCGACGAGCCAGCCGTGGCTTTGCTGTGGCACCGGGCCAAGGACAGCTTTTTCTATCTTCAGCGGCGCGGTGGTGGCAGCTGCGTAGTTTCCGAAGGGATTTTGAAAGAGAGCCTGGACCTTGTTGGCGGGCACTGCGGCGGAACGCGTGACGGAGAGGGGCGGCGCGGCCGGGTCGTCGGAGCGGGCGTAGCTGGTGGTGCCGGTGAAATCGCCATACGAGTAGATGATCGCGAAAGAGGCGCGATCTGGATCGATGTCCGCGGTTGTGGCTCCGCTCGCCGCGAGGAGTCGCTGGGCCTGGGCCTGATCGAAATTGAAAGTGAGCTGTTGGGCGTTTGGATCTGACGGGACAAGGGCCTGGATCTGGTCGCGGCAATCGACGTTCTGCTTCTCGGTCTGACGGAACAACGTGGCGACGATGACCATGGAGAGGATGATTCCGCTAGTGCCGAGGATGAAGAGGAACTTGCGGCCCTTGCGATCGACTAGAGTCATGCCAATGGCGGTGAAGCAGAAGTTGCAGGCAGTCAGAATTACGTATCCCCAGTGCGACTGAAGGTCGGAGAGGCCGCTCTGGATGAGAATGTTGGTATTGAACCCGATGACCGAGTTGATTCCTGTGGCGGTATTGCAGGCCAGGATAATGCATGCGAGCAGAAACGGAAAAATGTATTTGCGTCGGAACAGCGAGTCGCTAACTTTCGCTCCCGCGGGCGTAGAGGCCGGCTTGGAGGCGGCTTCCATTTCATGCAACTCGATGGTTGCCTGTTCAGGACCACGGGAGCGGAGCAGGGCGGCGCGGGCCTTTTCGATCTGACCGCGGCGGTAGAGCAGGCGAGGCGACTCGGTGACCATGAAGGCGCCGAGGACGAAGAGGATGCCGGGAGGCATGGACATCCAGAAGATGCTGCGCCATGCGTGGTCCTTGAAGTTGAAGAGCGCGGCTGGATCGCCAATGTGTGCAACTGCTTCGACGCGGTAGCTGAAGAAGATTCCGATGAGGGCGGCGACAACGATGCCGAAGGTGAGCATCCACTGGAAGACGCCGGTTCCCTTTCCACGCGTGGAGGCGGAGAGACACTCGGCGAGATAGAGCGGGACGACGATACCGATGAGTCCGCCGCTCATGCCCTGAAGCAGGCGTCCGAAGAAGAGCGAGGAGTAACCCTGGGAGAGCGCGATGACAGGAATGCTCAGGATGAAGGCTGCGCCGCTGAGGATCATGAGCGGCTTGCGACCCATCCAGTCGGCGAGCAGGCCGGCGAAGAGCGTGGAGAAGACGGAGCCGAGGAGGACAGCGGCAACGATGATGGAGAGCTGCGAGGGATCGAGCTTGGATGTGGCTTCGAGATACGGGAGCGCGCCGCCGATGATGCCGACGTCGATGCCGTAGAGAAGGCCGCCGAGTCCGGCGACCACCTGGAGCGTAAGGTTGTAGCGGCGACGGGTCTGGTCGGTGTAAGCGGGAAATGTGGTGGCGGTCATTGGCCTTGGTCTCTTGCAGGGGTGAAGCCCCGGATCATTTTTGCTGCGTTCCATGGCCCGACTGAAGTCGTGCCCTTGTTACAAAACCGTTCTTCTTCAGCGAATTATGGACCAGATTGTCAGGTTCAACACGATCATCAAGACAGCGGACACTGGGAAGATGAGAAGGGCCTTTTTGAGGCGGCGTGGATCGTTGCCTGCGATCGACCCGATGATTCGCGAGCTGACGGCTAGTCCCACCCACCCGCAGGTAATGACGAATCCGAGGGCGGTTCCGGTCATCTGCGGAAAGGCCTGGCCGGTGATGGCGAGCGTGGTGGGAAAGACGGGGGCCATGGAGAGTCCGGCAATGAAGACGAGCGCGAACGCGGTACCGGGCTTGTTGGTCTGAAGCATGAGGAATGTCGTGACGGCCATGGCGATGGACGCGCCGAGGGTGACTTCGATGGCGGGGGCGTGGGCAAGAACGGGAGAGATTGCTACGCGGCCGATGAGGAGGCCTAAGGCGAATCCGAGCGAGAGGATGTTGAGCGCTCGCGACTCGGGAATGCCTTGGGCAATGAGGTGGCGAGGAAGCCAGTTCCACACGCCGACCTCGCAGGTGATGTAGAGGAAGAGGAAGAGGCCGAGGAGGAAGATGACGGGCTTGCCGAGGATGGGTCCGACCTGCGCTAGAAGGAACTGCGCGTTGCCGCTGGGGGCGGGCATCTTGGCGAAGACTTGCACGGCGAGAGCGGCGACCGTGAGTCCCGCGATGGTGTAGCAGAGACGGACCCAATTCTTCTTAAAAACATTGGCTGCGATGAATGGCGTGGCCAGACCGCCGAGTCCGAAGAAGAGATTGACCAGGTTGAGGACAACGGCGCTCTGCGAACCGCCCACGCCGTTGGCGAGCGCATTGGCTCCGGTAACGACGATGCCGCCGCCCATTCCGAGGAGGAAGAGGAGCAGCAGGATATTGCCATAGCCCTTGGCGCGAGGGAGGAGGAAGAGCGCTGCGGCGATGGAGCCGAGTCCGAGGATGAGGCCGATCTTGTCGCCCTGGGTGTCGAGCAGCGGGCCGACGCCGAGCGAGGCGATGATGAGGCCGAGCGCCTGCACGGTGGCGATGGTGCCGTTCTGCGTGGGCGAGAGGTGGAATCGCTCAGAAAGCTCAGGCAGGATTGTGCCGAGCATGGCGGCGATCATTCCGTAAACGAAGATGGCGAGGATGGCGGCGAAGATGAGCACGGAACCGGGGTCCTTTCGAATTCGTAGGAAGAATACGGCATCAGGGGCGAAGTCCGTCACAAATTGGAGGTTGGGTGTTAACCAAGTTGTATAGTGGCACGTCTAGCTATTGCGGCCCGCGCTTCCCCCGGAAAATTCAATTTGGCATTCGCTGACGGAGTTCTGTATGACCGACCTGTGGAGTGACATCAAGCATGCGCTGCATCTGTTCGTAAAAAGCCCGGGATTTACGTTTGCTGCGGTCGCCGCGTTGGCTCTTGGGATCGGCGCGAACACGGCAATTTTTACGGTGGTGAATGCTGTGCTGCTGAAGCCGCTGGGGTATCCGGATTCGGACCGGATCATGCAGATACTGCTGACGTCGCCGGGCGGGCAAGGGCCGGGAGCGTCGATTCCAAAATTTCAGGTCTGGCAGCAGCAGACATCAATCTTCAAGGATGTGGCGGCGTATGACTTTGCGGGGCCCGGCTTTAACATTACCGGCGACAGGCCAGAACTGATTCACGGCATCCACGTGACCGAGGGATACTTCCGGGTGTTCGGCGCGCCGGTGGCGCTGGGACGGACGTTCACGAAGCAGGAAGACTCGCAGAACGGCGGACACGTCGTGGTGCTGAGCTACGGGCTGTGGCAGAGAAGGTTCGGTGGAAATCCGAATGTGATCGGGCAGTCACTCTCGCTGGCGAGCGAACCCTACACAGTTGTCGGCGTGCTGGGTAGGGATTTCAGGACGGACCCCGAGGCTGAGATCTGGATTCCGTTTCAGTTTGAGGCGAACAGCGTGAACCAGGGACACTTCTTCATGGGCGCCGCGATGCTGAAGCCAGGTGTGACCGTGTCGCAGGCGAACGCGCAGATGAAGCTGGCCTATGCGGAATTTCGAAGGAAGTTTCCGGATGCGGATCCGAAGGGCGGCTTTGCGGTACAGCCTCTGCGCGACTCGATCGTGCGGGATGCCAAGACATCGCTGCTCGTCCTGCTTGGAGCTGTGGCTCTGGTGCTGCTGATTGCGTGCGCCAACGTTGCCAACCTACTGCTGGTGCGGGCGACGGGACGGAAGCGCGAGTTTGCCATTCGCGCGGCGATGGGAGCGAGCCGGACGCGGGTAATCCGACAGCTGCTAACGGAGAGCGTTATGCTGGCGGTGACGGGCGGAGTGCTGGGTCTGGCACTTGGATTTCTTGGCGTTCGCTGGCTGCTGACGATCAGTCCGGCAGGATTACCGCGCATCGGAGAAGATGGGGCGGCGGTCGGTGTGGACTGGAGAGTGCTGGGATTCACGCTGCTGGTTTCGTGCGCGACTGGAATTCTGTTCGGCCTCTTCCCTGCATTCAGCGTCTCGCGAACGGATCTGAATTCGACCCTGAAGGAGAGCAGCAATCGCTCCGGCACAAGCTTCCGGACCGGGAAGACGCGAGCAATTCTGGTCGTAACGGAAGTGGCCCTGGCGTTGGTCCTGCTGGTGGGCGCGGCTTTGTTGATCAGGACGTTCGTCGCGCTTCGGGCAGTGAGTACCGGGTTCGACGCTCACAACGTGCTGACCATGGAGATGTCGCTGAATGGCGACAAGTTCAGCAAGACCGCCGTGGTGGCGCAGCTTTCGCGCGACGGGCGCGAACGGCTGAATCGGATTCCGGGTGTGGAGAGCTCGACGTTTTCATGCTGCCTGCCGGTGCAGGGGCAGTTTGGCTTGCCGTTCGCGATCGTCGGCAGGCCGGTCGATCCATCGAAGGGACAGCAGGGCGCGGGATGGATGCACGCATCGGCGGATTACTACAAGACGTTCAATATTCCGGTAAAGCGCGGGCGGGAGTTCAACCTGTCGGACACGGCGTCGTCGCCGCACGTGGTGATCATTAACGAGGCGTTCGCGAAGCAGTTTTTCCCGAACGAGAATCCAGTAGGGCAGCAGATCGCGGTGGCAAAGGGAATGGGGCCGCCGTTTGAAGAGCCGGCCCGGCAGATCGTGGGCGTTGTTGGGAATACGCACGATTCAGGCCTCGACCAGGACACTCCCCCGCTGATGGTGGTGCCGGACACCCAGGTGCTGGACGCAATGACTGAGCTGAACGCAAAGATCGTTCCATTGCGTTGGGCGGTGCGGACGCAGGGCGATCCGCGGCAACTGAGCAGTGTGATTGCAGAACAACTGCGGCAAGCTAGCGGCGGCTTCCCGGTGGCCCGGATCAAGACGATGGACGAAATCGTTTCGAACACCACGTCGCGGCAGACGTTCAACATGATGCTGCTGTCAATCTTTGGCGCGATTGCGCTTACACTGGCGGCGATCGGAATCTATGGATTGATGGCGTACTCCGTACAGCAGAGGACGCAGGAGATCGGGATTCGTATGGCGCTGGGCGCGGATCGAGGGACGATTCGGAAACTCGTGGTGTGGAGCGGGATGAAACTAGCTCTGGTGGGAATGGCGCTGGGGATTGCGGCGTCGTTCGGATTGACGCGGCTGATTGCGAGCTTCCTGTTCGGTGTTAAGACATGGGATCCGATGGCGTTTATTGCGGTACCGGCGGTGCTGTGCGCAGTGGCCTTTGTGGCTGTGTGGCTGCCGGCAATGCGGGCCTCGCGGGTGGAGCCGATGAGGGCGCTGCGGGTGGAGTGAGATGGGAGTTTTGGTTATCCCAGGGGCTCAAGTGCGACACACCTGGGGCACGCGGCCCAAAAAAGATGTCCACGTTGCTTCTTACGGAGGGTCAAATGCGGAAGAACCATCTTGCGATCACATCGTTGGCAGTTGTTGCTCTGGTGTTGTTGTCGTGCGCGATCCATGGGCGAGGGCAGTCTGAAAAGGCTTCCTATCCGGCGATGGCACCTCTTGATCAATATTTGATTGCGGACGAGAAAGCTGAGATCGCGCTGGCGCGCAGCGCTGCTCCGGCATCCATCTCGAATGAAGCCGAAGTGATGGTGTTGAGGCGGGATGGCTATACGAGCGCAGCGAAAGGATCCAATGGATTTGTCTGCATTGTGGAGCGCTCGTGGGCTAATACGACCGATGATGCGCAGTTCTGGAATCCCAAAGTGCGCGCGCCCCATTGCTTCAATGCGGCTGCGGCAAGCAGTTCCCTACCCTTCTTCTTGATGAAAACCAAGCTGGTGCTGTCGGGCAAGTCGCAGACAGAGATCGCCGCGGCGATCAAATCGGCGGTGAACAAGAATGAGCTTCCCTCACTTGCGCCTGGGACGCTGGTCTACATGATGTCGAAGGAGCAGTACCTGAATGATGGTGGGAAGAGTTGGCATCCACATGTCATGTTTTATGCCTCGGGCGATGCTGAGAAAAGCTGGGGAGCCAATCTGCCGGGCTCGCCGGTTATGTCGGCCTATGACCATGAACAAGGAGTGACTACGTTCTTTGTTTTGGCCAGCGAGTGGTCCGATGGGACGCCGGGGCCGCCTATGAAGTAGTGACACGCAGGTCGAGCGGTGATGGGCCCATCCATATAGAGCATTAGCGGCTGAAAATTGATGCCGCGGCCGAGGACTGCTACGAATGCCAGGCCGAAGATGACGGCGGTCCACCACCACATGGGGGAGGGCTCGACGGTAAGAGGCTCGGCCGGAACTGCCTTCGGAAGAAGTCCGTCGGCCCAGAGCATGCCCGACAGGCCTCCGAACGCCGCGGGAATGGTGGACAGAAAAAGCAGCTTGATGCCGAGTGGATCGAAGGCTCCGGCAATGCAGTAGAAGATGCAGGCGGCGAGATACGGAAGCCTGCCAACAGTGTTGAATTCGGAACGGGTGGCTATGAATGGGCGCAGACTGATCGCGATCCAATTAACACACAGATAGTAGAAACCTGCGCCGAAGATTGACATGGACGTGCGCAACGCTGCCTGATGATGCAGGCCTGCGACTACGGCCGCCCAATCTCCCACCCCGATGATTCCCGAATATAGGAAATAGCCAGCACTATCCAGCAAACTCACCGCCGCGAACAAAGACAAAAAATAGCGAAGGTTAGGACGAGCGCGAGAGCCCAGCAATAGCGCAATGGCACCCGTAAAGACATTGACGATGGTGCCGCCGGCCTCGACGAAGCGATCGGGCTGGTCGTTCGAGAGATGGTTGCTGGTGAGTTGGGTCACCACGTCGCCGCGCAGCCAGGCCGTGACTCCGTGGCCTAGACCCTCATGAAGAAGGGCCGCCAGGCCCATCGAGACAACCGCCATGCTGATGATGGTGGCTTTGCTGTGACGGCTTTGCATTGCCTTCACTGTAATGGAAGGGCGGGCGTTTCGTTACAAAGGGAAATCAGAATTGTCTGTATTCCCAGGTGCCCAAGTGCTAGGCACCGGGGGCACCACACGCGGACTGAATACTGCGGCTGCTATTTCTGGCGGAGGATGAGGAAGACGCTGACGAGGACGAGGGCGGTTCCGGCAAGGATACGAGGGGTGATGGGCTCGCCTGCCCAGAAATGGCCAATTGCGATGGCGATGACGGGATTGACGTACGCATAGCTGGAGACGCGCGATGCCGACATGTGGCCGATAAGCCAGACAAATGCGGTAAATGCGACGAGCGATCCGAAGACGATCAAATAGAGCAGAGACCAGACGGCTCGTGTTGAGATGTGGGGCAGCGGATGCAGCTCTCCAAACCCCTCGGACAGAGCAAAGAGACCGATGCCGCCCAGCATCATGGTTGCGCCGGCGGTCAATGGGCGGGACTTCGGCAGATCCATGGAGCGGTTGAAGACCGAGCCGACGGCCCAGCAGATCGAGCCGGAGAGGACCGCAATGCACGGCAGCAGGCCGAAGGTGCTGTCGGCTCCTCGAAGCAGAAGAATGGCGACACCGCTGAAGCCGATGAGAGTCGCGATGATCGTGCCAGGCTTGAGATGCTTCTCGCGGAAAATAATCGCTTCTGCAACGAGTGTCAGGATCGGGATCGTCGCGGCAAGTACGGAGACGACGCCGGATGGGACGAACTTCTCGGCCCAGAAAAGCGGGGCGTATTCGGCAACAAATAGAAAGAGCGCCACGATGCCGAGATTGCGCCATTGCCTGGGTGTCGGCGAAGCCTCACCCCTGAATCGCATGAAGCCGTAAAGCACGATGCCGGCGGTGAAGAAGCGTGCTGCGGCTGCAAAGAGCGGCGGAAGTTCTTCCACCGCAATGCGGATGGCGAGGAAAGTGGTGCCCCAGATCACGTAGACCGCAAAGAACGAGAAAAGCATGCGGGCGCGGTAGGATTCGTGTCCTCGATCCACCTCTGCCGCGCTAACCACCGAATTTGCCATAACTGGTTACCATATTTACATTGTCACGGTAACCTGTCAACATAGATTGAGAGGTTATCGGTGGAAAAGGCTTCTGCGAAGACCCACGGATTGGATCCGACGGGGCGCATCTTCGAGTTGACGGGCGGGCATCCTTCTCTGGATCTCGTGAATACATTGGACTGGCGATTTCGTGAGTCCGGGCCAGAGGAGTTGCTTGAAGGTTATGGGGACGTGGTCCGGTTTACGGAACAGACAGGCTTGATGAGCACCGCGGATGCGCGAAGGATGTTGCGCAGTGTGCCGGAAAACAGAGCGGGGAAGGTGGTCACGGCGGTCAGAGACTTGCGCGAGGCCGTGGCAGAGGTGCTTTATCAAGCTGTGGATGGTAAGAGCCCTTCGGCATCGATTGTAAAGCGACTGGAAGCGTGTTTTCGAGCGGCCAAAGGACAAGAAGAATTGCGCTGGGATGGCGAACGGCTGCGCTGGATGCTGCCAGAGGCCACTTCCCTTCCGGCATTGCCGCTGTGGCTATTGAGCTTGAGCGCGGCTTCATTGATGACATCAGAGGAAATGCACCTTCTTCGCGAGTGCGGGAATACGGAGTGCCGCTGGCTGTTTGTGGATGCGAGCAAGAATCACACGCGGCGCTGGTGCGACATGAAGATCTGTGGAAACCGGATGAAGGCAAGAAGGTTTAAAGCGGTACATAAGGATTGATCGCACCGAATCGCCAGGAAGCTGCCTTAAAGGCACATGCTTTCGGAACGAAGCTCTGATTGAAGTCGTACGAGTATCTGCATGCGTTAAATCTCGTCCCGATTCCCCGGGGGTAATCTTGTCAAGCCAAAGAATACTTTTATTGATATTTCTTTCGACGTCTGCCTGCGCGCAAAATCTGCCTGTTTCCCTTTTGAGTTACCAGGGGACCTACGAATACCAGGGCAACTCAACGGTTGACTTGGTGGTGGGTAAAGGACTGTTCGCTGTTTTGGACGATGCGAAGTACAGACTGAAGTGGTCCGGCGGGGATACCTTCCTCAATGGGGGCGGGCAGCCGGACACGTTTCGCCGAGACAACGAGGGGAACGTAACCGGGTTCGAAGAGAACGGTCATTTCTATCGGAGATTGTCGGCGCAACCTTCGCCTTCGGCCCAGGCTCTTACATCACCTCGTGACAAAGGGAGCTACACATATCAAATTCCAGAGGACCGGCATGATGGGATCCCTGTAGGGAATATTGCAGAAAGCGACTTTGGGCGCGATACGGCTGGCCAGATTGCACGCGGCATCCTGGATGAGACGTGGAATGATGTCCACAGCGTGCTGCTTTATCAGCACGGGAAGCTCGTCTACGAAGAATACTTCTATGGGTATAGCCGAGAGCGTCAACACCAGATGCGGTCCGCAACCAAGTCAGTCGTTGCGACGCTGGCAGGGATCGCAATCGACAGACATGCTTTAACAAGCGTCGATGACCGTGTCTTGCCGCTGATGAAGTATGCAAGCTACGGCAATCCCGACCCGCGCAAAGCGATGATCACGCTGCGCGATATGCTGACCATGCAGTCCGGGTTGGCGTGCAACGATCACGACAGTAAGTCTCCGGGCAACGAAATGGTGATCGACGAGACGCCTGACTGGGTTCAGGCCACCCTTGATCTTCCGCTCATCAATACGCCCGGTACAGTTGGTTACTACTGCTCCGGCGGAGTGTCTGTGGTCGGGCGGATGATCGAGGGCGCTACGCATTCGTACTTGCCGGAATTTGCACAGAAGTATCTTTTTGATCCACTCGGCATTGCGAGGTCGCAATACACCTGGAAATACGAACTCACTAATGCGGACAAAGAGTTTTCGCAGATCCACTTGCGCCCTCGAGACATGCTGAAGCTTGGCATTCTCTTCAAGGATCACGGGAAGTGGCAGGGGAAGCAGGTGCTGTCCGCTGCATATGCAGACGCCGCGATTTCGGCGATCTCCCAAGTCGACAACACCGATTATGGATATTTCTGGTGGCACCCATGGTTGCATGTTGAGATGCCGGACGGAGACCGGCATGTCCACTACTCAGCCGCGCAGGGGAATGGCGGACAGAAGATCTACATCCTGCCTGAATACGACGTTGTTGCGGTCTTCACCGCCGGGTCTTATAACGAAGGAAATTCCGCACCCAACCAAATCATGGCGAGTGTGATCCTGCCGAAATTACTTACGACTCAAGGCATCAGATCGAAGAAATAGGGACTTCTTCCGACATCATCGCAGTGCACAAGAAATGACCTGCGCAGGCGATCTGCGCAGGTCGTGTAGGCTCGACTATTTTCTTCGTCCTAAACCACTCTCCGGGTGCGGAGGTATCGTTTACAAGCTCATCTTCGGTGGAGACGGTTTCCAAAGATTCGGACCGGGGTTCCCTGGGAGCATAGGTTCTTGCTGCATCGGAACCAACCGTGTGGCTGCTCACCGACTTCTCGCCGGAAGAGGCGACATCCTGGCCGCCAGTTCTCTTGAGAATGTCCTTCGCGCGCGAAACTTCTTCAGAACTATCGCAGTGAACCGAGAGGAGGATGCCTCCTTCTTTCACGCGGCCTTCGTAGCGTTTGGCTTCGTACTCTGGGATTCCCATGCCAATGAGGGCTCCCACTAAGCCACCAACCGCTCCGCCCACTCCCACTCCCGCGAGCGTGGCCATAATAGGCCCTGCGGCAATGAGGGGACCGACACCAGGAATTGCGATCGCCCCAATTCCCGCCAGCAGTCCGAGCGTACCGCCAATGGTGCCTCCCAATCCCGCGCCGGTCGTGGTGCCTTCAGGGGCTTTCGTGTTCTTTTCTGTGGCGAAGTCCCTTGTGCCGGACTTGTCAGCCATGAGTGCGGAAACGTCCTGACTTGAAAAGCCTGCGGCTGTGAGTTCGTTCACCGCGATTTCTGCTTCGCTTCGTGAGGGGAAAATCGCAAATGCTGCTGTATTCTTTCCTGCCATATTGATACTCCTGTTTATCTACAAGGTTGATGCTTTCGTTGGTCTGTTATTGCTTTACGGTCAGCTGATTGTTCACCTTCTCCGCCCCGACGACGTCGGCGGCTTTGGAAGCGATGGTTTGTTTTTCATTGTCGTCGCGCACTGGGCCTTTGAGCGTGACCTGGCCATCTTGTGTGATGATTTTTACGTTGTGCGCATAGGTGGAGAGGGATTGTTCTGACGTGATCGATCGGCGGATCTTGCGCGTGATCTCGCGATCGGATGTGCTCTCTTTCTGATTGTCAGCCGTGTTCGTGTGAGCTTTGTTGCTTGCTGAGTTATCAGGCGCAGTGGACGATGGTGGACTCGCTGGTTCCTGCGCATATATCGCAAGCGGAGTGCTTACGATGGTGAGAGCCAAAGCGGCGAGAGCGCCTCTCAGTATTAGCGTTTTTTTGATCTGCATTTGTAATCACCTCAAATCGATGGGCAGTGCCGCGCCAGTGTGGGTACATCAATCTCACCGCTGACTATCCTGAAAATTTCTGGATTCAGAGACCAGTACAACCCCATCGAACTTTGCGGTCAGATGCCTCGCTCCCTGGGGCCGTTGCATGTGCTCACGTGCGCGAGTGAAATCCCGAAGATCGCGCAGGGGGCGCGTTCATCCGCAGCTGAAACGGACGATTGGGAACCCGGAGGTTGGCACCAAAGGTACAGTCCTTTCGGACCGTGACTTCAGCTTTCAGGATTTCAGCCTTTAGAAAAGCAGGGTCGAGGAACCGGAAAGGCTCCTCGATCTCAGCAATTATGCAGGTTAGGTTGTGGTTGCTTGATGGGAAGAAAGTTTTCCCGACCCGGAACATTTTTCAACGTGCCGCGACTTTTTTATACCGTGTATAGCGCTCAAGGAGCATTGGTTCGCAGGCGTGTTTGTGCTCCTGAGGCTCCAAATCCGATCGGGACCGCGCGGTTGCGATGGTCACGAAACAATCGCGACAGATGGAATCTATTGAGCCGTCTTCATTTATACGGTGTATGAACTTTATGGTGTAAGTGTGGTTCATGTCCTTCGCTCCTTTCCACCGAAGCAGAAAGCTGGTGCAAGATCGCGTCGTTCAGTATTCAAGTGCTGCAATCAGCGTTCCGTAGATCAGTGGTTTTAAGGCGCAGCGGTGGAGAAAGTGGTATTTTGACTGGTTCCATTAGACTTAGAAGGATGATTTCGCTGGTGCGAGGGCGTTGGGCCCCCTTGGGGCTGAGTTTTGGCTTATTGCTGCCGGGATGTGGGACGCCCGGTGCTCCGCAGCCCCCATCGCTGAACCTGCCTGGCACTGTAGGGGATCTGTCGGCCACCCGCGCGGGAGATCATGTAACGCTGAGCTGGACGATGCCCAAGCGGAATACTGACCGGACAATGATTAAGGACGATGTGCCGGTTCGAATCTGCAGACGCGAAAGCGATGCCGCGGTTTGCGATCGCGCTGGAGATCAGAGCACCGCGCCGGGGGCAGCAGGAAGTTATATCGATACCCTCCCCGTTTCGCTGACCGCCGGTGTGCCCAGACCGATGAGCTACTTTGTTGAATTGAGAAACAGGAAGGGCCGCTCGGCTGGGTTATCGAATGCAGCAGTTGTGCTCGCGGGTTCTGCTCCCGCGCAAATTGAAGGACTGAAGGCGGAGACTCGCAAGCGGGGCGTAGTGCTGAGCTGGAATGCGGATGGCGGAAATGCCGCGGTCAGGTTGGAGCGCAAACTGTTGACCCCGGCTCCGAAAACGGAACACGGACCCCTTGCGCCGGTTCCTGAGGCTGACAGGCAGAATCTGTTTGTTGAGGTGGGCGGCGACCCTGGGCATGCAATCGACAAGACTGCGCGATTCGGCGAGAGCTATGAATATCGCGCGCAGCGCGTAGCGCGGGTTGAGGTGAGCGGAAAGACATTGGAACTGGATGGAGGGTTCTCGACACCGGTGGTTGTTGATGTGAAGGATGTGTTTCCGCCGTCGGTCCCGACCGGGGTGGTTGCGGTGGCGACTGCAGGGGAAAGCGGCGGCGCAGCGACGATCGATTTGAGCTGGCAACCGGATGTGGACCCAGACGTGGCGGGCTACGTTGTCTATCGCCGCGAAGGAGGCGGAGAGTGGCAACGGGTATCTGCCGGAGCACCGATCGTAGAACCGGCGTTTCACGACCCACAAGTGCAGGCCGAACATACTTATCAATATGCCGTGAGCGCGGTGGACAAGAGCGGTCATGAAAGCGCTCGTTCTGCGGAGGCGCAGGAAACGGTGCCGCAACAGTAGAGCAGAGGGAGCTGGAGATGAAGTATTGTCGATTTCGGTTTGAGAACGAAACGTTGTACGGGAAGGTGGAAGATCGCGGAGGCGAGCCGTGGATTGTGGATCTCGCACACGCGCCGGAGGAAGATCTGGCATTCCAAGTCAGACACCAGAAGGCAGTGGCGACGATTCTGGATTTCGAGCCATTAGCTCTGAGGTCTGCTGAGCTGCTGGCGCCGGTGACGCCATCGAAGATTGTGTGCGTAGGACGGAATTATCGTGATCATGCAAAAGAACTGGGAAACGAAGTTCCAGCAGAGCCGCTGCTGTTCTTCAAGCCGCCTTCGTCCCTGGTGGGACACAAAAGAACGGTGATGATGCCGCCGCAATCGGAACGCGTGGACTTTGAAGGCGAGCTGGCGCTGGTGATCGGCAAGCGGGCGAGCAGGCTGGCGATTGATGCGGATTTGCGGAGCTATATTCGCGGATACACGATTGCGAACGATGTCACGGCGCGCGATCTGCAGAAGAAGGACGGGCAATGGACGCGAGCCAAGGGGTTCGACACGTTCTGTCCTGTGGGACCGGTAGTGAGCGATGAAATAGATGCGGAAAAAGGGCTCACGCTGGAGACGCGACAGAATAGCGAGTTGAAGCAGCAGAGATCGACACTGGATTTCATTTTTTCGATTCCGGCGCTGCTTAGCTATATCTCGGCGGCTATTACGCTTGAACCGGGTGATCTGCTGCTGACGGGAACGCCGGCGGGCGTGGGGCCGGTGAAGGCTGGCGACAGCGTGGAAGTAGCGATCGCAGGCTTGGGAGTTCTAAGCAACACGTTTGCCACCGCATGAGACAAAGCTCACCGCGCGTCTTTCGATTCCAGCCCGAGAGAGATCGGGCCCTCTCCTTTTGGCGGTTTCCTGTTTTGGTCGGAGCCCCCTTCATCCGAGTTAGCACTCTCTAGATGTTCTCTCTGGCTGTTTCTCAGGAGCTTACCGATAAGGCCGGAACAGACCAGCAGTGCAAGGTCGCAAAGATAAGCGGCGACTTGATAGGGATGGTTCGTGAGGTCCAACTGATAAACGGCTCGGCCCGATTCGGGCTCCGATGCCTGAATTGCACGAAGCGATACTCCCGTAACAGCGTTTCCGATTGGACGTTCGAGGTATGTGAATACATAGCTGTAACCGGTTTTGACCGCTGTTGCATCCCTACCGTGAAGTTTCAGAGCATATCCCCCCGTCCGTTCGCAATCCGTGACGCAGATGTATCTGCTGTATCCGCCTTTGCCATTCGTCTCTGTCACAAAGCGTGCCACGCCTTGTACTGTCTTTCGAGGAGCATTTGCATCCGGCGAATACGAGTCGCAGGCACCAACGATAAGGGCAACTCCGAGGTACAGGAGAACCGGTAGTCTGTTCCCGAAGTCAACAGTCCAATGATTTCGCCAATCTCGGACGTTCAGGAAGGTAACGGCAAATGAGACCAAAATGGCTGCGAACATGGCAGCCCATGCCAGCGCATCGAGATCGTTGACGAATACCATCGGCTGCCATCTTATCCATGGATTTGGTGAAAACTCAGGGAAGACTTGCAAAGGTTCTCAATTCATCAAGATCTTGCAGATGTTGGGGTAAGCTGTTGCCAACGAAACTTGGGAGGGTGCGGGAGCATCCTATAGAGGGTTACACTGGAGCCGGGCACGGACTGCGCTCGGGCCCCTTCCCCAGGAGGAAAAATGCCACAGAATCTGCTCGAACAATTGCGTAAGTACACCACCGTGGTGGCTGACACCGGCGACATCGACTCGATGGAGAAGTTCCGTCCTACGGACGCTACAACGAATCCTTCTCTGATTACGACTGCGGCGCAAATGCCGCAGTATCAGCCGATCGTGGACGGCGTGATCATGGATGCGAAGAAGGAGTTGGGCGACAGCGCGAGTGACAAGGACGTCGCCAATCTGGCATTTCAGAATCTAGCGGTCGCATTTGGCAAGAAGATTTTGGCCATTGTGCCCGGGCGCGTTTCGACCGAAGTTGACGCGCGGCTGTCATACGACACCGAGGGCACGATCGCGATGGCGCGCAGCATCATTGCGCAGTATGACAAGGCGAAGGTGGGCCGCGACCATGTGCTGATCAAGATTGCTTCGACCTGGGAAGGCATCAAGGCAGCCGAGGTGCTGGAGAAGGAAGGCATCCACTGCAATCTGACCTTGCTGTTCGGGATTCACCAGGCTGTGGCCGCTGCGGAAGCTGGCGTGACGCTGGTGTCGCCGTTCGTGGGACGCATTCTCGATTGGTTCAAGAAGGACACCGGCAAGGATTATCAGGGAGCTGACGATCCGGGCGTGCAGTCGGTAACGAAGATTTACAACTACTACAAGAAGTTCGGCTATAAGACGCAGGTGATGGGCGCGAGCTTCCGCAATCTTGGCGAGATCAAGGAACTGGCTGGGAGCGATCTGCTGACCATTTCGCCGCAGTTTCTGGCGGAGCTCGAGAAGACTGAAGGCGACCTGCCGCGCAAGCTGGACCCGGAGAAGGCGAAGTCGATGGACATCGAGCGGATCGTGGTTGACAAGGCAACCTTCAAGAAAATGCACGCCGAAGACCGGATGGCCAGCGACAAGCTGAAGGAAGGCATTGAGGGCTTCTCGGGGGCGCTGGTGAATCTGGAGAAGCTGCTGGCGAAGCGACTTGCGGAACTGGAATCGCGCGCTCCCGCGGCGGTCTAAGGATCTCGAACTAACAATCCTACGGGGCAGCCTTCGGGCTGCCCTTTCTATTGCAGTTAAGGCCGCGGGTTACCTATGTTTGCCGGCGCGACGCTAAAGTGACTTTGCTCACATATCCAATGCTACAATTCGTCTAAAGTTTCTTTCCAAGCAAGCAAATCCAGCGATAGCCGGCACGGTCCGGACTGCGCACGTTGCATTCCGGTGACCGTACTATCCAGCTTCGCTTTGTGCCGGGGATTTCTATGCAGGTGCAGCAAAGCCATCCACTGGAACCGTTCTTCCAGCAGGCAGTTCGGAACAGCTACGAAAGTCGGCTGGGGCTGGGGCCGGAGATCACCGGCTACGTGTCGCGAATGCTCTGCGAGTTCTCAGAACCTGACAGTTTGTTTCGCCTGCGTGACGCGAAGAACCGACTGATCGATCGGCTGGATGACATGGTGAAAGCGTCGGATCCGATTCACGGTACAGCGCGGTCCTTCATAGCGGAGAGAACGATCCGCAAGTACATCGGCGACTACGCGCTTTTCATCGCGGGAATGTGCCCAGAGGCAATCGAACCAGATCCGAATGCAGTTTCGAGCAAGCCTACTCTTTCGGAGCTGATCCGGGTTGGTAAAGAAAGCTTCTACATCGTCAGCCAGTTCAACGTATTCGAGTATGAGAAGGAAGCGCAGTTGTACGCGCAGCTTTCGTCAGTGTTTGAGCATTGCATTCTTGGTCTCGCCATTGCCCGCAGGGATTTGTGGCGAACGATAAATCCACCAGCACCGGTACATTAGGCATATTCATAAAGCACGAGCATTTTAAGAGCAGGTTGTACATAGCAGGTCTGGTGGTTCGGTACCCCAGGGGCAATTGAATGTTGCCCCTGGGGTTAACGATTTTTGCGGCTCTGGAATTTGCAATTGAGCTTCCACTCTGCCAACTAAGTTGGAATGGCATCTTCCGGAAGAGCAACATTTTCGCTACATTCTGTGTCAACACCATGTAAACAAGTGGCTGGTCGCGGTTCGCAAGGTCCGCAACCGGCCGCTGCAGCAGCAGAAGCCGATTGCGCGCGAGTGCATTGTGGGGAGGTCCATATGCAAGGCCAGAGTCAGCCGAACCCGAGTCATCCCTTAGAGCCGTTCTTTCAGCAGGTGGTTCGTAACAGCTACGAAGGCAAGCTTGGATTGCACGACCCTGACGTGACCGGGTATGTAGCTCACCTGCTGTGCGAGTTCTCTCAAACTGACAAGCTCTACCAGGTGCGCGATGCGCACGGTCATCCGATCGAGGAACTGGAGTCGATGATCATGGCTGCGGATCCGGTGAATGGTTTTGCGACATCGTTCGATGCCGAACGCGCGATGCGGAAGTACATCGGCGACTATGCGCTGTTTGTCGGTGGGATGTATCCGGAAGCCAATGTTCCGGGGGCGCGGCGAAAGGGCCTGCATCCGAGCTTGACGGAACTGATCCACGCAGGCAAAGAGAGCTACTTCATCGTGAGCCAATTCAACATGTTCGAGTACGAGAAGGAAGCGCCGCTGTTTGCGAGGTTGTCGGACGGATTCGAGCGGTGCTTGCTTGGACTGTCGCTGGTGCGGGAAGAGCTGAGGCGACGCAAGGCGCTGCCTGCGCCAGAAATGAATTGAAGAGCCAGTTCTCAGTCATCAGTTCCTGGTTTTCGGTTTGAAATGCCCCGTATGCTTTTAGCCGACGGGGCACTTCAGTTTGTGACGGGGAGTTGCCGCCGGGAACTCCGTTGAGACTACTCTGACCAGGCGGCCAGGACGTTGCCTTGTCCGTCGGAGAAGTGGAAGCGGCGGCCACCTGGGAAGTCGAATGTAGGAACAACGATGGACCCGCCGGCTGCAACGATTGCATCCTGGGTGGCTTTAAGGTCCTGCGAGTAGAGAACAATCAATGGGGTGCCGTCGCTCTGAACGTGTACCGGATTGCCTTTGCGGAAGCCGCCGTCGATGCCTGCATGATCGCGGTCGAAGGCGATGTAGTCGGGGCCGTAGTCCTGAAAGTTCCAGCTGAAGGCGCGCTCGTAAAAGGACTTGGTTTTGGCGATGTCGGCGGTGGTGAATTCGATGTAGTTGATCGCGTGATGCTGCGCGGGTTCGCTCATGCGTGTCTCTCCAGAATCTGTCTAAGCGTTGGGATGCGTTTCGTAGCGAGAACGGTAGCGTACAAATGAGACGCAAACGCACCATTCCTAGGTGCTCCGATGCCCTCCCATCCATATTCCCTCAGAAGCGGAGAATGCAGGTAGAGCCCGCCAATCCACCAATAGTCGCGGGCTGCCGAGGTACAAAGGAAACGTAGCACAGGCGGAAAGCGGTTGCAAAGCGACTCGGGGCCATGATGGCATGAGTTCACAAGCGAGCAATCGAGTCTTTTTTCCGCGAGGGCGGAGGAGGAATCTGAAGCGTGAGATCTTTCAGGAAGAGCTGTTCCGCACTAGTGGTTGTTGCTCTAGTAGCGATCGCCACCAACCTTCGCGGCGCAAATTCTCGCAGCGGAAAGATGACGGTACCTGTGATGACACCGTTTACCGTGAAGCTGGACCAGGCGGTGAGCGCGAAAGCCACCAACGGAACGAGCTTTACTGCCTTGATCAAGGATCCGGTTCAAGTCGACGGGGTAGTTCTGATTCCGGCGAATTCCTCAGCTGCCGGACTGGTGAGCAAGGAGTCGCAAGGGAGCGGCCATCTGGAGCTGAATTCAGTGTTTGTGAATGGGCATTTGTACCGTATCACCACGTCGCCCGTTCCGCTTAGCCAGAAAGCGAGTCTCCGCGCAGGATCGACGTTCACGTTTTATCTTGTGCTCTCGCTTAATATCGCGAAGTAATTCAGATCGACCAACTATACCGTTACAACGTCGCTCAGTCGTGACCGAGGACGATCGCTAGGCCTCCGGTGATGCCGCGGCCGGGCATTGCGACGCCACTGATCTCCTGGTAGCCGGTGTTGCTTAGATTGTCGAAGCGGAGATACGGCCGCGCTCGGCCGGATCTGCGTGAGAATGCCGTATTCCAGACTGGGTAAGCGGTCTCATGGTAGCGCTGGACTATCTGCACTGAGTTGCGCACGATCCAGTTGTCGCGAATGAAGACGTCCCACGTGGCGTGCACATTGTTCACGGGATAGTTGAAGACATATTCAGACTGGAAACCATTGAGAGCGCCCTGTGCACCGTTGAGGCTGGTCCAGGCGAGCTGGATGCGCTGCGATTTTGTGGGAAGCCATGTTGCGGAGAGCTCTACACCGGCGAAGCGCAGGCCGCTAAGATTGGTCGCGTGCCATTTCTCATTGGTAGTTGGACGGACGTAGTCGATCGCGTTGCGTTGCCGAGTGTAGAAGCCGGTTGTGGAAGCGGTGAATTTCGACGAAGGGCTCCAGTCCACGCCGCTGTCGATCGACCAGGCAGATTCTGGCTTGAGGTTTGCATTACCGGTGGTGGACGGATCGGAGTAGTAGAGGTCGGTGTAGGTGGGAATGCGAAAGCCGCAGCCGGTGCTGGCTCGAAGCTTGAGTTGATGCGGCAGGCGCAGGCTGCCGGCAAGTTGCGGGGCGAACACGGGATCAACATTGCCGGAGAAGAATTCTTCACGCGCGCCAAGAGACAAGTTCCAGCGATGCTTCGCGGGACGAAGGTCGAGATCGAGATAACCAGCGCCTCGGTTGCGCCGGTGTACGCCGAGGTTGTTGCTGGAAATGCTGTCGCCATCGGCTTCGAGCCCGGCAAGCAGAAGCGACTTGGCGGAAAGGTTGAAGGTATGGCGAAGCGAGGCTTGCCACGAGCTGTCGACGTGGTTGTTCTCGTAGATAGACGGCTTGGCGCGGATGAGAACAAAGTCGTCGCTGTGCCTGCGATAGCCGAATGCTGCTGAGGTGGAGGATCCGAGTTCCTGACCTGCAGAGGCGAACCAGCTTTTCGTCCGCTCCCACGAAGGGAAGTTGCCGTAGAACTGATCGGCTCCGAAGGAGCGGTCGCTGGCGGCTAGAAGCAGATCGGTGAGGCCGAGACGCGACCCTATCCACGATTCGAGCGATGCGTTTTCATTGCGGTAAGCGCGATCGGGCAGGAAGCCGGTGGAAAAGTTGCGCGTGGCAGTGGCGCGAGCGCTCCAGCGGTTTCGCGCGGTGCCGGCAAGAAACGACTCTTCGTTGGATCCAAAGCTTCCCTCACCCGCGCGCAGAAGCAACGAGGGATGCGAGGGCGCGGCGGTGACGAAATCAACTACTCCGCTGAGCGCGTCTACGCCGTGGACAGTGGAACCCGCGCCTTCGAGAATCTGGACGGAGTCCATGGCATCGAGCGGAATGGGGAGATCGAGATTATGATGGGCGGTCTGCGCATCGTTAATGCGAAAGCCGTTGACCAGGACAAGAGTTTGGGCGAAACTGCCGCCGCGCAGAACGATGTCGGACTGCGCGCCGCCGGCTCCGCGCTGTTCAATGAATGCTGATGTGTCGTTGCGAAGAAGATCGAGCGGCGTCTCAATGGAAAGCAGACTCGGAGCAACAGGCAGGATCTCAACAGTGCGGGAGGACTCGGCCAGCGGTACTGGAGTTGCGGCGCCGAGCACGACGAGGGTTTCGGTTGGGGCTCTGGGGAGATCTTGTTGCGATTGAGGGGCAGGAGGATTCTGAGCCGCAACAAAACCGGCATAGAGGCAAACAAGCGCAATCGCGAAGCGGGATCTAGCCATAAGGTCTACGCAAATAAGAGTCGCTTCAGTGGGACAGGCGGCCTGTGCATCGCGTGGGATCAAGGGAGATGGAGGTTGCAGTTGCATTTCTGTCGAAGCTGTGGAATCAGATCTCTGGCCGCGGCCGTGGCATAGTTAACGTGTTTCGATTCATCACAGCCGATGAGGCATGCAGCTCCCACAAGAACGAAGACCGTAAGTGATCTCATCGCGCTCCTCGGCTCGCACTACCACGATTAGAGAATGTAGCGGCTGAGGTCGTTGTCGCGGACGATGGAAGCGACCATCTGCTTTACGTATTCAGGCGTGATGGTGAAGACTTTTTCCGGACCTGATGCAGTCATGCGCTCGGCGTAGGGCAACGGGGCGATTGCTTCGTTGGCTCCGTCTTTGGTGAGTTCGGCGGCCTTGTCCGCACCGCCTGTCTGCCGTGCGATGTCGGGAGCGAGGAAGCTGACGTCTTCGAGGACCCGCTCCATGATGGTGTGCAGACGGCGGGCGCCGATGTTTTCCGTTGTCTCGTTAACGCGGAATGCAAACTCGGCCATTTCGCGAAGAGCTTCGTTTTCAAACTCGAGGCGAACACCTTCGGTTTCGAGCAGCGCTGAGTATTGCTTGGTGAGCGACGATTTGGGCTCGGTGAGGATGCGCAGGAAGTCTTCGACGGTGAGGGACTTCAGCTCGACACGTATCGGGAAGCGGCCTTGCAACTCGGGGATGAGGTCGCTGGGCTTCGACACGTGAAATGCACCTGCGGCGATGAACAGGATGTGGTCGGTGCGGACCATGCCGTAGCGTGTGTTGACCGTGGTGCCCTCGACGATGGGGAGGATGTCGCGCTGTACACCTTCGCGCGAGACGTCAGGACCGTGCCCGCCTTCGCGTCCTGCGATCTTGTCGATTTCGTCGAGGAAGACGATGCCACTGGATTCAACGCGCTCGACCGCTGCGCGATTGACTGAGTCCATGTCGATGAGGCGGCCCTCTTCTTCCTGAACGAGATAATCGAATGCGTCGCCGACCTTCATCTTGCGCTTCTTGGAGCCTCCGCCAAAGATGTTGGGCAGCATATCCTTGAGGTTCATCTCCATGTCTTCGAGGTTCTGGTTGGAGATGATGCCAAACTGGGGCGTGCCGCGTTCGCGCACGTCAAGCTCGACGGTGCGGTCATCGAGTTTGCCTTCGCGAAACTGCTGGCGAAGCTTCTCGCGCGAGCGCTGATAGCCGTCTGAGCCGGGCAGCGAGAGCTGGTTCTCTTGTCCGCCGGGCGATGGGGGAGGCGGCGGAAGCAGAAGATCGAGGAGACGCTCCTCAGCGTTCATCTCGGCCTTGTCTTCGACTTCTTCAAGGCGCTCTTCGCGGACCATGTCGATAGAGATTTCGACGAGGTCGCGGATGATCGATTCGACATCGCGGCCAACGTAGCCTACTTCAGTGAACTTCGAAGCTTCCACTTTGAGGAAGGGGGAATTGGTGAGCTTGGCCAGCCTTCGCGCGATCTCAGTCTTGCCAACACCTGTGGGCCCGATCATGATGATGTTTTTGGGCATAATGTCGTCGGCGATGTCGGGAGGGAGTTTCTGGCGGCGCTGGCGATTGCGGAGAGCGATGGCTACGGCGCGCTTGGCTGGGCGCTGTCCAACAACATGCTTGTCGAGTTCGGTGACGATCTCGCGGGGAGTCAACTCGTCGAGCGAGAGGTCCTGTTCTTCGGCGGATGCGGGAAGGTAGATGGCCATGACGGCGGTTAGCCCTTCAATTCCTCATAGGTGACTCGGTCGTTGGTATAGATGCAGATGTCGGCGGCGATCTTCATTGCCTTTTCGGCGATCTCGCGCGCGCTGAGCTCGGTGTTCTCCATAAGAGCACGCGCTGCCGCAGTGGCGTAGCTGCCGCCCGCGCCGATGGCGGCGATGGGCGCGTCGGGATCGATAACGTCGCCGGAACCGGAGAGGAGGAAGGTCTGGCCCTT
>Ga0157374_10000919_pt1 | contig 25601 bp, 31 predicted proteins | sample M25metaG_FD_115308 | JGI IMG/M metagenome (GOLD analysis project Ga0157374, IMG submission 115308) | Miscanthus rhizosphere microbial communities from Kellogg Biological Station, Michigan, USA - M2-5 metaG | ecosystem: Host-associated > Plants > Roots > Rhizosphere > Soil | place: USA: Michigan... | reverse complement strand
TCGCTTTTAAGAGCTTAAAATCATGGATTTAGTAAAATTTGTTGAAGAGCAATCAGTAGAAAAAAAGCAACTTCCTGCGTTCAAAGCAGGTGATACTGTTAGCGTACACTATAAAATCAGAGAGGGTAACAAAGAACGTATTCAGGTTTACCAGGGTGTGGTTATCCAACGCAATAGCGTAGGTAACAACGAAACTTTTACTGTACGTAAAGTTTCAAATGGTATCGGCGTTGAACGTATTTTCCCTATCAACTCGCCAAATATTGACAAAGTTGAGGTTAACAGCTACGGTAAAGTTCGTCGTGCTAAATTGTTCTACCTGCGCGATCTGACCGGTAAAGCTGCCCGTATCAAATCAAAAAGAGTATAATTTTAAGTGTACTGAAAATATTAAAGCCCTGATGAAATTCATCGGGGCTTTTCTTGTTGTCTAAACCTGAATTCTTGGGATTTATCGAATTAGCCAAATTCCAAAAATTCCTTAATTCAATAAATTCGGGTTCAGACGAATTTTAAACTTTCTTTTTAACCGCTCTCGCTTTTGGCGCTGCAGCCTCTTCTACAACGACAGGTTCTTCCTTAACCGGTTCTGCCAAAGTAGCCAACACCGTACGTCCACCCTTTACTACTTCACCAAGGCCGACATTGATCTTTGTTCCCAACGGCAAGAAAACATCTACCCTTGAACCAAATTTGATAAAGCCGAATTGTGCGCCCTGCTCTACCCTGTCTCCCTCTTTTACATACCATACAATACGGCGGGCCATTGCGCCGGCGATCTGCCTGAACAAAACGGGTATACCTTTGCTGTTCTCAATCACAATGGTAGTACGTTCGTTTTCCGTAGATGACTTTGGGTGCCAGGCTACCAGGTACTTGCCCGGGTGATACCTGAAATATTTTACGACACCAGCTATCGGGTTGCGGTTCACGTGCACGTTGACGGGCGACATGAATACCGATATCTGTATGCGGCGGTCTTTTAAAAACTCTGATTCTTCAGTTTCTTCAATCACTACTACTTTACCATCAGCGGGACAAAGCACCTGGGTTTCATCAATGTTGATATGAAAATGCGGGCTGCGGAAAAACTGCAGGATAATGATAAACAGCGCAAACGATAATATATATACGATCCATCTCAGCGTGTGGGCGTCGGGGTAGTAGAACTGGATAATGGCATTTACTACGAATATAAATAGCACACATAGCGCAATGGAGGTATAACCTTCTTTGTGGATTGTCATTTTATAATATTTTAAGCAAAATTAAGAATTTGTAATTAAGTAGAGATAGGCATAAACAATTGGTGCCGAAAGCAGAAGCCCGTCGAAACGATCAAGCAGACCACCGTGCCCGGGTAGTATGCCCCCGGAGTCTTTAATATTGATGCTCCGCTTGAACATGGATTCAACCAGGTCACCCAACGTACCGAAACAGCCAATCAGGATCGCCATGATCACCCATTTGTCCCAGGATAGTTCATGGTAGAAACTACTGAGGATATATCCTGCAACAGCCGCAATCAGCACACCACCAATAAATCCTTCCCACGTTTTTTTAGGGGAATGACGCTCGAAAAGTTTTGTCCGGCCGAAAAATCTCCCGCTTAAATAAGCGCCGGTATCATTGGACCAAAGCATAATAAGGAATGCCAGCGGAACATGGGAATTAAACCCTTTATCAACATAGGCTAATGCATAAAAAAAACAAAATGGCACTATGGCATAAACAATACCCATTACTGTGTAACCGATATTGGTAAAAGGCGCTTCCGATTTTTTATACAATTCCAAGAAGAAGATTACACTCAACGTTACAGGTAATAAAGCAATTATTAGGTGTGCTGATTTACTACCGTACATGTTGGGCAGAGCAAACATATTTGCAAAAGCCAATATTGCAAAAGAGACATAAATCAATACGCCGTTTATTATTCCGGCAGTTTGGTTAGGTTGAATGCCACTTTGCTTTATCAAGCCATAAAACTCATATAATGCAAAGACGCTTAATGCTAAATAAAATACTCCAAATACATATGGCCCCAACAATACGGAGGCAAGCATTACAATAACAAAGAAAAAGCCGGTAATGGCGCGTGTTTTCATAGATTGATTTGGTTCAGGATCATAATTTCGATGGCATTACTAAAATCCTGCTGATGAATATATACTTCGATGTCGCCAAAGGTACGATGAGAAGAGTCTTGTTTGTTTAATAAAACGGTATCGATTTCATTTTCGGCAAGCACCTGCTTGACCATTTCGGCCTGGTAATAATTAAAGGTTGTAAAAATTCTAACCCAGTTCTTCTCCATGATCTGAAATCTGCCTTTTTACTGCAATATAATGATAAAAATACAGCAATGCCACCGTTATCAGAAGGCTTGCCACATACATAACATTGCTAAACATGTGCTGGTCGTCCACATCAATATTCACCAGCTTCTGACTGGCCAGGTAGGTAATCACCACAATGGTTCCGTTGTTTACAAAATGCGCCCAAATGGATGGCCAAACACTGCCACTCCAAACGGTGAAATATCCGAAAAGCACGCCAAGAAACATCCTTGGTAAAAATCCGAAAAACTCCATATGAAAGGCACTAAATAATATAGCCACGATCCACACAGCAGCATGCTTACTCTTGGTCCACCGAACGAATATGGTTTGAAGGCAACCACGAAACAATACTTCTTCAACGATTGCAGTCAGTAAACCAATAAATAAAAGGTTGAATATCATTGCGGGGAAGGAATGCATTTCCATCATCGCGTCTGAGAGTTTTTTGGTCTCATTTTCGCTTTGACGCATCCAATCCTCCACCCCTTTCAAGAATTTAGGCAATGCCATTTTTTCGTTCAGGTTGCCCAGGAATTCAATAAGGGGATTGGAAAGCATCATCGCCACAAAAACAATAGCGATAAGCAACCAGGGAAAATGGAAGTTTGTTTTCAGGTATTCATCCGGTTCATGAACTATATAATATGAAAATACAATTGGTGTTGCCAGCAAAGGAAGTGTTGTACCGAAGAACTGCAATATCCAAAGTGAAACGGACACATTCGGCGCTGTAAGATTTGCCTGTAAAATATCTGTTATTGTTTGACTACCATACTTCAATCCTATCACAATCATCCCGATAAAACTGCCGGCGATAAGTGCAAAAAGTAGTAGTCCAACAACTGCCAGAAATTGATAGCCGGGATGTATTTGCTTGTGTGGTATGGGGTTATGAGGAACGTCTGACATATTTTGGCGCTAAATTCGTATTTTTGCAGCGAAAAAGATAAAGATGTCTGTAAAAATAGGAAATATTGATCTCGGAGAATTTCCGCTGCTGCTGGCGCCGATGGAGGATGTGAGCGATCCGCCCTTCCGTTATGTGTGCAAGCAAAACGGCGCAGATATGATGTATACCGAGTTCATTTCATCGGAAGGACTGATACGTGACGCGGCTAAAAGCAGGCAAAAACTCGACATATTTGAATATGAACGCCCAATAGGGATACAAATATTTGGCAGCGACATCGACCACATGCGCGAAGCTACAGAGATCGCGACCGAAGTGAATCCTGATTTGATGGACATCAACTACGGATGCCCCGTAAAACAAGTGGCTTGCCGGGGAGCCGGTGCAAGTCTGCTACAGGACATTCCCAAAATGGTGGCCATGACTAAGGCGGTTGTAGAATCCACGCATTTACCGGTAACCGTAAAGACACGCCTGGGCTGGGATGACAATACCAAGAATGTGTACGAAGTTGCTGAGCGCTTGCAGGATGTGGGGATAAAAGCGCTCACGATTCACGGACGTACCCGCTCGCAGATGTATAAGGGTGAGGCCGACTGGAAGTTGATCCGTGACATCAAGAAAAATCCGAGGATAAAAATCCCCATTTTCGGAAACGGGGACATTGACTCGCCGCGAAAGGCCGCCGATTGGCGATTAGAATACGAAGTTGACGGCATGATGATAGGTCGCGCGGCTATTGGATACCCGTGGATTTTTCGTGAAGTAAAGCACTTTTTTAAAACAGGACAATATCTTGATAAACCCACAATTGCCGAGCGCATAGCGGTTTGCAAGACTCATTTAGAGAAATCAGTTGAATGGAAGGGACCCAAAACAGGCCTTTTTGAGATGCGCAGACACTATTCCAACTATTTCAAAGGGGTTGATCATTTTAAAGAATTCCGCATGAAATTAGTGACTGCTGCAAGTGTAGAAGAAGTGTTGGAAATATTATTTGAGGTGGCCGAACGTTACTCTGAAGAAATGGCTTAATATTTGTTTTGATTAAACATATATTTGAAATCATTCACGATACGCACATGATCACAACTATTACAGACGGTGTTAAAGTTTCAGTAGAAACCATTTACCAGCCAGAATATTCTAATCCGGCAAATGATCATTATATGTTTGCCTACAAAATAAGTATTGAAAATGTAGGACACAGTTCTGTGCAATTATTACGCAGACGCTGGGAAATTTTCGACTCAAATGGGGCAAAACGTGAAGTGGAGGGCGAAGGTGTAGTTGGCCAGCAGCCTGTCATTGAACCGGGCAACACCCACGAATATGTTTCGGGCTGCAACCTGAAAACAGATATGGGTAGCATGAAAGGTGAATATCAAATGATACGTATGGTGGATAATGGCAGCTTTAATGTACAGATACCTGAATTTTACCTGATCACACCGTATCGGATGAATTAATTAAAAAATCTTACCATAACATATTAAAAGGGCTTCGTTTGGGGCTCTTTTTTTTATCATAACCTAAACGCCGCTAAATACTTATCATTGCCGCAGATCGATGCTATAACCTTTACCCCCCCGGTAGCCGGGTTGATACCTTTAACTTTACTTATAGTTGTCAGTGGTAAACTCCTTGGGCAAACTGTTTATGGATAGTATTCTTATATTCCTATAAAACAGCTCTGCCCCTTCCGATTGTAATTGAATCCGGCCTTTGGTTAGCGGCGAATCCTGCCCATTTTCTGATTGCTGATTATGATACAGCACCATCATTACTTTTCCATTCACAACATGTATGCTGGTATCACCATGGCAATACAGATCGAGCGTATTCCATTGGCCTGGAGGGTTTTCCGCATCACCCTGCTTAATACAGTGCCGGCTTTGTTTGCTCAATTGGCTGAACCGTAGCAATGTTCCACGCGGATCATATAGATAATCAGTTTCTGATTTTTTATCAGCAGGGATATCAGCCTCACCACCGGCGCAGCCCCAGTAATCGCCCGTATTCCCCTCTTCTATCTGGAACTCCTGCGCGCGCATCCAGGCGCCATAATCGGCACCATATTTTCCAACAGAGTGGTATAGTAAACCGCTATCCTTTTTCTTTCCCTTCTTTTGCCCCCACGAAAGTGACCCCCATTTGAATTGCGGCCGCAGGTGATAATTTTCGAATTCGCACCCCAATTCTGGCCTGATACACGAATAACGTTCTCGCCATCTACTGGCACCACGGTAAACACATGCCGTGGATCATTATTTAGTCCAAGAGGCACCCCGGTAATTGGCTTGCCGCTGTCATCCAAATCAGGGCCGATGTAAGTATCCCACCCGGAAAGGTCTTTTCCATTAAATAGGGATTTCCAATGTTCTTTTGAGGAAAAAGGGGTAAATGCGGCGGCGATCGCGCAAAGCAGCAATATCAGGCTCAATCTTACAGGTTTCATAATTCATTGGCTTATAGCTAAGTTATGAATTATGTTTTGGCATTCCCGTAAAACCTTCAACTACGTTCCGATGACTCATCGGCCTTTACCTCTTCTTTTGCAGTTTCAGTTTTGCAAGGATATCCGAAAAGACAACGTTCTTTTATGATTGCAGCCACTTCTGCCGGTACGAGTACTTCCCAACCTTCGGCTCCCGCTTTAATTAATTCCAGAACATTATCGGTTTGCACGTTAAGGTTGGCTTCGTTATAGTTCCTGATATCTTCAATTTTGTTATTGGCTATCAGGTAGCGGTACAGGTCGATGAGATGCGGAGGCGGATAAAAGCGCAGGCAATTCATGATCATGCCATCGCGCTGGGTCGGGTAAATGAACAATTTTACCTTTCGGCTGAATAACGCAGCAAATGATTCAAGGATACCTCCTGGTAGCTCCTGGTAATGTTCCTCGGAAAAAATATACTCTAGGTTAGGATAGCCTAATACGACACCCATTTTTAACTTGGTGATCTTTGACAGATAGGATACCAGCTTATAGTATTCGTGGAAATTGGATATTAATACCGTTTGTCCGAGCGAACAAAGAATGTCTACCCGGTCAAGGAAATCTTTTTCATCAATATCTGTGCTGTCATCAGCATTTCTTTCTTTCAATGCCTGAAGGGTAAGCTCTGTAATTACCACTACCTGCGAGTGATCTACATCCGGCTCCTGCAAAAACTGTTTCACACCGGTGTGCAGCATGTCCATGTGAACGTTGATCACCGGGCGGAAACGGCCTCTAACCACTACAATGTGTTTTTTATATAAGACCTCCGATGGCTGCTGGTTCTTACCGTCAGGTCCAAACACTGCGGCATCCGAAAAACCATATTTTACCAGGAGCAGGCTCATCAGCCTGTTGTCTACATTTGTAAAATTCGGACCTTCAAAACGGATCATATCAATCTGGATACGGTCTCTCGAAAGATCATCCATCAACGACAGCAGAAAAACCGGCGCAACTTCGTGATAATAAAAGCAGGCATACATCAGGTTTACCCCCAATACCCCTACCGCCTGTTGTTGCAGGTTGTTATCGTTATCCAGCAATTTTACATGAAGAATCACATCATTATAAGCACCGTTGGGCTCCAGCTGAAAACGCACGCCCATCCATCCATGGCCTTCGTTAGTCTTATGGAAGTTGAGTGCCGACATAGTGTCCGAGAATGCAAAGAATGTTGTGGTGTCCCCGCGCTGTGTGGCCAAACGCTCAATCAGCAAACCATATTCATGTTCAAGCATGGATATCAGGCGGGCTTCGCTCACATAGCGCTTTACCTGTTGAACACCATAAATAGCGTCAGAAAAGGTCATATCATAGGCCGACATCGTTTTGGCTATGGTTCCCGAAGAGCCCCCTGCTTTGAAAAAATTTGCCGCAACGTCCTGTCCGGCGCCTATTTCTGCAAACGAGCCGTATATTTTTGGGTCCAGGTTGATGGCCAGGGCCTTTTGTTTTGTTCCTAAATCTTTATTGTAAATGGCAGTCATACAGGGGGTTGCTTACTATTAAATGGTAGCCTAGTTCTGATCTGGTGAGACATTGCAAAATTACTGAATTAAACGGAATGGCTGACCATAAAGTTGAGAAAGTAAATTTTCACAGCTGTACACAACGGTTACCTTTTACAATTAAACTAATGTTCATGTTCACGTTCACGATGCGTGAACGCTCGTGAACACACATGAACATCTGATTATCTAAAGTTTACATTTTTAACTTTGTAAAAATCTAGTTTTGTCATTTTTTTCCCATCAGCAATACTGATACCAGGCTACACTCAGGCAGCCTCCCGGCCAGCAACTTTTTAACTATCTTCGATCCTATATCATGGAAAACCATAGGGAAACGGCATTGCTTAACGCATTCAACGAAACTATCCAAAAATGGATAGATTTTCTTGATGACTACACTTTAGAAATGCTTCGCCAAAAACCGGATGACAATGCCTGGTCGCTGGCACAGGTATATACCCATATCACCGATGACACTTCCTGGTTTGTGGAGCAAATGGCCGCAGCCATGCAAACTGATGCAAATAGCAAAGAGGAAATGCATGAAAATGCCCGTGCAATGCTGCACAACAATAGTTTCCCTGATATGATGATTGAAGGACCCGCTACAGGAATCTACATTAGGCAACCTGAGAATAAGGACGAAGTTCGACAGAAATTATTAGCCATAAAAACAGAAGTAAATACCCTGTATGCTTCGTTCGATCCATCAAAAGCCATTGGCAAAACCAGGCACCCCGGCTTACTTTACTTCAATACACTTGACTGGCTCCAATTTGCCGAAATGCATTTACGCCATCATTTCAGGCAGAAGAAAAGGATTGACGAAAGATTGTTTGGGAAATAAAAAAACAAGCAAAACTTAACTATCTATCCGTTTATGATCGCATAAGTTCTAATCGCCTTAATAGGGGCATCGTTAGTAGAAGCACGGAACTGGTAAACGTCACAAAAAGCCAACATCTTTCCGTCGGCGAACTTCAATGCGCCCTCAACACAACCATGGTAGCCATGAGTAATGATCGTATGGATAACCAGCTCCCCGATTTCATCACTTCGTAACCGTTTGAGTGCTGCAAGCGCGTCGTGCTTGCCATTAAAACACCCGTTACCGACGTAATTCCAACAGATATCATCTGTAGTGCTGCCGCTAATAAAAGTGTTATCGCCTTTAACAACAGCAACTATAAAATCTCTGAGAAACGCTTTCTTAGGCGCATTTCCGCAATCTTCCTGAACAATAATATTAACCATGACAAATTCGTATCACCTGTAACATTTTGTTCAAATATAAAATAATGCTAACGCTGTCTTTTGGGGTTAAAGGCAATAATATAGTGTAACTGACCATCAATTATACTTTTTGTATCGATTAATAGTTCTTCTTTGCTCAGGGATTGCTGCAGACCTGATTTGACCAGGTGAAACAGTTTTAAAAGAATTTCCGGCGAGACTTCGTTAACCACAGTGGGATAATAATCTTTTCTTATCTGCTCTTGCGCGCTTTTGGTTACCAGGCACAGTGTCCATTTATCCTCAGCTTTAAAGCCATGCTCTTTCGCCTCATTCATTAAATCGTACATGTAGGATCGCGCTTCCCGCTCCGCTAATTGATATTGCATTCTATTGATTTTGATTATTAATTTTTAGTATGTTTTTAATTATTAATAAACCCTTATGCCGGAAGCCTGTTTAATCCTTCAATTTGGCTTTAAGCTAAAAGCTCCTGCAGAAGGAGGCAAACGAAGTCCACTTTCGTTGTTCGCAATAAGCGCAGATATGTCAGGCATAGCATGCCTGTTTTTAGTTAGTTGCTTAAAGATCGCCGCAATTATTCAGGTAAGATCTAAGATGGGTATGGAGGGACTTTATAAATGTAAATATAATTATCGCAATCCCGGGCTTTTATATTAAAAGCTATTCTTATTTTAAAAATAAGCAACCAACACATCCTTGACTATTTAACCCCCAATTGGTTGATTTGTTGTCCCGATCTATTTTCTGATTAAAACAAAGTGAATTTTTTGCCCTTAATTAAAATTTATTTTACTAAAAGTAAAAATATCCCAATATTAAAGGCTACCTTACTACTTATTAAAAGTAATACAATGAAAAAAGAAGGAACAGTGAAGTTTTTCAATAACCAGAAAGGTTTTGGATTTATTTCACAAAATGACACCAAAACTGAGGTTTTTGTGCACTCAACTGGTCTGATCGACAATATCCGTGAAAACGACCGCGTACAATTCGATGTCGAAGAGGGCAAAAAAGGCCTTAACGCGATAAATGTAAAAGTAATCTAGGAATCACAATTAGTTTGATCGTTTAAGCACCCCGATCATAAGGTGGGGGTGCTTTTGTTTTTTATAATTCATCTCAATTTTGTTGTATGGCAAAATCAAAAGCAACAGTTGAAAAACGAACTGGAAAAGAAACGAAGAAAAAAAGCGCAGGAAAAAGCTGAACGGAAACAGGAGCGGAAGGTAAACCCTACCGATGGACAGTTGGAAAACATGCTTGCCTATGTAAATGAGTTGGTGAAATAGTTTCCACTCCACCCGAGAGGAAAGCATCATACTCGCTGTTCAGCTAGAATTATTTGAATACAGAAATACGTTTTTCAGGGAAAGCATCGATGAGAAACGTTTGAAAATAAGAAGTCTCAGATTTACGCAGCGGTTTTATAGGGTGTTTTCTCTTCATCAATCCTCTCTTTTTACCAAGTGATTTTTCAAATCCTTCACCTTCACACATGAAATCTGCTCCATTACCTGCTTTAATTGAATCTTCAGGCTGCGGATCATATGCTCACCGCCCAGTGCGCCAAGAGCGGCCACCGCGTACATAAAATTCCTGCCCAAAAAGGTAAACTCTGCACCCGAAGCAAGACTTCTTGCGATATCCGGACCGGTCCGCAAGCCGCTATCCATCATGATTTTAATTTTGCCTTCATATTTTTTGGCGATCGGGCCGAGCATTGCAATAGCTGACTGGCCGACGTCGAGCTGCCGTCCACCATGATTAGAAACAATAATACCATCTGCTCCCAACCTGATAGCGGCCTCCGTATCTTCTTCAGAGGAAATCCCTTTTATAACCAATTTACCTTTCCACCTATCTCTTATTTCGGCTATTTTTCTTTCATCCAGTTTATGATCAAAATAGAAGTGCCCTTCTTCTGCATTTTCAAACGATTTCATAATGGCAAAAGTGGGCCGGCCATGATAAATAGTTTTAAGTACCCACTCCGGCCTGGCCATCATTTGAAAAATATTTCTGATCGAAATTTCGGGCGGCATGTCAAATCCGTTGTGAACATCCCAGGGCCTGTAGCCTTTAGACGGCATATCCGCTATCAATACTAAAACAGGACATCCCGCATCCGCAACTTTTTTTAGAAGCTGGTCGCGAAATTCAGGTTCTTTTGGATGATATAATTGAAACCAGGCACGCCCTTCGGTCAATTCACTAATTCGCTCAACAGTGCAGGTTGTTAATGTACTGATTATAAAAGGAATGTTATACTTTGCAGCGGCCCTGGCCAATATTTCCGGTGAATTTGGCCACATAAATCCCTGTAAGCCCATTGGCGCAATCCCAAATGGCGCATCGTAGACATGGCCAAATAACTCCGTTCTTAAATCCGCTTCTTTGTGTTCACGTATATAAAATGGTTTTAGTTCAATATCGCCGATTTCCTTCGTGTTTTTTTTTAAATTAATGTTGTCATTGCAACCACCATCAAGATATTGGAAGATGAACTTTGGAATTTTAGATTTTGCTCGTTTTCTGAGTTCCGCCGCAGTTAAATAATCATTTTTGTGAGATCTTTCCATACTATGCTTTGGCACTAACTTAGTGCAAATGTAAATAGATTCCGGACTAGCTGGCACCTATCCAACTGGCAACCAATTAGATATGCCAGCATTATAAAAATATAAAAGCAATCTATTAAGCTTAAAGGCTGGGATTCTCCTGATCCTTTACTCGAATATAAATTGCGAACCCACTTTATCCAGTGAACCAAAGTTTTTAACAAAAAAAAAGCGCCTAAGTTTTAGAACTTAGGGGCTTTTTATTGGTTTTCACCTTGATAGCAGGATTACCCAGCCACTTAAATACGGTGTCTCTTAGGCTGGCCGGTCCTTTGACCGATGTCCCGAACTAATCTGGCTATACTGTTTCGGCTTCATTCCGAGTTGTTCTTTAAACACGTTTGAGAAATGGCTCAGGTTGGTAAAGCCCAACTGGTAACACACAGCCGACACAGCCATTTTTTCTTCTCTGAGCAAACGGGCATCCTCTTCCATCCTGCGCGGCGGGCAATAATGAAATCGAAATGTGCGCGCCGGATTTTCGTTCAGTCAGTTAATCAAATAGCGTACTCTTAAAAAGTGTATAACACGGTATTTGGACGCAATCAGAACCTTCTTCAGAAAATTTTATTGGAATTATATAATCGAACGAATATTCGATTATATTTGTGACGTGAGATTAAAAGATGAAAATAAAGAGTTGATCATTAGACAAAGCGCTATCGAAATGATAGTCAACAAGGGCTTTGATGGACTTAGTATGCAAAAGCTTGCTAAAAAAGCCAAAATCTCTGCCTCGACAATTTATGTATATTTTAAAAGCCGGGAAGATTTGCTGAATAAGCTTTTTATTGAAGTGCAGGAAAAATTTGAAAAAGACGCACTAAATGATTTTAGTGCAGACTTAAATTTTGAAGATGGGTTATGGCTACAGTGGGAAAACCGGCTTAAAAATATTACCAAAAACCCTGTGAATTTTCAATTTCACGAACAATTCAGGAGCTCACCACTAATTAATCACAAGGATATAAAACCGACAATTTTTAGAAAGGTGATGAATGATTTTGTTGAGAATGCAATACGAAAAGAAGAAATAAAAGATTTACCATCAGAAATATTTTGGGCTGTGGCTTATGGGCCTTTTTACATACTCGTACAATTTCATCTCAATCAGGCGACAATGTCGGGAAAACCATTTTTATTGTCAGAACAGAAATTAAAGCAAACATTTAATCTTGTTTTGTCAGCGTTAAAAAAATAATTTTTTACCAAATAAATGAACGAACGTTCGATTATTAATATTTAAACTTAGACAATGACCATTAACCATTTGAATCTAATTGTTACAGACGTAACCAAAGCCGTACAATTTTTTGAAACCTATTTCGAGTTTACCTGTGAGTTTATAAAAGGCGACAGCGTAATAGCTGTTCTAAACAATAAAGAAAACTTTACTCTTGTAATTATGGGTCATAAAAATGGCGACACAATTTATCCCAAAGATTTTCATATCGGTTTTATGCTTGACTGTTCGGAACAAGTAGATGCTATTTATGAAAAGCTAGGGAATGGAAAAGTTGATATAACCCAATCGCCGAGGAAAATAAGGGATAGCTATGCTTTCTACTTCTATTTTGACAACTTATTTATCGAAGTTGGGCATTACCTGAAATAGAAGTAGTGGGTTCTGGTGTTTCTTGACTTAAGAAATCACATAGAATGTTAAAAAAAGCGTTAGCCCATCTTAGACCTAACAAAAAAGGACTTTGATTTTTAAATCATAAGTCCTTGATTTTCACGTCGGGATGGCGGGATTCGAACCCACGACCTCCAGCACCCCATGCTGGCGCGATACCGGGCTACGCTACATCCCGTAAATTCTAAAAACCTCGTTTCCTTTGCACTACAGCTGTTTTACATTGCTCTAGTTAGGTTAAACGATAATTGTTAATGATCACTTCCGACTTGGTAGTATACAAAGTAGTATACAGCCGGATTGCAAATATAAAGCAAGAATTAATATGGTAAAAGCTTTTCCTTTTTCTTGGTGGTGGTTTGTTCATAGTGGTTCTGATTAGGTGAATAAATAATTAAAGCCATCACTCAGGTTTGGTGCGATCAAGTGCAAGAAGCAAACGAATAAATAGCCTGTGCGTTGCCTGTGGGTTTATGCGGGACAGTTCTTGCACGCTTCAGAAGCACCAGTCCTAACTTTGCTGTGATAATTAGGCATTCTCTTACTCATTATCAATTCAAGAAAATTGAAATTTCTTACTTTATAGAGGCATTATAAAAGTTGAATTGGAGGAATGTAGAAATAACCATCTACCCTTCGTCTTATAAGGTAAGTTTCTTGTATGCTGGTTGAAGAACATTATTTACACGAATTGTATTAACAATGTACCTTATAAGAAGAAATGTTCGCAATCAACGATGCTTTGTATCATCCTTGTCAGCATAACGCTCTATGACTGTAGCTCTACCTCATTCCGCAGCTACTAGGCGTAACTTTGCATAAGCAGTTCACGTTTACTCTTCTATCGTAGCTCCATTTAGAATCAAGCCGTAAAGCTCTCCATCGTCTTGCAGCATACCTGATACAGTAAATTTCTTGCCTAGTTCCAATTTAGCCCTGTCAGACTTATTGTTAAAGAAAACCGTCAGACGCCTTACCTGTCCATGGTATTCTATTGACGTCTCCAGATAGCGGTAAGGTAGCCCGTCAGCAAGAGTTGTGTGTATGATAAAGTCAGATATAAAAAACGTCTCGTTCATCGCTTCATAAGATTGGTTAGGTACAACTAAGATACTAAGCTAATCCAAGAAAATGGCAATTTTAGCTTTTATAGGGGGGTGTGCAAAATCTTGGATTGAACGGATAGGTCATTAGGATAATGGCGGTGGTGCTACTCCTTCCTGCCTTTCTATAAGCTAACATTCTCAAGGACACCGTTTGTGCTAAACTAAAGTGTAACCCAAGTGACTCCAAAATACTCAAACTCTCCCTGGTCTTTAGCGTCTTCAATACTTTCATGTATTGTATCCGTTACAGCTTCCCATTGCTCATTGCAGTAGAAAAGATAGTATCCCGCTTCATTTTGATACTTACATATAGCTAAACCATAGAAGTCCTCCTTTAACCGGTTGCCCACTACATGGGTTGTGTTACCAGTTGCCAGTAAGTTAACAACTAACGCATAGCAAATCACTTTTGCCTCACCAATTATGTTAGGTATATTCATGAAGTAAAGATACTGCCTCGACCTCAAGAAGCAAGTCTTCTAACGTTTGCATGCTAACTCGGGGATACTTATCTTCATGCTATGAAACCTTACCTTCTCTTAGCCTTTTTAGTGATGCTGTTAGCTTGTAAGGCATCAGCTCAACAAGAAGTCGACCTTAAAGATATTAAAAAGCATATTGGTCAAGAAGTTACCATCTATGACACCGTTTATGATTATAAGATTGTGAGTAGAACCTACAAAGAATTGTTTGTGGGCGCGAGGTATCCAAATCAAAAGTTAACTGTAGTGATAAAAGGCACGAACTTGAAGATAGGTCAGTCACTTTTAAAGAAACACCTTTGTGGATTCAAAGGGGTGATTACGTTGCATGATGGCAGGCTTGAGATATTAGCAACTGAACGAGGCCAGGTTTTTGGTTTCGAGACGAGTGAGTGAACGTTAATTGTGTAACTTGTTTAGGAACTACGCCAAGCTGTAGCCTGGCTTTTGGCCAGTCAATATGGTTCCGAGTTGCTAATGCCTTAATATAGGGGTCTTGCTAGATCGTTTCTTATAAAAGCCATCAGCGAACACCCCATGCCCAAAGCCACAGCCAAAATTCAAGTCGGCCTGCTTCTGAGTTACCTTGATTCCGGCCTCATTGAACGTTAGTTTTATTCTACAAGTTGGATCGTCCTGGCCTCCAATGTACACAGAGGTGTTATTTACATACTGAAGCGTATCTAGAAGCCCACCGGAGTTATAGGCGGGAGCACCCATGTTAACGCTCAGGGCGACTACTATCTTGCTCCTTGAGATTGCTTTGACTTGAATGTCTCCTGTCGTACCATAAGTATCTCCTTGGACTTGTTTTGCTTTGCTTACCAATTTATAGATTCCTGTTGGATTGACGTAGTGCTGTGCAGTAACGGGACTTGCTGCAATACAGAACAGTATAGCTGAGAGAATTTTGTACATCGTTATACGATTAGGTTAGCTAGCTGTAAAGATAGGAATAGGTTCGAAGATAGAAAGCGACATTGCAGTCCATTAGAACAAACTGCCCTGCACCCCATTGATAGGCTGAGTAGCCCTACCGGGCTCGAACCGTCTGCTAAAGGCTGACTTTATCTCCTTAGCTTGTAAAGGTTTGAACCAGATGTAACTCTTCTCTGCCTCGGTAAACTGCACGTAGAATGGTATGTGATGGCCCTCAACAACCGTAGTGCAAACTTCAAAGCCAGTGCAAAACTCATTGCTCAATGTGTTCATATGGGCTATCTCACCTGTTAAAGAGTTAAGTAGAAGGTTCAGCAAAGCCATTTTGCAACAAGTGAGATCGAGGTCTGCGCCATACAAATGCAGTGACCGGTTCAACTTTGCAGCAGCAAGTAACATGCGTCCAGAACCACATGCACAGTCACAAACTGTTTGTCCTGGTCACCAACTGACATTATCGACATCATATCGCATAATGGCTCAGGAGTGAAGTATTGTCCATTGTGTCCATTTGATATGGCTTGCATATAAAGTTCGCCTATAGGGTCTGCAAAGCCGTCTGAAAGGTCACCAATTAGGGTGATTAGCGTTGTTAGTTGACCAACTTTAGGATGGTCTCGGAAGGTTTCAAATGCTAAAAGTTGTTCTTTAGAAGTGTCGAACTTCTTAAAAGGTAAAAGCGTCCAATCAAGAAGTTCAGTGAAAGCAGTGTGCAACGATTGTCCATAGGTGAAGCACTCAAATTCTTTGAGAAGTTGTTTAATGTCGGTCATGGCTGTAAGTTTTAAGTCGAGTGAATTCTCGAACAGACTCACAGCTGACCAGACGCACTAAGGCAAGGTGGAGATTGAGAAAATGCGGAGGCTCATGAGTATGCGAATGATACCCATTTTCGAGATACTACCTTGAAGCGAAGCGACTATGTGGGGTTGTATCGGCTAACTTTGTAATGAGAATGATCGGTCGTCAAGCCCTAATGTACGATCTAAGGTATGATTGGAACCTACTTAGGAGTTTTATTTTAATTACCTTTGCCTTCAAGCCTAGTAACCATGTCAACCTTCATTGAATTTGTTTTAAGGAAAGCTATTATTTCAATGCCATTCCTTGTGTTTGGCTTCTACATTTATGGAATGCACATCGAGCACGGAGATGTAAATGCAGCAGGCATGTATGGCATAGTTTTTATACCACAAGGGTTTTTAACGAGCGCTATCTGCTATTCAGTTCACTTCCTAACCGATGTAGCGACCAGGGATAGTCCCTGGAACTTCCTGAAATACTTTGTACAACTACTGTTACTGATCCCTCTATATTACATTCCATCAATGTTGACGGCGAACTCTATAAGCATACTAAGTGTGCTAATCGTGTTTATAGTTAATATTTGCACCTTGCTGTACTATAAGTTTATCAAAGCGGATTAATCATATTACATACTACTTATGTGAGTCGTCCAAACCACCAAAGAGGAACGAAGGTGGTTGCGAGTTGAGTGAGGGTCGGTAGGGAGAGCCAAGAGCGATCGGCAAACTGGTAGTTCAACAGTTAGTCCTTCTTAAGCTTCCCCTTAGGTTTAGGTATCACCTTGCAACAGAATCCATCCTTATCAAGCTGTTCTTTTACTGGTATATATGTGCCATTTATATCTATGTCTTTACGCCTTGTGAGTGGCATGTCCAGGTTAATTTTACCGTCCCGAATTTCATAATAGGCAGTTCGTACATAGTACATAGAATCAGGGTTGGGATACACTTCCGTTAAATCTCTTCCACCAAATTCCAAATACCCATCGTGGTCGTAATCTTTTATGGGCGAAAGAATCGCTTTAGCAACCAAAGTGGCTTTTTGGGGTGTAATTATAAAGACATCAAGCTTTTCGAGGTTGGGTCTGTCATCAATTGCTAGAAACAGGATTGCTACACCATGATCTTCAATCAGTTTGTTAGCTGCGTTATTATAGATTATCTCATCATCGTTAAGCTTAAATATTGTCTTGCTATCGAAAGTGATCGCTCTGTTAAATACTTTGACAAAGTGACCGTTTGATGTCCTAAAAGTCAAAATTTGCTTATTAGGTGTCCCGAATACATTGTAGCTGAATATAACGACAGTTAAAACTAAAATGAGCTTGTATTTCATATCTAAGGCTTAGTTGGATAAAGATAGTGATCAATATCGAACAAGCAAAGTGTTCCTACGAGCCGCCTACGAACAGAGAAAAACGGCTTAGCGGATTGTATTTAAACTATCGAATAGTATATTGCAATATGAACATTGGTGGACTATTGCGAATGGTTTTTAAGAAGTCGATCATTGCATTCCCATTTCTCATACTCGTATATCTTGTTTATGGGATCCGCTATGAACATGGTGATACTAATGCTGGCTCCATGTACCCATTGGTATTTGCACCATATTTTGTTACTATCAGCTTATTTTCATATGCATTATATTATTTAGCTGATCAACTCACAATGAATACAAGTTGGAACTTTTCTAAAAACGTTATTCATTTAATAGTATTCGCTATTCTAATTTGGTATCATGCGAAAAGGGATTTGGTTGTTCTAGTGCTCACGTTGATTACGATTCTGATTGTTAATTTGCTGACATCTCTTTACTATAAAGCCACTAATGCTTCCTAAAATATATCACTTTTTAACTATATGCTATCTAACATGCTTTTTTGTGAGCCGTACAAAATCTAACGCAGCAAAGCGAAGTTGGATTGCGAGTTGAGTGAAGGTCTGAGCAGAGAGAGCCAATATGGAGTTGCCTACCTTGTTAAATCGTAAATGCATTAGCCATTAGGAATAATATTGTCAACAAAACAGCAGAGCCACCGACAATGAAAGATGCATTCTTACATATAACTCTCTGACTAGATTTATATTCCTGGTGCAACCCATATGATAAAATAGCTAAAGACATCACTATTGCTGAATTTCTAATCTCCGTGCTGGTTGATGTAAAATGGATGATTTTATCTATCGCGGAAGGTCCATCAAGCTGAGGTTCGGTAATTAATTGTAAGCAGCTGAGCACCCCATGCTGGCGCGATACCGGGCTACGCTACATCCCGTGGGGGTACAAATATAATACATCACCTTTTAAACATGAAAGTAATATGTAAAGAACCACCATACCGCAAAATTAATGTTCACGTTTTGAGCATTAGCGCTTGTGGACAGACATTAACAGCTGTTAATCCGTCATTTGTGTTTTTATTTATGGCGACAAATTAGTGTCACTGCTACTAAAACCAAGCTTATAAAAAACAAAAGCCCAACTGTTTGTGTCGGGCCTGGGCTCTTATCGGGAATGCATGATCGGTTGCTCTCCCCCGAATTAATCCTTATCCGACACTGCTGCGCCAAATTTAAATAAACTTAACCCGCTTGATAAACCGGCGTCATCAAATGGTTTTTCAGATCACTTACTGAAGCACAGGAAATTTGTTCCATCACTTGTTTTAGTTGTATCTTCAGGGATTCTATAATTTGATCAGCGCCATCATCTCCGAGCGCCGCAATGGCATACATAAACATACGGCCCATAAATGTGAATTCTGCACCCACAGCCAGGGTCCTCGCTATATCAGGTCCGCTTCGCAACCCGCTATCCATCATGATTTTTATCTTGTCCTGATATTTTTCTACTATTGGCCCAATTGATTTTATAGACGAAGGGCCTGCATCCAATTGCCTTCCGCCATGATTAGAAACAATTATGCCGTCTACACCCAACCTGACAGCCGCCGCTGCGTCTTCTTCCGATAAAATACCCTTTATTACCAGCCTCCCTTTCCACCTATCTCTTATTATTGCTATTTTTTGCTCGGTTAATCGATTATCAAAATCAATCTTATTATTTAAGCTTTCGAGATAAGGCTCCATGATAGCGAATTTTGGCTGGCCATATTGCATGGTCTTGACTAACCACTCTGGCCGCGCAAGAATTTGAAGAATATTTTTAAAGGACATCTTGGGCGGTAACCCTATACCATTGCGCCTATCCCTTGGCCTGTACGCCAAGGTTGGCATGTCACTTATCAATACCAGGACAGGGCATCCCGCATCTTCAACTCTTTTTAAAAATTTATCACGAAGGTCATTTTCTTTAGGGTGATATAATTGAAACCAGGCACGGCCTTCTGTTAACTCTGAGAGCCTTTCGATGGTGCTTGTTGTTAACGTACTTATTACAAAAGGAATATTATGCTTTAGCGATGCCTTAGCTAATATCTCGGGCGAATTAGGCCACATTAAACCTTGCAGGCCTACCGGAGCAATACCAAACGGGAGATCGTAGGTATGCCCGAATAGTTCTGTTCTTAAATCTGCCTTTTTATGATCCGTTATGTAATATGGTCTTAATTCAATATCCCTCAGATCAGCCGTATTCTTAGCCACTGCAATATTTTCATTGCAGCCGCCGCTTAAATATTCGAATACGAAATTGGGAATTTTGGATTTTGCTTTTTTTATAAGATCGTCGGTTGAAGGATATTTGTACACCTTGTTCATAATAGGGGTAAGATCGTTTGTTGGTTATTCTACAGCTAAAATACAAATAGTCAGGGCCTATTGTTTGATAAACACTAATTAATCGTAAAATTTTGGTAAAAGAATTATTTAGTTATATAAAGAAGCATTTAGTTATATTTGATTTCAACGGATTACACCGATAGTGCTCCCATCCTGAACTTATTTTTATGATTAAGTTACGTAACCTGTTTTTTTTGTTGGTTTTGGGATTGGTTGGTTGTAAAAAGCCATACAATCCGCCGGCCACATCAACGTCAAAACGCTATTTGATTGTTGAGGGTATTATTAATACCGGTACTGACTCCACCGTTATCAAATTAAGCCGCACAGTGAAACTTACAGACAAGATAACCATCAACCCAGTTCTGAATGCAACTGTAACTGTAGAGGGTGAGCAAGGCGGAACGTATCTTTTATATGACGTCTTCAACAATGGTCATTATAACTCAGTCAACGGCCTGAATCTTCCGGCATCGCAAAGGTACCGGGTTAGGATAATACCTGCAGAAGGAGGTCAATATGTATCAGATTTTGTGGAAGTAAAACCCACCCCTTCTATTGATAGCATCGGCTACAACATTAAGGATACCACGGTTAATTTATATGTCAACACGCATGATGCTACTAATAAAACAAGGTTTTATCTGTGGGATTATGACGAAGCGTGGATATTTCATGCAAAATATGCTTCAATCTATGTTTTGGACCCGTCCACCAATACGATGGTTCCACGTACCAGGAATCAAATGATTTACAATTGTTTTGCTAATGACAAATCCGTTAATGTCATTTCGACCTCAACCGAAAAATTAAGCAGCGATGTGGTTTACCAGGGCCCACTAACCTCGATAGCTTTGTCGAGCGAAAAGATGGAATCGAAATATTCCATACTGGTCAGGCAGTACGCCCTTACCCAGGACGCTTACAACTTTTATCAAATTATGAAGAAAAATACAGAGCAGCTGGGAAGTATATTTGACGCACAACCATCCGAAATTAGCGGGAATATACATAATACCACCAACCCGGCTGAGCCTGTCGTTGGTTATATATCAGCCACCAATGTTCAATCAAAACGAATATTTATAAAACATGCTGATCTGCCGGGTAATATACTGCCAATATATCCTTATACCTGCGAACAGGATACCGCCTTATACAATGATAGAACAGGGACCAACCAGGTTCAAAATGTTCTGATAAATCCGCCTGTAGATTATTTCGCGACCAGTCCCATAGTAGCACCTGGCGGCGGGATAATTGGCTTTCTTTACAGCACGAGAGTATGTGTGGACTGCACGCTTAGAGGTAAAGTAGATACGCCGGCTTTCTGGAAGTAGCAAATTAAGCCGCCTGCACTGTTTGCTGCCCTAAAGCAGGCATAGGCTGTTGTTTCTTCAGTTTTTCTTTCCGCAAAAAACGTATATGGAGTAGCCCGATCAACCCGGCTATTACCCCCTCTCCCAGTAAAGTATCTGGTGTTCCTATCCATTTAGATACTGAACCAATCACCAGGCCGCCCAAAGGTTGCATGCCGAAAACGGCCATCGCATAAAAGCTGATCACACGGCCACGCATATTGGCGTCCACTGTAGTTTGTATCAAAGTATTGCTTACGGTAACCTGCGACATCATACCAAAACCGGTAACGGCTGAAAATACCAGTGCCAGAGGATAGTTGCCTTCATGTGAGAAAAGTGCTAGCCCGGCACCAAATATAAGCGTGTTAAGTGCCAGTATTCTTTTCAGGTTTGCTCCGGGTTTTAACGACGCCAGGAATATGGCGCAGCTAAATGCGCCCAATCCTATCACGCTGTCTATTATCCCGAATGTGGATGCTGTTCCCTTAAAAATATCCCTGGCGTATACTGGCAATAAGGTACTGAATGGCATCACCAGTAAACTAATGAGCGCCAGCATTATAATGATGAAAGCTATCGATGGCGTTTGTTTCAGGTACATAAACCCCTCTTTCATTTCGCCAAAAGCATTTTTGGTATGCACCTGCTTGATATATTTCGGCAAACGCATCAGCAATAACGAACCGATAACTGCCAGGAAGCTTAAGGCATTCAGCGCAAAACAAGTTCCATCGCCTAATTTCTCCAGTACAAAACCGGCAATGGCCGGACCGATCAATCTTGATAAATTAACCATAGACGAATTGAGTGCCAGCGCATTGGGCAGATCTTTTTTATCGTCAATCATCTCGTACACAAGCGCTTGTCGTGCCGGCACATCAAACGCGTTAATGATGCCCAGCACAACGCTTAGCGTCAAAATCTCCCAGACAGCATAGTGACCTAATAGAATCAATATGGCCAGGATAGCAGCCTGTATCATAGATGCGACCTGGGTGCATAACAATACCTTAAAGCGGTCGTACCTATCAGATACTACGCCCCCTAATAAGGAGAATAAAAAGGACGGAAACTGGCTTGCAAAAAGAGTCAAGCCCAGCATAAAGGTAGAATGCGTAAGTGAGTAGATCACCCAGCTTACTGCGGTTTTTTGCATCCATGTTCCTATGAGAGAAACGGATTGCCCTATAAAATATAGCCGGTAATTGCGGCTTCCAAATGCTTTAAAAGTTGTAATATTCATTTATTTGTTTGGTAGATTTTGTTGCACTTCTGCCTTATTCGTGATCGATGACTTTATTCAGCGGCCCCATCACTTTTTTAAGCAGGTTTGTTTCTTCTTCATTACAGCTATCGCTGATCGCTTTGGCTAACCATTCATCCCGCTCGGCACGAACCTTTAAAAGCGTTTCCTCACCGGTTTTGGTCAACGAGATCAGCACCTTGCGTTTGTCGGTTTCCGAGGCTGTTCGGGTGATGTATCCAAGTTCCAGCAAATGGTTCAATATCTGCGACATGGATTGATTGGTGATCTTTTCCGACGCAGCCAACTCGCTGGGTAATAGCTGTTTTTGCTGATAAAGCAGCGACATGGTTGAGCGTTCGGTAAGCGACAGATGCTGGCCTGTTGCTGATTCTCTTCGTAGTTTTTTGATCAGTCGTGTAAACAATGTCCGCAGTTCAGACGCCAGTTCCAGATCGGGATGTTGAGCCATAATAAATTAATCAGTTAAACTTATCAGTTTGCCTTACAAATATACAGTGATTATGGTTGTTCTACAATGCGCTATTATCATTTAAAAGTTATAATTTTGATAGTTATGATGCGTTAAAACTATATTAGTGCATCTGTTGAGGTAAATTATGCGGCCATCGGAAAACTACGAGTTGTTAATCAGCAAGATCGATACTTTCATCCGCAAGTATTATTTTAACAATTTGCTGCGGGGGTTGATTTTTTTAGGCGCAGGCATCTTTTCCGCGTATATCATTATTACCGTCAGCGAATACTACGGCAACTTCAATTCAGGCTTCCGTACTTTCCTTTTTTACTTTTTCATACTGCTAAATTTAGGGTTGATCGCCTGGCTGATCCTTCCTTCCTTTTTGGCATGGTTAAAGCTGGGGAAAATCATTACGCATGATCAGGCTGCAGAGATCATTGGCAAGCATTTTACTGACGTAAGCGACAAACTGCTGAACACGCTTCAGCTAAAAAAACTGGCTGACAGTAACCAGCAGCATCGCGAACTCATAGAGGCCAGTATCGATCAGAAAATAGAAACACTGAAGCCCGTTAGCTTTCCATCGGCTATCAACATAAAAGAGAATACCAAATACCTGAAATGGGTGATGTTCCCTGCTGGCGTCATCTGTATTATAGCGCTAGCGGCACCATCTATATTAACGGAAAGTACCAAAAGGATCATTAAGCACAATGAGTATTTTGCACCTGTAGCGCCCTTTAAGTTTGTAGTTTTGAACCAATCACTGTCTGTTATCCAGGGTGATGACCTGAAGCTGACTTTAAAGCTTGACGGGGATAAACTCCCCTCGGATGTTTATATCGAAACGGCCAACAACGCTTTTAAGCTTGATAAAGAAAATATCAGTCATTTTCACTACCAGTTTAGCAATCTGCAAAAGAATACAATGTTCAGGTTTACGGCCAACGGGTTTACATCTCTGCCTTACGAGATAAGGGTGAACCTAAAACCTTCCCTTCTGCATTTTGACGTACAGCTAAACTACCCAGCCTACTTGAATAAAAGACCAGAACAATTACTTAACGCCGGCGATTTGACTTTACCTGCCGGCACAATCGTAAAATGGCAATTCCATACGCAAAATGCCACCGGTATTCAGTTTGATATGAATCATAATCGTTCAAATGCAGTTAAAACAGGAGCTGATGTATTTGAGCATTCCGAACGGGTCTACAAAAATTCATTTTATAAGATCAGTCCGCAGAATGAGAATGTAAGCCGTGGTGATTCTGCTTCTTATCGCATCAATGTAATTGCTGATGAAATGCCGGCTATAGCTGTGAAGGAAAAATCAGATTCTATAAGCAGCAAAGCCCTGTATTTCAACGGAAAAATTCAGGACGATCATGGCTTTTCCTCATTGACTTTCAACTATAAGGTTGGCACCCCGGGTGATAAAAACTCCGAGCATACGATAACCCATTCCGTCAAAGCCGATCTGAGCAAAATCCAAACTGATTTCTTCTATTTCTGGGATATGAAGCAATTGGGCGCTAAACCCGGCGATCTGGTGACTTATTATTTCGAGGTTGCAGATAACGATGGTGTCAGCGGTCCTAAAAAGGTGCGTTCACCTGAGCATACGCTGAATGTACCCAACCAGAAACAACTTGATGAGGAATTGGAAAAAGGCACACAGGCGGTGAAGGACAAAATGCAATCGGCCGTCAAACTAGCCGGCCAGATAGAACGCGACGCCCAAAAACTGAACCAGAAACTCCTCGATAAGAACACATTATCTTTTGACGAGAAAAAGCAGATAGACGATCTGCTACAAAAGAAAAAAGACCTGGACAACCTGGTGAAAGATATACAGGCCGAGAACAAAAAGAACATGGTAAACCGCCAGGAAAATGAGCAGCAAAATAAAGAGATATTGGAGAAGCAAAAAGAGATAGAAAACCTGTTCAACAATGTGCTAGACCCCAAAACACAGGACTTGCTAAAGAAGCTGCAGGCACTAATGGACCAGGAGCAAAAGGACCTGACGCGCGACCAATTATCCAAAATGCAGATGGATAATAAATCACTAAGAAAAGAGCTCGACCGTATACTGCAACTGTACAAAAAACTGGAATTTGACCAGAAATTAAATCAGAATATTAATACACTTAACCAGCTGGCTGACAGGCAACAAAAACTTTCTGAACAAACCAAACAGCAGGCGTCGGACGCAAAGCAACTACAGCAGGAACAGGAGAAAATTAAGCAGGATTTCGAGGATGTCAAGAACTCGCTGGACGATCTGCAAAAACAAAACGACAGCGCTGAACAGAAAAATAATTTCGAAAACCCGAAGGGCGAAGAACAAAAAATTGATCAGCAAATGAGCCAGAGTTCTGATGCATTGCAGAAGAATAATAAACAAAAAGCGTCACAGTCCCAACAGGATGCGGCGAAGCAAATGCAACAAATGGCCAGGCAAATGGAGGACAAAAACCAGGAGGGCGAAGACTCACAAAATAATGTTGATGCGGCGCAGCTACGCGAATTATTAAAAAATCTCGTTAATAGTTCATTCGATCAGGAAAAAGTTATGGAAACGTTGAAAAATACTAACCCAACTGATCCAAATTATGCTATATTAGCACAAAAACAAAAGGACATAAAAGACAAC
>Ga0157374_10000918_pt1 | contig 25617 bp, 17 predicted proteins | sample M25metaG_FD_115308 | JGI IMG/M metagenome (GOLD analysis project Ga0157374, IMG submission 115308) | Miscanthus rhizosphere microbial communities from Kellogg Biological Station, Michigan, USA - M2-5 metaG | ecosystem: Host-associated > Plants > Roots > Rhizosphere > Soil | place: USA: Michigan... | reverse complement strand
TGATAAATCCTGATAAGTATGCTTTTGAGCTTAAGGAAACTGATTTAACTAAAAATACGGATAAATACTCAGTATTAAATCAAATAATAGAGCTTGAAAGCTTCGGAGGATTTGATTTTATAGAGGGCCCATTATGGAGGTGCCATCTCGTTCAGTTAGCAGATGATAAGCATATCCTGATAATGGTACATCATCACATCATAAGTGATGGCTGGTCAATGGATATTTTCCGCAAAGAATGGTGTGCGTTGTATAATGCTTATTCAACTGGAATAACCCCTCAGCTAGCTCCCCTGCGGATACAGTATAAAGATTATGCGGCCTGGCATAATAAATACTTGCAGTCTGATGATCTTATTCCTCATAAAGATTATTGGCTGAAACAGTTTGAAGGAGAAATACCGATTTTGGAACTGCCTGCCGAAAAGGAACGCCCGGCAATTAAAACATTTAATGGGACATGTATTACTACAACCATTGATAATAACGTACTGGATAAATTAAACAGAACAGGAAAAGCATTAGGCGGAACTTTGTTTATGAGTTTGCTGGCATGTGTAAATGCTTTAATGTATAGGTATACCGGTCAGGAAGATGTTGTTATCGGTAGTCCCATTGCAGGGCGCGAACACCCTGACCTGGAGAATCAGTTAGGTTTTTACATTAACACACTGGCTATCCGCACACGCTTTGATGGATTGGGTAATTACGAAGCTTTATTTGAGCGTGTTAAAGAAGTGACCCTAAGTGCTTACGAGCACCAGGTTTATCCATATGATGAACTGGTAGATTCTTTAAAACTCCCCAGAAACATTAATCGCAATCCATTATTTGATGTAATGGTGGTTTTGCAAAATTCAATGGAACAGGACGCTGTATTTACATTGAATGGGTTACATACCAGTCAATATAAAACAGGGCAGTACAGGGTAGCTAAATTTGATATTAATTTTATTTTCTCCGAATCAAAAAATGGCTTGGAGTTATTCCTGGAATACAACACTGACATTTACGGCACAGAACAGGTAAGACTAATGCTTCGTCATTTGGAGAATCTGATAGCAGCGGTTGTTCAGGATCCAAAGCAAAGTTTAGCCGCCATAGATATCTTGACCAGGGAAGATAAACATCAGTTATTTGACGTATTTAATAATACACTTGTACATTATCCAAAGGAAAAAACACTTGCAGATATTTTTGAAGAACAGGTGTTAAGGACGCCTGACGCTATTGCATTGCGCCAGCATGATGCAAGCATGACGTACCGTGAGTTAAACGAACAGGCAAATCAACTGGCACATTACCTTATTCAGAATGGTGTAAACAAAGGTGACAATATTGCTTTATTGGTTACCCGGAATTTTCATATGATCGTAGGTATGTTTGGTATCCTTAAAGCAGGAGGTGCATATGTTCCTATTGATCCTGAGTACCCGATTGACAGGCAAGAATATATTCTTCAAAACTCATCAGTTAAAAAAGTGATTACTGATGGAGAATATCCACTTGCGGCACTAGTTTCGCCAGAATTGTTTGTCAGGCTTAAAGAAACCGATCTGAGTACATATAACAAGGAAAACCCGGGTCTTAAAATTAATAGCACTCAGTTAGCTTATACTATTTATACATCAGGCTCCACGGGGCGCCCAAAAGGGGTGATGATAGAGCATCATATGGCCGTTAACCTGATATTATGGGTTAATACTGAGTTTAATGTCGGCCCTGATGATCGCTTGTTATTCATTACGTCCATGTGTTTCGATCTTTCGGTTTATGATATTTTCGGAATGCTCTCTGCCGGCGGATCATTAGTTATCGTTCAGCAGAATGAGTTGCTTGATGTACCAAGATTGAAGGATATGATGCTGAGCTACAAGATCACATTCTGGGATACAGTACCAACCACTATGGATTATCTGGTTCGGGAACTGGAAGCTCATGATAAGTCCTTCCTGCAAAAAACACTTCGGGTAGTTTTTATGAGTGGCGACTGGATACCTGTTAATCTTCCCGATCGTATTAAAGTTTATTTTCCTGCTACCCGTGTTATTAGTCTTGGTGGTGCTACGGAAGGTACAGTGTGGTCTAACTTCTATCCGGTAGAAAAAGTTGGAGCTAACTGGGGAAGTATACCCTATGGACGTCCAATGAATAATAACTTCTTTTACATTCTAAATGAGAAGTTACAGCCAGCTCCGATAGGAGTTGTTGGCGAATTATACATTGGTGGGGTAGGCGTCGCCCGCGGATATGCTAATGATAAGGAAAAGACAGATTATGCTTTTGTAAAAGACCCATTCAGTGACAAGGCTGGCGGCCGTATGTATCGTACAGGTGACCTGGGACGAATGCTACCGGATCTTAATATGGAATTCATTGGTCGTAAAGATGACCAGGTTAAGATCAGAGGGTATCGTATTGAATTGGGAGAGATCGAAAGCGTTCTGCGCCAATGTGAACAGGTAAGCCAGGCTGTTGTATTGGCTAAAGCTGATAAGGATAAGAAAAAACGCCTGGTTGGATATGTAGTTGGTAAAGAGAATTATGACCGGGCATCTGTTATCGCGTTCCTGAAAAGTAAACTGCCGGATTACATGGTTCCTACATTATGGATGGAGGTGGATAACATACCACTTACCGCTAACGGCAAAATTGACAAAAAATCATTGCCTGAATTTAATGCTGAAGAACAGATAAAAGATCAATATGTGGCCCCGCGTACTGAATCTGAACGTTTGTTGGTTAAGATTTGGGAAGATGTATTAAGAGTAAGTAATATTGGTGTAACACACGACTTTTTTGATTTAGGTGGCCATTCGCTGCTGGCTGTTCAAATCGTCAATCAAATTAAAAAACACACAGGTAAAATATTGCCGATCTCGATTTTGTTTAAATACAGCAATATTGAATCGTTAAATGCGTTCCTGAACGAGAATGATACTGAAAAGGTTTCTAAATCGTTGGTTCCGATAAAACCTTCCGGTAATAAAATGCCGGTATACTTTATACACGGTGTTGGCTTAAATGTTATGAATTTTGCTGATCTTGCCATGTACCTTGATAAGGAACAGCCTGTTTTCGGTATCCAGGCGCTCGGTTTGGGCGGAAAATTCCCGCCGGTGACAACGATAAGTGAGATAGCCAAGATATATGTTTCTGAAATAATAGAACATAACCCTAATGGGCCTTATGCCCTTGCAGGTTATTCATTAGGCGGTTTTATTGCTACCGAAATGAGGAAACAATTCGAAGCATTGAATAAAGAAGTTTCGGTATTAGCTATTATTGACACCTATGCTGATTATACAGATGACTTTTTAACGATGCTGCCTAAAAAGCTCGACCGGCATATCAGGAAGTGGATAGATCTGGGAATTTCATTTATTCGGAATCCGAATAAAACAATTCAGAAACAAAAAAGTATTTATCTGGAAGATAAGCAATATCGTTATGATGCAATAAAACTGGCTAAAGAAAGTGGCGACCAGGAGTTTTATAAGTTGATGAAATATATTAGGTCAACTTATTACGACTCTTACAGAAAATCAAAAATGGAGCCGTTCAATGGGTTTGTGCATTTGTTCAGAGCTACGGAATGTTTACACTACACTGATGACAAAGTATATCTTGGATGGAGAAAGTATGCATTAAAAGGGATGAAGGAATTTTTAATTCCGGGAGATCACAGGACCATGTTACTAAAGCCAAATGTAGAAGTGTTCGCTAAAGCTTTACAAGAGGTCCTTGATAACGCTGGTGCTGAAACAAATAAGAAGTATAAAACGGATGTTAACCAGTTGACATCGATTAATACAAAATAAGGACTATAATGAAGATAAGATACGCCGTGAGTGCTATATCGTGTCGGATAACTACTTAAATGAAAATAAATCACATAATAATGAATTTTGATGCTGGTGGCGCACAGACTTTTGTGGCGTCATTGGCGATGGAACAGAAAGAGTTGGGACACGATGTTTCAATAATCATAATTGACGAGCTTATAAATTCAGATTTTCAGAAGCTTTTGGTACAAGGCTTACATTAAAAATCAGTTGATCTTTATTTTCTCAATAGAAGACCCGGAAGGAATATTACCATAGTTAGTACCATAAAAGGAATAATAAAAACGCTTTCAGCGGTTAATCCTGATATTATTAACACGCATATCTCTACCTCGCATTTAATTGTAAGTATTTGTTTAAAATTTGCTTTAAGCCGCTTGAAGAACAGACATGTCATTACTGTGCACAATGCTCCGGAAGAATGGAGCAGCATGACCCACAGATTTAACGAACATACACCAAGCATTTACTGCTCATATTCGGCACTGGATATGAACCCGAAACGGGATTGTTTAAGTATTGCCATTCAAAATGGCATACCTAAACTAAAAATAGATGATCGTGCGCTACCCATACTAAAACAGTTTAATAACAATGGTGTGGCTCACCGCTTTGTGCTATGTGTTGGCAGATTGTCAAAACAGAAAAACTATGATATGGTGTGTGAAGTAGCACAGCATTTTGAAAATAAGAATGTACATTTTTTAGTGTGCGGTATAAAGCAGGAGACGGCTGACCAAGATTTGGAGAATTTTAGTAAGATATCTAATATTCATTATCTGGGTACTAAAACCCAGGAAGAAGTTTATTCATTAATGAATAATTGTGACTGTTTTTTTAACGCTTCGCTGTGGGAGGGATTGCCGATAACCGTATTGGAAGCCTTCTTCTCGGGCGTACCTTGTGTTCTTTCAGATATACCCCCTCATATTGAAATTGGTACCGATATGCCCGGTTGCTATATTTCGAGTCTTGACTCAAAGGATTCATTCATTCATAATATAGAAAAAGCACTTTCTCATACAAAAAGTAAGCAGGATATACTAGAAGCGCGTCAGCCGTTTTTAAAGAAATACAGCATTGTTACAACAGCAAGCAATTATGTAAACTTCTACAATAAGGTTTTGGAGAATGCATGATAGTTACTAATTCAAAAAAATAATAGTGTAATTTCCAAGCAAATTGATATTTAAAAGTCAGGTACGATACCTGACTTTTTTGTTTTTACTTACGTCCTGCTTGTCTTAAAAAGGGACTTCATTCAAGCCGGTTATTTTCCATTCTATGTTCTTCATTTTTTGTCTTTAAAGCACTTGACATATTCAATTCTACGGGGTTAATTATTGTAAAAAACTTGTTACGTATTTGCAATATTTGACGTTTTTTCGTCGAAAAAAAAATTACTGCGCATGATTTTTCGTTGAAAATTAAGTGCTAAAACCGCATTTTAATCATTTTTTAGAAAAAAAATTAAAAACGATAACCTATTGAAAATCAAGTGTTATTTGGAAATCAATTAAAGTTTATATTAATTTTTTTTCTCCGTAATTAATTTTTATGAAACTTCAATGCTTATACGAGCGTAGAAGAAACCCTAAAAATGCTGTTATGGAAATGAAAAAATTAAAAGGCCCCCTTGCAGGTGTAATGTGCTCCCTGGCATTACTAACTGCTGCAACTTTCTCTTCATGTAAAAAAGATTCTTCAGTAGTACCCACAACGGATGCCCTCGGCACTACTGCTGCATCGAATAGCATAGATTATAAAAATCACCATTCTACCGGCTATATAGATACAGGTCGTAAGTCTAGGTGGGGGACAACTACGGGTGCCACCACTGGCACAACAGGTACTACCGGAACTACAGGTACGACCACTGGTACCACAGGAGCTACCGGCACAACCGGAGCCACCGGCACAACTGGAACCACCGGTGCGACCGGATCCACAGGTACTACTGGTACGACAGGATCGACAGGTACAACCGGCACCACCGGTGTAACTGGTAAAACCGGTACAACTGGAACAACCGGTACAACCGGAACAACAGGTACGACTACTGGTACGACAGGCTCCACAGGAACAACTACAGGCACATCAGGAACTACTCATTTTACATATAAAGCATCAGCGCCAATTAGCTTGAGCAATCAAAGCAATATTACCATCAGCGGCGATTCTATTAACGTAGGTAATGGCAGTACTGTAGGTATTAAATTAAACAACTGTACCAATGTACATATCACCAAATGTAAAGTGATGAACTCTACTAATGATGGTATCCAACTGAATAACTGTACAAATGTGACCATTGACAGCTGTTTTGTTACAAATGTAAGAGCAGGTGTTAATGCCATGTTTAGCACCACAGTAAAAGTAAACAGCAACCAGTTTCTTAATATGAACGGCCCTTTCCCTTCAGGAAACTTCGTGCAATTTAATAATGTGAACGGTGGCGGTTGCCAGCTAAAATATAACAAATGCGAAGATATAGTGGGTATATCACAACACCCTCAGGATGGTTTGAGTGTTTATCAATCAAATGGTTTGCCTGGAGATTCAATTATGGTTGTTGGCAACTATATCCGGGGCGGCCAGGTGCAGCATGATTCAGGTGGTGCAGCAGGTATTGTTTTGGGTGATGTTGGTGGTACATATCAGGTAGCTCGTTATAACGTCCTGGTTAATCCAGGTGCGGTAGGTGCCCAGGTACAGGGTGGCAGCCATATTACAATGGATCACAATACGGTTTATAGCACAGCAACGCCGTATACAATGGTAGGTATTGCTTATGGTAACTACTCGGGGGCAGCTAGCAGCGATGTGACTATGAGTTACAATAAAGTGAAATATTTCCAGACATCAGGAGCTGAGATGGATGCATGGTGGGATCCAAGTACAGCAACGCAGCCTCAGGGGTGGAGCACCAATATTCTGAAAGCAAGTATTGATGCAAGTATAATACCATCTACAATAATTACGCTCAACTTATAAGGGTTTTTAAGAATATCATCAAACTAAATCAAAACGCGAGCCCGGCTAATATGTCACATATTACCGGGTTTTTGCTTTTTATATCATAAGAATTTCCTTTGGCGACAGTTTCTTCGGAGCGAAACCATAATTGTTAAAAAAAATGTAGAAAAGATGTTGAAATTTAATTAGTTGATAATCAGGTGGTTTAAATAATTTCAGCAATGATATTTCTTGAAGCTGGTTTTAGTTGCTTTCAGCACTGAAAATGAGCCTCAGGAACCCCTAATTAATTTAACTACTATGATTCAACCTGGACTTAAGAAAGGCCGAGCGGCCTTTGCTCTGCTCTTATCCGCAATTCTATTTGCCCTATGTGTGACATCTTGCAAAAAGGATGAACCGGATCCACAACAATCCGCTGATATAAATTTCGGTGCAAGTAATAGTCTCATTTTTAAGCATTATCGCCCAAGGACCCATAAGACAACTACGAGCACCACCACTGGCACAACGGGATCGACAGGGACGACCGGAGCTACAGGAGCAACCGGAATGACAGGTACAACAGGAACAACTGGGGCGACAGGCACAACCGGTGCTACAGGGGCAACTGGAAAAACAGGTACAACAACCGGCACATCAAGCACTATAACTAATTTCGTATATAAGGCGTCAGCTCCTATTAACTTGAGTAACCAAAGCAATATTACCATTAGCGGAGATTCCATCAATGTTGGTAATGGCAGTACGGTAGGTATTAAACTGAATAATTGTACCAATGTACATATCACCAAATGTAAAGTAATGAATTCTACCAATGATGGCATTCAGCTTAATAACTGCACCAATATTACTATTGATACCTGTTTTGTTACTAATGTAAGAGCTGGTGTTAATGCTATGTACAGCACTACTATAAAGGTAAATAACAATCAGTTTTTGAATATGAACGGGCCATTTCCTTCAGGTAATTTTGTGCAATTCAATAATGTAAATGGTGGTGGCAACCAAATCGGATATAATAAATGCGAAGATGTGGTAGGGGTGGCGCAACACCCACAAGATGGATTAAGTGTTTATCAATCAAACGGCTTGCCGGGTGATTCTATCATGATGATCGGCAACTATATCAGAGGAGGTCAGGTCTTACATGATTCGGGGGGGGCCGCGGGTATAGTGTTAGGTGATGTTGGCGGTACGTATCAGGTTGCTCGTTATAACATCCTGGTAAACCCTGGTTCGGTAGGTGCGCAGGTGCAGGGAGGTAGTCATATCAAAATGGATCATAATACCATTTACAGTTCTCCTACTGCATATTCTGTTGTAGGGATAGCTTACGGGAATTATTCGGGTGCAACAAGTTCGGATGTGACAATGAGTTATAATAGCATAAGGTTTTATCAAACCTCCGGTGCAGAACTGGATGATTGGTGGGATCCAAGTAGCGTAAGCCAGCCACAGGGATGGACCACGAATATCCTGCAGGCGAATATTAGCGCCGGGATATTACCGTCAATAATAATTACCTTAAACTTATAACAATCAGCCCAAACCAAATATATATAGGGGCTTATCTCTGGTTTCTAAATCATAGATAAGCTTAAATGTCAGGCGGTTAGTAATTTGAAAAAATGCTAATCGCTTTCTTTTTGCCTGCTGGTTTCGATTATTAATTAAAAGGCATAACGGCTTTAGTATCAATAGAATTTATAATCAAATAAGCGATTTTTTGCATAGTAATTAAAAAATGTGAATAAAAATGTGGAAATTATAATTCTTTGACTGCCAGTTATTTTAAATATTTTGCGGCGTTAATAATACCGAAGAACAATTTTCATTGAACTAAAACTTTGAAAGCGTCGTTCAAAAAGGCATAATTAATTTAACTACTATGATCAGACCTGAACGTGGACAAAGCCATATGGCTTTAACTTGGTATTTTTTTGCCTTAATTACGGCGCTATTAATATCTTCTTGTCAAAAAGATGAATCAGCTGTTCCGTCCGGAACATTAATTAACTCTTCGGGTATAGGAAAAGGATCATCATCTACCGATAACAACGGAACAACAGGTACAACCGGAAACACAGGTGTTCCGGGCTCGACAGGGTCTACTGGCTCTACCGGATCCACTGGTTCAACAGGAACAACGGGGACTACGGGCAAAACTGGAACAACAGGCACCTCAAGCACATCGGCTAATGTTGTGTATAAGGCATCGTCGCCAATTAGTTTGAGCAACCAAAGTAATATTACTATTAGCGGCGACTCTATCAATGTGGGGAATGGCGGTACGGTGGGGATCAAGCTGAATAATTGTACTAACGTACACATCACAAAATGTAAAGTGATGAACTCTACTAACGATGGTATTCAGCTTAACAATTGTACGAATGTGACAGTTGATAGCTGCTCCGTCAGCAATGTGAGGGCAGGTGTTAATGCAATGCAATGTACTACCGTTAAAGTGAATAATAACCAGTTTCTGAATATGAACGGGCCATTTCCTTCAGGAAACTTTGTGCAGTTTAATAATGTAAATGGTGGTGGTAGCCAGATTGCCTATAATAAATGCGAAGATGTAGCAGGTGTTGCACAACACCCTCAGGATGGTTTGAGTGTGTACCAGTCGAATGGTTTACCTGGAGATTCAATTATGGTAATCGGCAACTACATCAGAGGTGGCCAGGTACAGCATGACTCAGGTGGTGGCGCAGGTATCGTTTTAGGTGATGTCGGTGGTAGTTACCAAGTCGCACGGTACAATGTTCTGGTTAATCCGGGAGCAGTAGGTGCGCAAGTACAGGGCGGCAGCCACATCAAAATGGATCATAACACCATTTTTAGTACGTCAACACCATTTACTATGACAGGTTTAGCTTATGGTAACTATTCGGGCGCTGCCAGTTCAGACGTAACCATCAGCTATAATAAAGTAAAATATTTCCAAACATCAGGAGCTGAGATGGACGCCTGGTGGGATCCAAGTACAGCAAGCCAGCCTCAGGGATGGAATACCAATATTCTGAAGGCAAACATTGATGCCAGTATATTGCCTTCAGTACTCATTATTCTAAAGCTTTAATCGGAAATTTATCAAATGGACAACCCCCATTTTAAACAGAGAATAGGTTGAACTACTCTGTTCAAAAGTGGGGGTTTAAAATTATAAAGTCTTTCCCGTTAGTAAGCGTTCTTGTCGCCAGTAGCTGATTTCCAGAATGTTAATGCAATAATTTTCAGATCAAGCAAAAAGGTCCAGTTTTCAAGGTACCATACGTCGGCTTCAACGCGTTCAAGCATTGCTTCTGTCGTTTTTGTTTCACCGCGCAGGCCGTTAATCTGCGCCCACCCGGTTATCCCTGGTTTCATAAAATGGCGCACCATAAACTGATCTATCAATTGCGCATATTGTTCAGTATGACTTAACATATGAGGGCGGGGACCTACAATGGACATATTACCGATCAATACATTAAAGAATTGCGGAAGTTCATCAATACTTGTTTTACGCATAAAAGCTCCAAGCTTGGTTATACGCGCATCGCCTTTAGTTGCCTGAACATGTTCAGTCTTATTATCCTTTCTCATGCTCCTGAATTTATAACATGTAAAGGAGTGGTTATCACGACCGGAACGCTTTTGTTTGAAAAATACTGGTCCTTTTGATCCTAACTTAATTAGGATGGCTATTATTGGAAATAACCAGGTAAATAAGAAAATAATCACTCCTAAAGAGAACATAATATCGAAAGCACGCTTAACAATTCTGTTAACGATGTTTTCCAAAGGTTCAGCCCTCACGGTCAGGATAGGAATATTCCCTAAATTCTGCAGGTAAGATGTATTTTTAAAATATTCGTGGTACTCAGGTACAATTTTAAATCTGATTAGGTTCTTATCTGAGTCAGACATCAAACGTTCAATGGTTTTGTGCTCAGAGTACGGCAGAGCACAAAAGATCTCTTCAACATTATTTTTGAGTACATAATCCATACATAAACTGGTATTGCCCAGATAAAGGTGTTTAGGATTAACCCTTGATGGTTCGTCGTCAAAAAAACCCAGCAAATTATAACCCTTCAATATTTTGTTGTTGAATTGATTATAAAGTTCATTGCCTGCCCTGCTGGCACCAACAATGATGGCATTTCTTGAGTTATTCATTAATACCTTATCGCTTTTCCGTATCGCAAAGAATATAACCTTCCATATGCCCAGGAATATCCCAAATAGCGACATAGAGTAAAATAAATATTCTCTTGTTATAAAGTATGATTTAGTTCCGGTCATAGCCAGTATAATGAAGCAGATCAATCCAAGGTAAAGTAGATAAGTTCTTGCTACATTGTGATAAACCTTAAGATCTATATCTGAAACGTTGTTATATAAACTGGTAATGTTTGAGGATAGAAGCCATAAAAGATTAAATACCAAAACTACAGGGAGGGAGCTTTTGTCATTTACCCATGATAACAGTGTATGATTATAATAACTGTAAACAAGGATTAGTGATATGTTCAGCAACAAATAATCTAATGTTATATTAATTACATTATGAAATTGTTTGTACCTGTGTACCATAGTTCGATAGGATTGATATTTACTATTATGCAATAACTATGCATTAAAATAAATTTTGTGACTTATTATATATTTTTTTCAAAAAAGCGCGCCATTTATTTACATATACGAAGGAAAATCCACGTAAGCGATAACTAAACACACAAATATTTAACTAATAAATTGTTGGTTAATTTTCTAAGAAGAAAAAATACGTTCGCGTCCGGGAAAAAAAATCCCCATTTGAGTAAAACTTTATACAAGCGTATTTATGCCCGAAAAAGCGTTTATTGGTTTGATTATACTGTACTTAATACAAAACAGTTGTTTGCAATTAAGGCCATTGTTGGTCATCGGAAATTAGGTTAGTTAATATTATTTTAATATGCTGATCAATGAGATCGGTGACCTAGTACGTATTTAATGAATTAAAAGTTAGTGCTTTCCGGAAATAAATAGTAAAGGTAAACAAGGCATTATTTCATTTCTTTTTTCTTTATGTAAAAGTTAAATCATTCTACCTATAGTTCTATTATTATTGGCCATTTATCGGTATTATCAAGTTTTTGTCTCGGTTTCTAACCCTTTGGTATACTTTTTCGTAATTGGCAAATATTATTTAACGTGCTGATTTAATTTATAATTGAAACATTCATCTAATGTGAGTCGTTAAATGTCGATTGAAAAATAGTTTATCGGCTGAAACTTTTTTTGCGGAAAATAGTTGTTCTTTGTCGAATATGAACGGGATTGTGAAGGACAGGAACAAGTAAGAATTATAAAACAAATTGCTGATTTAATTATTGTTTTATAGTTACAAAAACAGGGCAGTTAAAAGTATCGTTTCGGCTGTGACTTTTTGAAAAGACATAACAGAATATAGCTACTTATTTTAAAACGGTCAATTGAATTCTATAGTAGAAAATATAGGTTTAATACCCAGTGAAAATTAATTATTATTAAAAATAAAACTTATATTACTATCGCCAAATCTTCATACGCAATAACAATCACAAGAACCCATGTACAACATCTAAAGAATCCCACTATGAACTTCAAATCGACATTATTTCTCTTATTTGTGCTTGTTGCGGTGCTCTGCAGCTCGTGCTCGACCTACGAAAAAGTTCCTTATTTCCAGGATCTTAATCAAAATAGCATTACCAAGGAGGATATTAATAATTTTTCTCCGCTGATCATTCAACCTGGCGATATTTTAGCTATCAGCGTAAACAGTCCATCAGAAGGGGCCAGCCAGTTTGCATATAATCTTAACAGAATAAATGGCTCCAGTTCAACTGATGCAACCACTCCTGAAAATGCAGTAATTGGTTGGATGGTTGATTTAAACGGTAATATTAATCTGCCGTTTCTCGGTCAAGTTAAGGTATCCGGGTTAAACACGACCAATTTAACTGATCAGTTGCAGGCATCTCTTTCAAACTATCTGAAAAAGCCGGTCGTTAATGTTAGGATCACTAATTTCAAGATATCGGTGTTAGGTGATGTTGCTAAACCGGACGTTTTTACTATACCAAACGAAAGAGTTACCATACCTGAGGCGTTGAGCATGGCGGGAGATCTTAACATTACTGCAATTCGCCAGATATTTTTGGTTAGAGAGATAAACGGCAAGCGCGAATACATCCCGATTGATTTGAATTCAAAAAAATTATTTGACTCGCCATACTATTATATGAAAAATCACGATGTATTAGTAGTAACGCCAAATCGTTCTAAAATCTCAAATAATAACACAGCAGGCTTCCAGAGAGTCAGTTTAATAATTTCTGCACTTTCAGTGGTAGCCCTAGTACTAGTTTACCGTAAAAATCTATAATAAAATCAATGGCTGTTACCACAAACGACAACAGGTATACAACGATAACTTTACCCGTTTCACAAAACCAGACAACTGATTTTGCGAAGGTCTTTAAAAAGTATGTTTTCCACTGGCCTATATTCCTTCTATCTTTAATAATATTTATAGGTGGGGCTTTCTTTTACTTGAAATATGCAAAGCCCATATATCCAATAAATGCAACTATAGCATTTAAAGACAGTAAGAACCAGGATCAAAGACAGGATAAAGATAATATCAACCAACTGGATCAAATCAGTACCCCTGTTATTTTTGAGAATGAGATCGAGTTAATAAAATCTAAAAAGATAATGTTGCAGGTGGTTAATAGTATGAACCTGTGGATTGGGTATGCTAAAAAAGAAGGCATGGTTTCTACCGACCTTTATAAGAACTCCCCTGTAAAATTCAGTTTTATAAAAATGCCCGATAAAATTGACGATAAAGGTATTAAACTGGACATTACGATTGACAATGCGCAGGACTTTACTGTTGAAGATAAAAACGGGAAACAAACACGGTTTAAATACGGTCAATATATCCAGAGCGACTTTGGCTTATGGAAACTGGATGCCACGTCTTATCTCGCTGCGTTCACTGGTTCTAAAATATCAGTAACTGTTGGAGATCCTTCAGGAGTGGCAGATTATTATGTAAGCGGACTTAAGTCTACCTTGGATGATAAGGAAGTGCCATTTGTTGATTTGTCTATGTCTGATGTTGTTCCTCAACGCGGGATCGATGTTCTTAACGCGGTAATTAACGCGTATATGAAGGCTTCTGTTGATGAGAAAAACAAGAAAACAGACGCTAATATAAAATTTATTAACAAACGTATTGATTCAATAGCTAAGGATCTGCACTTGAGTGAGGCTCAGATTGAGAGTTATGCAAGCTCTAAGGGTTTAACAAGCAATACTGATGCACTAGGTCAAAACTATGCCCAAGACGTGCAAGCAAGTACAAAAGCCCTTGATGATATTAATTTGCAGATAAAGATCATCAATAACATAGAGAATTATGTTAATTCTCCAGGTTCAAATAAACAACCTTCAACGGTAGGTTTACAGGACCCGAGCCTAACGTCGTTGCTTGATAAATTGACCGAAGCTGAATTAAAAAAACAAAATTTATTGGCCAATAACCCTCCTGATAACCCGATATTCGAATCTATCAATAGCGAGATCAGCACCCTGCAGGCCAATATCAGAGAAAAGGTGCGTAACAATAAAGAAACCCTGATGCTTACCAGGGGGCAGCTTCAGTCGACCAATTCAAGAGCAGAGGGGCAGCTTAGAAGTCTTCCAGGTCAGCAAACACAGTTAAATGGGATGCACAGGGATAACGATGCTGAAGCAAAATTGTACTCTTTCTTATTAGAACAACGCGAGGCATTGTCATTAAAATATGCTTCTACGGTAACCGATGCCAAAGTGGTGGATTATGCCCATGCCGGCAATTCAAAATGGCCAAAGTCATCAATAGTATATGTTCTGGCTTTATTCGCTGGTATGATCATTCCTGTTGGTGTTATCTATACCCGTAATAGTTTTGATGATAAGATCACTCATCGCAGACAGATTGAACAAGAGGTAGATATTCCAATTTTGGGCGAACTTTCGTTCCAGGAGTCATCAACTGCAATCGTTATAACAAAAGAACGTGGTAGTTTTGCCATTGGCGAACAATTCAGGGCGTTGCGATCAAAGCTATACCAGGTTCTCAGCAACAATGAGGGCGGTAAAGTTTGCGTAGTTACTTCCAGTACGTCTGGTGAAGGCAAGAGCTTTGTGAGCGCAAACATGTCAGTTACATTGGCATATGCAGCAAGAAAAACCATCATTTTGGAGATGGACCTTAGGAAGCCAAAAATTGCGTCGATCTTCGAATTGCCAGATGAGCATTTAGGTATTAGCGATTATCTGGAAAGTGATCACCTCAGTATTGACAGCCTTATTCGTCCGTCAGGCATACCTGGACTGGATGTAATGAGCGCCGGTACTATACAAGAGAATCCTTCAGAATTACTGGAAAAAGTTAACCTTGATAATCTGATCGATATCCTTCGCAAGAAATATGACTTTGTGATTATCGATAGTCCGCCTATACATTTGGTAACTGACGCACTGATCATTGCAAGAGTAACCGATGCTTGTTTATATGTAATAAGACAAGGCTACACTCTTAAGGAAGAACTTGACTTTATTAATGAAGTTAAACATGAGAACAGATTCCCTAAACTTAATCTCATCTTTAACGGTATAAAGAGAGAGAAGTATGGTTATGGCTACAATTACAACAATAGCTATTACAATACTTACACAAGCCGTCCTAAAAACACATTTGGTCGTGCAATGAGAGGCTTTCTAGCCAGATTTTAACAGAAAAACGATTCTGTTTTAATAAGACCAATGATTTATAGCTTGGTCGGCGTCATTATGAAATTGCCTCAGATATATAGGTTATTGATCGGACCCTATCGGTCAATAACAATAATCTTGATCGACCGAAGAATTGAACTATTGAAAAACAAATTAGCAGGAAACGTGCAAAAGTTAAGTGTTAGCAACATTAGAAGAATAATAGCGAAAAATTGGGAAAATCCGAAGGCTAGACAGGTTTTTATGCTGTTCTCAGTCAATATCGCCGGAATTCCAATGAGTATTATTACCAGTATCATTTTTACACATTACCTGGGGCCAAATGCATTTGGGGATTATCAGTTTATGGATAACCTCTTCAATTTTACTGTATTAATTACTACATTCGGTTTCTTCCAGGCCGCCAACAGGGCCTTGGTACTAAATCACGACAAAGACAAGGCAAGGCAATATTATGGGGCAACTTTCATCATATTGTTATTCATGTTTGTGATAATGTCGGTGGGGTTGCTGTTTTATTCAATGTATGACCCGAACCTTCGCGAAAAACATTTAAGCAGTTTACTATTTTACTCAATACCGGTTGGATGGGCCTATTTATCGATCAACTATTTTGAAGTTCTGTTCCAGGCCGATAACCGGATGTCCTTACTTGCTATCCAAAGGATATTTCCCAAAATAGGCTTTCTGATATCAGCGGTTGTCATTTACACGCTTTTATCTCATATTAAAACAAACAGATTGCAAATAGCATGGTCATTTTACCTGGGGACGTTAGTCCTGGTTTGCGCTTATGTTTTAATCAGGATCAAGCTGTCATTTAAGAATTTAAAGGCCACCATGAGTGAAATATGGGACTATAACAAAAGCTATGGCTTCCATGTATATATTGGCGCTGCATTTTCTACAGGCGTTGCATCTCTTACCCCGGTTATCGTTAGTTATTTCGGTTTCAATAATAGTGGAGTTGGGTTTTATGCATTAGCCGCTGCATTGGCTAACCCGTTATCATTTATACCGAATACAATAGCTACTACCAATTATAAGGAGTTTGCAAGCCATAATCGCATTCCTAAAAAACTTACGATGATCACCATAGGGTTGACGTTGTTTTCATTAGTAGCATTGTGGGTTTTGGTGCCACCGTTTATAAACTTCTTTTACGGAAAGAAATTCCAGTCTGTCATATTTATTAATTTCGTTGTTAGTATTGGCGTAGCATTTTATGGCATTGCTGATTATTTTAACCGTTTTTTGGGGGCCCACGGCTTTGGAAAATTATTGCGAAACACCTCATTCATAACAGGTAGTTTTATTTTGGTATTTAATTTTGTGCTTATTCCAAGGATGGGTGTCAATGGAGCTGCCCTCACCAGGTTGCTGGGTGGACTAACTTATCTTACCTGTATTTTGTTCTATTACCGTAAAACAATAAAACACCTACAGGCAAGCAAGGTTGAAAGCGTTAAAGTAGAACAATATGATTAAGGCCGCCGCATCACCTTCTTCAGATAAAAGTGCTAAGTATGTTTACTATGGCATTGTGTTCGTGTTATTGGCTCACTTTATAGCACAGGTATTTGCCCAGTATTATATGAAGGTAAACGCCGATGCAGCAGAGAGCGGTTGGTATTCTAAGCTTTCGGTTTTTAGTGATATCATCCTGACTCCTATAAGCCTTTATCTCTATTTCAAATATCACCGGTGTTTTCCGTTTGTTATTAATACTTGCTTTCTTTTAATGCCTTTGCTGGTGTTCATCGCCTCCTTTAATGATCTTGGAGTTTTTGCCAAAACCCCATCGGTGTTTTACTCGCCTAAGGGTTTAGGAACGTGGCTGAACTTTGGCACACTTTATTTTGCGGCTGAAGAAGAATATACAGAGAAAATATTAAAATGGTTTAAATATTTCTGTTACTTTTTCGTGGTATTTAACCTGATGCAGATAGGTTTAGCAGGCACAATTTCAAACAGAGAAGTGGCTCTTAATGCGATCAGGGATACTACAGTAGTGCTACTTTGGGTTTATCCGTTTTACTTTTTGGATAATGATGACCAAACAAATTTCGCCAAACTGACCAAGTATGGCATAATGTTATTGATCACCTTCTTTGCTTTTGCCATTTCGTCCAGAAGCTATTTGCTTACTATGGGCATTTTGATTTTTATTAAACTCAGGCGGGATTTAAAAGAAGGCAAGAACAATTTTATCTTGTTTTGTATGATCATGATGGGGGTGATGGCGGGCTATTATGTCGTGGTGAATCTTGATAAATTTGATACGCTTAAAGATATATCGACGGTATTTACCGGAAGAATGGGCGAAGATAGCCGAAGTAGCCAGTTAAAGGAGTTTATGGACCAGTTTAACTGGGATAAACTATTTACAGGTGTAGGGCCATCGGCGACCTGGAACTGGAGCGGGGATCTGAAGGCACCTTATCAGTGGCTGGATAATCAATTTATCCTAATCATCTGGTGGTTTGGTTTACAGACCTGTATACCGTATCTTGGCCACCTTGCCTACAGTATATTTAAGAAGAACCGGATGAATCTGCTAAGGGTTACCAACGCTAAGATCATTTTGTTTTTCTGGACTTTAGCATGTGCCGGATTCGGTATTTATATTACTATCTCATCAAGTTTATATTATTACTTTATGACTCTGATGATAGGTATAGTTACGCTTAATGTACGAAAGGTTGTTGTTTATCAAAAGCAACAAGACGAGCCGGCACCGCAGATCGAACCTTTGCCGCAAGTGCAATTCGGTAAAACGTAATATTGCTTATCTACGTATAAGTAACATATTGAATCAGAAGGCGAGATGAATTTAGGTTTAACGGACACATTCAAATCCAACATTTGTGTTTTGTTAAAAGGTATGATTTTAAAAAAGGAAATTAAGGTAGATTTGCTGCTTTAATGACTTACGGATACCCCTGGCAGTTGGAATAATGAAAATGAACATCACTATTATATTGAATGAAGCCTATCCGCATGGAATGGCTGCTACGAACAGAATTCATTTATATGCCAAACGGTTTAAGGAACGTGGCCATGATGTCGAAGTCATAGTTCCCAGGCCTACAGAGCGTCATAGAACCAAAGCACTGAATTTTGAGCAAAAGGGAGAGTATGAGGGGATAAAATTCAGATACCCGGTAAATCCTGTCAGAAGCCAATCGTTTATTAGACGGCGCTTCAATGATTTTATATCTTACTTTAACACCTTGTGGTATATAGCCACAAAGAAACGTAATACCGATATCCTGCTTATTGTAGATAACAGGTGGTATATGATCGTTACCTATAAGCTTTTCAGCCTGGTTGACAGATGCAAATTTGTGCTGGAGATCAGTGAATTTCCCTTTGTATTTGCCGTTGAGCGAAGTTTCTTTAGGAAGATATATATCAATCTATATATCAAGCATTTATTTAAAGTGTTTGATGCCTTGATCGTAATTTCAGATAGCTTATATGACTATTTTGTTGACAGGATAAACAAGAAAGCCAAGCAAATAATTGTCCCTATCATTACCAACACAAACAACTTTAAACACACAACAAATAACAGCGGTGAGATTGTATATACGGGTGCTTTGAATCAATTCAAGGACGGTATTATGGACCTGTTGCAGGGATATACCATTTTTACCCAAAAGACCCCGGGCAAAAAATTGGTTTTAATGGGCGACCTGAACGTATCGCCTAACAGGGAGGACGTGATTGCATTTATCGACAAAAACAAATTGCAGGATAACATCGAGATTACGGGATACGTAGATAGGCCTATAATGATAGAAAGAATGACCAATGCAGCTGTTTTGGCCTTGGCTAAGCCTAACAATCAACAATCAGAACATTGTTTCCCTACCAAAATTGCCGAGTATTTGTCAACAGGCAAACCGGTATTGACCACTACAACAGGGTCAATTCCTCAATATCTGACGGACAGAAAGGATTCGTTTCTGACTGAACCTAATGATCCTGACCACCTGGCACAAACATTATCTGATATTTTCTCTGATTACGGCAAAGCAGAGATAGTTGGACAAAACGGTCGTAAGCTAGCACAAAATGAATTTGATTATACAACCCAGGTTGACCGTATCGTTGCGTTCTTTGATGAGTTAATGGAAAAGAAAAAATAAACAGCCCCCAATATTACAAACACAATTAAATAATTAAGAAGTACAAAATCTGCGAATGGAAAATTTACAAAGCCAAAACCCTTTGAATATATTAATGGTGAATTGGGTGTGGTTTCAGGTAGGGGGCGATTGGACCTACGTTGACAATGTAAGAAAGCTTTACCAGGGAAAAGGGCACAATGTGATCCCTTTTGCCATGAAATCTGATAAAGATTTTGAAAGCTACGGATACGATAAATATTTTGTCGATTTTATCGATTATAAAAAGTTAAATGCTAATAAAAGTGTCATAGGGGGCGTCAAAGCTCTGGGTAAGAGTATTTACTCCAAACAGGCCAAGGTAAACATGGAGCGATTGCTGTCCGATACGAAGATTGATATAGCACATTTGCACAATATAAACCACTATATTACTCCGAGCATATTGCCTGTTCTTAAAAAGCATAAAGTGCCTGTTGTTTGGACGCTGCATGACTATACCTTAATATGTCCTGAAAACTCCTTTATATCTCATGGAAGTATTTGCGAAAAGTGTAAAGGCGGTTACTTTATTCAATGCGGTATCAATAAATGCAAGAAAGGATCGTTCCTGGCAAGTTCATTGGCGGGTTTGGAGAACTACGTGCACCGGTATATGCACCTGTTTAAGCACGTAGATTATTTCATGTGTCCATCGGAGTTTTTATATAAGAAATTTTACGAATTCAACTTCTTTAGAGATAAATTAAGGCTGACCAATCTCTGCTTCGATTTTAACCGTGAGGCGCTGGCCGCACAGCAAAAGAACGAAGACGAGAGGTACATTTTGTATGTAGGTCGTTTGGAAAAGATAAAGGGTGTATCTACATTGTTTAAAGCGATTAGTGGATTGGATATCCCTCTTAAAATAGTAGGAGGAGGGAACCTGCTTCCAGAATTCCAGGCGCATATAAAAGAGAATAATATCACCAACGTACAGTTGCTGGGACATAAAACCTTGCCAGAGGTCTATAACCTGATCACAAATGCGCAGTTTACTGTATGTCCGTCTGAATGGTATGAGAATTATCCATTCTCGGTTATTGAAGCGATGTCCTTTAAGAAGGCAATCGTTGGTGCGAGAATAGGCGGTATACCAGAATTAATACACGACGGCGAGACCGGTTTATTGTTTGAATCATTCAATGCCGACGACCTGCGCAAGAAGATAATTAAGTTGTGGAATGATGACGAGATGAAGAAGCGATTCGGTGAAAATGCGTTCAAATTCATCTCGAACCAGGTTAGCTATGACAGGCATTATGGCATATTAAAAGATATCTACAGTAATTTAAACGTTGCACTCTAACTAATACCCTAATGAAAATAATGGTAATGGGCACCCGTGGAATTCCTCACATCCCGGGTGGAGTGGAAACACATTGCGAGCATCTTTATCCGCGAATGATAAAAGGTGGTGCGAATACTATTACTGTGATATGCCGCAGCAATTATGTTGTTGATAAGAGCATAAAGGAGCATCATGGCATCAAATTAAAGAATATTTATTCGCCAAAAAGCAAATCATTTGAGGCGATTGTACATAGTACCTTAGCTGTATTACATGCTGCGGTTAAGCGCCCGGATGTTTTACACATTCATGCTGTTGGCCCCAATTTGGTGACGGGTTTAGCGCGTCTATTAGGCCTTAAAGTAGTAATGACCCACCATGGCCCTGATTATAAAAGGATGAAATGGAATGGTCTTGCTAAGTTCTTTCTGAAGACCGGTGAGATGATGGGTGTGAAGTTCTCCAAAAAAGTGATCGTGATATCACAGGAGATAAAAGATCACGTTGCTGCTACTTACGGACGAAATGATTGTGTGTTGATACCCAATGGCGTTGATAAACCAATACACAGTGAAAATACAGATTATATCGGGTCGCTGAACGTTGCAAAAGGTCAATATATATTTACATTAGGCAGGTTTGTCCCTGAAAAAGGCTTTGATTACCTGATACGAGCGTACGCTCAGTCGGATATTTCAAAAAAATATAAGTTAGTCATCGCCGGTGATGCGGATCATGAATCTGAGTATTCTAAAGAGTTGAAGGTCTTGGCCAAGAAAAATAGCGTAATATTAACGGGCTTTATCAAAGGAGAAAAGTTACACCAACTGTTTACTCATGCTGCAATGTTTGTTATTCCGTCATTTTATGAAGGTCTGCCAATAGCTTTGTTGGAAGCTATGAGTTATAGATTGCCGATCCTCTCCAGCGATATTCCAGCAAATACGCAAGTAAATCTTCCAACTGAAAATTATTTTAAAGTTGGTAGTGAAGCTTCACTTTTAAATCATCTAAACAACATCAGCTTAACAGAAAATCAGCGTATTGATTATAATATGCAGCGTTATGACTGGAACCTGATTGCTGATGAAACGCTTGATGTTTACAAAAGTATCGTCAAAAATAAACTACTTTAACTTTCATAAAAAAGCCTTTAAGATTTTTCTTAAAGGCTTTTTGTTTTTATCCTGATATAAGATATTATTCGAACTGATTTTTGATGGTGTAACCGTACTCTTTCAGTAATTTTTCTTTTCTGAAGTGATCAACGTCAGCCTGAACCATTTCGCTTACCAACATTTGCAGATCATATTTTGGCTTCCAACCCAATTTTGTATTTGATTTGGTAGGATCACCAATTAGCAGATCAACCTCTGTTGGGCGGAAATATTTAGGGTCTACAGCTACTACTTCTTTGCCTGTTTCTACCTGGTAATCAGGGTTGGCGCAGGAAACTACATAGCCTTTTTCATTAACACCTTCACCGCGAAACTCAACTTCTATGCCTAGCTCTTTAAATGACATTCTTACAAACTCGCGTACACGTGTAGTTACACCTGTTGCAATAACATAATCCTCCGGAGTTTCTTGTTGTAGGATTAGGTACATCGCTTCAACATAATCTTTGGCGTGGCCCCAGTCGCGTTGTGCGTCAAGGTTACCCAAAAATAATGTACTTTGTAAGTTAAGGGCGATTTTCGATACAGCACGTGTGATTTTACGTGTTACGAAAGTTTCACCGCGTAACGGGCTCTCGTGGTTAAACAAAATACCGTTGCAGGCGTAAATACCATAAGCTTCACGGTAGTTAACGGTGATCCAGTAAGCATACATTTTCGCTACTGCATACGGTGAGCGTGGGTAAAACGGTGTGGTTTCCGATTGTGGAACTGCTTGTACCAATCCATATAACTCTGAAGTTGAAGCCTGGTATATTTTGGTTTTCTTTTCCAAACCTAATATGCGGATAGCTTCCAGTAAGCGTAAAGTACCAATGCCGTCAGCGTTTGCAGTATATTCAGGTGTATCGAAACTTACTTTTACATGCGACATTGCACCCAAATTGTAGATCTCATCAGGCTGAACCTGTTGTATGATTCTGATCAAGTTTGTAGAATCCGACAAATCGCCATAGTGCAGCGTTAATTTTATATTAGCGTCATGGGGATCCTGGTAAAGATGGTCGATACGATCTGTATTAAACAAAGAGCTTCTTCTTTTTATGCCATGTACCTCGTAACCTTTTTTCAATAAAAGTTCTGCAAGATAGGCACCATCCTGACCGGTAATTCCTGTGATTAATGCTTTTTTCATTATTAGTTGTTGTTCTTAAGTATGAAGTTTAATATCCTGATCTGTTTCAGGGTATTATCCGAGTTTGTTAAACGAAAAATTGACGCTTTTTGTTCTGCTGACTAAAAATAAACCTCTCTTCAAAATATTCTGAAATTTATCCTACGAACTCTTATTCAAAAAAAAGGTAGTGATAAATAAAAAAACCAATATGGCCAGAATGATATAATGACTTTGGGGGATGTGATAGTTTTTGTCTTCGATTTTAAATGTTACGTTGAAAAGAGTAATACTTATTATCGGAAACCAAAGGAAGTTTCTAAATAGCTGAACTTTTTTCATTTGTGCAGACGTGCCTTTTATAGCGACAATGTTTTTCGGTACTAAGATATTCATTTTATTGATTGGCAGGTAACCAGAAGTGCCAAAAATTTAATCAGCAAACAAACTGGTTTATCAGAAAACTATGACTATTTGCAGAATGAACATAATTTGTAAAAAAAACACTTATTTTTTTGGTTAATAATTAATCTTTTGCAAGGTTTGTGCCGCACACTAGTAATAGACCATCTAAGTTTTGAAAGTAATACATAGCGTTCATCCAGATGACTTCAGAACCTATCAAACGGCTCTGATCAGAGAAAGATTTTTAATTAATAATCTGATCGGATCAGACCAAATTAATTGTGTTTATACGCATTATGACCGGATGATTGTAGGAGCTGCTAACCCGGTACATAAGTCTTTAGAGTTAAACACTTATCCGAATCTCCGGTCGAAATATTTTCTTGAACGACGTGAAATCGGAATTATTAATGTAGGTGGTGATGGTGAAGTATCGGCTGACGGTCAAACCTACACGGTAGATAAATTAGATTGCATTTACATCGGTAAGGGCACTGAACATGTCAATTTCAACAGTAAAGATCCTGCGAATCCTGCGATATTCTACCTGTTATCTGCTCCGGCGCATGCTTTTTATCCGACATCTGTTATGACTCATGCAGATGCAGCAAAGGTGAATGCCGGTGATACATCGACAGCCAACAGGCGGACAATCAATAAATATATCCATATGGACGGTATAAAAAGCTGTCAACTGGTAATGGGACTAACCATTCTACAGGAAGGAAGTGTATGGAACACGATGCCCGCGCATACGCATGATCGCCGCATGGAAGCCTATTTTTATTTTGATCTGCCTGCCGGACAAAAAGTGTTTCATTATATGGGTCAAGGTGATGAAACAAGGCACATTACAGTGAACAATTGTGAGGCTGTTGTTTCCCCTCCATGGAGTATACATTCGGGCAGTGGGACAGCCAGCTATAGCTTTATATGGGGTATGGCCGGTGAAAATTTGGATTACACAGATATGGATGTTATCAATATCCCTGACATAAAATAACTTACAAATCAATGAGCGATAAATTTTCTTTAGAAGGCAAAGTAATAATAGTAACCGGTGGCACCGGCATATTAGGTAATTCATTTGTTAACGGAATAGCCGACGCGGGAGGAACAGTGGTGATATTGGGCCGTAACGAAACGGCAGCTAATGAAAGGGCAGATGCAATTAATAAAAAAGGTGGCAAAGCTTTAGCTGTTGTTGCTGATGTATTAAAGCAGGATGACCTGGTTGCGGCCAGGGACAAAATATTAAAAGCCTTTGGAAAGATTGACGGTTTAGTGAATGGAGCCGGGGGAAATATGCCTCAGGGTGTGCTACAGCCAGAAGAGGATATTTTCAAAATGAACCTGGATGGTATGAAACAGGTGATGGACCTGAACCTTTGGGGGACTTTACTGCCAACACAGATATTTGGAGAAGAGATTGCTAAAACCAGTAATGGTTCTATCGTTAATATATCATCCATGAACTCCAAAAGAGCGGTGACAAAGGTTCTTGGTTATAATATGGGTAAAGCGGCTATGGATTGTTATAATCAATGGTTTGCTGTTGAATTAGCCAATCGCTATGGTGATGCTGTCCGTATGAATGCACTTGCTCCGGGTTTTTTCCTGACAGAACAGAATAGAAATCTGTTAACCAAACCAGAAGGCGGCTATACACCAAGAGGCGAATCAGTGATCAGAAATACGCCTTTCAAACGTTTTGGGCATCCGGATGAATTGATTGGTGCATTGGTTTGGCTATTAAGCGATGCATCTGCATTTGTTACTGGTGCTATGATTTGTGTGGACGGCGGTTTCTCAGTCTTCAGTGGAGTATAAC
>Ga0157374_10000916_pt1 | contig 25665 bp, 21 predicted proteins | sample M25metaG_FD_115308 | JGI IMG/M metagenome (GOLD analysis project Ga0157374, IMG submission 115308) | Miscanthus rhizosphere microbial communities from Kellogg Biological Station, Michigan, USA - M2-5 metaG | ecosystem: Host-associated > Plants > Roots > Rhizosphere > Soil | place: USA: Michigan... | reverse complement strand
ATCAATATCGAACCGCAGTGCCTCGATCCACGCACCAGCACATCATTACCGACGGCGACAATGTTGCTAAACATATCAAGCAGATTACCGGCGATGGTTATCTCTTCGACCGAATACTGTATCTCGCCGTTTTCCACCCAGAATCCGGCTGCCCCTCGTGAATAATCGCCGGTAACAGGATTAACGCCCTGCCCTAGAAGTTCGGTGACCACAAAACCGCGATCCATTTTCTTCAACAATCCGGCGAAATCCAAATCCCCCTTCTGCAAAATGAGATTATGGTTGCCACCGGCGTTGCCCGTGCTTTGCATTCCTAATTTACGAGACGAATAGCTGCCGAGAAAATAGCCTTGCACTACGCCGTCCTTCACCACATCCCGCGCTTTAGTTGTCACACCTTCATCGTCGAACGGACTGCTCGCCAATCCGCTCTTTAAATGCGGCTCCTCGCGCAATTGAATAAAGGGCGCAAAAACCTGCTTACCGATGCTATCGACTAAAAACGAAGACTTTCGGTACAAACTGCCGCCGCTAATCGCCGAAACGAAATGTCCAATCAAGCCTGCCGCGAGGGACGGATCGAAAAGAACCGGGACTTCGCGAGTGGTCAGTTTCTTCGCATTCAGGCGTGCGACGGTACGCTCTCCCGCCATGCGGCCAACTCTTTCAGGTGAATCCAATTGAGAGACATCACGCGCCGTGCTGTACCAATAATCACGTTGCATACCGTCAGCGTTACCCGCGATCATCGTGCAAGATATGCCGTGCCGCGACGTGGCAAAGCCGTTGCAAAAGCCAAGACTATTGGCGTAGACAAAATTTCCTTCATTGGTGGTTACTGAAGCGCCTTCCGAATTATTGATTTTCAGATCGACGGAAAAGGCCTCTGTCTCTGCGCGACGCGCCAATTCGATCGCTGCTTCAATGGATAAATCCCAGGGATGATATAAATCCAGATCGGGGAGCTCTCCCTTAGCGAGCAAGGCTTCGTCGGCAAGGCCGGCAAATTCGTCGGCGGCCGTATATTTAGCAATACTGGCAGCGGCTTTCACCGTATCGCGTATAGCCTGCGGCGATAAATCCGAAGACGACGCGTGACCTCGCTGCTTGCCGAAGTACACCGTAACCGACAATCCCTTATCGCGATTGTATTCGATGGTCTCCACCGCGCCTCTGCGTACGGTTACACTCTGGCCGACACCCATCGAGATATCGGTTTCGGCGGCGCTGGCGCCTAGGTTTTGGGCTTGCGCAAGAACGTCTTGCGCAATTTGCTTCAACTCATTTTGATCGGCAGAAAAGTGGGCGTTATGCACGATAACTCACAAAGGGGTTCGTTAAAAATCGGGAAACCGCTATCATTGCAACTATGAACGACGACGATTTTATCAGCAAAACACGGCGCAAGAACGCAATGCTCGACCTGCAAGCGCTCGGCGAAGAACTTATTCACCTACCGGACGAGCGTCTCGGCAAACTGGATTTACCGGACACGTTAGTGCGCGCCATTGCGGAGGCAAAGCGTATCAGCAAACACGGCGCTTTGAAACGGCAACGGCAATATATCGGCCGCTTAATGCGAGACGTGGACCCTGGGCCCATTCGTGAAGCGCTTGCCGGATGGCGCAATCAATCAAGCGCCGTCATCGCGCTTCAACATGCGGCTGAGCGCTGGCGCGAGCGCCTGATCAATGAAGACGACGAGCTCACGCTCTTCGCCGATAAATTTCCGGGAGCGGACTTCTCGCACCTTCGCCAACTGATCCGCAATACCCGCGACGAACGAGCAAAGGCAAAACCGCCGCGTGCCTTTCGCGAACTTTATCGCGCGCTATATGAAATCATAGTCGACCAATCGGCTAATTCCGAAGAAGCATCTTCGGCGGACTGAAACCTTCCCTATGTCTCAACAATACGATCCCGCAAAAATCGGATTGGTCACCATTAGTGACCGGGCTCATCAAGGCGTTTATCGGGATGAAGGCATTCCCGCGCTGGAAAATTGGCTCAATGCCGCGTTATTAAATCCGCTCACACTATTGAGTCGCGTCATCCCCGATGAACAACCCATTATCGAAGCAACGCTCAAAGAACTGGCCGATAAGGAAAAATGTTCGCTCATTCTCACCACAGGCGGCACCGGCCCCGCGCCTCGCGACGTTACGCCGGAAGCAACACTGGCAGTGGCCGATAAGGTCATGCCCGGATTCGGCGAGCAAATGCGAGCGGTCAGTCTACAATTCGTACCAACAGCCATCCTCTCACGGCAAGTGGCCGTCATTCGCAAGCAATCGCTGATCATCAATCTGCCGGGGCAACCAAAGGCTATCAAGGAAACATTAGACGGGATTTTCGCCGCGGTTCCTTATTGCATCGATCTAATCGGCGGGCCTTATCTGGAAACGAAAGAAGAATCGGTTAAAGCATTTCGTCCAAAATCAGCCATTCGCCCAGCCAATCAATAGCAATCTTTCGACGCACACGCGATCTCAACTCATTTCGGATATTCCCCTTGAACACTCTATTACCCGCCATCGAACTCACCACCGATCATAATCCTTCCACTAGCGTTATTTGGCTGCACGGGCTTGGCGCCGATGGCAACGACTTCGTTCCCGTCGTCAAAGAGCTCAATCTCCCTGAAGACAAACCAATTCGCTTCATATTTCCCCATGCGCCCATGCGGCCGATCACCATTAACAGTGGTTATGTAATGCGCGGCTGGTATGACTTAGGTTTAGTAGGCGGACAATTGACCAGCAAGGAAGATGACATTCGCGCCTCGCAACAAGCATTGGAAGCGCTCATCGAACGGGAAATCGAACGCGGCATCGCGCCGGAAAAAATCATCCTCGCGGGTTTCTCGCAAGGCGGCGTCATGGCATTACAAACCGGGTTGCGTTATCCCAAACGGCTGGGCGGCATTCTTGCGTTGTCGACTTATTTAGCGCTCGCGAACTCGTTATCGGTAGAACGCAGCGAAGCGAATGCGGCAATTCCGATTTATATGGCACATGGAAATCAAGATCCTATTATTCCCTTAGTGATGGCAACCAATTCACGCAATGAATTGCAGCGACTTGGCTATCAAGTGGAGTGGCATGAATACACGATGCAACATTCGCTATGCATCGAGGAAATTGAATCGATCGGTCAATGGTTGGGGAAGGTTATATAAACAATACATAGCATTTTATGTGCGACTCCCCTCTGAATGGCTGCACGCCCGCCAACATATAGCAAGGCATCGATCTTTACCGGCATATCCCCAAGAAAACCATTTACTTCTCTGCATAGGATGGAATGCAGTTGTTTTTTTGTGTTGTTCTTTCTTTAAATCCAATTCACATCGAAAGGAGCACCAATGAAGCAGCAAGGGGCTGTCGCCGTTCAAGGCGGCATCGGTAATCGCAACATCAATATCCAGAACGTTAAGAATATTCAAAACGTCTCTCGTGGTGGTCGAGGGGATAGCGATAACAATAACGAGGCGCTGCCAAAAGCCTTTGCAATAGGTCTCTTCATCTTTGGTGCAATCGTTGCCGCTGCGGTTTATTACTTGCGTTATTTCGATGAAGTGTTTTTGGGATTGAATATCGCGACCATCGTGCCTTTAGTGATTTACGCGATGATCTTCATTCGCGAATGGCGAGCGCCGCGTCTTACCGATTGGGAAATAGGCTACGTTTTTATCGGTGTGATTGTATCGTGCGTGCAATTCTGGACGGCAATGACAGCCGAATCAGCCATTCCACATGAAATGGTTATGTCGGCCAAACAAACAGCGATCGCTGCCCATTCGCTGAGTTGGCCAATTGATTTTTGGAAGCTGCTAGGTGGCGATTTGCAAAAACTTCTCCTCAGTAATTTCGGCTCCGCGGTATTGCTGACCTTTGCCATTCTCACCAATTTATTATTTGCTTTGCGCAAGGTCATGGAAGGTATCGACGGTAATGAACAAAGCCTTCTTTGGTCTGCCTTACTAAAGGGTTTACGCATTGGCAATATATCCAGCATTTGGGTCAGCATTCTATTCACCGCCGCTTCTTATGCGCTTGCTTCGCAATTGTTCTTCAATCTCATCGCTCTCGCAATACCAACGTTTTAATACATGCCATCAAATGGCAACGCCCACGTAGATGGTGGGCGTTGTGCAGCTCTTCCACTGGAGTAAACGCTTTGATCGCGCCGCGCCAGTTCGAAGATATGGTTCGCCGTGTTTATTCGTAAGGTCGATTTCTGAAGCACTTTCGGCAGTTAAGCTTTTAAATAATTAACGCGCTAAGCCTTAGCGTTTCAGGGCAGTATGAGGAAAACAATTAGAACTTATAGAGAATTTTGTTGTTCTCCAGCGTCTTAGATCAATTGTTAACTTTTGTTAAGACGATGAGCGATTTTACTAATAATAGTTTTTAAATAGAAAGCTGCGTCTTTTAAAGACCTTAACGCAAATTTACATAACTTTACTTCGCCAGCTATCCCTTTCGTACATACCTCGCCGATATCATCACTATGCAGTATCCAAGAATGATTGGATGGAGACCGAAAGGTTTCTGTAGACAATAAAGGAGAAAAAGATGATTAACAGTGTTGGCAGTAACAGTTATTCTTTGAGCGCGCTATCGGTCGGACCACGGCAGCGCAGTCAAGCTCCCGATGCCTCGCAAACGGCGGAAAAAATGTTTTCCAAAGTAGATACCAACGGCGATGGCAGCATTGATAAAACTGAATTTGCCACGGCAATACAAAATCGCGGTGACAGCGGTAAAGGACAGGCCGTAAACGCGGATGACTTATTTTCTAAGATTGATAGCAACGGGGATGGCACCGTTAGCAAAGCCGAAAATACGGATTACTTAAAACAGTTGCAAGCGCAGCGTAAAGCAGGCGCGCCAAATGGCGACGGTCCGCCACCTCCGCCACCGGATTCCGGCCAGCTAGCAAGCGATGTGCTATCAAAAATCGATAGCGATAGCAGCGGCGGAATTAGTCTTGATGAACTAACGAGTGCGTTTCAGTCTTCCGGTAGCACTAACAGCAGCAATAGCACTTCCGACATTCAGCAATTGTTTTCCAAGCTTGATACCGATAGTGATGGCAACGTTTCCAAAGACGAGTTATCCAGTGGATTTCAACAAGCGTTAGGAGATATTCAGCCACCCGCGTTTAATACCAAGACAAGTTCGGCTGTAAGCGGTGGTCAGAATGGCACAGCGCCTTCCGCATCGACATCTTCTTCCAGCACCGGTAGTGGAACTACCGCAGCTAGCAGTAATTCCACAAAGACTTATGATCCAGCCGATACTAATCAGGACGGAAAAGTAAGTCAGGCAGAACAGGCCGCATATGAGCGCAAGTTAGCCGCTGCATCACCATCGCAAAGCGGTGGTGCACCGGTGCACCATATCCTGCAGCAGTTGTTACATGCCTATAGTGATAGCCCAAGTACCAGAGGTTCATTATCGGTAAGTGCTTAGCGATGTTTTTACTAAATGTTCGTCATTAGCGGCATCTGTACCGACAGATGCCGCTTTTATGGATTCTATTTAAGTCTTCCGCATCATTATTGTTACCACTTGGTGCGAACGCCAACATAGCTCTGAATGTCTGCATTCGCGTGCCATTGCCCAAGCAGGTCGAACATTAGAGGCGTGAATTCCAACACTTATTAAACTCGTTCAACCGGTAATGCAATCTCGATACACAGCCCCCCCTTCGGGCGATTGAATGCCGATATAGTTCCTCCATGCGCTTCCACGATACGACGTGCTATTGCTAAACCTAAACCATGACCATCCGTATTCTTGCTTGTGCCACTACCGCGAAAGAAAGGTTCGAAGATAGCCGTAAGCTCAGTCTCTGGGATACCCGGACCTTCATCAGAAACGCGTAATATCAATCGACGCCGTCCAACTTCCAAGTGACCTTCCACTAAGACAGTACTGTTTTCGGCGGTATGTTTCGTCGCGTTACGAACGACATTTTCAATAGCGCGATGCAACAGTTCCGCTTGCCCTTTAATGCTGACGGCAAAGCTGACAGAGAATTCGATGTTCCGATTATTAACTTTTGCTTCGAAATGAGCATCGTTGGCTATATCTTCTACTAGCTCGTCCATATTGACGTTATCCGCCATCGCACCCATGCTGCCTGCTTCCAATCGCGATAAGGTCAGCAGCTCGTTAATGAGTTTATCCATACGCACGGTTTCGCGTTCGATTCGTTCTATCCACATGGATGATTTTTCCGGTTGCTGCCGCACTAGTCCAACAGCTGCTTGCAATCTAGCGAGGGGCGAGCGTATTTCGTGGGATACGTCATGCAAAAGTCGTCGCTGGCTTTCCATTACTGCACGCAACTGGCTAGCCATGCGATCGAAGTCATTACCAAGATCGGCCAATTCATCTCGACGCTCACCCATTGCTGGTGCTACCGAAGTATTCAAATCCCCTCTCGCAACGGCAGCGAAGGCAGTGCGCAGATTGCGAATGGGAGTGGAGAAATACCACGCAAGTAACGCGGCGAAAATTAAACTTGCTATTGCGCCTACCACAATAGGCATTGTGGGAATTAAATGATGTTCCGGTAATGGTGGCCTATCACCAGGAAACGGCAATCTTCCATTAAGATGTGAGGAGGGAAGAAAAAACACTAGATAAGTGTGTTCATCTCCTCCTTTGACTTGCTTAACCCAATCGGTTTGTTTTTCTTTTTCTAAACTTCCTCGCACATCTATCAAAATAGACGGATCGATAGGCCGCCCTAACAGCTCTTGCCCATGCTCATCCACCGCAAACACTGCTTCCCCAGCCATGCTCTGGAGCAAACTTCGCAATGCCGCAATACCGCCATATTGAAGCGTAGCCACCGCAGAATCCAGCATAGGAGGAGGAGGACGCCTCAAGTGGTCATCTAGCAGTCCGTTGATATGAGCCCGATCTTTTAGCCAAATTGCCCCACCGATGCCTATGATTGCTGTCAATTGCGCGAGGGCTACAAACACAAAAAATTTCCAGAATAGTCGGCCCATGCGCTACTCCTTGATGAACTGGTAACCTTGCCGATATACGTTTTGAATATATGGCCGTCCGTCTGGTAAAGCGCCGAGCTTATGCCGAATACTGCTTAAATGAACATCAATGCTTCGATCAAAACGCGTCAAGGGTCTACCTAACCCCTGCTTCGATAATTCGTCTTTGCCAACAGGCTTCCCCGCATTCCTGACGAGCACTTCAAGAAGATTAAATTCTGCGCTGGTCAACTCAAGCGCTTTGCCGTGCCAGTGCGCTCGACGCTGCGTTGGCCACATCGTTAAATCGCCTACCGTTAATGGTCCGTCAAACCCATTATCATTTTGAAGAGACTGGGTTCGACGCAAAATCGCGCGAATACGTGCAGTCAATTCGCGAGGAGTGCATGGCTTGGGTACATAGTCGTCGGCACCTGATTCGAGACCGATAATTCGGTCAGCATTATCGCCTTTTGCAGTTAACATCAGCACTGGCAAAGAGCTTTTCATGCGAATGCGCCGTAGAGTTTCCACTCCATCGAGTACCGGCATCATTACGTCTAACACCGCAATTGAGTATTCCCCAGTCAGCACCTCTTCCATACCAGCTGCTCCGTCATTAACGGTAGTAACTTCGAATCCTTCTTGCTCTAGATATTCCTTGAGCATACCCACCAATTCGACATCGTCATCTATTAACAAAACTCTTGTTGTCATAGCTCTTGTCCGTATCGATACATCATAGGATCATAGCGAAGCGCCGTTGGCGACAATAGCGTTCATTAATACTCTTTACATAGTTTTACAATTCAATTTCCTTAGCATAGTTTATGCGGTCTTAACATAACCTATGCGTTACTGCGACCGGATACCCTCAGGTAAACGACATACATTCAATATTTCAACTCGCTCATATCTATCACCGAGATTCTAAGAGCGTCTAACAAAATGACTCTGGCTAGGCGCGTCGACGCAGACAGTACAAGTAGTACGACAAGGAGACGCAACAACGCCAGAGTCATTTTGTTAGACGCTCTAATATGAGCATGCTTAACCTTCATTACTGCGCCAACCACCGCCTAGCGCTTTATAAAGCCCCACAGTCGCAGTTAGTCTAGCAAGTTCAGCCTGAATAACGTTGTCTTCTGCCTGAAGCTGGGTACGTTGGCTATCGAGCAGCGTTAACAAGTCTTGTGAACCTGCACTATATTTAACGTTGGCGATTCGATAAGCTTCTTTGGCTTCTCGTACCGTCTCACCGAGTAGTCGTTGCCGTGTTTCGCTGGATGCGACTAATCCGAAGCCATCCTGGGCTTCTTTGAGGCTAGTGAGGACAGTCTGAACATATTGTGCGATTAGTTCTTTCTTTCGTGCTTCCGACTGCTGCACTTGGCTCTGCAGCTTGCCGCCATCAAAAACAGTTTGCGTCAGTGATGCGATCAAGGAAGTGACCACATTCGATCCAGCGGTAGATATGCCGTTTATTACCGAGCTGGCGCTTAGACTCACACCCGGATATAAGGCGGCACGTGCTACGGTGATGTCGGCATTTGCTGCAATCAATTGTGCTTCGGTAGTTTTGATATCTGGGCGACGTTCAAGTAATTCCGGCGGCTGAAATGCAGATACGACGGGAATGCTTACTTCCTGAAGCGTTTCGCCTTTCACCGAAAAGGTCTGTGGCGTTTTTCCAAGGAGCACTGCCAACGCAGTCTGCGTGGTAAGTAATTCTTGCTCAAGTTGCGGAATCTGCACTTCTATATTCAGAACTGCCGCACGTTGCTGGGCGACTTCTAGGCCGCTGTTTGAGCCCTTGCTGTAACGCGTTTCGGTTAGCGCCAATACATTGAGCGCCGCTTCCAGATTTTTACGCGCAATGGCTAGGCGATCCTTTAACGCCAACACTTGAAAATAGTTCGATGCCACATCCGCTTGCAACACTAGGGAAACAGCATCGTGATCATAAATACTGGAACGGACTCGCGCAGTGGCTGCTTCGCGTTCAGCTGCTTTACCACCCCATAGATCCAATTCATAGGAAACTATTGCGGTAGCTTCGTTGGATTGATTACTCCCATTACTGAAATTTTGATTACCTTGGGTTTTCGTAGTGCTTGCGGATATGCCAATCGATGGATAGCGGTTTGCATAAGTACCCTTCGCTGCTGCACGCGATTGCTCAATGCGACTGACTGCAGCGGAAAGATTTTGATTGGCAGTCAAAGCCTGATCCATCAATTCGTTGAGCTCCGTATTGCCGAATTGTTTCCACCAATCGCTGCTAAGCACTGTGATCGTGCTCGCTTTTATTGCGTTAGTAGTTAATGCTTCTGGCATCGCTACACTAGGGCGCTGGTACGGTAGGCTCACGGCACATCCTGCCAGAAACGAAATTAGTATTGCGCTCATGAAAATGGGCTTAAATAAGTTTCTCATGTTTTCGTTTACTCCTTATTCCGACGCCAACGCAACAACAGGATCGAGATTGGCTGCTTTTCGTGCAGGCAAGTAACCAAACAGTAAACCGGTGGCAAATGCCGAGAAGAAAGCCAACAACGCCGGCGTAATGGTGAATATCACCTTCATACCCAATGCTTGTGCCAATAAACCAGAGGCAAAACCGAGTGCAACGCCGATGATCCCGCCGATACCGCAAACCACTAATGCTTCCGTATTAAACTGTAGAAGAATATTGGCCGTACGAGCGCCGGTCGCCATACGCACGCCAATCTCTCGAGTACGCTCGGTTACAGTTACCAACATAATATTCATCACGCCGATTCCTCCAACCACCAGTGAAATGGCGGCAACGGAGCCAAGTAAAACAGTCAATGTATTTTGCGTCGCGGTGGCTGTCTCGAGTAGAGACGATGTACTGCGTACTTGAAAATCTTCAGTACCGTGTCGTTGCTTAATGAGGATTTCTATCGCCGCCTGAGTCGACTCGACTTGTGCTACGTTTTCAACCTTTACGTTGATGTTGTTTAAGTATTGCTTGCCGAATAAGCGCATGTATCCTGTCGACAGCGGCACGAGTACGACATTATCCGTGTCTGCTCCAAATGCATTGGCGCCTTTTCCTGCAAGCACGCCAACCACTTCAAATGGGATACTCTTCACAAGAATATATTGCCCAATCGGATTCTCGCCGTCCGGGAACAAGTTTTTAGCTACGCTTTGTCCCAGCACAATCACCGGAGCATATCCTTGCACGTCTTCCTGTGTGATAAACCCACCTACAGCCATTTTCCAGTTCTGTACCGCTGCGTATCCTGGCCATACACCGGTGACATTCGTCTGATAGTCGAGATTGCCGTAACGAACCGTTGCGCGAGTACTCCGCTCGGGAGAAACTAGCGCTACATTCGGCAGGTCCTTCAACGCTTCCGCATCTGCCGTAACGAGAGTGGCAACATCGCCGGTCGGCCTAGTACCAGGTGCGCCTGGAAAAACGAGTAGAAGATTACTTCCCATGGATTCGATACGCTGCACCACATCCTGTTTGCTGCCATTTCCAATAGCAAGCATCGCAACCACGGCTGCCACGCCGATAACAACACCCAAAAGCGTGAGAGCGCTGCGGAAGATATTTGTGCGTAGTGAACGCAGCGCCATTTTTACAGCTTCGGTCAAATCGGATAACCACGCTACGCGCTCATCTCGCTGCTTTTGCAATTGGCCCGAGCGCTGGCGATTCGAATCTGCACCAGAGTCATTGATGATCCGGCCGTCAGTAATCTGTATTACTCTTTCGGCATGATCCGCTACCTTCTGATCGTGCGTAATGAGAACAATAGTGTGACCATCTGCGTGCAAGTCTTTGAGCAGTGCTAATACTTCTTCGCCGCTTCGGCTATCGAGTGCGCCGGTTGGTTCGTCAGCCAATATCACATCAGCCCCATTCATCAGAGCGCGCGCTATCGAGACTCGTTGCTGCTGACCGCCAGATAACTCTGTTGGTCGATGCCCTGTTCTGTCACCAAGCCCCAGCTGCGCCAATAACGCTGAGGCACGTTCCGCACGCGCTTTTTTCGAAGCTCCAGCATAAATCGCCGGCAGCTCTACGTTCTCGGCCGCTGATACGGATGGCAGCAAGTTGTATCGCTGAAATACAAAACCAAACACTTCGCGTCGTAAGGACGCCAACTGGTCTTTGGTCAGATTAATCACATCCGTTCCATTGACTCGATAGACACCAGCACTCGGACGATCCAGGCAACCGATGATATTCATCAACGTTGATTTTCCTGAGCCCGATTGCCCCATGATGGCAACAAATTCCCCCGAATGAATGCGCAACGAGACATTATCAAGTGCGCGAATTACAGTTTCACCGTTGGTGTAAATCCTGGAGACGCTAAGCAGCTCTATCACCGGTACCGATTGATTCATAGCGTCCTCCATCATAGCCGTGCTCCCATGGGCGGTCCTGCCGTTCTGTCGTTGCCGGATTGCGTCTTTGCTGGCAGCGCTTGCGGAATAACTATCTTTTCTCCGACGGTAAGACCTGAAACAACGGTTGCCGTACTGCGATTGCTAATACCGACTTTGACTGTGCGGGATACAATGCCGTCAGCTGTTGCAACTCTCGCTTCATATAGATTCGGATCCTCGCTTTTCAGTGGTTGCAACGCATTCAATGGCACCACGGGTACATCCTTGGCCGCGTCAAGCACGAAGAAAACTTGCACGGTCATATCCGACATCAAGGTTTGATGCCGGTTATCAACATCGATCAGTACGTTATAGAGAACGACGTCGTTCACTGTCTCAGGCGTCGGCATAACCTGCCGGACTTTTCCTTGCCAGCGCTGGGTGGTATTGCCAAGGATAGTAAAGTAGGCCGGTGTCCCAACCTTGACCTTCACGACATCCGCTTCCGCGACTTGCGCCCATACCGTCATCGTTTCTAGATTGGCAATGCGTACAATAACTGGCGCTTGCTGAGCGGCATTCACGGTTTGCCCTTCCAAGGAGGTTTGAGAGACCACGGTGCCGGACATCGGCGAATAGATTTTTGTATACCCAAGGTTCGCCACATCGCCATCCAGTGTGGCTTGCCCAGCACGGATTTGCGCTTGTATGGCGGCTACTTTTGCTTCGGCGACTTCGAGCGAAGACAAATTACTTTCGACGGTTTCCTGACTGATTGCACGCTCTTTAAGTAGGCCTTGATTACGGGAAGCTAACTGTTGGGCGAGACTTGTTTCCGATTGCTGTTGAATTAACTGCGCACGTAAGTTATCGAGATTTGCTTTATCGGTACGAACCCGCGTCTCATAAACCGTTGGATCGATTTCAGCAATTAAGTTGCCTTTGTTAACGCGGTCACCGATCTTCACATGCACGCTTTTAAGCTGCCCAGATACCTGCGTGCCGACGTCGACATAATCTTTAGCTTTAAGTTTGCCTAACGAAGTCACGGTCTTTTCGATATTACCTGTAGTGACGACAACGGTTTTTAAAGGCGCTTCATTTACATTTTGAAGTAACGTTTTGGCGGCGATACCGCCAACGCAAAGGAGAGCAATAATTAGTGCTGTCAAAATAAGGCGTCTTCGGCGGCGGTTACCTGGATCTAATTGTGAAGTGAACTGACCTGACATCTGATTTCCTTAATTTTAAAGGTGAGTTTGCAGAAGCGTTTTTCACCTTGTGCTTTTTCTACGAGTAAATAATGCCACGCAAATAAGGAGAAAATTTGAAGATTGGAAAGTGCACCGCTTTGGAGCAAATGTCGGCTCTATAATGACGCATCGTCTTTTATGCAATTGGTAATGCGCATATGAAACTCGGTATTACCGCCAAATTATTTTTAGCCATTCTTGGCTCGTGCGCCGTAGTGGCAATCGCTATGGCGACGGCTATGCGCTACAGTTTCAACCAAGGATTTCTTGGCTATTTGAATGAGCAAGAATCGCAACGCGTCGAGTCGCTTCGACCGACACTGGCTAAGGCTTACCATGACCATGGTAATTGGGATTTTCTACGCGATAACCCGCGTTTGTGGTTCTCTTTGATACATCCGACTGGAATGCCATCGCCGGATGAGAACACGCCGGGCAGTACAATACCACCGGTCCTACCAGAGGCCGACCTCACCGGCCTTAACTTGCGCGTCGGCCTGCTGGATGAGCAACGAAAACTGGTAATTGGCAACCCCACTGCAGAAGCTGCGTCTTTGCAATCCATCGAATCGAATGGAAAAATTGTAGGTTGGATTGCTTTAGTTCCATTTCAGCAAGTAAGCACCGGTGCCGCCTTGCGATTCCAGGAACAGCAGTTAAAAGCAAGCTGGTTTATCGGAGGGATTGCTATTGTGCTCGCCGCACTCGTCGCCTTTCTTCTCGCTCGAATGTTCCTGGCGCCGGTTAAACGGATTGCAGTATCCACACATCGATTGGCGACCGGGGACTATGCGACGCGGGTTGTTATATCATCAAACGATGAGCTAGGACGGCTAGCAGAGGATTTCAACCACCTAGCCCTGACGCTCGAAAAAAACGAGCAATTGCGAAGAGCATTCATGGCTGATATATCGCATGAACTGCGCACGCCGCTTGCCGTCCTCAAAGGAGAACTAGAAGCAATCGAAGACGGCATACGGCCTATGTCGGTTACGGCGGTGCAGTCACTGCAGGCAGAAGTGAACACATTGGGAAAACTTGTCGATGATTTGTACGAGTTATCACTTTCCGATGTCGGTGCATTGACTTATCGTAAAACACAAATCGATGTATTCGAGGTGCTAAGAGCAACGACTTCCGCATTCCAGGAACCATTTGCAAAAAGATCTATTTCCATCGACCTTCAACTACATCGACAAGACCGTGCATTTTGTCATGCCGATCCTGATCGATTACGACAACTCTTCAATAATATTTTTGAAAATGCGCTCAGATATACCGACGCCGGAGGAAAATTAGTCATTAGTACAGCCGAGCATCAACGATTTCTCCGGCTTGATTTCCAAGATACCAAACCGTGCGTCCCGGAAAAGATGCTTTCGCATTTGTTCGAACGATTCTATCGTGTAGAAAGTTCAAGAAGCCGAGCAAATGGAGGAGCCGGATTGGGATTGGCGATTAGCCGAAATATTGTCGAAGCGCACCAGGGAAGTATCACCGCACAACAATCCCCGTTAGGCGGGCTTTGGATTTCTATTTCCTTGCCCACGCTTATGAAGAGCACACCATGACCGCAGTTTCGAATACTTCGTCCACCATTATGATTGTCGAAGACGAACCAAAACTGGCGGCATTGCTTGCAGATTATCTGCGTAAAGCAGGTTTCCAGACAACGCATCTCACTGATGGTTACGATGTTATTGCCACGGTCAAAGATGTAGAGCCAGATTTGATTTTGCTTGACCTGATGCTACCGGGACGCGACGGCATAGATATTTGCCGTGAATTGCGTAGTTTCAGTGACGTGCCGATTGTGATGGTCACCGCACGGGTTGAAGAGATCGACCGATTGCTCGGGCTGGACTTAGGCGCAGATGATTACATCTGCAAACCATTTAGCCCTCGAGAAGTCGTTGCCCGTGTTCAGGCTATATTACGACGAGCCCGTTTACCGAAAGAAAAACCGGATGCCGACATCGGCTTGATCATCGACAATGATCGGCATACCGTAACTTATCAGGGACGAGCGTTAGATTTAACCCCTGTTGAGTTTCGTCTATTAAAGACGTTGTACAGGAATAAAGGCCGCGTATTCTCGCGAGATCAGTTGATGAATAATCTTTATCAAGACTGTAGAGTCGTCACAGACCGGACAGTCGACAGCCATATAAAAAATCTTCGCCGCAAGCTTGATCAAGTATCGCCAGATCATGAATTGATTCGTTCGATATATGGCATTGGTTACAAATTTGAAGAGTAAGAGCTCCAGAACAAACATCAACCATGCTTCTTCAAAAACCCTTCAACAATCCCAGCCAACTCTTCCGGCTTGTCGTGATGCATCATATGCCCCGAGTCTAACATCACCACCTCTTCAAGCTGCTTGAAGCATGCTTTGCGAGAAGAATAATCTTCAAGATCTCCCATGTGCTGCTTATAAATCCAGGACTCAGTAGCAGCAACCCATAACACAGGTGCCGTAATTTTTTTCCAGCAAGCCTTCGCCTCTTCTAATCGATACAGTATGGGGCTAATGGCTTTATGAGTCGGATCGCTATTGAAGGTTACTTCGCCGGACGGCAAGGTCTTTCCCGAGTGATGGGCTAGAAATAACGCCCTATCCTTATTGAGTCTTGCATTAGCTTCGCATAGGCGCTTCGCCAATGCGTCGAAATTGGGATACGCGCGGAATCGCGGCGGCTCTGTGAGTCTCGATAGCCACTTGGCGTAATGCTCGGGTGCCAGATGCGGCGACAACTCTCCCATGCCAAAGCCTTCCAAGGTAATCAGGCGCTTGACTCGGTGCGGGCGTATACCGGCGTATAAACACGCGATGTTGCCTCCCATGCTGTGACCTATCAACGTGGTCGGTGTACTGGGAGAAAAATAATTGAGCAGCAATTCCAAATCACCGAGGTAATCGGCAAAGTAATAACCGCCCTTCTGCCATTCCGATAATCCGAACCCACGCCAATCGGGCGCGAGCACATGCCAATTATCTTGCAACGCATCGACCATGAATTGAAAAGACGCGGAAACATCCATCCAACCATGCAGCAAAAATAGCTTAGGGTGGCGCTCATCGCCCCATGATCGAACATGGTAACGAAGTCCTCTTACATCCCGAATAATCGAACGGCTAGCTTTCATGAAATCATCATATTTGTTGTCGTTAAATAAAGCACGAAGGTCCGTTGAATCTTGGCCTATTTCACGCCCAGCATTTCCTTTGCATGTTTACGAGTCGTTTCGGTGATTTTCACGCCGCCGAGCATGCGCGCCAACTCTTCAACGCGAGCATCGGCATCCAGCATCTCGATGCGAGATCGCACCGCACCGGCAACCGCGCCTTTAGCGACACGCCAATGTTGCATTCCACACGCCGCCACTTGCGGCAAATGCGTAACACACATGACTTGATGCGTATTGCCGAGTTTCTGTAGCAACTGTCCGACCACTTCGGCAACACGACCACCAATACCCACATCCACTTCGTCGAAAATCAATGTAGGGACTGCGGCGATCTTCGAAAGTATGACCTGAATAGCCAAGCTGATCCGCGACAACTCGCCGCCCGATGCCACTTTCGCCAAAGCGCCCAAGGGCATGCTCTCATGGGCAGCGACTTGAAACTCTACCTGCTCCAAACCAAAAGATGCCGCGCTCGGCAAAGGCTGCAACGCCACATCGAATCTGCCGCCGGCCATGGCCAACATTTTCATACTGGTGCTAACTTGCGAAGACATGGTCGCCGCAGCTTTTTTGCGGCCTTCGCTCAGTTTCTTAGCCACTTCACGATAAGCAGCCTCCGCTGCCTGCTCACGAGCCAGCAATTCTTCCTCGTTACCACTACCGCCCAGTTCCTCTAAACGAGCTTGTTTAGACTGAAGCAGCGAAGGCAATTCTTCGGGCGTTACGCGATACTTGCGAGCCGTTTCGTGTACCTCGCTAATGCGACGCTCGGCTTCGGTGAGTCTGGCTGGGTCGAGATCGATTCGTTGCAGATAATGCCGCAGACCATAGGCGGCCTCTTGCAATTGGATTTGCGCCGGTTCTAATACGTCGGTAATTTCCTTTAACCGCTGATCCACATCGGTCAATTGCTGCAAACGGCCGAGCACGCCGGCCACAACGGAAACAACCGCGCCGTCCGATTCGGATAAGGTACTCAATCCCGCCTCTGCCGCTTCGATCAAACTGGCCGCATGGGATAAACGACCATGCTCCGCAACGGTTTCTTGCCAAGCATTCGCTTCGAATGCGAGTGTCGTGAGTTCACGAATTTGCCACGTCAATTGCTCCCGCTCCGCGGCAACGGCGGCGGCATCGCGCTCCAATTCTAAGCGTGCTTCACGGATTCGCTGCCACACATTGAAGCGTTCCGCCGTCGATGCGGCCAAGTCGATCAGTCCGCCGAAGCTATCGAGCAAGCTCCGTTGCGCATCTCGTCTCAGTAGGCTTTGATGGGCATGCTGTCCATGAATGTCGATCAGTTGCTCACCGATTTCCTTCAATTGCTGTGCAGTCGCGGTGCGTCCGTTAATGAATCCACGGGACCGGCCGCCGACATCGATCGTGCGGCGAAGGAACACCGAGTCCTCATCGCCCTCCAGTTGATTTTGCTTCAGCCAATCGACAACTGCAGGGAGCTTCGTTAGATCGAATTCGGCAACGATTTCAGCGCGCTCGGCACCGGCGCGGACAACGCCCGCCTCGGCGCGACCACCCAATGCTAGCGACAGCGCATCGATCAAAATGGATTTGCCGGCGCCCGTTTCTCCCGTGAGCACGGTGAAACCGGGAGTAAATTCCAGTTCAAGCGCATCGACAATGACAAATTCGCGAATGGAAAGATGTGACAACATAACTATAGTTTCTCGGACCAGTGCAATTTTTCTCTCAACATCGCGAAATAGCTGTGACCTTCGGGATGCAAGAGCCGTACGGGATGGCGATTGGCTTTGATTTCGACCTTATCGCCCATTTGTAATTCGAAATGCGATTGAACATCGAAGTTCACTCGCGGATCATGCCCTCGCACCAACACCACCGTTACCGTCGCCGATTTGGGTAAAGCGATCGGGCGGTTGGAGAGCGTGTGCGGTGCGATGGGCACCAGAGCCATTATCGGTAAAGACGGATGCAAAATCGGCCCGCCACTCGATAAAGCATAGGCCGTGGAACCGGTCGGCGTGCTGATAATCAATCCATCGGAACGGAGGTTATAAACGAATTGACCATCGACATAGACCTCGAACTCGATCATTGCGCCCATGGCGCCACGGCTGACGACTACATCATTGACCGCGACCGTGCGGAATAATTTCTCCCGCCCTCGGATGACGACGGCCGCCAGCATTAACCGCTCCTCTTCGGTGTATGCGCCGTCCAACATGGCCCCTAGGACGTTTTCCATGACGTCGGCAGGTATGTCGGTCAAAAAACCTAATCGGCCCAGGTTGATGCCCGTAATAGGTATGCGATAGGAAGCCAATTGGCGAGCCGCCGATAACAATGTACCGTCGCCTCCCAAGACCACCACGAGATCGCATCGACGGCCAATCTCGTCGACTGTCGCCGGCTGACATACATCGGCATCCAGATGAGCCGCTACGGCATCGGCGACGAGAACCGTTGCGTTCCTTTGCTGCAAAAAACGGATAACTCGCATCAACGGCGCTTTGATGCCGGGATAGTCGAGCTTACCGATCAGTCCGATAGTTTGGAATTGTTGTGGCATGGCCGAAACGGTTGATGAACTCAGCGAAAAAGCGCGACAGATTATTTAAAAGGTCCCGCTTTAAAAAAACGGCGACCGACAATTTGTCTTGCAGTGGAGATTCCTTAATTAAACCATATTGGCGGAAAAGGCGCGCCGAGGCAATCGATCGGCCTTTCGTTTTTGCCGCGCACGCCGATGTGTGCTTAAAGCCGTGAGCGCATAAATATTGACCGATCAACCCCATCAGTCTTGATTTACGCGTTGCAGCCACGACATCTTGTGTAGAATTAAGACCATGCTTAACGACCGCGCACAAAATCTGCTCAAGACCCTTATCGAACGCTACATAGTCGAAGGCCAGCCCGTCGGCTCGCGCTCGCTGTCTAAATATTCAGGTTTGGAATTAAGTCCCGCGTCGATTCGTAACATTATGTCGGATTTGGAAAGTATGGGATTGATTGCTAGTCCGCATACGTCCGCGGGCCGCATTCCCACGCCGCGCGGCTATCGGTTATTCGTCGATACGCTATTGACTATCAAACCCTTGGAGCAGCAAGAGCTACGGGAATTAAAAGAACAATTGCATCCCGACGATCCGCAAAAGCTGGTTGCTTGCGCTTCTCAATTGCTGTCGGAACTCACTCGTTTCGCCGGCGTAGTCATGGCGCCTCGACGCCGCACTGCATTCCGGCACGTGGAGTTTCTCAATATCTCGGAAAAGCGCGTCTTGCTCATCATCGTATCGACCGATGGCGATGTGCAAAACCGTATCATTTTGACCGACCGCCCGTTCAGTCCGTCGCAGCTCGTACAAGCGGCCAATTATCTGAATCAAAACTATGCCGGTCAGGATTTCGACACGGTTCGAGAACGGTTGGCGAAAGAACTGCGCGACTTGCATCAAGATATTTCTCAGCTTATGTCGGCGGTTGTCGATACCGGCAACAATGCAGCAACAGGCCGCACTGACTTGGTGTTGACCGGCGAACATAAGCTTTTAAATGTGCAGGATTTATCGTCCAACATGGACGGGCTGCGCAAACTCTTCGCCGTATTTGAAGAGAAAACGACATTGATGCAACTGCTCGAAGTCAGCAGCCACGCCGATGGGGTAAAGATTTTTATCGGCGGTGAATCGGATTTAGCCCCCCTCGATGAAGTCAGCGTCGTCACAGCGCCCTATGAAGTAGATGGGCAAATTGTTGGCACCGTGGCAGTCATCGGTCCTACTCGAATGGCTTACGAACGGGTTATCCCGATTGTGGATGTGACGGCGAAGCTACTGTCTAGCGCCTTGTCCTACTAGAGTCTGTATCCTCTCGCGGCCCCGACTTGGGGCTATAATCGCGCCGCCGTAAACGCCGGTATCTATACTCAAGACGAATCCTACGAACGAATATGCGATACCTCTCTGAACCACCCTTTACCCACGACACAGTACAAAAAGTCGGCATTTTGCTAGTTAACTTGGGCACGCCCGATGAACCGACCGCACCGGCGTTGCGCCGTTATCTGCAAGAATTCTTGAGTGATCCACGGGTAGTTGAAATTCCACGATTGATCTGGCTAAGCATCTTGCATGGGATCATTCTCAATCGACGCCCCAAAAAATCCGCGGCTAAGTACGCGAAAATTTGGCTTCAGGAAGGCGCTCCGCTATTGGTTCATACAAAACGGTTAGCGCAAATGTTACGGGGATATATCGGCGACAAAATAAAATATCCGATAACCGTGGCCGTCGGCATGCGTTACGGTAACCCATCCATTGCCAACGCTGTAGCGGAACTCAAAGCACAGCATTGCGATCGCATTTTGCTCTTGCCGCTCTACCCGCAGTACGCAGGAAGTACGACAGCCAGCGCAATGGACGCCGTTCATAATGCATTAACTCGCTACCGCAATGTGCCCGCCTTACGCACTATTCGCCATTATCATGACCATCCGGGTTATATCGATGCCCTCGCCGGCAGTGTGTTGGCCTATTGGGCAAGGCACGGCAAACCGGACAAGCTGGTCATGAGTTTTCACGGCGTGCCTCGTTTCACGCTCGATAAAGGCGATCCTTATCACTGCGAATGCCACAAGACCGCGCGTTTACTCGCCGAAGCCCTTGGGTTAGTGAAGGAGCAGTATGTCGTCTCGTTCCAATCCTTATTCGGCCGCGCGGAATGGATCAAACCGTATACCGAGCCGACGCTTAAGAAGCTGGCAAAAGAAGGTGCGGCCCGAGTGGACATCATTTGCCCCGGTTTCCCCGTCGATTGCCTGGAAACACTGGAAGAAATCGCCATCGAAGGAAAAGCCACATTCTTGGAAGCCGGCGGTAAAGAATTCCATTACATTCCCTGCCTTAATCAAAACGATGCGTGGGTGAAAGCATTGGCAGGTATCGCTCTGGAAAATCTTCAAGGTTGGGTTGACGAGACGTGGGATCGCTCCGCGGTTGCGCATGAATCCGAATTGACCTTGGCGCGAGCCAAAGCATTGGGTGCTGCCAAATAAACCAAACGCAGGCAGCACGTTACCATTATTAAGACAACATAAGCATGGAAAAGCATTCGCTCCTTTTCCATGGACGAGGCACCCCATGTACCTATTACTCCGCTGGCTTATCAATGCGCTTGCCCTCTTGGCCATTCCGTATGTCATACCATCGGTATACGTGGACAATTTTCTAACCGCATTAATCGGCGCCGTCGTATTAAGCCTGCTGAATATACTGATCCGCCCTATTCTGCTCATCCTGACCTTACCAATCACTTTACTCACATTGGGACTATTCGCCCTGGTCATCAATGGAATGATGTTCTGGTTAGCCTCTCGATTCGTCGAGGGCTTTTATGTTGCCGGGTTCTGGTCGGCCTTTTTCGCCGCCCTTTTCTACAGTATCGTCACGGCCATTGTCGGTAAGGTCTTGTTACCCAAGAGTTAGCCCCCATATAAAGTGAATAGAGAAATTTTTTCGATTGGCTCTTGAAATCCATCAGAACACCCCTAATTGTGGGATAGCCAATCAAGGAGCATATAAACCATGCAGGACAAAGAACAGCATACCTCTGAATCCGTGGACGGCGATGTCGGATCGTCAGTCGCACAGTCGGCAGCCAACGATGCCTCTTCCGATACCAATTTCGCCGCCGATTTGGAAAAACAATTGGGCGATGCATTGTCGGAAGCGGCCAAACTAAAAGATGCCCTCCTTCGCGCCGCCGCCGATAGCGACAATATGCGCAAACGCGCCCAAGCGGACGTGGCGAGCGCGCACAAGTTCGCCCTGGAAGGTTTCGCTTCAGAGTTGCTGCCGATCAAAGACAGTCTTGAAGCAGCCTTGGCGATCGATAACGCGACGCTGGAAAGCTACAAAAACGGCGTTGACCTTACCTTAAAGCAACTCGTTAATGCGTTAGGTAAATTCAATATTAAAGAAGTTAATCCAGTCGGCGAAAAATTCGACCCGCATCGGCATCAAGCCATTGCGATGGTGGATGCCGACGCCGAACCCAATACCGTAGTCAATGTTATGCAAAAAGGCTACATGCTGCACGATCGCATTCTCCGTCCGGCACTCGTTACCGTCGCGAAATCGAAATCGGGCGCTTGAAATCTCCCAATAAGAATCCCACATACCGCACAAGGTCTAGAACTTCGAGAAGGAAGCAATTATGGCAAAAATCATCGGCATCGACTTAGGCACCACCAATTCCTGCGTAGCAGTCATGGAAAATGGCGTACCCAAAGTCATTGAAAACTCGGAAGGTGCTCGCACTACTCCATCCATCGTCGCCTATCAAGAAGACGGTGAAGTTTTGGTCGGCGCATCGGCAAAAAGGCAAGCTGTTACCAACCCCACAAACACGCTCTTCGCAGTAAAACGGCTTATCGGTCGTCGCTTCAACGAAGACATCGTGCAGCGGGACATCAAAATGGTGCCCTATAAGATCGTCAAGGCCGATAACAACGACGCATGGGTAGAAGCCCGTGGCCGCAAGATCGCCCCGCCGGAAGTGTCCGCGCAAGTATTGAAGAAAATGAAGAAGACCGCCGAAGATTACCTCGGCGAAGAAGTCACCGAAGCGGTCATCACCGTTCCCGCCTACTTCAACGACTCGCAGCGTCAAGCGACCAAAGACGCCGGCCGCATCGCAGGGTTGGAAGTAAAACGGATTATCAACGAACCGACCGCAGCGGCACTCGCCTTCGGTTTGGATAAAAAAGAAGGCGACCGCAAAATTGCCGTCTATGACTTGGGCGGCGGTACATTCGATATTTCCATCATCGAAATCGCCGAAGTTGAAGGCGAACACCAATTCGAAGTGTTATCGACAAACGGCGATACATTCCTCGGCGGTGAAGACTTCGACTTGCGCGTCATCGAATATCTGGCGGATGAGTTCAAGAAAGATAGCGGCATCGATCTGCGCAAAGACGTGCTCGCGCTGCAACGGCTGAAAGAAGCAGCCGAAAAAGCCAAGATCGAACTCTCATCGTCGCTGCAAACTGAAGTTAACCTGCCCTACATCACGGCGGACGCCTCCGGTCCTAAGCACTTGGCAGTGAAGCTCACCCGCGCCAAGCTGGAAAGCCTGGTCGAGGACCTCATTCAAAAGACCCTGGAACCTTGCCGTATCGCAATCAAAGATGCGGGCGTGAAGATTTCCGATATCTCCGATGTCATTCTGGTGGGCGGTCAAACCCGCATGCCGAAGGTTCAAGATATGGTCAAGGAAATTTTCGGCCGCGAACCGCGTAAGGATGTGAACCCGGATGAAGCCGTGGCAATCGGCGCAGGCATTCAAGGCGGCGTGCTTAAAGGCGACGTGAAAGACGTGCTATTGCTCGACGTAACCCCGTTGTCTTTGGGTATCGAAACCTTGGGCGGCGTGATGGCGAAGCTGATTCCGAAAAACACCACCATTCCGACCAAAGCACAACAGGTTTTCTCGACTGCTGAAGACCATCAGACCACGGTAACCATTCATGTGCTGCAAGGCGAACGGGATGTGAGCTCCGGCAACAAGAGTCTTGGTCAATTCAATTTGGGCGACATTCCCCCTGCACCGCGCGGCATGCCGCAAATCGAAGTCACCTTCGACATCGACGCAAACGGCATCTTGCACGTTTCGGCAAAGGACAAAGGAACCGGCAAGGAAAGCAAGATCACCATCAAGGCCAGCTCCGGATTATCGGAAGATGAAATCAAGAAAATGGTCAAAGATGCGGAAGCCCATGCAGCCGACGATAAGAAAGCGCTCGAACTGGTTACTTCTAGAAATCAGCTCGACAATCTGATCCACTCGGTGCAGAAGACGCTGAAGGAGCATGGCGACAAACTAGCGGGCGATGAAAAGTCCAAGATCGAGTCTGCATTGAAAGACGCCGAAGAAGCCGTGAAGACCGACGACAAAGATCAAATCGACGCGAAATCGCAAGCCCTGGCCGAAGCTTCCCATAAACTGGCTGAAAAGATGTACGCTGAGCAGCCGGCCGGTGACGGCGCACAAGCAGGTGGCGCTGAAGCAAAAGCCGATGCGGGTAAGAAAGATGAGAATGTCGTCGATGCTGAGTTTGAAGAAGTTAAAGAAGCAAAGAAGTAAACGAAGCAGTGAACTAAGCCCTCAAGAGAGGACTTAAGACGGCGATCTTGTCATCGCAAAAGTGCGACGCGAAGGATACGGTTTTATTTGCATAGCCGTTATCCTTCGCGTTTTCGATATGTATGATCGACGACTCGTTTCATGATGTATTTAAGGTGCTATGCAATGAAAGCCTTGAATGCGGCATGGAATAAAAAACATGATGGCTACTAAAAGAGACTATTACGAAATCCTTGGATTAAATCGCGATGCGTCCGAGGACGATATCAAGAAGGCTTACCGCAAGCTGGCAATGAAACATCATCCGGACCGCAATCCGGATAATCCCAACGCCGAAGAGCATTTCAAGGAAGCCAAAGAAGCGTACGAGATTTTATCGGACGCCGATAAGCGATCTGCTTATGATCGCTTCGGACACGCGGGCGTCGATCAGCAATCGGGCATGGGCCAAGGCGCCGGCTTTAATGGCTTCGCCGATGCGTTCGGCGATATATTCAGCGATATCTTCGGCAATGGGCCACGGGGCCGGTCAACGGTATATCGCGGCGCCGACTTGCGCTACAACCTGGAAATCGGTCTTGAAGAGGCGGCTCGCGGCGTCGAGACCAAGATTCGCATTCCTACCCTGGAAGAATGCGAAACCTGCCATGGCTCAGGCGCTAAAGCCGGCACTTCACCAACCACTTGCCCCACCTGTCACGGTCAAGGACAAGTGCGATTGCAACAGGGTTTCTTCTCGATTCAGCAAACGTGCCCACGTTGCCACGGCTCCGGCAAAATCGTCGCCGACCCTTGCAAGAGCTGTAACGGCGCTGGTCGTGTCAAAAAGCAAAAGACCTTATCGGTAAAAATTCCTGCAGGCGTTGATGAAGGCGACCGTATCCGTCTATCCGGCGAGGGAGAAGCAGGATCGAACGGCGGCCCGCCGGGAGATCTTTATGTCGTTATTCAGATTCGGCAACACCCGGTATTTCAGCGCGATCAAAACGATCTGCATTGCGAGATGCCCGTTAGTTTCACAACGGCGGCACTAGGCGGCGAAATTGAAATCCCAACGCTCGATGGTCATGCAAAACTGAAGATTCCATCGGAAACACAATCCGGCCAGGTATTCAGATTGCGCGGCAAAGGCATCAAGGGTGTGCGCAGCAACTCCCATGGCGATTTGCTATGCCATGTGGTCGTTGAGACACCAGTCAAGCTCACGGAACGGCAAAAAGAACTGCTGCGGGAGTTTGAAGAAATCAATCAGAAAGACAGCGATCGGCATAATCCAAGAGCCAAATCTTGGATGGAGAAAGTTCGCGAGTTTTTTGCGCAGTAACGATATCGTTTTAAGTGTCATTCTTCGCGATGCGAAGAATGACACTCTCTCAATCAATAAAATAAATCCCTCATTAAATCGCACTACTGGTGAGTCACATTGATTTCGTGTGAAAAAAATCCGCCTGCACTCCCTTCCCGCAAGCAGAGCTGGGGATGAAGGTGATGAATTAACCACAATGCTTCCATCAGTCACCCTCCCCCTCTCCCACCTGCGGACGAGGGGAATGTGCAAATTTAACGTGACGAACTACTACTGAAAGATAACCAACCCCAATCAGGCAGTCGGTTTTGTCCAAGACTTGCCATGATTGTTACTTCGATAATCGATACCGTCGCACTCTATCGTTAAATCGGCGCCTTCTTTATCAATCTTCATAGGTTTGCACT
>Ga0157374_10000915_pt1 | contig 25668 bp, 17 predicted proteins | sample M25metaG_FD_115308 | JGI IMG/M metagenome (GOLD analysis project Ga0157374, IMG submission 115308) | Miscanthus rhizosphere microbial communities from Kellogg Biological Station, Michigan, USA - M2-5 metaG | ecosystem: Host-associated > Plants > Roots > Rhizosphere > Soil | place: USA: Michigan... | reverse complement strand
GGTTCCATGATGATCTCTCATGCAAATGATGCCTATTTCTGGGTGATATCAAAATTTTCAGGTTTGGAAATGAAAACGATGTTGAAGACATATTCAGTAGCCACCATCCTGATGGGATCAGTAACGTTGCTGGTAGTTTATATCTTATCATTGTTATTATTGTAGCTCAAATGCGAATTCTTATTGCGCCAAATGCATTTAAAAACAGCCTTGCTGCGCAAGATGTTGCGGAAGCAATAAAAATCGGATTGGAAGAAAGCAAACTCCAATGCACTGTGGATTGCTTTCCGGTTGGCGATGGGGGTGACGGGACGGCGGAATTAATATTGAAGTATTACAATGGCAACATAGTGTTCGTAACTGTACATGACCCCCTGATGAGAGAAATTTCTTCGTCATTTGGATTGATGGAAGGAGAAAAAACGGCCGTGATTGAAATGGCTAATGCATCTGGCTTAAAATTACTTCGGTTAAATGAATTAGACCCTTTGCACACAACTTCTTTTGGAACGGGAGAATTGATAAAAAAATCGCTTGATAGAGGAGTAAAAAAGATAATTATGTGCATCGGCGGAAGTGCCACGGTTGATGGCGCGACCGGATCGATGCAGGCACTCGGTTTTCGTTTTTTAGATAAAGACGGAAAGGAATTGATCAACACACCAGAAACCCTTGTCAACCTGGAAACAATTGATTTTTTGGGAGTGGATGAGAGGATAATGCAATGCAAAATAATCGTTCTTTGTGACGTGGAGAACGTTTTGCTGGGAAAGGAAGGCGCCGCTGCAGTATTTGGTCCTCAGAAGGGTGCCAGTCCCGACGATGTAAAAAAACTAGAAGATTCCCTGACGAAGCTGGGTAACATCATTTTTAAACAAACAGGTAAAGATGTATCGACAATAAAAAGTGGTGGAGCGGCAGGAGGAATGGCGGCCGGCTTAGCGGCCCTATTGAATGCTGACCTTGTGAATGGCATTGATTATTTTCTTTCTCTGACAAAATTCGACGAGGCATTGAAGAATGTAGATCTCGTGATTACGGGTGAAGGAAGCATCGATGAGCAAACGCTGCATGGGAAGGGTCCATATGGTGTTGCCAGGCGCGCAAAGGAAAAGGGAATTCCTGTGATCGGGCTGGCCGGAAAAATTCCATTTGAGCGAATGGGTCCTCTTGAAAAATATTTTGACGTATTATTATCGATTAATAATGAAGAAACCGAACTTTCGCAAGCGTTGTCGCAAACAAGGCAAAACTTAAAAAGGACCTCAAAAAATATTGGTGATCTGCTAGCCGGGCGAGGATTTACTAAAATTATTTTTTATAAATGAACCTTTTCGGAAACATTATCTGGTTAATTTTTGGCGGATTGATGGCAGCTCTGGGTTATTTTTTAGGAGGAATTGTTTTGTGTGTTACGGTGATCGGAGTGCCCTGGGGCTTGCAATGTTTTAAATTAGCAGGGTTCGTACTGTGGCCATTTGGCAAAAAGGTTATTAGCGACAGTGACACCATGGGTTGTCTGAACATATTCTTTAATCTCATCTGGATCCTGGGCGGCGGTTTGTATACTGCTATTGTGCACATAGTGATGGGTGCCATTCTGTCCCTGACGATAATTGGTATCCCGTGGGGGAAACAACATTTCAAACTTGTAGAGATCTCCCTTATGCCATTTGGCAAAAGGATTATTTATGAATAAACATGTATCGAAAAAAACCAGAGGTTGATATAATTAAAGATGTATTGAAAGCTTCGAGGGAGGCTTATCCAAATTCTTCCTTTGTTCAAAGCTTATCGTTGCAATACGAGGAGCGAGGAGGGCTTAGTAAAAAACAATTAGAAGGCTTGTATAAGATAGCCGAAAAAATTAAAACATTACCGCCCAATTGGCTGGCCACAATGGAAGCCGAAATTCTAAAACGACCTACCAGGTATAAATCAATTCCACCTCTACCAAAACCACTTTATGAAAAAGACGAAAGGGCTGGAGCCATCATCGAAGCTATCTTAAAAAAGTATCCGCAACACAAACGAATATTGTTCTTCCAGTCAAAACATCAGAACAATGAATCATTTTCTGCGGCGGAACTTGCTGAGTTAGAAAAATTTCAAAAACTGCTTTTATGAAAGCAAGAGGCCATCTCAGAAGTCATTAATCGTCATTGCGACGGGAGCGACCGAAGAAATCGTAATGATGACTTCTGAGACGCCTCTTGTTGATTGCCGTTATTTCCTGGCTATACCTGTCTCATCTCCGGCGATCATTGCGAGCGTTCTTCCAGAGGGCAGCTCACTGGAGCTGTAAAACAAAATGAGTTTTTCTGTTTTATTTTTTCTCAGACTTAATATATCCCTTAATTTGAATGACATGGCACCATCCTTATCTGGAGTATCCTCAAATTTCCAGACTTTTATTGGCTGATCTTTTTCATTTTTGATAGTGACATGCCTGTTTTTACCAACCTGTCCACAATGGCTGTAATAGATATCAAGTTTGTCATTGTCCGAGGATTGCACAAGCTGAATAGTTTGAACACTTTTTGAAGCATACACAAATTGCTGAAGCACTCTTTTGCCGTTTAAAACGATTTCGAAACTGTCGCCACCTCTATTTGAAGAAAAGGAAAATAGCGTAGCGCATAACAAAACGACAAGTGATTTTACCGCGATCAGTTTACTATGAGATTTCATAAAGAAAATTTTTAAGATGAAAAATTTGAAAAGATCTCTTTTCCTATCAATTACAAAAAAACTTAATTGAGGAAGCGATAAATAATTTCTTTGACAAAGAGAAGCAAAGGCTTGATATCGGGCATCGCGTGAGGCGGCCCCAACCTTATTCCCGTTCAATTGAGAAAATAATTCCACATTTTTAGCTATAGCCGCAGGGTTGAACAATATTTTTGCCTTTAGAATATTTATGGTCTTTAATTTGCCTAAGAAGAAATGGTTTTTCATAGGATATTGGATTTTAAAAGAGGGCCGATTTCTATCGGCCTTTGCGTTTTTTAAGGGGGTAACGCCAATGCTTCCCGCTTAAGTCCATGGCTAACGTGCCTCCTTGCTGATTTTCTCCCAATAAGTTTTACTTTCATCCGTTATATTACAAAGGATAATTATAAACCGATTAATGAAATTCCTGGTAAGACTAATCTGTACGATACTTTTTTCTGTTGTTTTTCTAAACGGGATCAGCCAAAACTGGAAACTGGACAAGAATAAGGACGGGATAAAAGTCTATCTCGCTGAAAACCCAAAATCAAAATTCAAAAGCATAAAGGTTGAAACTACTCTTCCGGGGACGTATGATAAGCTTATCGCCATTTTAACCGATATAGATCGTCTGAAAGGTTGGGTATACAATACAAAAATGTCCTACCTTATAAAAAAACTTTCCCCGTATGATTTGTACTATTATACTGAAACCTCAATCCCATGGCCCATGGAAAATCGGGATGCAGTAGTACATTTAAGAATTATGAGGGATAGTTTGCAGCGATTTATGAAAGTGATTTCTGAGAATGAGAACAGGTTTGTCCCTGAAAAGGAAGGAAAAGTGAGGGTTGTGCATTCCCTTATTAATTGGTATGTCACTATGCCTACCGCAAAAACCATTAGTATCGTTTACACATTCGACGTTGATCCCGGCGGAAATCTTCCCGCCTGGCTGGTAAACTCATTCGCAGATAAAGGGCCTTATGAAAGCTTTAAAAAATTAGGAGAGTTGTTGAAAAGGCAATGACGCCATCCTTTTTACTTGCAGAGGAAATTTTTATTGCAGGCATATGGCAAAAAACTACAAGGTTTCTTTAAAAATTGACGAAAGAAACAAAATAGCCAAAGAGGCCGAGGAGGACGGTGACCTTAATAAGGCTGTCCGGTTCTACGAGCAAAATATCGGCGAGGATTATGCAGATAAATTTGCCTTTGAAAGACTGATGATCATTTATCGGCATCAAAAGGAATACAAAAGTGAATTGCGGGTCATAAAAAGGGGCATTGAAGTTTTTCAACAGAATTTTAAAGAGCGTGTAAAGCACTCACTAGCCAAACGAGTGAGTGATAGAAAGCTGGAACAGCTTAGCCAGGCCATTCTAAAAATTACGGGTCAGAAAAAAGACGAACATCATTTCCCCGACCCGATAGATAAATGGTTAAAAAGAAAAGAAGTAGTTGAGAAAAAATTAAAGAACAAGTGAGTTAGAGCAACGAGTTCTCTCTTAAATATTCCGCGATCTGCACTGCATTCGTAGCCGCGCCCTTTCTTAAGTTATCCGAAACGATCCACATATTTAATGTTCTTGGTTGCGTCTCATCTCTTCTTAGTCTGCCGACAAATACTTCGTCCTTCTCATGAGCATCCATTGGCATCGGATATTTTTGGTTAGCCGGATCATCAACCAACACCACACCCGGTGCTTTACACAGCAGCTGTTTTACTTCTTCTATATCGAATTCATTTTCGAACTCTATGTTAACGCTTTCACTGTGGCCTCCCATTACCGGGATGCGCACTGTCGTTGCCGTAATACGTATTGAATCATCTCTCATGATCTTTTTGGTTTCATTCACCATCTTCATTTCTTCCTTTGTGTAGCCATTTTCCAGGAACACATCTATCTGTGGAATTGCATTGAGATCGATAGGGTATTTATAGGCCATTGCATATTCTCCGCCATTTACACCCGTCACTTCCTTTTCTCTTTCTGCCTTTAACTGGTCAACAGCTGTTCTTCCGGTACCCGTTACGCTTTGATAAGTGCTGACAACAACTCGTTTGACCTTGTATTTTTTATGAAGTGGGTTTAACGCTACCACCATTTGAATTGTTGAGCAATTGGGGTTAGCGATGATCTTGTCATTCTTAGTTAACACATCTGCGTTTATCTCGGGAACAACCAATTTCTTTGTAGGATCCATTCTCCATGCGGATGAATTGTCAACTACAGTGATCCCTGCTTCTGCAAATTTTGGCGCCCACTCAAGGGACGTCCCGCCACCTGCCGAAAAAATAGCCACGTCAGGTTTTGCCGCAATAGCATCCAGCATGCTTACCACCTTGTATTTTTTCCCCTTGAATGTTACTTCTTTCCCGACCGATCTTTCAGAGGCCACGGGAATGATCTCCGACACGGGAAAGTTTCTCTCTGCCAACACCTGGAGCATCTTTGAACCAACAAGACCGGTCGCACCAACAACAGCTACTTTCATAAATTTCCTTTCTTCCACCCCTTTGAAAGATTTTTTAATGATTAAACAATTATTGCTCCCTTTAGGGGACAGGGGCAATAAAAACAGGCCTTCCATTTGGGAAGGCCTGCAATTTTTTATGGTTACATACATAACGCTACAAACCTTCCGTCAGGAGTGTTTCTTCGTGCGCTTTGTATGTGTACAGTTCTGCATAACGAGTAGCAAAAATAGAACGGCAAACCGTTCCGTCAAAATTTAATGCCTGTTTTTTTGAATACCCATTAAGATATTAACTTTATAAGATTAAACCATCTTGTGAAATGAAAGCTGCCAAAACAGCCTTGCTGCTGCTTTTTATCCCTTTTCTTGCGTTCAATCAAAATCGGTACGATGTTATTATTGATGAAATCATGGCTGACCCGAGCCCCCCAATTGGCCTGCCAAACAATGAATGGATTGAGCTAAAGAATACATCGGATCATCCCATCAGCCTCCTGGGTTGGCGTGTTGGCGATGCCGGCGGACAAAGCGGGCCAATGCCAGATTTTAGTTTACAACCGGACAGTTTTGTGATTGTTTGCAGTAGCAATGCGGTGATGGCCATGTCTGCTTTCGGCGCGACGATATCAGTGACGAGTTTCCCATCATTTGATAACGATGGCGATCTGGTTTTTTTAATCACATCTAACCACACTACGATACATGCCGTGGCTTATTCGGGGGCCTGGTACCAGAATGATTTAAAAAAAGAGGGTGGGTGGTCATTGGAAATGATCGATACCAGGAGCCCATGCGCAGGAATGAGCAACTGGAAGGCAAGTATAAATGTACAAGGTGGTACTCCTGCGAGAAAGAATTCGGTCAGTGACATCAATGAGGATCAAATAGGGCCGAAGTTGAAAAATGCTTTTGTAGTTGATAGCGTTACGGTTGTCGCTGTATTTGATGAACCGGTTGATAGTTTACAGGGAGCAACCATTGGGAATTATCAAATGGATGGGGGCTTGTCAATAGTAAACGCAATGACAGTGCCCCCTGTGTTTAATACTGTGCAATTGAGTTTGAATGCAGCATTATCACCGGGCACAGTTTACAATCTCACCGTTAACAACGTTACAGACTGTAAGAGCCATGGCATCGGAAGTGCAAATAGTGCGAGAGTGGGATGGCCTTTTGAACCATCTCCAACTGATGTGGTAATCAATGAAATTCTTTTTAACCCAAAAAATAATGGATTCGATTATGTGGAGTTTTATAATGTAAGCACTAAAATTGTAGATGCATCAAAACTCTATGTTGCCAATCGCAACGGCAGCAACGCGATTAGCTCAATAAGGCAAATCTCTTCAGATCCTTTTTACATGTTCCCCGGAGATTATTTAGTTATTACAGAAGACTTCCCCAGTCTTGAAAGGAACTATCTCGTCCAAAATCCTGCTGCTGTGGTTCTACTAGCTTCTCTGCCTTCCTATCCCAATAACGAGGGTGATATACTATTGTTGAATGGACAGGGAGATGTCGTTGACGAAGTAAAATATAGCGATCACTGGCATTTTAAATTAATTGATAATCCCCAGGGAGTGGCGCTGGAAAGAATAGATCCGGCAGGTCCATCCCAGGATGCAGCCAACTGGCATAGCGCTGCCTCGACTGCAGGTTATGGGACTCCTACGTATAAAAATTCCCAGTATAAACAAACACAACCCGTTGACGCCATGATTGAGATCACACCTAAAATTTTCAGTCCTGATAATGACGGGCATGATGACATCGCAACAATTCAGTACAAGATAAGCGGGCCGGGATATGTTGCTAACATCACAATTTATGATACTCAGGGGAGACCTGTTCGTTATCTTGTAAAGAACGGAATATTAGGATCAATTGGTCAATGGAATTGGGATGGCCTTGATGAAAAAGGAAACAAGCTTCCGATCGGGACCTACATTATCTGCACTGAAGTTTTCAATCTCCAGGCAAAAAAGCAGCATTTTAAAAACATAATCGTCTTGGCAAGAAGGTTAAGTTAATGGTTTCAACAGATCGTCTCAAAAGTCGTCATTGCGATCCCGGCTATGCGGAGAATCCATCCTGTGGTAATCCAAACAATTCATTCTTCAATTACTGACGGCTGGCCTCAACCGTTTCCCTCGCAATGACGATAAGGGACTTTTGAGATCTATACTTATTAAGGTTTTTCTAATGAACTGTTTTCTTTGTCTTGTATGTTCTTCTGTACGGATATTTTTTGTCCTTATGTCTTCCTAAAAGATATCCACTGGCACCGCCCACAACACCACCTATCACGGCGCCCCTGGCATGATGCTTACTGATCAATGCCCCTGTCGCCGCACCAGCACCGGCACCAATGACACCATATTTCTTTCTGTGACTCCATCCTTTTTTATGCTCGACCTTTACCGTGTGTGTTTGCGCCGCGGCTTCAACGAAAGCACCTGATACCATAGTAAGTCCAAAAGCCATTGTTGCTATCAAACATATCTTTTTCATAAAACGTAATTTTTATTTTTATCGAATATTAAACGCCATTATTAAACGCTATCGTTTAAAAACAAGATTCAAGCCAGTGCAAGCGCAAGAATTGAATTAATTAGGACAGAAAAAGTTTTACATAAAGGAATAATAGATACGAGAGTGAAATAAATGATAATCCTCATGTAAAAAATTGCCCATCATTTCGGAAGAAGGAATCCAAGTGTGAAACTTTTCTTAACCCCCATTAACAGCGATTGAAGTAGATAATAAGAAACCATTCGTGTAGGATCTCTTTGGTAATCTACTTCGCCGGTGCGTTTCCTTTCCGGCAGTGAAGCATCCTTATTTAGAGGAATGATAGCATGACGTAATGCAAAAGAGGCAAAGTCGGCAACATTTTTTTCTGTGGTGTGCTTTTTTAACTGTTGAATAATGAGATGGTGATAGGCCCCAATGATCTTTCCCGTCGATCGCTGTTCAGTCATTGTAAAATCAAAAGACAAAAAATCAAGAAAACCAGATTTGATCCTGATCTTTCCGAGGTTTTCTGAGGAAGAATTTAATTTTGTTAGTTCCAGCCTTTCTATGGCACCTTTTACATAATAGGGCTTATTCTTTTGCAATGGCATCCCGATCACACTATGTGTTGTTCCTGAACCCATAATAGAACCTTCAACATCCATCATCATATAAGCAGGGTCAGAAGGTGTGGGATCGGTAATGAGCGGCGACAGCGTTAGATTTATTTTTTCAATTCTTAAGATACCGGTTTTCCCATATCCTGATTTTGGGTATTCTTCGTATTCTACGACTGAAGGGGCCAGTTCAAAAGTTTTAACCCGGACCTCGAGGGAAAACTCTTTGATGATGTCAACTGGCAAAGGAATATTTTTTTGTGGTCGGGGCAATCTTCTGTCCCGAAATATATAAATGTTGCTCTCACTGATCTTTATTTTGTCGGCAAATAATTTTTGACGAAGCAGGTTGTCAAAGTCTGGCCTTATAACATCGACTTTAGAAATATAAGCTTGCATCCAGTCTGCTTGGTGACCCAGCTTTTTTCCAAATTCATATTTCCCAATCCGCGGTTTAATATTGATGCCAGTTATCTGAATTAACTCTTTCGAACTGCTGATATTGATGCTTTTTAGTTCAACATCGTGATAATTATTTCCGGAATAATGGAACACACGGACATTACCATGAACGGAACCAAATTTAGTCTTGTTTATGTCGAATGACGGATCGACATCCGCTTTATTTAACACAATGTCGGCAGTGAAATGGCATTCATTTAATTTATCCTTGTATGCTACCGACAGATCCTTGCCCTCAACGTTGTCAATCTCGATTTTTTTAAGATCAAATGGCAGTGTCGGAATTTTTGATCTTCCATTTTTGTCTACAACAACTTTGCCTTTATCAACTGTCAATGTTTTTGCAACCAGGATTTTTTCATCTAATAATTTCATCACGTCAAAACCCGTCATTCGCAGTGCTGAGATTGTGATCTCATTTTGATCCTTCCCTATAGCGGACACGTGTAACGAATCTGATTCAAGTATTTTCTTGCTGCTGTTAATGGTTAATTCAGGCACCCGGATTACATAACCAGGAGATCGATAAGTAATGTCAGATAACCGGAGGTCAATGTCATCGATGGAAGGTTTTTCACCCGGTTTGCCAATCGAAATGCCTTTACATCTCATGTTTACTCGTGCGATCTGTTGATCGCTATTTTCAGAATGCAGAAGCACCCGGGCGTTTTTTAATTCCATGTTCCCGACATAGAATTTTTTAAATGGCCATTTTATTTCATTTAGAATCTTCGACTGAGCAGAATCTTTTTTATCAAGAAGAAAAGAATCCAGTTGCAAGTTCCCATTGTCAACTAAAAGATTGGTCACTTCAAGTTTTCTACCAAACAAAATTTTTAGAAAGCTGATCCCGTTTAATGATACAGTGGAGAAATATAAATGATGTTTATCTTGACGGTTATTGTAAGGAACAAATTGTATGTCGAGACTGTCAAAGGAGACAAACGAAGACAAGAGATTCACATGGGTATCGGAAAAGTTTATTGTGAGCGATGGTGATAGGTTGATTAACTGCTGCCCGATCTGTCTCCGGATAACTGCATTAAGGATAAAATAACCCGTAATTAACACGAGGCAAACAAAAATAGAAAACTTTATTACGCGTTTTATCTTTCTTTCCATCACTCTCTTTATAAAACGAAAAGGCAACTTATTCAGTTGCCATTAAAGAAAAGTCAAAAAAGATACCAATAAAAGAAAGATTATTGATCACTAAGCATCAGTAAAGAATGCTTTATCGTCTTTGTTTATAAGGGAAATGTCTTCCAAAATTATCTGTGATATTCTCAATAACAATATTAGCCGGAGTATTCCAGTTGGAAGAACCTTTGTAATTGTCATTCCATAAGGTCATGTTGTTACTTACAATATCGCAGCTGGCATAAATGTCATTTGTCTTATCGGGTATAGATGGCAGCGGAATCTTTGATCCTAAGCCGGTATTATATACGATTTGTTTTCCAACGCTGATGCCATACGAAGCCTGGTCGCTCATGTATCTCTGCTCGCGTATATGCATCCTGACCACTGCATCGACGCCGAGTAAACTTGCAAGTTCTTTATCATCCTTCTTCCAGGTGTCTTTGTACGAAAGACCATGGTCATCTAAAAGTTTTTGCGTTACTACAAGGTCCTGCAGGTTGATCCTTGTATAATATTTGTTTGAGTTTGCATGCCGCATAATACTGTTGTAAAGGGCATATTGAAAATTCTTGCTTTCCGTTTCTTCAATCCTTTTAATATCCTCGGGAGTTAAGTTTTCCGGTTGCTTCCCGGTAAAGACCATTTCAGCTGGTAGTACGGCCACAATTTTATGGTTGGCTGTTTGCTGATCGAAATACGATACATAGTTCTTATGGCTGCATGAGGAAATAAAAAAGGCGGAAAAAAGAGCCAGGGGTAAAGCTTTTTTCATATAGTACGGGTTTATTATACAACGTTAATACGCTTTCTCTTAGTGTGCAAGCTCCTTAACTTTTTATACTGTTGTAAAATTGCAAAAGCCTCTATTCCAGGGGCCTGTTGAGGAATTTTACGAAGGGCTGCATGATTCCAAATGCAACAACGGTTTTTGAAACCAGGTCTTTAGACGTCAGATCCGCATCTTTAACGTCAGCAATCACCAGCCAACTCTTGAATTTTAAATATTCTGAGGCAGGACTGTCTTTTTCAAAACCCTGGGGCGCCTTGGCCAACTGCATCCCTTCTCCTGTATACAGATCGCCATAAATTGCCTTAAATTTTTTCGATGAAACGATTTTCTTGAATTCATCAAAACAATAATCAATTTCCTGTCTTACTTTTTTTAATTTATCTGGCTCTGGCTGCCAAAGGCCACCTCCCAAAAAACTTTTTCCCGGCTCCAGATGAAAATAGTAGCCGGCCAGTCCTGATTTCTTTCCGCCTTTGTCCATACTGGCACCGAGATTTGTTTTATAAGGGGATTTATCTTTTGAAAAACGCACGTCGCGATTAATTCGGAACATACATTTTTTTGCAGTGAGTTCTTTCAAGTCATTATCATTTTTTGAATGCTTGTCAAGAATTAATTGAATAAAATTTTCAAAATCGTTTTTGGCTGCTTCGTATTGTTTCCGGTGTGCGTCGAACCAGGGTTTGTTGTTATTCTTTTTTAAGTCCTTTAGAAATCTAAGTGTAGCAGATTGAAACATGTTGTTAAAGAATTAGCCTTTCAATTTAAAGAATTTTCATTGGCTGACTAGCATGGTTAATTAAAATATCAGGGATATTGTGAAATAAAAAAACTTCTTTTTATAAATTTTCCCGATTCAGCCGGGGAATATGGAAAACTTCCCGGCGATGTTATTGTATGAATCTATTTTTTCCTGATCAGTTTCAAAAACTCATCTTCCGAAATAATTTTTATTGTATTTAGTTTTTTCGCTTTGTCCAATTTACTACCCGCATCTTCACCAACAACAAGGTAATTAAGCTTTGCACTGACACCACTGAGGATTTGCCCACCATTTGCCTCAGCCATTGCTTCTGCATCGCTTCGTTTCAGGGTCGGCAATGTGCCTGTAAATAAAAATGTCTGCCCGCTGAGGTTGCCATCGGCGACGTGTTGTCTCTTTTCATTCTTTAATTGCAGGCCGATCTTTTCTAATTCTTCCAGCATGGCAATATTTTCCTTATTGCTAAAAAAATGATGCACACTGCCGGCAACTTTGGGTCCTACATCTTCGAGATTCTGCAGATCTTCCAAAGAGAATTTTTTAAAATCAAGTAAATGGTCAACGGCATGAGCCAATGTTTTGGCCGAGGTCTCACCAATAAAACGAATGCCCAAACCAAATATCAATCGGTGCAGGGGTTGTTTCTTTGAGTTCTCAATGGCAGTTTGCAAATTGTCGATCGATTTTTGACCAAAACCTTCCAATTCACCAATCTTTTTAAAATTCAGTTTATAGATACCAGGAACATCTTTCAATAAACCGAGTTCATAGAACTTTCTGATATTGGCTTCCCCAAATCCGCGAATGTCCATTGCATCTTTGCTTACGAAATGTATGATTCGTTCAACGACCTGTGCCGGGCATTCAATATTATTACACCGCCAGGCTGCTTCGCCTTCTTCTTTGAATAATTTACTGTTGCAAACGGGACAGGTTTTTGGAAAAGCGATCTTCTTTTCACTGCCTGTACGTAGTTCTGCCATTGACTTAACGATGTATGGGATCACGTCGCCCGCTCTTTCAACCAATACTGTATCACCAATCTTCAGATCTTTTTCCTTTATTACATCTTCATTGAATAGAGAGATGGACGTGACAGTTACTCCACCGATATGCACGGGCTGGATCTTTGCGACCGGTGTTATCGAGCCTGTTCTTCCAACCTGGTATTCTACATTTAATAATTTACTTGTGGCTTGTCTCGCTTTGAATTTATAGGCAATGGCCCATCGTGGATGATGACTGGTCATGCCCAGTTTATCATGCAGTTCAACATCATTAATTTTAATCACCATACCATCTATTTCGTATGGCAGGTCGTCACGCTTTGACTCGAATTCGGTGCAATGTTTTATAACGGCATCAATTCCTTTAAAAACTCTCATTTCTTTTTTCGGGCTGCGGAACCCCAAATTCCAAAGCATTTCCAGCGAGCCGGCATGTGTTTGTAGCGCGTTGGACAGCTTGCCTGATTTTTTTGTCGTATAGAAGCTGATATTATAAACAAAGACCTCAAGATTTCTCTTTCTCACTTCTTCCGGATCTTTTATACGCAATGTACCGGCAGCGGCATTTCTTGCATTAGCTAGTGGTGCAAACCCCTGTTCGATCATTTGCTGGTTGTACTTCGCAAAATTGGTTTTGTTGATTAATACTTCGCCCCGTATTTCCACCTGCTGTAAGCCGTAGTCCGAAAATTTTGCAGATAAGGGAATGGATCTGATTTGCTTGATGTTTATCGTCACTTCATCGCCTTCCACTCCATTACCCCGGGTAGCGCCCCGAACCAACATATCATCCTCATAGATCAATGATAAACTGCCTCCATCAAATTTTGGCTCTACGCAATACTCGATCTTGTTGAGCCCGGTCGCTTCCCTTGCCTTTCTGTCGAAATCAACCAGGTCTTCACTATTGTAAGAATTATCAAGTGATAACATTGGAACAAGATGCTGCACCGTTGGAAAGACTTTGGTTAATCCCTTGGCGACACGCTGAGTGGGTGAATCACCCGTGATGAGCTTTGGATTTTTTATTTCAATTTTTTCCAGTGATTTAAAGAGCTGATCGTACTCATAATCCGAAATAAGCGGGTCATTTAATATATAGTAACGGTATTCATGAAAACGTAAAACATTTCGAAGACTTTCGATCTTATTTTCGGAAATACCTCTTTCGAGTTCTTTTAAAAGGAAGTTGCTGCTATTTTGAAGTTTCGTTGTTTCTTCTTTGGAGTACATGGAAATTGGCCGCTAAATTTGATGAGAACAAGACCCAATTTACGTTTTCTGTGTTTGATGACGTCTAACTTATTTGTACTCCAACTTTTAGTTTCGAAAAAATTTTGTGTAGATAATACATATTTCCTACATTTATCCCCACTAAACGCTCTAAACTAACGGTTATGCTTGTAAAACAACTGCTCCGCGGTATAGGTTTATCCATACTGCTTGTCGTTCTTTCGCAATCTCTCTTTGCACAAGAAAAAACAATCACAGGTAAAATTACAGACAGTAAAGATGGGTCCGCCGTCCCCGGTGTTACGGTAACGGCCAAAGGCACAGGTGCCGGCACGCAGACAAGAAGCGACGGTACTTATAGCTTAACTGTTCCGAACAGCGCCACGACCCTTGTTATTTCTTCGGTTGGTTATGCTACGCAGGAAGTTAGCATCTCAGGGAAGTCATCTCTGGATCTTGCGCTTGTAGCATCTACCACCAGTTTAAATGAAATAGTGGTCGTTGGTTATGGAACCTCCCGGCGAAAAGATCTGACCGGGGCTGTCTCTTCTGTCCAGTCAAAGGATTTTGTCAAAGGACCTGTTACCAACCCCGACCAATTATTGATTGGTAAGGTCTCTGGGTTGCAAATTATTAATAGTAGTGGACAGCCGGGTGCTGTAACTATTGTAAAGATCAGGGGTACAAACTCTATCCGCACGGGAAATAATCCGCTATATGTTGTGGATGGAATTCCCCTCGATGGAAGATCTCCAAGACCAGGATTGGTCAACTCAGGCTTGGGAACTACTCCCGATGCAAACCCGCTGACATATATCAACCCTGCAGACATTGCTTCTATTGATGTACTAAAGGATGCATCTGCATCTGCTATCTACGGTTCGCGTGGCGCTAATGGTGTTATTCTTGTTACGACTAAGAAAGGCCTGGTTGGTCCGGCAAGAATCGATGTAGGGGCCTCATATGGTTTCAGTGGAGTAATGAGAAAGATAAAAGTGCTGGATGCTTCTGAATACAGATCAGCCTTGAATACATATAGCGCTCCGAAGTCTGACTCGGGCGCAAGCATCGATCCATTTGATGAGATCATTCACAAGGGCGCACCCACCCAAAACTATACGGTGTCTTTTAACGGCGGTACCGAGAATGGCAGATATCGTGCTTCATTCTTATATTCCGATCAACAAGGTATTATCCGCAAAAGCGGTTTAAAGAAATATGTTGCCAGTTTTAACGACCAGCATAAATTCTTAGACAGAAGACTGAGCCTGGACTTCAATATCATTGCAGCCAATGTAACAGAGAAGATAGCACCAATTTCCAATGATGCCGGTAGTGCTGGTAATATTATTTCGCTGGCGTTAATTTGGAATCCAACTCTGCCGCTGATACACAGTGACGGATTATATAATCAAACAAACCCAAGCGGACAAACCAATCCATTGGCACTTTCGGATGCTTATAATGACCAGACAAGTATCACGACTTTGTTAGGTTCTCTATCAGCCGGGTATAAGATAACTCCTGACCTCGAGTATAAGATCTTGTTGGGTTTGAACTATGGAACAGGCGTCAGGCAGCAGGAAATTCAAGGTTGGATCAAATCACTGGGAAATCCTCAAGGAGGTTCAGCCAATACAGCCAATTCTCAATTGTTTTCCGAAACAATTACACATACTCTGAATTACATAAAGCAAATAACTCCACGACTCAACCTTAATGCGATTGGAGGATATGAATATTGGAAAACAACCTACCAGGGAAGCGGAATTTTTGGATCTAAATATAATTTGAATCAAAGCCAGACAGACATAACACCGGGATATCATTACTATAACAACATCCAGGGTGGCGATCAGAGTCAGCGTGTTGACTACTCATATAAAGATCCGCAAGTTGAATTACAAAGTTATTTTGCAAGAGTAGTTTTGAACTACAACGACCGGTATCTTTTAACTGGTACTTTCAGAGCTGATGGTTCAAGCAAATTCGGAGAAAATAATAAATATGCTTACTTCCCTTCAGTCGCGGCTGCCTGGAATATCACGAATGAGGACTTCCTGAAGAATAACGGCATCTTTAATTCGTTGAAATTGCGAGTTGGTTATGGCGAAACCGGTAACCAGGAATTCAACCCGGTTGATGCAGCTCTTCAGACTCAAACTTACAATAGCTATAATAATTCTTCTGTTAACCATTATGGTAACCCGGATCTGAAATGGGAAACTGTCACAGCAATTGATGCGGGTGTCGACTTTACTCTTTGGAAGAGTCGCATTTGGGGTTATGTAGATTACTTCAATAAAGTAACCCACGATCCCATTGTAGATTTCCCGATCGCGTTACCATCTGCCGGAGGAACCGTATTTAAGAATATGGATGGTCAGACCCATCCTACAGTGGGGTACACCCCCAAAGCAACTGTCGAAAATAAAGGTGTTGAGGTATCTCTGGGAGTTGCAATAATTGAAAAAAGCGATTTAACATGGAACGTCTCGGCTAATGCGACCTTTGTAAAGAATAAGTTTAAGTCCGCAGAGCTTTCGGAGCTTCCCTTCCTGAAAAATACAGGCGGATTACATGGACAGGGTTCATCGGGAGCTTATTCTGAGGCGATAGCACACGACCAACCGCTGGATGCATTCTATCTGCCAATTTTTCCTGGTTTCGATAAAACTACAGGTGTCCAACCTCCAAGCGGATCTCCAGTCTTTGGAGTGGGAGATCCTAACCCTTCGTGCTATTATGGTTTGACAACTGAGCTAGGCTATAAAAAATGGACATTGTCAATTAATGCTCATGGTAACTTTGGCAATATGATCTTCAACAACACTGCCATGAGTGTTCTGAACATCAGTAATATCATCGGTGGTAGAAATATAGCATCAAATCTTCTGGGAAATGGTGAGAGCACAGCCAACCCGATCACCCCTACTACACGTTTCTTAGAGAAAGGCGATTACTTCAAGTTAGGAAATGCTACCATCAACTATAACCTCGGCAAACTCGGAAAGGCTATAAGGAATGTAAACTTGTATGTTAGTGGAAACAACCTGTTCGTGATCACAAAATACAATGGGTTCGATCCTGAAGTGAATATTGATAAAGCTTTGAATGGTATTCCTTCCCTTGGTGTTGACTATATAGGATACCCGACTGCAAGGACAATCATTTTCGGTGTAAACTTTTCACTCTAACCTCTTAATTAATTGAAGAAAAAATTTAATGATATGAAATCTAAATTTTTTATAATCGCAGCAGTTCTCCTTGTTGGGATATCTGCTTGTACCAAGCTCGATCAAAAATTGGGAGGCGATGTAGTGTTTACTCCTTCAGCCGGCGTTGCTACCTCGTTGCTCAATGGTACATACAATGACCTGACTGGATTGCTCCATTCGCAGGATCAGATATTTTCTTTACAAGAGAATACGACTGATGAGAGCCTTGTACCTACACGTGGCGGTGACTGGGATGACAATGGTGTTTGGCGTGTCTTACACAACCATACCTGGACATCAATCCACGGTCAGCCTATCAGTGTGTTCAATGGCCTTGGAAAGTTGCAAAGTGACGCCCTGGCAACATTAGCTTCAAGTCCTACCGCACAGCAGGCGGATGAAGCATATTTTCTTCGTAGCGTAGCTCAATTTTACCTGCTTGACCTTTTTGGCCAGGTTCCTTACAGAACAGTTGCAGAATATAATTCTATAAAGGCAGCGCCTGTTTTAGATGCGGCCGCCGCAGTTGACACGCTCGTAGCTACATTGAGCGGTATCATCAGTAGAAATGCCCTTCCGACATCGAACGTCCCGTATAGGGCCAGTGTTGACGCTGCAAGGTTTTTGTTGATGAAAGTATTGTTGAATAAAGGCGCTTATCTTAACAGGGAAGCCCCTACATTTAATGATGCGGATATGCAGCAGGTCGTTTCCCTGGGGAATGCGATCGTTGCCAGAGGTTATCAGCTTACCCCTAACTATTTTGATAACTTCGGTCCTAATAATGCTACTACAGGCAAGGAAGCAATTTGGTCCTGGCCGAACAATGGTAGCTCAAACAATGGCGGTATCAATGCCGGGGGTATCAATGCCCGTTGGATGATGACGTTGCATTATAATTCATGGGACAAGAACAATACATATGGCGGTGCAGGATGGAATGGATTTAGCACGGTAGCAGATTTCTATAATACGTTCGAAGGTCATGGAGACGGAACTCCCAATACTGTAATTGATACAACAAAAGATCAAAGACTTGGTGGAAGGTTTTATCCTGGTGTTACGAATGAATCAGGTTTGAGACCAGGTTTGTTGGCCGGCCTTCAAAAAAATGAGGCAGGTGTGGGTGAAGTAGACCGCCATGGTAATGCCCTTACATTTACCCCACAGGTGAGTCTTGTTGAAACCGATAAAAATACGCTTGAAATTACGGGTATTCGTATTGTAAAGTATCCTCCGGATTATAGCGCCTACAGCGGAGGTAATCAGAAAAACCAGTTACAGATCTTCCGTTTTGCTGACGTGTTGTTAATGATCGCCGAAGCTAAACTTCGCCAGGGAACCCCTGATGCGGCGGGCGCCTTGACACTGGTGAACCAGGTAAGAACAACGAGAGGGGCTACTGCATGGGGCTCCGTTACGCTGGTAAATACTGGTAACGTCTCAGATCCAAATACTTTGCTAGCAGAAAGAGGAAGAGAGTTATACTGGGAAAGCTGGAGAAGACAAGACCTGATCAGGTTCGGTGTATTCTTGAAACCATGGGCATTGAAACCCTCCGATGATCCTAAATATTTATTGTTTGCAATTCCTTCAGACCAATTAGTTGCTAATCCTAACTTAAAACAAAACGCAGGATATTAACGATTGATTGTTTTATAATACATTCGCGAAAGGTCATTGTAAAATGGCCTTTCTTTTTTACTATTCTTTTCTTTATAATACTGCAAGATGCGTATTGGTGTTGCCGGATTTATATTGATGATTTTTCTTTTTTCCTGTAATAAGAAAAGACAAGGAGATAGCTTATTTCAATTAGAAGAGAATACGGGTATCAATTTTCAAAACAATGTCGAGGATGGAAGACTGGACAACAGTTTCCTTTTCAGAAATTTTTACAACGGCGGAGGAGTGGCCATTGCAGACATTAATAATGATGGCCTGCCGGATATATTTCTTACATCCAATGCGGGCACCAATAAGCTATATCTTAACAAAGGGAATTTTAAATTCGAGGACATCAGTGATAAAGCCGGGATAATCAAAGATGATAAATGGAACACGGGTGTTGTATTTGTCGATATAAATGGCGATGGTTGGCTTGATATTTACGTTTGTTCATCAGGACATATGAGTACGGGCAACCGGAAGAATAAACTTTACCTGAATAATCATAACCTCACCTTTACGGAAGTTGCAGCCCAGTATGGACTAGACGTTTCAGCTTATACTACGCAGGTTTCTTTTTTTGATTATGATATGGACGGCGATTTGGATTGCTTTATGATCAACAACAGCCCGATCCCGGTGAATCAACTGCAATTTTCAAACAGGCGCGACCTTCCCGAGCACGAATGGCCGGTAGCCGATTTTTTAAAGGGTGGAGGTGATCATCTATACAGAAACGACAACGGGCATTTCACTGAAGTAACAAAACAGGCGGGCATACATGGAAGTCTTATCAGTTTTGGACTGGGTGTTTCCGCTGGTGACATTAATGGTGATGGTTATCCCGATGTATTTGTTTCGAATGATTCTTACGAAAGGGATTACTTATACATCAATCAGAAAAACGGAACCTTCAAAGATGAAATGGAAGATTGGATGCAGCACACGAGTTTTTCGTCAATGGGCGCTGATATTGCTGATATAAATAATGATGGTTACCCTGACCTGTTCACGACAGACATGCTTCCTTTAAATGATTACAGGTTAAAAACAACAGGCGCATTTGATAATATTGATCTCTTCAATGCCAAACTAAAAGCCGGCTTCTATTATCAATACACGCAAAATTGTTTGCAGTTGAATGACAAGAACGGAATGTTCAAAGAGATAGCAAATTATAGCGGAGTCTGCGCAACTGACTGGAGCTGGGGTGCCTTGATGTTTGATATGGACAATGATGGATGGAACGATATCTATGTTTGCAACGGGGTCAACAGGGATGTTACCAATCTTGACTTTATGAACTTCTTCGCTGATGAGAGCTATCATAAAATGGTACTCAGTGGAAAGAAGAAGGAAATCGATGAGCTGTTAAAACAAATACCGCGAACACCACTTCCGAACAAAGTTTATCGCAACAATGGCAATTTAAAATTTACAGACATAGGCGAATCCTGGGGATTTACCCAACCAACCTTTTCCAATGGCGCGGCTTACGCGGACCTGGATAATGACGGCGACCTTGATCTGGTTATAAATAATGAAAATCAACCCGCGTTTGTTTATAAAAATAATTCCCGCGAATTAAATCATAACAACTACATCGCGATCACACTAAAAGGAAAAGGCCAAAATCAGTTTGCGATCGGTAGCCATATAAAATTATTTGCGGGGAACGAAATATTGTCCAGGGAAATGGTTCCTAGTAGAGGATTCCAATCCTCAGTTGATTACAAAATTGTTATTGGCTTAGGAAAAATTGCCAATATTGATTCTCTCATCGTCGTGTGGCCAGACCGGTCTTTCACAAAATTGGAAAAGCCTGCCATCAATCAAACCCACGTTATCCGGGAGCCGGATGCAAAAATGCTGATGGCGGATACTGTTGAAAAAGTTCAAAGTACTTTTTTCACCCGCATGGAAAGTCATTTTGATAAACATGAAGAAAACGATGTGATCGATTTCTACAGCGAACGAAATATTCCGCGAATGCTTTCAAAAGAGGGACCAAAGGCGACGGTGGGAGATGTAAACGCCGACGGGCTTGACGATATCTTCATCGGGGGAACGCCCGGTCACTCAGGTCAATTATATATTCAAACTTTGGATGGAAAATTTATAAAAAAAGAAGAGAAAGAGTTTCAACAATTTTCGGATTTTGAAGATGTAGCGGTTTTATTTTTTGACTGTGATAAGGACGGTGATTCCGACCTGCTGATTTGTCCAGGTGGAAATAACGTGGCTCCAAATAGCAGGCAATTGCAACTTCGCTTGTTTAAGAATGATGGTAAAGGAAATTTTTCATTAGATGCTTCTGCATTTCCGAATGTCGGGACAAATGTATCCGTCGCTATAGCCAACGATTTTAATGGAGATGGCTACCCCGATTTGTTTATTGGTTCAAGAAGTTATCCTGAACTGTATGGTGTAACACCTGAAAGTTTTCTTTTTATCAACGATGGCAAGGGTCATTTTACTGACGCAGCAAAAAAGAGCGATCCCGCCATCGCTGATGTTGGGATGGTATGTGGAGCTGTTTGCGCTGATGTCACCGGCGATTCAAAGAAAGAGTTGATCATTGTTGGTGAATGGATGACCCCCCGGATTTTCTCTATTAATGGAAATCATCTGGAGGAGATAAAAACCAACCTGGATAATATGTTTGGCTGGTGGCAAACCGTATCTGTTGCAGACGTCAATGGCGATGGAAAAATGGACCTGGTTTTGGGGAACATCGGCGAAAATTTTTACCTCCAGCCCAATGAAAAAAAACCGGTGAAGCTTTGGATCAATGATTACGACCAAAACAACAGCGCAGAAAAGATCATGACTTATACGGTTGATGGAAAAGACATGCCTGTATTTCTGAAAAAAGATATGGAAGACCAGCTCCCTTCTATCAAAAAAGCCAATCTGAAAAATGAAGCATATTCGCGAAAATCGATACAGGAATTATTTCCCGAAGAGCTCTTAAGCAGATCTGTAGTTAAAAAATTTAATTACTCAAGTTCGTGCATTGCCATCAACAATGGCAATGGTAATTTCACCGTTCAAAAACTTCCTGCCATGACGCAGTTGTCATGCATCAACGTGATTCATTGCATGGATATAAATCAAGATGGTCATGTAGACCTTGTGATGGGGGGCAATCAATTTGGTTTCCTGCCGCAGTTCGAAAGATTGGATGCGAGTCTCGGGGATGTGCTTATCAACAAAGGAAATGGAGAATTTTCATGGCAGGACGCAGCGAAAACCGGGTTGAAACTGAGAGGCGAAGAAAGGGATATTGCTGAAATAAAAACGAAAAATGGAAACTGTCTTCTGTTTCTTCAAAATAATGAATACCCGGTTTTGTACAAACTGAATAAAATTTCAACCAGCAATTAAATCGCCTATCTGAAATTAACGAATGTGCGGATCAATTTTTATTTAATAAGTGTTTGCCTGGTCGTTCTGCTGGTTTCTTGCAAACAAAAAACTGCGGACAAAACATTGTTCAGTTTAATGGGTAATTCGGGTATTCAATTTACCAATACGGTTCACGATACTAAGGAATTGAATATTCTAAACTACCGTAATTTTTATAATGGCGGGGGTGTTGCCGTTGGCGACATTAACAACGACGGGCTTGAGGATATTTTTTTTACGGCTAACCAGGGCAGCAATAAATTATACCTGAATAAAGGCAATTTTCAATTTGAAGACATTTCCAGCAAGGCAGGATTTAAAGAAAAAAAGCAATGGAGTACTGGAGTGGTCATGGCTGATATCAACAACGATGGGTGGCTGGACATTTATGTATGCAACGCCGGGAGCATGGATGATCCTGCACTGCGAAAAAACCAGTTATTCATAAATAATCATGATCTCAGTTTTACTGAGTCGGCGGCAGAATATGGATTGGATGACCCAGGCTATACAACACAGGTTTCATTTTTTGATTATGACCTCGACGGAGATCTTGATTGTTTTCTCATCAATAACAGCCCTATTTCTCCTAATAGCCTGAATTATGCGAACCAGCGCGATCTTCCCGATGCTAAGTGGCCGGTAGACCCGGTATGGAAAGGAGGGGGTGACCACCTATTGAGAAATGACAATGGTCATTTCACCGATGTGACGAAACAAGCCGGTATTCACGGGAGCCTGATCAGTTTTGGATTAGGTGTTACAGTTGGCGATGTAAATGACGATGGTTATCCGGACGTGTATGTATCAAATGATTATTTTGAAAGAGATTATTTATATATCAATCAAAAGAACGGGACTTTTAAAGATGAATTAGAGCAATGCATGCAACATACGAGCCTTGCTTCAATGGGCGCCGATTTTGGCGATATCAATAACGACGGTTATGCAGATATCTTTACAACCGATATGTTGCCACGGGACGACTATAGGATGAAAACAACATTATCGTTTGAAGATATCAATGTGTATCGACTCAAACAGCAGAATGGTTTTTATCACCAGTATTTTCAAAACACTTTACAGCTAAATGATAAAAATGGAAGATTTGCTGATGTTGCCAACTACTCAGGTGTATCTGCAACGGACTGGAGCTGGGGCGGTTTAATGTTTGATGCTGATAACGACGGATTGCTGGACCTCTACGTGTGTAACGGGATATACCACGACCTGATAAACCAGGATTTCCTGGATTTTTCCGCCAATGAGATTATGAGCAAGATGATCTCTACCGGTAAGAAAGAGGATTTGCAGGTGATTATTGATAAAATGCCATCCATTCATGTATTAAATAAAGTATACCAGAACCAGGGCAATCTTTCATTCAAAGATATTGGTACCACCTGGGGATTTACCGAGCCATCATTTTCAAATGGTGCAGCCTATGGGGATCTCGATAATGATGGAGATTTGGATGTAGTCGTAAACAATGTGAACCAACCTGCATTTATTTATAAGAATAATTCAAGAGAGCAGAACCAGAATAATTTCATTGCCGTTGCACTGCAAGGGACTGATAAAAATAAATTCGCAGTCGGGAGCAAAGTAAAAATTTACGAGGGCAACCAGGTTTTAAGTCGCGAAGTGATGCCTAGCCGCGGATTTCAATCTTCAATGGATTATAAAATTGTGATCGGCCTGGGAAAGGATAAGCAGATAGATTCAATGATTGTTCAATGGCCAGACTTGTCTTATTCAAAATATATTCATCCCAATATCAATAAAGTCTACAAACTAAATGAAAATGACGAAAAAAAATTTCCTCTTCCGCCCTTGAATGGGGCGGTTGAGACCCGCCCAATGCTCTCTGAAGTAAAAGATAATCCGATAGCTATCGGATTCGAAAAACATTCAGAAGATGACTATGTGGATTTTTTCTATGAAAGAAATATTCCGCGAATGCTTTCTCGTGAAGGTCCAAAGGCAGCGGTTGGAGATGTGAATGGAGATGGGCTTGACGATGTTTTCATTGGGGGCACTTCAGGGCACCCGGGGCAACTGTATCTCCAAATGAAAGACGGGCGGTTTATAAAAAGAGATGAAAAAGTCTTTGACCAGTTTATCGATTTTGAAGATGTGGCAGTTTTATTTTTTGACTGTGATAAAGATGGTGACCTTGATCTCCTGATCTGTCCGGGTGGCAATAATGTTCCTGACAACAGCAGGCAGCTGCAGTTCCGGTTATTTAAGAATGATGGCAAAGGAAATTTTGAATTAGATCCCAATGCTTTCCCCGTGAATAATGCTAACATAAGTGTTGCCGCGGCTTACGATTTTGACGACGATGGGGACCTTGATCTTTTTATTGGTGGTCGCAGTGTGCCTCATGAATACGGGCTGAATCCGTCAACTTATTTATTCGTAAATGATGGTAACGGGCATTTCACCGATATCGCAAAAACTAAAAATCCTGATATTGCTAACATTGGAATGGTTACAGGAGCAGCCTGGGCGGATATAACTGGCAGTGCTCAAAAAGAATTGATCATAGTAGGCGAGTGGATGACGCCTCTAATTTTTTCTTTTGAAAGAGATCGATTTACTGAAATAAAGACCAATCTTGATCATCTTTATGGGTGGTGGCAGACTGTTAGTGTGGCTGATATTAACGGCGATGGCAAAGAAGATCTGCTCCTTGGCAATATTGGCGAGAATTTTTACTTAAGACCCGATTCCTCCCACCCGGTCAAATTGTGGGTGAGTGATTTTGATCAAAATGGTATTAATGATAAAATTCTTACCTACACAGTGGATGGTAAAGACAAGCCGGTATTTCTAAAACATGATTTGGAAGACGCAATGCCATTTTTGAAAAAGAATAATTTGAAGCACGCGGATTACGCAACAAAATCTGTGCAGGAGCTGGTTCCACCTGAAGCCCTCAATAAGGCAACGGTGAAACAATTTGATTATTCTCCATCCTGTGTGGCTATCAATAAAGGCAAAGGGCAATTTGTTATTGAAAAACTTCCCCCTATGACGCAACTATCATCTATCAATGCCATCTATTGTATGGATATAAACGATGACGGTAAGGTTGACGTCGTCAGTGGGGGTAATCAATTTGATTTTATTCCTCAGTTGGAGCGATTGGATGCAAGCATGGGGGACGTCTTATTAAATAATGGCAGCGGGAATTTCATGTGGATTGAGCCCGGCCGAACCGGGTTGCATCTAAGGGGCCAGTTGCGCGATATAAAAGAAATTCATGGCCATGGAAAAAATTATTTACTCTTTTTGCAAAATGATGAATTCCCTGTTTTGTACCAATTAAAAGATAAGATTAAGAACTAACCAGCTTATTGGATGATAAAAGCACGTTACATATTTTATTGCTGCGGAAATGCTATTAAGATTTTTCTTTTTGCCCTCGCAAGTTTATTACTAACTACCTGCAACAAAAAAGGGAATAAGAATACAATGTTTGAGGTGTTGGATGCTGACAAGACCGGTCTTCACTTTACCAACAGCCTGAAGTCGACACAGGAATTCAACATGTTTGATTACATGTATTTTTATAATGGTGCAGGGATCGGAGCCGGTGATTTCAACAAGGACGGGCTGATCGACCTTTTCTTCGCTTCCAACCAGG
>Ga0157374_10000908_pt1 | contig 25764 bp, 22 predicted proteins | sample M25metaG_FD_115308 | JGI IMG/M metagenome (GOLD analysis project Ga0157374, IMG submission 115308) | Miscanthus rhizosphere microbial communities from Kellogg Biological Station, Michigan, USA - M2-5 metaG | ecosystem: Host-associated > Plants > Roots > Rhizosphere > Soil | place: USA: Michigan... | reverse complement strand
TGACCACGATCAGCCGCGGCTTGAATTCACCGGCCTCGTGCGGACCCGTTTCGGCAATGGTGTTGCGGTCTGTCTTGGAATTGTGATCGTTCGTCGACGCCACGGCCCCTCTCCCCTTCTTCCGATTGTACGCAAGCGCGGTGCCGGCCCGAAAGGGTTTAGACTATTCTTTGCATATGCGATCCCTGATTCTGCTCGCGATCGGCCTGGCCCTGGGCGTGCTGGGCACCGCGAGCGTCCTCAACGCGCTGAACCGCCGCGACGCCTATCCACGCGGCCTGATGAACGTCGTGCAGCACCATTACGGCGCGCTGCGGGCGGCGGTACGCAGCGGGCGTTGCGATTCCGCACCGGCGCACGTGGCGGCGATAGCGGCCCTCAGCCACGACATCGACTCGGCGATGTATCCCGATACGTCGCCGGAAGAGTCGTTTCTCGAATACGAACACCGTTTGGGCGATGCGTTGTCGGCAGCCACGACTGCCGGAACGGAATGCAAGGCCCTCGCGCCAGTCGTCGAGCGGATCGGCGCGGCATGCGACGGCTGTCACCACCAATATCGCTGATCCGGAATCGCTGAGGATCAGCGGTCCGGCAGCGGGATGAATTCGGTTTCGCCGATCACGCTGCCGAATTTGCCGTCGGCCCAATCTCGTTTCGCACGCTCGATGCGATCGCGCGAACTGGAGACGAAATTCCACCAAAGATGGCGGTCGCCGTCGACCGGATCGCCGCCGAACAACAATGCGCGCGCACCGGCCGGCGCCGAGATGGTCACTTCCTTTCCTTGTGGAAGCACGGCGAGTTTTTGCGGAGGCAGCGTCGTTTCGTCGATGCGCAATTCGGCATCCGGCGCGTAAACGCCGCGTTCGACGTGTTCGGCCGGCAACGTGAGCCGCGCATCGGAAAGGAAATCGACGGCGACATAGAACATCTTCGAAAACGTGACGACGGGCGAACGCAAGCCGAACGCCTCGCCCGCGATGAGGCGCAGTCGCACGCCGTCCTTCTCTATCTGCGGGAGCGAGCTGGCCGGATGGTGATGGAAGTCAGGATCGACTTCCTCGGCCGACGTCGGCAACGCCACCCATATCTGAATGCCATGCAGCGCATGCCCCGCGGCGCGCTCGAGAGCCGGACTGCGTTCGGAATGCGCGATGCCACGGCCGGCGGTCATCCAGTTCACGTCGCCGGGGCGAATGGTCTGCACCGATCCGAGCGTGTCGCGGTGCTCGATCGCCCCCTCGAACAGGTAGGTGACCGTGGCCAGGCCGATATGCGGATGTGGGCGTACGTCGATGCCCTCGCCGTTGGCGAACCGGACCGGTCCCATGTGGTCGAAGAACACGAACGGCCCGATGTGGCGCGCGTTCAACTGCGGCAAGGCGCGGCGGACGGTGAATCCGCCGCCGAGGTCGTGTACCTTCGGGTCGATGATGGTGATGGCGCTCATGCTGGAATAGTAAACGGTTTTTCGTTGCGTTCATGGAACGCTGCGTACCGGAATTCCGCGTGGTATTCGGCCGGCGCAGCTCCATATTGTGGCCATCCCACTCTTTGGAGATTCGAATGCTGGCGACCCAGGCAATTCCGGCTAGCGAAACGCAGCGTCAGGTTGCGCGCATCGTGCGCGGCCGCCCCACTTCCGACGGCGATGGCGTGAAGCTCACGCGTGTCATCGGCCAGCCGGGGCTCGACATGCTCGATCCATTCCTGATGCTCGACGAATTCCGCTCGGATTCCGCATCCGACTACATCGGCGGCTTCCCGCAGCATCCTCATCGCGGCTTCGAGACGGTGACCTACATGCTGGCCGGCCGCATGCGCCACGGCGACAACCAGGGCAACAGCGGCTTGCTCACACCCGGCAGCGTGCAGTGGATGACCGCCGGACGCGGCATCCTGCACTCGGAAATGCCGGAGCAGGAAAATGGCTTGATGTGGGGTTGCCAGCTATGGGTCAACCTGCCCGCCTCGGACAAGATGACCGCGCCTCGCTATCAGGACATCGCGCCGGAAAGTATTCCAGAAGTCGCGCTGGCCGCGGGCGCCAAGGCGCGCGTGATCGCCGGCAAGATCGGCGATGTCGAAGGTCCGGTGGCGGGCGTCGTGACGCAACCGACCTATCTCGATGTCCATTTGGATGGCGGCGCGACGGCGGAATTGTCGCTGCCGGTCGGGCACAACGCCTTCGTTTACGTGTACGAGGGACAGGCCCTGATCGGCGCCGGAGCGAATTCGCATCTGGTCCGGGGCGATCTGGGTGTGCTGAGCGCCGGATCGACGCTGTCGGTGGCCTCCGGCGAGGCGCCGGCCAAGCTGATCGTGGTCGCGGGCAAGCCGCTGAACGAACCGGTCGCCAAATACGGACCGTTCGTGATGAATACGCAGCAGCAGATCGTGCAGGCCGTCGAAGATTTCCGCGCCGGTCGTTTCTAGGCGCTTGACGAAGAGACTATCGCGCTGGACCTATAGTTAGCGCGCACGCAAACGCACACCGGCGAGGAAATCGCCGGTGTGCCAAGAATTTGCGCAAAAAATGAGGGGTGTTTAGGCGGGTGCCACTTCGTCCGCCTGCAGGCCCTTTTGGCCCTGCACGACGCGGAAGCTCACCTTCTGGCCTTCCTGCAACGTACGGAAGCCCGTACCCTGGATGGCGCGGAAATGCACGAACACATCGGGGCCGTTCTCACGGCTGATGAACCCGAAACCCTTGCTGTCGTTGAACCACTTGACAGTACCAACCTCACGATCCGACATAAAAACTCCACAGGACAAATCAGACAAGACGCGTCTTTTTATTCGACGGCCTACTTACTGGTATGCATAGAAAGTGAGATGACCGGCGGCCCCTAAACGACGGCCTCTGAAGGTCATGCGTCACGAACAAATAGCAGACACAGTGAACCTACTATAACTCAAAATTTACAAAAATTCGAGAATTTCAACGGGTTCACCCGAGATAGGAGGGATCGGGCCGGCGCGGAGGCGAAATGGCCTCGAATCCCTGGTGGGCGATAGTGGGATCGAACCACTGACCCCTGCCGTGTGAAGGCAGTGCTCTACCGCTGAGCTAATCGCCCACGTTTCCGGGAAGGAAATTGGTGCCGGAGAAGGGAATCGAACCCCCGACCCACGCATTACGAATGCGTTGCTCTACCAGCTGAGCTACCCCGGCGTTGGGCCGGCGATTTTAATCGGTATGGCCGGCAACGACAAGCGATGGAGTCTCTTACCAGCAGTTGCCGTTGCTCTGGTTTCCGGAATATCCCTTCCCGTTCTTGTAATCGAGCGTCAGGTTTCCACACGCGTCTTTATCCTGCGGCGCACGTGCCGTGGCGGTCAGCGTGTAGGACTGATTATCACTTGTCGCGCCGTTTGCCGACGAGATGAGGTAATAACCCTTGTCCGAGCAGCCGGCCGCGCTGCACTGATTCGTGGCGTTGTAGCCGAGGTCCGTCATCGTATTCGTGTACGCGTTGAAGCTCGTGTAGTACCGCTCTTCCGCCGCGGCGACGCGGGCCAGCATCTCTTTGCCGTCCACGCGCCGTGAGCGATAGCCGTACTTCGCATAATTGAACATGGCGAACGCTGCGATGATCGCAATGATGACCACGACGATCATCAGTTCGAGCAAGGTAAAGCCTTTTGCCTTCTTCATCGACACGATCCTATTCACGCGGTCACCCTGGGCATGCCCATTCTTGCAGGTTGGATTACAGACTGTTGATGAGTTCATTCCACGAGGTACGGCGCCATACCGGTGTCAGACCCGGGAATTGCGGCGGATTGCCCGGCGTAGTGCCGGTGCCCATGCCTGGAACGATGATCTTGTAGCCGCCGAGCATCGCCACGGCCGATGCACCACCCACCGCCGGCGGATTGATGACCACCGAGCCGACCGTGCCCGTGCTGGCGCCAGTTGTCGAAGGCAACGCCGGGCCACCCGTCGCCGCATTGATCGCCATGATGGCACCGGCACGACCCGGATTGCAGGGATCGTTGTTAGTGCCCGGGATCAGGCTGACCAGCAGCGCCGAGCCGGTGCTGTAAATCGGCACGATCGTAGTGACGTCGCGCTCGCCGTCGATACCAGTGATGTTCAACGGAATCTGCCACCCGCGCGCCGCGCCTGAGGCAGGCGGCGCCGCCGTGTAGGTCAGTGAACGGACGCCGGCCGTATCCTGCGTTGCCGTCTGCGTAGCCAGATTCGCTTCAAGGATCGGATAGTTCGCCGACCCCGTGCCGTAGTCGCGCACGCCGAAGAAATGTTGCGGGGTCAGCACACTGGTGGAGGTGCGATCGGACGCACCAAGATATTCGCCGGAGCCGAATACGTAGATCACGCTGCCGGTGACCGGATCGGGGAACGCCACCGGCAACACGGTGATCGGTTCGCAGCCGACGCCGCTGCGATTGCCCGACGCGCACGCGGTTGTGTTCGTATAAGTGCGGAACATGTTGTCGACAACCCAGTTGGCCGGGTTCGGATCCGACAGATCGAAGCGCCACAGATTGCCGGCCAGATCGCCAGCGACAGCGACATCGTCGAGTTGATCGAGGCCGAAATCCACCACACCGGGCGTGGACATGCCGTAGCTGATGATTCCGCTCGCGGTCGTCGTCGGAATTTTCTTGATCACGCTGCCGTCGGACGCGTTCAGTATCCATAAGTACGAGACCGTCTTGGTCACGCCCGGCGCCGCGTTGATCGCGCTGTTTCCGTTGGTCTGGCCCGGAATCGTTCGCGGCGTGTAGCCACCGGCTACGAGCACAACCCAGGTGCCGCCAGGCGAACCCGCCGTAGCCAAACCGCTGCACGGCGAAACGTTGCAGCGCAGGCGCGCAATGTTGGCCGAACCATACGTGTAGCCCAGATCGGAGTCCTGCTGGCTGGTGAATTCCCACATGAACTTGCCAGCAGCCGTCGTTTCATCGACGGGTGTGGACGAATCGGTGACGTCGAGCGCGTAGACGCCGCGACCGCCGAGGCGCAGCGACCCGACCAGCATCGTTTTCCATGCGCCGCCGACGAAGACGTCCTGCATGATCGGCGTGTCGTCCACGGTGGTAACCAGACCGTTGGCCGGATTGGTTAATTGATCGAGCTGGCCATTGGCATACAGGAAGTTCGGTACGTAGGCCCACTTCTCCGCACCGGTGCCCGCATCGATCGCGTGCAGCATGCCGTCGTTGGCGCCGACGTAGACGGTCGGACTGCGGGTAAGGTAGGTGCTGACGAACTTTTCATACGTATGGCCGGCGACCGCCGCGGTCTGTTCCGGCGAGCCGATCGGATAGATGTCGAGATGCCCACCGCTCGGCGCGCCTTCGTAGACAGCCTGCGAATCGATGATCGAACCGAGCACTGATAGGCGCGGACGGAACGACACCGGCGAACCCGTGGGTGTGGGCGACGATTCGTACGTGCGTACGCCGCGAATGTAGTCCAAGCGATAGCTGCCGTTCGTATCGGTCGTGCCGTTGGCGACCGGCACCAGATCCGACGTCGTGTCGGGATGCGTGGTGCTCGGGTTGAGGTTCAACAAAGACGTTTCGCTGCCAGTGAGACTCAACCAGCGGAACGGAGCGCCCGCCAGCGAACCGGCCGTTCCGGTGGACGTGAAGATGATTCGATTGTTCGGATCGACGGCGGCGCCGACGTTGACGCCGGTCGCCGCGCAAAGGCCGCCGGTCAGGAAGCAGCCCGCGTCCCACAACGGCGCGCCGACTACGGCGCCCGTGGTCGGATCGAGCTTCTGTTTGTACACATAGCCAGTCCAGCCGCTGCTGTTGTAGCCGCCCTGATAACCGACCGCGCCCTGATTCAGAATCGACGTGCTCACCGATTCGGCAGACGACTGTCCGCTGCGCGCGATGATGCTGTTGATGATGTCGGTCAGGTGCGAGATCAGCGCCGCCGGATTCGACGCGCTGAAGTACGAACCGCGGCTGTTGACGGCAGCGTGCCACGTATCGTCGATGGCCGGCGGCGAGTTGTTGACAGGCAAAGGCCAACCCACGGCGGCGGTCGAGTTCGTCTGGCCCTTGCGCAACGCGCAGAGGTCGTTCGCGGCCGGATGGATGCAATCCACGTCGTTGGAGAAGTTCAGATTGCCCGCGACGCCGAGCGTGACCATGAACTGCACGACATGGCGCCAGTTGGCCGGATCGTTGGCGGGGTTGTAGTAGATTTCCTCGGTCTGCTGTGCCGCAGACGCACCGCTCGCCGTGGTCACACCGACTGTGTTGTCCTTGACGTACGTTGGTACGGTCGAGTGGTAGAGCGAAGTCGGTACGGTCGGCGCCAGGTCGGAACGCAGGTCGCGCGACCAGTAGTAGAACGCAATGTTGGCGAGCGAGGACGTATAGGTGGATCCTTGCGTATCCCAGTAGATCTGCGACTGCTCGTCACTGGTGCTGTACGCCGTGCCGTCAGGCAGCAAACCTCCCGCCGGACCCGCTTCGGCGGTGAAGAAACCGCCCGGCAGTCCCGGATCGCCTTCGTTCCAGTAACCGTCGGTCACCAGCATGTGGAAGTTCTGCCGGCAGCCGAGATCCGCGTGCACGCCCGTGTCGTAATACGGGTCCTTCAAATCGCTCGAATTGCGTTCGAAGAACTGGCCCGCGCGAATGGTTGCCGCGCGGTCGGGAGTGCCCCCGCTGGCCGGAGTCGAGAAAATCCAGTTGAAGAAGGCCGTGCGATAGCACGTGGTGCCTGTATTGGATTGTTCGGTCGCCGGATTCACGCTGGAGGCCGTACAGGTGCCGGTATCGGCCAATCCGGTAATGATCGAGCCGCTGGGCAGCAGGTAACTTCCGGCGTTGATGTTCTGCCACGCCACACGGATGTTGCCGCCGAGAACGCCGAACGTGCGCGACAGCGCGGTGCGCGTCATCAGGTTGCGCGTGCGGTAGTACGTGTACCAATTCGCGAAGTTCTGCCACTGATTGACGGTCTGCGTGCCGATGGTGACATTGGTGTTCGTGATCGCTACGGCTTCCCAGTTCGACGCCGTATAAAGGTTAGTGCGGCCTGTCGCAGTCGGGTTGCCGTATGTGTCGACCGGAACAGAAACGCCGGTCTTGAGGCGGTAGTAGTACGGTCCGCCAACCGTGACATCTTCGCCGCCAGCGAACGACGCGGGATACTGCGCATTGGCGCCGTTGGTCGGCGAGCCGGTGGTCGTGCCGCAGATCCAGCGGTTGTCCGTCACCGTCGGCGAGGTGATCGTGTAGTTGAATTTATGTTTTCCGCCTGTGCACGACGAGGCCTGCACACACGAGCCGGCATCCGCAGTCGCCGGGCAGGCGGCCGGGGCCGATCCACTCACGCAAGCCGTCGTGAAAGCCTGCGTGTTCGTACCGTTGACCAATTGCCCATTGATGATGGCGACGCGATTGTCCGAGCCGCCGCTGGCGAGCGGATTGTTGATGTAGGAAGCGGTGCCGGCCGTCACGGCGCCGCGCGGACGATTGATCGCGAAGCCGTCGGCCAGAACCGCGGCGAGTGTCGCATCGGCCGACGGGAACGATGAGCCGTCCTGGAAAAGCGGCGTCGAATAGATAACGCCGGGGTTGTAGTAAACGCCGTTCATCGACTTCGACAGGATGCTGCCCGTCGTGTCGCGCGGATCGATGACGCCGGCGCAGACCCACGGGTGCGTCACCGGCGTGGCATTGTTCCAGCCGCCACCATCGAACGGGCGATTGTCGCCCATGAAGTTGCTGGCCATCGATCCGGAGTCGTCGAAGGTGACGACGATGTTCGGATCGACCGACTGCGTGAGGTCCGGCGGTGCGCTGCCGAGATCCGGCGGATCGTTGGGCGCGATGACGGCGTAGGCCGACGTCGCTCCTGCCAACAATGCCAGGCCGATCAGCCATTGATGCGATGCGCGCTCGAAATGTCGAAAAAGTTTCATACCGGTCGTCTCAATAGGAAGGCGGTTGCCCGACGAAATAACTTTCCATCGCAGCGACCGAACCGCTGTTGCCGCCGGTCGCGCGAGCCGTAATGCGATAGGTGTGGACCTGCGTGCTTGTAGATCCGGCGCCACCGACGGGCAATATTCCGCCGCCCATGCCGCTGTTGGGAGCGCCCGGCGGCAGCAGAATGCCGAGGTCTTCGATCATGTAGCGCGGCTGCTGCGCCAACGACGCCACAGCCTGATTACCGGTGAGGCCGGTCATCGTGGTTGCATACGCCGTCGCACCGTCGCCGCTCGTGGTCGCCGGCCAGCCTTGCTGGTTGCGGAATGTCGCGACCAGGGTGTTCATCCCGAAAGTGCCGGTCACATTCGACGCCTGGTAGCAGAAGTCGTCGCCGCCGGTGGCGCCGCAATGCAGCTTGTTCGAGGTCACATTGTTGGACTTGTTCCAGATCAGCCACTCGACGCTGCGCGCGGTCGATTCCGAACCCTGCAACGCGAGTTGTCCGTTGCGCAGGCCGCCGGTCATGCGTTCCTGCATCACGGATGTGCTCGCCGCCGTCAGCGCGAGCAACGTGATCAGCACCAGGAACACCAGTGAAACGAATAGAACCGCGCCGCGCTGGCGTGCCGCTGTCGACATCTGAGGAAGCATTGTTTGTTTCATCGTCGAGCTCATGGATTGAAGTTGCGAATGGAGACCAAGGAAACAAATTCACGCCGCATCATCTTGCCGAACGCAATACCTCCCACCTGATTGGCCGGAGGCGCGGCAACCCCGTTATAAGTGAAGCTTGATCCGTAACTGGGGTTGTAGAGATAAGCCATTTCCGCGTTGTTCAAGTCGTACATGTTGTTGACGCTGTCGACAAGCACGTGCACTTCGATGGTCTTCACTGCTCGCCACAGGCAACCGGTGGCTTCCATCGTTCCGGGGATGAACTGCGTGTACTGAGCCGGTGGCAATGGACAGGTCAGCAACGTAGACGCCTGAACATCGTCGGCAGTCAGGTAGCGGTTCGATCCATCGGACGCCTGCACGCCATAAAGGAAATCAAGCTGTTCTGCACCCTGGATCAATTCGAGCGCGTTCACGTTGCCGGCGTTGTCCGCTTCCTGCCGGAACAATGAAGGGATCAGACGACCCGTCGAGTTTTGGTCGGCGACGAGCTGCAGCCAATAGGTGGCCGTGATGAAATTCCGACTGAAATTGAACAGCGTCACTTCCGGCCCCGTTCCCGAGTTGCTGCATCCGCCGATGGTTCCCGCATGGACGATATTGGTTGGAGTCAGCACGTTGCCGACGACGGAAACCTGGAAGATGTAGGCAGCGCCATTGCTATACGTGAGCATCGCCAAGTCGTTGTTCACGAAGTTCGATGCGGGGCTGTTGATCGGCGACGTCGTGACGGGCGTCAGCGTAAGAGACGTCAGATTCGGACCGGCACAAGTCGTCGCGACTTCGCCGTTATAGGAAGACCATCCATGCGTGTTGAGATAGCGAACCAGCAACACGTCCGATTTCTGCACGCGCTGTCCGGCCGCCGTGCCGGCTGCCGGCGGTTGGGCCGTGCCGGTGGGCACGGTACAACTCGTCGAACATTCGTAACCCTGGATGAAATAGCGCGGACTCAATGGCCACCACGACATGGTAGCGCCGGCATCCCACGTCGCCGGCGGTCCAAGCGCGCCATCCGGGAAAGGAAGGCTCGCCACATAGACTTGCGGCGCGAGAACCGGATTCACCGCTCCGTTCGTGCCCGGCGCACTCGCCAGGAATCCACTCGAGGCCATGAGCTGGCGCGACTCGAGACGCAAATCGTAGTTCAAGCGGTTGACCGCGTAGCGACCGTTTTCCTGCAACTGTGCCAGCGCGTCCTGCACGCGGTTGGCCTTGCTGGTCGCGCTGAACAACGTCACGAGTCCGATGCTGACCAGAATGCCGAGCACCACCGCGACCATGAGTTCGACCAGCGTGAAGCCGCGCGAACTCGACCGAGCGTCGAAAGAAATATGCGTGAACGTGCGTGCGGACATCATGGCTGGAACACCCAGTCGAACGAAACCGTTTCGGAGTTGTTTGTCTTGGATGCCACGTTGGATACATCGCCCCACGTGATCTGCATCTCGCACGTTCCCGAATAGGGCGGTAGCGAGAGCATCTGGTCGGTCGTCGGCGTTTGCGTGGTGGCGCAAGCGATCATCGCCGTCGGCGAGGGCAGGAACTGAGCCAGTTGCTGCTGCCACACCGCCAAGTCGCGCGTGGCGACATCGGCGTAGGTGCAGCTACCGGACGAGCAAGTCGTCGCAGGGGCTGCCTGCGGAAACACCAACGGCGCGGTGGTAGTCAGGTTGTAGCTGTTCTTCCACAAGCCCAGTACGTTTGCGCGCATGCGATCGGCCATGCCCTGCGCAAGGAACGTCGCCTGCGTGCGCATATACGCGGCGTGGTTGGTCTTGACCGATACCGCAAGCAGGCCGGCCAGTCCCATCAGACCGAGACTGAAGATCAGCACGGCGACGAGAACCTCGAGCAATGTGAAACCGCGAATGGACCGATTTTGCATAGTCATCCCTTAGCAACTCGTCGGAGCGCCCGTGGCTACACCACGAACACTCTTGACCTCACCGGAGCCGGAGACCGTGATGCCCTGAATCATGCTGGCCTTGGCGTCGGGCCGGTTGACGTTGAATTCGAACTTGCTCGACTGCGTCAGCGTTCCGTTGGGGCTGAAAACGACCAGCGCGTTGCCGCCAATGCCGATCGCACCGGTCGCCAAGCCGCAGACGGTATACTGAGTTGGCGCAGCGGATGCGCTGGTGAGCGTACCCGTGGCGGTATCGGTGCTGTTGAACGCGTGGTCGAAGTTGACGTCGGCCACGACCTGCCAGCCCAGCTTGCCCCATTTTCCGTCGCCGTTGAGACTCACCACTTCCACCCACGTACCACGGCGAATGGCTTCTGCCCGCGCCGTCTGCAACGCAAGTACGAGTTGGTTGCTCAGCGACGTCGACGTGTTGCGCATTGTCAGCTCACGGAAGCTCGGCAACGCCAGGCCGACGAGAAGCGCAGCGATAACGATCGCGATCATGGTTTCCAGCAACGTGAAACCGCGCGCATGCCGCCTGGCGGGCATCGAGCGATGGCGGTATCCACTCATGATCCGGAGTTCCCCAATGAAGGATGCCGGCCACCCTACCCGCGTGCGGGGCGGGCCTCAACGGGTTGCGGTCTTTAGGTAGGAAATGCCGGATGAACGGCGTGGGATCGCCGATTCGGCGCAGGCGTGATCAGGGAATGACGACCGCGCGCAATTCCTTGGGCAACGCGAAGGTCATGTTTTCGGGATCGCCTTGCAGTTCGCGGACCTGGCCCGCGCCCCACTCGCGCAACTGATCCACCACGCCGCGCACGAGACTTTCCGGCGCCGATGCGCCCGCCGTAACGCCTATGTTGCGCTTGCCGTCGAGCCATGCGCGATCGATGTCCTGCGCGCCGTCGATGAGGTGAGCGGGCACGCCTTGTTTCTCGGCGAGTTCGCGCAAGCGGTTCGAATTGGAACTGTTCGGCGAGCCGACCACGAGGACGAGATCGCATTGCTGACCGAGCTTGCGTACCGCGTCCTGGCGATTCTGCGTCGCGTAGCAGATGTCGTCGTGACGCGGGCCGAGGATCGCCGGAAATTTCACGCGCAATGCATCGATCACGGCTTTCGTATCGTCGATCGACAATGTCGTCTGCGTCGAATACGCGATGTTGTCGGGATGCTTGGGCTCGAGCTTACGAACGTCTTCCGGCGTTTCGACAAGATAGATCCCGCCGCTGGCTCCTTCGCGATCCCATTGCCCAAGCGTTCCTTCGACTTCCGGGTGTCCAGCGTGACCGATCAGCACGACATCCCTGCCCGCCTTCGCATGACGGGCGACTTCCATGTGCACTTTCGTGACCAGCGGACATGTTGCATCGAACACGCGCAGATGGCGCGTGGCGGCCTGCCGGCGCACGGCCTGCGACACACCATGCGCGCTGAAGATGACGGTGGCGCCATCGGGCACTTCGTCGAGCTCGTCGACGAAGACGGCGCCGCGGTTGCGCAGTCCCTCGACCACAAAACGGTTGTGCACGACTTCGTGTCGAACATAGATCGGCGCGCCGAACGATTCGAGCGCGCGCTCGACGATCTCGATGGCGCGGTCGACGCCGGCACAGAATCCGCGGGGGTTGGCGAGTACGACGTCCATTTGTCTATTTTAGCTCGCTACCCGGACGTTTGCCTGAAGCGAACAATCCGAACAGGACCAGCAGCGTCGCGCCGACGCTGATCGCCGAATCGGCGACGTTGAACGACGGGAACACCCAGTCGCGGTAGTATACTTGTATAAAATCGGTGACGGTGCCGGCGTGCACGCGGTCGATCAGGTTGCCCAGCGCGCCGCCGATCACGAGCGATACTGGCAGCGCTGTTTTCCAGTCGCCCCTCCGCGTCGTTTTCAGCCAGGCCGTCAAGCCGATCGAAACGCCGATCGCCAACGCCGTGAACAGCCAGCGTTGCCAGCCGGGTTGGTCGGCGAGAAAACTGAAAGCGGCGCCGGTGTTGAAGGCGAGCGTCCAATTGAAGAAACCCGGAATGACTTCGTGCGGAACGTACGGCTCGAGTTTGGCGACGACGACGGCTTTCGTGATCTGGTCGAACGCGACTATGAGCGCCGACACGGCAAGCCAGACCAGTGCGTTGTCGCGCCACTTCAATCGTTCGCTCATCAGAAGAACAGCCGCGTTTCGCCGGAGTTGCCGGGAAGATTCGACACGCACCGTCCGCAGATTTCCGGATTCGACGGATCGATGCCGAAGTCCGGTCGTAGATGCCAGCAGCGAATGCATTTCTGATCGGCGCTGCGCTTGGCGGAAATCAAGTACGACATGCGCTCCGTCTTCTGTTCGATGGCGTCGTCGGGCTTCGCCGACGGCGCGGCGACCTTGAGCCCGGACGTGATGAAGAAGAAGCGCAACTCGTCCATCGCCTGCTTTTCGTTGCCCGACAGCAGCGCCGCGAACGGCAGGAAATCCGCGTACAGCGTGACATCCGCTTCCAGCGACGCGCCTATTTCGCCCGCCGCGCGCATCGTCTCGAGCTGCTTCGCAACGGCTGCGCGGATTTTCAGCAATTCCGACCACGCCTCACGCTGTTCGGGGGAACCCTGCACCGGTTCGAGTCCGTCGTAGAACGTCTCGAACATCACCGATTCCGAACGCTCGCCCGGAATCACCTGCCAGATTTCCTCGGCGGTGAAACTCAGGATCGGCGCCAGCCAGCGCACTAGCGCTTCGAGGATGCGATACATCGCACTCTGCGCGCTGCGACGGCCGTGGCTGTTCTCCTGCATCGTGTACAGGCGGTCTTTGGTGATGTCGAGATACAGCGAGCCGAGTTCGTTCGTGCAGAAATTCTGGACGCGCTGCACGATCTCCGGGAAATCGTATTTCGCATAGGCGGCGATCACCGCCTGTTGTGTGTCGTACGCCTGCTGGATCGCCCACTGGTCGAGCAGCAGAGAATCCTTCGGCGCAATGAGATCTTTCGCCGGATCGAATCCGTGCAGGTTGCCGAGCAGAAACCGCGCGGTGTTGCGGATGCGGCGATACGCATCGGCGACGCGCTTGAGGATTTCATCCGACAGCGCCATCTCGTTGCGGTAGTCGGCCGACGCGATCCACAGGCGCAGGATGTCCGCGCCGTAATTCTTCATCACGTCCTGCGGCTCGATGCCGTTGCCGAGCGACTTGGACATCTTGCGGCCCTGCGCATCGACAGTGAAACCGTGCGTGAGCACTTCGTCGTACGGCGCGTGTCCATGCATCGCCACCGAGGTCAGCAGCGAGGAATGGAACCAGCCGCGGTGCTGGTCGGAACCTTCCAGGTACATGACCTTGTCGCCCGGCTTGCGCGCGAGATTCGGACGGCGATCGAGCACGCAGAAATGGGTGACGCCGGAGTCGAACCACACGTCGAGGATGTCGGTGACCTTGACGTAATCGTCGGCATCGACGCCGATCAGCTCTTTTGGATCGAGCGAATACCACGCATCGGTGCCGCCGGTTTCGATGCGCTTGGCAATCTCTTCCATCAACTGCGCCGTGCGCGGATGCGGTGTACTTGTGGATTTGTGCACAAAAAACGTGATCGGCACGCCCCACGTGCGCTGGCGCGAGATGCACCAGTCCGGGCGTCCTTCGATCATGCTCGCGATGCGTTCCTCACCCCACGCCGGATACCAGTCGACATCGTCGTGGATCGCTTTCAGCGCACCTTCGCGGAGACCTTTTTCTTCCATGCCGATGAACCACTGCGGCGTGGCGCGGAAGATGACCGGCGTGCGATGACGCCAGCAATGTGGATAGCTGTGGGTAATTTCTTCGGCGGCCAGCAGCACGCCGCGATCACGCAGCAGATCGACGATGACCGGATTCGCTTTCCAGATGAATTGATTGCCGAAGATTTCGACGTCGGGCAAATAGACGCCGTTCGGGCCGACCGGACTGAGCACCGGCAAGCCGTATTTCTTGCCGACGTCGAAGTCTTCGACGCCATGACCCGGCGCGGTGTGGACGGCGCCCGTGCCTTCTTCCGCCGACACGTGATCGCCGATGATGATCGGAATCTTGCGATCGTAAAACGGATGCTGCAGTTGCTGATTTTCGAAGTCGCGGCCGGGCAGCGTTTTGTCTGCCGCAGCGGCATCGGACACTCCGTAGCGCGCAGCGATGCGTTCGGCCAGATCAGCCGCGACGAGCAGATACAACGCATGCTCGCCACGCGCCGGACCTTTGATGAGCGTGTATTCAAGATCGGGCCCGAGCGAGACCGCCAGGCTGGCCGGCAGCGTCCACGGCGTGGTCGTCCAGATCGGCACGGCGACGACATCGCCCGGCTTCAGCTCGACGCCGAACTTCGCAGCAATCGCCTGCGGATCGAGCGCGTCGTAGGCAACATCGATCGCCGGCGATTTCTTGTCGTGATATTCGATCTCCGCTTCGGCGAGCGCCGAGCCGCAATCGAAACACCAGTGCACAGGCTTGAAGCCGCGCACGACGTGACCGCGCTCGTACACTTTCGCCAGCGCACGCACGATATCGGCTTCGAACTGGAAGTCCATCGTGCGGTACGGATTCATCCAGTCGCCGAGCACGCCGAGGCGCTTGAAATCTTCGCGCTGCAGATCGATCTGTTTCGCCGCGTATTCGCGGCACAGCTTGCGGAATTCGTTCGCATCGACTTTCTGTCCGACCTTGCCGACTTTCTTCTCGACGGCAACCTCGATCGGCAATCCGTGACAATCCCAGCCCGGCACATACGGCGATCGCAAGCCGGACATGAGCTTCGACTTGACGACGATATCCTTGAGAATCTTGTTGACTGCGTGCCCGAGATGGATCACGCCGTTCGCGTAGGGCGGACCGTCATGCAGGATGAACGCGTGTTCGCGCTTCGCGGTGCGTTCCTGGATCTGCTGATAACGGTGGACTTTCTCCCACTCCGCGAGCATGCCGGGTTCGCGCTTGGCGAGATCGGCCTTCATCGCGAACGAGGTCTGCGGCAGATTGATTGTGTTTTTATAGTCGATGGACATGAGTTTCAGGCGTTGAAGACCGGGGTTTGCTCAGAGCCGAGGATTTTCCTCGCCTGCGCCGCGTCGCGGTGAATCTGTTGCACCATCGCGTCGAGGCTGTCGAACTTTTCCTCGTCGCGCAATTTTTCCACAAATTCCACTTGTATCTTTTTACCGTAAAGATCGCCGCTGAAGTCGAACAGGTGCGCTTCCAGCAGCGGTTCTTTTCCATTCACTGTCGGCCGCATGCCGAGGCTGGCCACCGACGGCATCGGACGACCGCTCACGCCGTGCACGCGTACGGCGAAAATCCCGCGCACGGGCGAAACGCGCGATCCTAACCGAAGATTCGCCGTCGGGTAGCCCAGCTTGCGACCGAGCTGCTGACCGAGCACGACGTGGCCGCCGATGGCGAACGCTCGTCCGAGCAACCGGTTCGCTGCGGCAAAATCGCTTTCGGCGAGCAGCTTGCGGATGCGCGAACTGGAAATGCACTCGCCGTCCGCCTGCACCGTTCCGATCGGTTTCGCGACGAATCCTTCGGTCCGGCCCACGCGATCGAGCATTTCCACATCGCCGCGGCGCGCACGGCCGAATCGGAAATTTTCGCCGACCCAGACTTCTTTGGCGCGCAATCGCGCAACAAGCACGTCGACAATGAATTTCTCGGCCGGCATCGCCGCCAACACTGCGTTGAAGCGCAGCAGCAGCACGCGATCGATGCCCGCATCGATCAGCAAGCCGACTTTCTCGGCCGGCGAGGTCAACTGCGGCACCACCGCATCCCGCGCGAAAAACGCGCGCGGGATCGGATCAAAACTGACGGCGACCGCCTCCAGATTCAATGCCGCGGCGCGTTCGCGCACGTGATCGATCACCGCGCGATGTCCGCGGTGTACGCCATCGAATGCGCCGATACAGACGACACTGCCGCGCGGCGCAAGGCAGGGCCCGGCGACGTCCCGGAACAGCCGATTCATGCGTCGAGTATATCGCAGTGCACCATGACTCAGTGCGCGCGCAAATCCCGCAGCCGGAAGCCCGTTGCGAAGAGGACGCCGATGTACGCCGCGCCCGCCGCGCCGATTAGGATCGACAGTCGCACGACACGTGTTGCGGTTGGCCATTGCGACCAGTCGGCCCAGACGTAAACGCCGACGGCGAGGACGACGATCAGCGCCGCGCATGCGGCGGCGAGACGAAGCAGATGCGTCATCCAGCCGGACTGTTTTTCGTATACGCCAGCACGCGAAAGGTTTTTCCAAAGCAGCCACAGATTTAGATAACTCGCCAGCGCGCTGGCGAGCGCGATGCCCATGTGCAAACCGGGAATGGAGGCGATGCCTTCGAGCAGGTTCGAGGCGTTCGCGTTTCCGCGCCAAGTCAAATAAAGCGCGCCGACGAAGAGCAGATTCAGCACCATGTTGGCGATCATCGCGGCGATGCCGGCCTTGACCGGCGTCTTCGTATCCTGTCGCGCGTAAAACGCGGGCGCGAGTACTTTGACGAGCGCGAATGCCGGCAACCCGAAACTCAGCGCGGCGAGACTCAATCCGACCATGTCGACATCGTGCGCGGTGAATTTGCCGTGCAGGAAAAGCGTGGCGACGATGGGCTTGGCGAGGAAGACAAGTCCGATCATCGCGGGAATTGAAATGAGCAGTGTCGTTCGCAATCCCCAATCGAGCGCGCAAGAAAATCCGGCGCGATCGGTGTTGACGTGGTGGCGTGACAGACTCGGCAGGATCACCGTGCCGAGCGCGACGCCGAACATGCCGAGCGGGAATTCGAGCAGACGGTCCGAATAGCCGAGCCAGGTTTGCGAACCGACGATCAGGAAAGACGCGATCAGCGTATCGAGCAACAAGTTCACTTGCGCCACGGAAGAGCCGAACAGCGTCGGAATCATCAGACGCAAAATTCGCCGGACGTCCGGATGCGACCAGCCCCAGCGCGGCAGCGTGAGCAGATCGAGCTTGCGCAACGCCGGCAGCTGAAACAGAACCTGCAAGACACCGGCGAGCAATACCGCCCACGCCAGCGAAGTGATCGGAATCGCCATTTTCGGCGCAAGCCAGAACGCCGCGCCGATCATGCAGAGATTCAAGATGACCGGCGTCAGCGCGGGTAACGCGAAACGGTGGAAACTGTTGAGCACACCGCTGGCCAGCGCGGTGAGCGACACCAGCATCAGGAACGGAAACGTAATGCGCAGCAAATCGGAGGTGAGGCGGAATTTCTCAGGCTGTTCGAGCAGCGCGCCGGGCGCGAAGATTGCGGTAAGCTGATCGGCGCCGATCACGCCGATCGCGGTGACGATGAACAGCACGCCGCCAAGTGTGCCGGCCGTGCGGCTGACCAGATCGCGCAGTTCTTCGTGCGAGCGTTTTTCTTTGACCTCGGTCAGCACCGGCACGAACGCCGTCGAGAACGAGCCTTCGGCGAATAACCGCCGCATGAAATTCGGGATGCGGAAGGCGACGAGGAAGGCGTCGGTCATCCAGTTGGCGCCGAATACGCCCGCGATGACCTGCTCGCGAACGAGCCCGAGCAGCCGCGAGACGAAGGTCATCGCGCTGAACGACATCATCGAACGCAACAGGCTGGGCGTTTTCATGCGCGCGTCCGGTTGACGTAAATGCCTGCAATCCTTACAATTACCGGTCCTTTTTTCCCATTCGGTATTTTTGCCGATCCCTTCTTCGGAGTTTTCCCTTGGCCAACATCAAATCCGCCAAAAAGCGCGCCCGTCAGGCGGTGAAGCGCAATGCCCGCAATGCCAGCTCGCGTTCGATGCTGCGCACGGCGATCAAGAAAGTCGTCGTCGCCATCGAGGCGAAGGACAAGAAAGCCGCCCAGGAAGCGTACAAGACTGCGGAGCCGATCATGGATCGCTATTCCAGCCGCGGCCTGATCCACAAGAACAAGGCGTCGCGCCATAAGAGCCGTCTGTCGGCGCACATCAAGGCGCTGGCGTAAGGTTTCGATCGAGTTCCACGAAAAAGCCGGCCAATGTGCCGGCTTTTTTGTTGCGCGCGATTCGGCAGGAAACATCAAGCGTCTTCGCTGCGCAGCGATTCGGCGGCCTCGGCCCTGAGGCTGTCGAAGAAATCCTGGATCTTCAGGCATACGTTCCAGGTGCCCTCGCGCGCAAGCGCTGAGACGACGAACCACGGCGCTTTCCACTTCAATTTGCGCACGAGCGCTTTCGCCAGTTTCTGGCGTTCCTCTTCGGGCAGCAGATCGGCTTTGTTGAAGACCAGCCAGCGTGGGCGATTCAGCAGTTCTGGATCGAACTTCTCGAGTTCTTCCTCGATGGCGCGCACCTGTTCGACCGGATCGATCCCTTCATCGAGCGGCGCCATGTCGACCAGATGCAGCAGCAATCGCGTGCGCGATACGTGTTTCAGGAACTGGATGCCGAGCCCCGCGCCTTCTGCGGCACCTTCGATCAGTCCGGGAATATCGGCGATGACGAAACTCTGGTCGGTGCCGATGCGCACGACGCCAAGATGCGGCTGCAGCGTCGTGAACGGATAATCAGCCACGCGCGGCGTCGCCGCCGAGACGGCGCGTATAAATGTGGATTTTCCCGCATTCGGGAATCCGAGCAGGCCGACGTCGGCCAGCACCTTCAATTCCAGACGCAATTCGCGCACTTCGCCCGCCGTACCGGGAATGGCTTTGCGCGGCGTGCGGTTCGTCGAACTCTTGAACACGGAATTGCCGGCGCCGCCGTGGCCGCCGACGGCGACTTTCAGACGCTGACCGTGATGGATCAGATCGCCGATGGTCTCGTCGGTATCGATGTTGATCACCGAGGTGCCGACGGGCACGCGAATGGTGTAATCCTCGCCGCGCTTGCCGGCCATCTGCCGGCCCATGCCGTTTTCGCCGCGCTTGGCGCGGAAGTCGCGCTCGTGGCGGAAGTCGACCAGCGTATTGAGGCCTTCGTCGGCGATCAGCCACACGTCGCCGCCATCGCCGCCGTTGCCGCCATCTGGGCCGCCGAACGGAATCGATTTCTCGCGCCTGAAACTGACGCAGCCGTTGCCGCCGTTGCCGGCGTGGACGGTGATTTCGGCTTCGTCGACGAATTTCATACGTGGAGTCTACAAACTCTTGGAGGACTGTGATGCTCAAGAAACGAAAAGCCCCGCGCGTGGCGGGGCTCTGTCGAACTTGTGGCGCTCAAGCTTACGCCTTGGCGACTTTCACCGTGCGACGGTTGTTCGCGCCATGCGTGGAGAACTGCACGGTGCCGTCGACGAGCGCGAACAGCGTGTGGTCGCGGCCCAGGCCGACGCCCGCGCCGGGATGGAACTGCGTACCGCGCTGACGCACGATGATGTTGCCGGCTTCCACGGCTTGTCCGCCGTAGATCTTGATGCCGAGGTATTTGGGGTTCGAGTCGCGGCCGTTACGGGTACTGCCGCCAGCTTTTTTGTGTGCCATGGTCGATTACTCCTTGTCCGCCGATTTCTTCGTCGATTTCTTTTCGCCCGCGCCCGAGATGCCGGTGATCTCGATCTCGGTGTAATGCTGGCGATGGCCCATCTGCTTCATGTGGTGCTTGCGGCGACGGAATTTGATGATGCGGATCTTGTCTGCGCGGCCGTGCGATTTGATCGTCGCCGCGACGCTGGCGCCGGAAACCAGCGGAGCACCGATATGGATGCTGTCGCCTTCGCCGACCATCAGCACTTCTTCGAATTTGACGGCGGCACCGACATCGCCTTCGAGTTTTTCCACGCGGAGGGTTTCGCCCTCCATGACGCGGAACTGACGGCCGCCCGTCCGGATGATTGCGTACATTGGGTCTTTCCTTCTGTAGTTATTCTGTTTTTGGCTGACTATCTCGTCGAAATCAACGAGATAGCCGTGAATTATAGCCAGTTTCGGCCGCTCCGGTCAAACCGGTGGCTGGCGCGCGGTATTTCTCGCTGGAACGCGGTTCGGCGTGTGCCGCTTCGACATTGAATTGATCAAAATCGGCCAAATAAATGAAGTCCACGAACGCATAAAAAAGAGCGGCGTTCGTTACCGTTTCGTGATTAATCTCGCCAGTCTCAATTGAAGAGACCGGTTCGTTGAATCCTTGCAATCTGCATGCGTGCCCGTGAATTGCCGGCGCGCTATAGTGCCCACTTGTCTTTTTTCCGCCCATGCTAAAAGCAATTTCGAAAAAGGGAACGATGGATTTCATTCGCATCCGCGGCGCTCGCACGCACAACCTGAAGAACATCGATCTGGAACTGCCGCGCGACAGCCTGATCGTGATCACGGGATTGTCGGGCTCCGGCAAATCGTCGCTCGCGTTCGACACGATCTATGCGGAAGGCCAACGGCGTTACGTCGAGTCGTTGTCGGCGTACGCGCGGCAGTTTTTGTCGGTGATGGAAAAGCCCGATGTGGATCACATCGAAGGCCTCAGCCCGGCGATTTCGATCGAGCAGAAATCCACATCGCACAACCCGCGTTCGACCGTCGGCACCATCACCGAAATCTACGACTACCTGCGTCTGTTGTTCGCGCGCGTGGGTACGCCGCGTTGTCCGGATCACGGCATTCCGCTGCAGGCGCAGACGGTGAGCCAGATGGTGGATGCGGCGCTGGCGTTGAATCCCGAAAAACGTTTCATGCTGCTCGCACCGGTAATCCGCGAGCGCAAGGGTGAACACTTGCAGGTGTTCGATCAGTTGCGCGCGCAGGGTTTCGTGCGCGCCCGCGTGGACAATGTGTTGTACGAACTGGACGCGGTGCCAGCGCTGGCGTTGCGTCAGAAACACACCATCGAAGCGGTGATCGATCGCTTCCGTCCTGCCGCGGATATCAAGCAGCGTCTGGCCGAATCGTTCGAGACCGCACTGCGCCTCGGCGACGGCATCGCCCTGCTCGTCGACATGGACGACGACAAGGCGGCTACGACCACCTTCTCTTCGCGCTTCTCGTGCCCGATCTGCGACTACTCGCTGCCGGAACTCGAGCCGCGCCTGTTCTCGTTCAACTCCCCGATCGGCGCGTGCGGTACGTGCGACGGCCTCGGCGTCACGCAGGTGTTCGATCCTGCGCGCGTGGTCGTACATCCGAACCTGAGCCTCGCCGCCGGTGCGGTGCGCGGCTGGGACCGGCGCAACATGTATTACTTCCAGTTGATCCTGTCGCTGGCGCGTCACTATAAGTTCGACATCGACACGTCGTGGGAACACTTGCCCGAGGCGATCCAGCACGCCATTCTTTCGGGGTCCGGCGACGAGATCATTCCGTTCCGCTATCTCACCGAAACCGGCGGCAGCGTCACGCGCAAGCATCGTTTCGAAGGCATCGTGCCGAATCTGGAGCGTCGCTATCGCGAAACCGAATCGCCGGCGGTGCGCGAGGAACTGGCGAAGTTCATCACCGAGCGGCCGTGTCCGGATTGCCATGGCGAGCGTCTGAATCGCAGCGCGCGCAACGTGTTCGTCGGCGAGGCGAGTCTGCCGAAGCTGACCGCGCTGCCGATCGATCAGACCATGCAGTTTTTCCAGGGCCTGCAGCTGGCGGGCTGGCGCGGCGAGATCGCGGCGAAGATCGTGAAGGAAATCCGCGAACGCCTGCGCTTCCTCGTCGACGTCGGTCTGGATTATCTGACGCTCGATCGCCAGGCGGATTCTCTTTCCGGCGGCGAAGCACAGCGCATTCGTCTGGCCAGCCAGATCGGCGCCGGACTCGTCGGCGTGATGTATGTGCTCGACGAACCGTCGATCGGTCTGCATCAGCGCGACAACGAACGCCTGCTCGGCACGCTGACGCGTCTGCGCGATCTGGGCAACACCGTGATCGTCGTCGAGCACGATGAAGATGCCATTCGCATGGCCGATCACGTCGTCGACATCGGACCCGGCGCAGGCGTGCACGGCGGCGAAGTTGTCGCGCAAGGCAAGCTTAAGGACCTGCTCGTTGCGCCGCGATCGGTGACCGGCCAGTTCCTGTCCGGCAAGCGCAGCATCGTGGTGCCGAAGAAGCGCACGCAGCCCGATGAAGACCGCATGCTGAAACTGCTCGGCGCGTCGGGCAACAATCTGAAAGACGTCGATCTGGAAATTCCGGCCGGGCTGTTCACGTGTATCACCGGCGTGTCGGGTTCAGGCAAGTCGACGCTGATCAACGACACGCTGTTCCGCCACACCGCCGCCGAATTGAACGGCGCGAACGAAAAACCGGCGCCGTTCCGCAAGGTCGAAAACCTCGAGTTGTTCGACAAAGTCGTCGACATCGACCAGTCGCCGATCGGCCGCACGCCGCGTTCGAATCCGGCGACGTACACCGGTCTGTTCACGCCGCTGCGCGAACTGTTCGCGCAGGTGCCGGAATCGCGTGCGCGCGGCTATCAGCCGGGCCGTTTCTCGTTCAACGTGAAAGGTGGCCGCTGCGAAGCGTGCGAAGGTGACGGCCTGATCAAGGTCGAGATGCACTTCCTGCCGGATGTGTATGTGGCCTGCGACGTCTGCCACGGCAAGCGCTACAACCGCGAGACGCTGGAGATCCACTACAAAGGTCACACGATTTCCGATGTGCTCGAAATGACCGTCGAGGACGCGCTCAAGCTGTTCGAGCCAATTCCGGCACTCGCGCGCAAACTCGAAACGCTGATGGACGTCGGCTTGAGTTACATCAAGCTCGGCCAGAGCGCGACGACGCTGTCCGGCGGCGAAGCGCAGCGCGTGAAGCTGTCGCGCGAACTGTCCAAGCGCGATACCGGCCGCACGCTCTACATCCTCGACGAGCCGACGACAGGCTTGCACTTCCACGACATCGAGCAGTTGCTGAAAGTGCTGCATCGCCTGCGCGACGATGGCAACACGGTCGTCGTCATCGAGCACAACCTCGACGTCATCAAGACGGCCGACTGGGTTGTCGATCTCGGTCCCGAAGGCGGTGACCGCGGCGGTCAGATCATCGCGACGGGTACGCCCGAGCAGATCGCCAAAGTGCCGACCTCGCACACCGGACGCTTCCTGTCGCGCATGCTCGATACAACCGGCAAAAAGAAGAAAGCTGCTTAAGGCGCCGCGTCGCGCACGACGAAGATGCCGACCGTGCTGTCGGCATCCTTGGTGACGATGTGGATCGGCACCGATTCGTCGAGGCGCAGTTCCTTCTTCGGCTGCATCAGCATGATGTGGTTGCCGCCGGGTGCGAACGTTATGCGCTGGCCCGGTGCGATCGTGATTTCGCCCAGCGCCTGCATGTGCTCCATGCCGTTGTTGCTGGTGCTCTTGTGCAGCGAAGCGCTGCCGAAGTCGGCACTGTCCACGCCGGTCACGGTCACCGCCGCGTCGCCGACGTTATGCAGGACACCATAGCCGGCCATCATGGCCGTGCCCGGCGGCGCGTTGCGGATCCACGCGTTTTCGACCACCAGATGTCCAGCCGCGAATGCGTTCGACGTAGCCAGTGTGATCGCGATTGCCATTGCCCTGTGCGCGTTCATCGGTTTGCCTTATGATCCGTTCCGGTCAGCCCGTTCGATTCGATTATGCGCCCGGCCGCTCGGGGCCGCGCGTGACGATCGTGTAATGTTTCGTTTCGGCGGACGGTCGATTGCGGCGAGCGGTCGCAGCAATGTGAACGGCAGCGCAGACGGCAGCGGACAAGTCTCTTAAAAAGATCCGCACCGACGTTTTCTTGGAAAAATAAAAAGCGAGAATCCAACCCATGCTTGAAACGCACCGTCACGAGGCCGTGGTCGAACTGCGGCTGGCGCGGCCTCCGGTCAATGCGCTCGATTCGCAACTGGTGAAACAGCTTCGCACCGCCATCGAATCCGCGCCTGCGCTCGGCGCACGTGGCATCGTGCTGTCGGGCCGGCAAGGCATGTTTTCGGCCGGACTCGATGTGCCCGCGCTGCTGCAGTTCAAGCGTCCGGAGCTGGTCGCGTTCTTTCGCGATTTCTTCGCGCTGTGCGGCGCGATCGCCGCATCGCCGATTCCGATCGTTGCGGCGATCACGGGACACAGCCCCGCCGGCGGCGCAGTGCTCGGCATCTTTTGCGATTACCGCGTGATGGCTCGCAGTGTCGATCAGGCGAAACCATTCCGCATCGGACTCAACGAAGTGCAGGTCGGGCTGAGCGTGCCGACCGTGATCCAGCTCGGACTGCAGCGGCTCGTCGGCACCTATCGCGCCGAGCGTCTGATGGTCGCCGGTGCGATGTTGCAGCCGGAGCAGGCCTTGTCGGTTGGCCTCGTCGACGAACTGGTGAATGCGGACGAAGTCGTCGCCCGCGCGATCGAATGGTTGCGCGAGTTGTTCAAATCCCCGCAACTGGCGATGCTCGGCACGCGGCAGATCGCGCGCCGCGATCTGGTCAGGATTTTCGAATATCCGGAAAACCTCGAACTCGACGATTTCGCCGATTCGTGGTTCGGCAGCGAGACGCAGACCACGCTGAAAGCGCTCGTCGCGAAACTGAAGAAGTAACTCAGCCGGCGCCGACGGCCACGTCGCGCTTGGCGTCGGCAATCCAGCCGCTCCATGACGGCGCGTAGATGCGCGAGCCGGCGAGTCCCGCGTGTTCCATCGCGAGCAGGTTGTGGCACGCGGTGACGCCCGAGCCGCACATGTGCACGACGTCACGCGGCTGGTGGGCTCCGACGACCGCAGTGAAACCGTCGCGCAAACTCGCCGCAGTTTTGAACGCACCGTCCGCAGCGAGGTTCGCCGAAAAGGGGCGGTTGCGCGCTCCGGGCACGTGTCCGGCTACGGGATCGATCGGTTCGGTTTCGCCGCGATAGCGCGGGGCCGCGCGCGCATCGAGCAGCAGTGTGCGATCGTCTCCGCGCAGACGTTGCAGTTCGTCGGTCATTACGATTTGCGAGGCGTCGAACGCGACCTCGACTTTCGAAGCCGCCCGCGATTCGATCGCATCCGTCAGTTCGAATCCCGCCGCGTTCCATGACTTGATGCCGCCATCGAGCACGGCCGCGTTGCCGCCGACCAGACGCAGCATCCACCACAATCTCGCCGCAGCCAGCGCGCCGCCCGCGTCGTCGTAGGTCACGACGAACGTCTGCGGCGTCCATCCCCACCGGCTCAGCACGCGCGAAAACGCAGCGGCGTCGGGCAGCGGATGGCGGCCGACGCCCTGCTTCGACAAGTCCGACAAATCGCGATTCAGATCGGCATAGACGGCGCCAGGTATGTGCGCCGTGGCGTAGTCGCGCGGAGCGCGTTCGCTGTCGGC
>Ga0157374_10000905_pt1 | contig 25835 bp, 18 predicted proteins | sample M25metaG_FD_115308 | JGI IMG/M metagenome (GOLD analysis project Ga0157374, IMG submission 115308) | Miscanthus rhizosphere microbial communities from Kellogg Biological Station, Michigan, USA - M2-5 metaG | ecosystem: Host-associated > Plants > Roots > Rhizosphere > Soil | place: USA: Michigan... | reverse complement strand
GCATTCCGGTGGAAGAGGAAAAGGACGCCCTGGTCATTCATGGCGGCCAGCTTCATGCGGCTAAAATTGCCACCTATGGGGATCATCGCATGGCTATGGCATTCGCGGTGGCCGGAGCTGCATTCCCTGGGCTGGAAATTGAAGACCCTTCGGTGGTGAACAAAACCTACCCCGGCTTCTGGCAGGATTTGCAAAAGCTGGGGCTTGGCGTACAGCCGAGTAAAACCCTTCCAATCCATGCCGTGACTCAGACCGATGAGCCAGCGAATTTAACCGGCCAGAAAATTGTCCTCATCGGCTTTATGGGTGCGGGCAAAAGTGCGGTCGCTGAAATACTGGCTCAAGCTCTCAAGTTGAAACTGGTGGAGATGGACGCTGAGATTGTCAAACGCTCAGGGCGTTCCAGTGTGCCGGAAATTTTCGATCTGGACGGCGAGTTGCGCTTTCGTGCATTAGAGGCTGAGGTGTCTCAGGCTTTGGTTTCTGCTCAGAACGTGATCATTTCTTGCGGCGGCGGGGTGGTAATGAACGAGGCGAATATGCAGGCACTGGCCCAGAACGGTACGATTATTTTCCTGGAAACACAGTTGGAGACGGTTTTAACCCGTTTGGCCGATGCTGAGGATCGTCCACTTCTGCGGGATAAAACGCAGTTTGAATCACTATTTGTCTTGCGTCAGCCTTTGTATCGTCAGGCTGCGGATATTACCGTCTCGACGGATCACCAATCTCCCTCCCAGGTGGCAGAGACGGTTTTGCAAGCGCTCAGTAAAATCAATATGAATTCGGTTTGTACGGTTTAGTTGATCTTCTCAGAAAGTTGAAGAACCCATGACAGCGGGAAATTCCTTCGGACATTTATTTAGAATCACCACCTTTGGCGAATCTCATGGTGGTGGGGTTGGCGTCATTATTGATGGCTGTCCACCCGGCCTGAGCATTACCATAGAAGAAATCCAGAAGGAGCTGGATCGTCGCCGTCCCGGTCAAAGCGCCATTACCACCCCGCGCAACGAGCAGGACGAGATCCATGTGTTTTCCGGCTTGCTGGATGGGAAAACCACCGGTACTCCCATTATGCTGATGGCCTTCAACAAGGATGTGAAGTCCGAAGATTACAACAATCTGCAAGATCTCTACCGGCCTGGACATGCGGATTATACCTTTCAGCAAAAATACGGCTTGCGGGATTGGCGAGGCGGGGGCCGTTCTTCCGCGCGGGAAACCATTGGTCGCGTAGCCGCAGGCGCCATCGCCAAGAAATTCCTGAAAGAAAAATTGAACGTTGATATTGTGGCCTACGTGGAGCAGGTCGGCGAAGTGAAAGCGAAAGAGCAGTCTGAAACCTTGACCTTGGAGCAGGTGGAAACCAACATCGTGCGCTGTCCGGATGCGGAGGCTGCAGCGCGCATGATCGAGCTGATTGAAACCGTTCGGGATGAAGGCGATTCCATTGGCGGGGTGATTCGCTGCCTGGTGAAAAATTCTCCCGTGGGCTTGGGCGAGCCGGTGTTCGATAAGTTGCATGCGGATTTGGGCAAAGCCATGCTGAGCATCAATGCCGTGAAAGGTTTTGAAATCGGCTCCGGTTTTAGCAGTGTCGGATTACGCGGCAGCCAGCACAATGATGAATTTTGCACCGAAGGCGATAGGGTTCGCACACGGACCAATAACGCCGGTGGGGTATTAGGCGGCATTTCCAACGGGGAAACCATTTATTTCCGCGTGGCGATTAAACCGACCTCCACCATCAGTAAAACGCAAAATACCGTCACCAAAGCCCAGGAGGAAACCACATTAGCGGCTACAGGGCGTCATGATCCCTGCGTATTACCCCGCGCGGTGCCTATTGTAGAGTCCATGGCTGCCCTAGTGATGATGGATCATTATTTGCGCCAGAAGGCTCAAAATCAGTAATGATTCTAAAGATTTAATCGCTAAAAATGATCAGATGAATTAACCTTATTATTGGAAACAAGAAATATGACCACAATGACCGATGAATTAGATGCTTTAAGACAGAAAATCGATGCGCTGGACGCTAACCTGTTGGAGCTTCTGGCTCAACGGGCGCGTTTGGTGGATGACATTGGGCGATATAAAAAAGCCCGGAACTTGGAGCCGCTCGATGCCACACGATGGCGTCAGGTGCTGGATAACAACCTGAAACGGGCGCAATCGCTAAACCTTTGCCCCGAGTTTATTGAGGGCCTTTACCAGTTAATCCATGAGTATAGTTTAAAGTTAGAAAGCCATAGCGAGCCTGATTCATGACCGACCCCGACTATTCGACCCGTACCGCTCAAAGCACGATTCCCAACGAAATAGCAAACAACCCCAATCTCACCTTAACCTTTGGCATACAAGGCGGAAAAGGCAGCTTTAATGAAGAAGCCGTCCAGCATTATTTAAGGGAAGCCGGTATTTTGGATGCCAAAATTCAGTATTTATACACTTCGGAAAACGTGGTAAACGCTGTTCAGCGTGGCGAAGTGGAGTATGGCCAGTGCGCCATTTATAATTCCGTCGGTGGATATGTGGAAGAAACCACCAACGCCCTGGAAAATGCCCCGGTTAAAATCGTGCGCGAATTTGAGATTAAAATCGCGCATGCCATCATGATTCGCCCGGATCAGGACTTTGCCAAAGTGGATACCGTGATGTGTCACCCGCAGGTTTTAGCGCAATGCAAAACCAATTTAAAAAATAAGTATCCGCACCTCAAACAAACTTCCGGTGAAGGCGAGTATGTGGATAACGCCAAAACGGCAGAAGCATTATCTCAACGCATTTTACCGGATAATACCGCCGTGATGGGCAGCAAAATTTTAGCCTCCATTTATGATCTGAAAATCGTGGAAGATAATTTGCAGGATGCTGAACAAAATTACACCCGGTTTATTCATGTGGTGTCTAAATAAATCCTTATATCATTCAATTTAACTGAATATTATGAGCAGCTAATCTTTTTCTTTGCTGCAAAAATTTATCCTATTTAGAAATACCATGCTGATCTGGAGTAGGTGAGGATGGATAAAGGAACTCGTCTGCCTAAAATTCGTCGTTTGTAGCAGGCGGTTGGGGATCATAAACTTTACAAAAGGTTCACGGGGCCGCCGTTGGGCTTGTTTTTGCGCTATAATAGCGCCACGAGTCGATGGAAATCCGGTTAGAGTGCTTGCGGACTCGTCCAAAACATACTGATTAGGCCGCAAACCAACCCAAATCATGGGCTGACCCTTTCTCCCTCCGGCAAGTCAAGCCCCTATTGGAAGTCAACAGGAAAGGCAGACATCTTGAGTTCTCAACAAGTTTTTGGAGACGGCAAAATTGTCCCGATTAGTATTCGGGATGAAATGCGCCGTTCATACATCGATTACGCCATGAGCGTCATCGTCGGGCGCGCCCTGCCCGATGTGCGCGACGGTCTGAAGCCCGTCCATCGGCGGATTCTATATGCCATGCACGAAATGGGCCTCTCCCCAGAAAAAGCCTTCAAGAAGTGTGCCAAGGTGGTCGGGGAAGTGCTCGGTAAGTATCACCCACACGGCGATACGGCGGTTTATGACGCCCTGGTGCGTCTGGCGCAGGATTTTTCCAGCCGTTACCCGCTGGTCAACGGTCACGGCAACTTCGGGAGCATCGAAGGCGATAACGCAGCCGCGATGCGTTACACCGAATGTAAACTAACCCATGTGGCTACCACGATGTTGGAAGACATCGAGCAGGATACCGTGGACTTCGTGCCCAACTACGATGGTTCCGAGGAAGAGCCGTCGGTCTTGCCATGCCGCTTGCCCATGCTGTTGCTCAACGGTTCCAGCGGGATTGCGGTGGGTATGGCCACCAACATTCCGCCCTTCAACCTGAGCGAAGTGGTGGATGGGGTTTGTGCGCTGATCGATCAGCCGCATCTCACGCCAGACGATATGATGCAGTATATTAAAGGGCCGGACTTCCCGACAGGCGCCAATATTATTGGCTATTCCGGTATCCGGGACGCTTTCCGCACCGGTCGTGGTAGCGTGATCATGCGCGCAGTCTGCACGATCGAACAGATCCCCGGTGGTGGCGGTCGTCAGGAAAGAACCGCGATTGTAGTGACCGAGGCACCTTATCAGATCAACATCAGTAACCTGATTGAGAAGATGGCCGATCTGGTTCGCGACAAGAAGATTGAAGGTATCAGCGACCTGCGGAACGAGTCCGACCGCGAAGGCATGCGTCTGGTGATCGAGCTGAAGCGTGATGCCAAGCCCGATGTCGTATTGCGCAATCTGTACAAGCACACCCAATTGCAAACCACCTTTGGGGTGAACATGCTGGCCCTGGTGAAAAACCAGCCGCGCCTGCTGAACATCGTGGATGTGCTGAGCGAATTCGTCGAGCATCGGGTTGAGGTGATCGTTCGCCGGACCCGCTTCTTGCTTAACAAGGCGGAGGCTCGCGCTCATATCCTGGCCGGTTTGATGATTGCCATCGGTGACATGGACAACGTGATTCAGTTGATCCGCAGCGCCAAATCCACCGAAGACGCGCGTGAAAAGCTGACCACCCAATACAGCCTGGATCTGGATCAGGCGAACGCCATCCTGGAAATGCAACTACGCCGTTTAACCGGTTTGGAGCGTGAGAAAATCAATGCCGAGCATACCGAACTGATGGTGAAAATTGCCGAGTACAACGTGATTCTTTCCAACCGCAGCCGGGTGCTGGATATCATTAAAACCGAACTGCTGGAAGTGAAAGAGAAGTACGGGGATTCCCGGAAAACCCAAATCCAGCCGGATGAAGGCGATGAGTTCTCCGTGGAGGATTTGACTCCCAACGATAACATGGCCGTGTTTATCACCAAGCAAGGCTATATCAAGCGTATCGCTCTGGATACTTTCCAGCGGCAAAGTCGTGCCACGCGAGGTAAAGGGGCCATCAAGACCCGCGATGAGGATGATGTGACGCACTTCTTCGTGGCGGGTATGCATAGTCGGGTACTCTTCTTTACCAGCAAGGGTCGCGCTTTCGGCCTGAAGGTTTACGACCTGCCGGAAGGTGGGCGTACAGCCAAGGGCTTGGCCGTTATTAACCTGCTGGCCCTGGAGCAGGACGAGAAAGTGACCGCCGTGGTACCGGTGTATAGCCTGCCATCGGGAACTTACCTGCTGATGTTGACGAAGTTGGGCTGGATCAAGAAGATCGACTTGGAAAACTTCGAGAACATCCGCCGAAGCGGGCTGATCGCCATTGGTCTGGAAAGTGACGATTATTTGGGCTGGGTACTGCCTGCCACGGATGACGATCACATGCTGATTGGCACCAGCCTGGGTATGGCGATTCGCTTCCCTGTGAAGGATCTGCGTCCGTTGGGTCGTCCTGCCCGTGGCGTAACTGCCATGAAGATGCGCGCCGGTGACGAAATCGTGGACTTCAGCGTATTGCCGGGTACGGCCAACGATCTGGATGTCCTGATCATCACCAATGACGGATTCGGCAAGCGGACCAATCTGGCTGAATTCCGTACCCAGAACCGGGGCGGCATTGGTCTGATCTCTACCAAGTTCAAGAATGCCAAGAGTCGCGTGACCAACACGGCCATTGTCAACGACAAGGACGAGTTGATGATTGTCAGCGGGAATGGCGTGGTTGTCCGTCTCCGTGCCGGTGAAATTTCCCGCCAGAGCCGGATGGCGACCGGTGTTCGTCTCCAAAACCTGGATGAGAACGATTATGTGGCTTCCGTCACGAAGATTGTTCCGCTGGATGACGAGGAAGAGGCTGCGGCACAGGCTGCTCAAACGATTGATGTGACCGCAACCACGGACACCGTAGAGTAAGCCTTCGACTTTTAAAACTAAAAAAACCCCGGTCGATCATCGAGCGGGGTTTTTTGTCTCATGCAATCAGGGCAACGATTGGGTTTAATTTCAGGAGCCTCCTGGATGCTTAACAAATCGATGAAACCCAGCATGCCTTTTGTTATGCTCAAAGGTGCATTATGATTAGGACAGCTCAAACCTTTGCCACGAACCTATCACTTGGCTTGTGAGCTTTGAGTGTTGCACAACCCTTGGTGATTGCTCATGACCTCTTTGTCTCCCGAAAATCCAAAACTTCAAAAGCCTGAACTGCTATTACCCGCAGGCAGTCCGGAAAAATTACGCTATGCCGTTGCTTACGGTGCGGATGCGGTTTATTTGGGTTTGCCAATGGCCAGTCTACGGACTCCGGGACGAGGAGAACAGTTTACGCCGCAAAATCTGGGTGAACATATCCGTTATGCTCAGGAACGAGGCGTAAAAGCCTATGTCACCATTAATATTTTTCCCTCCAACCACGATTTAAAGCGGATTATTCCTCATTTGGAGCTGCTGGAATCCTTGAAGCCGGATGCCATTATCTTTACCGATCCCGGTGTTTATCGTTTGGCAAGCAAATACGCGCCTTCTGCTCCTCTACACTTAAGCACTCAGGCCAATACACTGAACCTGGAAGCTTGTGCGTTCTGGCAGGACTTGGGCGTGGAACGGGTAATTCTGGCGCGGGAAGTGCCTTACCGGGAAATTGTGGAAATTCATGACAAGCTGCCGGATCTGGAGCTGGAATGCTTCATTCATGGATCATTGTGCGTGGCATACTCCGGCCGTTGCGTCATTAGCGATTACCTGACGGACAATACCAAGAACTCCAACAAGGGCATGTGCGGTAACAGTTGCCGCTGGGAGTTTGAAGCGCCTAAACCCCATGAAGGTCTGAGGCAAGCCGATGAATCCCATCAGGGCTGTGGCTGCGAATCCTCGGAAACGGGTTTGAAAACGCTGTCGATGATTGAAACGACCCGCCCGGACAACATCTATACCTTTGAAGAGGATGAAAAGGGTTCCTATATGCTGAACTCCAAGGACCTGTGCCTTGTACGACACTTGCGGGAGTTACAGGATGCGGGCATCGTCTCCTTTAAGGTGGAAGGGCGTACCAAAAGCGTTTATTACGTGGCCACCGCAGGGCGGATTTATCGGGAAGCCATCGATTACGCCCAAACTCATACTTCTGCGCCGGAAGAATTAACGGCACGTTGGGTGTCGGAGTTGTCTCAGGCGGGAAATCGGGGCTTTACGGAAGGCTTTTTTGAAGGGCGGCCGAACCGCCATGCTTATAATTATGAGGATTCTAGGAGTCACCAGACTGCAATGTTCCTGGGTACGGCGTTATCGGATGAGTCCGGCGCGGTATCAGCAGATATGGGGCTGCGTTTCAAGGCCCGTAATCCATTCCGCATTGGAGATATCGTGGATTGGGTGACTCCAAATGGACTCGTTACTTTTGAGTTGAAACATCTCTATGATGAAAAAGGATTCCCTTTGCACGAAGTGCAGACCAACCACATAGCGGTTATTCCTATACCTGCAGAGTTACAGGCTCAGGCTGAAACATTGAAGTGGTCCATTTTGCGAGGCAAGGAGCGCATGGCCGTTGTTAGTTAAACCGTCACTGATTATTGATGACATTACCCGGATTGATTTGGCGGCGTTGAAGTCGGCCGGTATCCGCGGATTTATCTTCGATCTGGATAACACCATCATGGCGCCCCATACGGGTGTTCTGGAGGATCGTATTGAAGCCTGGTTAGCTATTTTACAGGCCGAAGGCTTCAAATGCCTGGTGCTTTCCAACAATAAAAAAGCGGAATATTGCCAGTTAGCGGAAAAAGTGCTGAATATTCCGGTGATCAGCCATGCGGCAAAACCGCGTCGGGCAAAGTTTCGTCAGGCTTTGGAAATGATTGGTTTAACGGCCACCGAGGTAGCCATGGTGGGCGATCGTCCGTTAACGGATATCTGGGTGGGGCAACGGATGGGCTCGTATACAATACTGGTAGATCCATTGATCAAGCATAGCGAGAAAACCTACATTAAATTCTTACGAGGATTGGAGCGGCTGTTTGTCAAAGGTTAGCGATACGCAACCGTTGAAGGTGATGGGGCTAATGTCAGGGACTTCTGTGGATGGGGTGGACGCCTGTCTGGCTGAACTTTCCATGCTGAACGGACGACTGAAGTATCAGATTTTGGCTACGCATACGTTGGACATGCCGGTGGATTTGCGCACACGCCTATTGCGTTGCATGGCGGATAAAGCGATGGGCTTGGAGGAACTTTGCGCCCTGAATGTGGCTGTGGGTGAACTGTTTGCGGATACGGCAGTAGGTCTGCTGAAAGAACATAATATTCCGGCTTCGCAGGTGGACTGCATCGGTTCTCATGGCCAGACTATTTTCCATTGGCCTCCGCCACCTGCTAATAGTTCGGAACCTGGACGTTTAGGCGGCACGCTGCAAATTGGCGAGCCTTCGATTATTGCCGAGAAAACCGGCATTTATACCATTGCCGATTTTCGTCCGAGAGACATGGCGGCTGGCGGGCAAGGCGCTCCTCTGGTTTGCTTTGCAGATTTATTACTATTTCAGGATGAGCAGCTTGGTCGTTGTATTCAAAATATTGGCGGCATTGCGAACGTCACCGTGGTTCCTCCCCGGGAAAAACACGAGCGCGGACAGCAACCCGTTTTGGCCTTCGATACCGGCCCTGGCAACATGCTAATGGATGCGGCCATGTCTCACTTTTATGGCAAAGCCTATGATGAAAATGGGGCGATTGCTTCAAACGGCAAAATTCAACCGACTTTACTCAATGATTTGCTGAAGCATCCGTATTTCAAATTATCGCCCCCAAAAACCACAGGTCGGGAGCAATTTGGGGAACATTATTTCAAAGAAAAACTGGCGCAATTTCCTGAGATTGAACCGGCAGACTGGCTGGCTACCTTAACGGAATTGACTGCGCAAACGTTGGCGGATAGCTATCAACAATTTATTTTCCCCAAGTACGATATTGCCGAAGTGGTTTTAGGTGGTGGTGGAGCCTATAACCAGTTTCTCTGCCAACGGATTATTGAAGCGTTTAAAACCCGTGGCCAAGAAATTACCTTAAAAACCCATGCCGATTTCGGTATCCATGACAAATACAAGGAAGCCCTCGCGTTCGCCATTTTAGCCTGGGCTGCGTTTTTACATCATCCCAACAATTTACCGGAATGCACCGGCGCTTTGCACCCCGTCATTATGGGCAAGCATATTTTGTAGAAGCGCAGAAAATGATTGAGAGAAATTATATCGAGTCTTGAGTGAAATGGATCTTTTCCTCACTGACATGACGTTCTTTTACTGAGGCGGCAACTACTCCCAGAACACTTGCCAAGGGGAACGAAAGTAAAATACTGCCCGTCAGACCGGCTAGTTTCAAGCAGGCCACAAAGCTCAGGGTAAATAATATGGGATGAATGTCGTACTTGCGACGAATCAACTTGGGCCAGATCCAATAAGTTTTCAGGATGTAGAAAAGCCCGCAGGCTATTAATACTTGTACAATATCCAAGGGGTGGCTGCTGAACGCCAGCAGCGTAATGATGGGAATCAGGCCAATCCACGGGCCAATAACGGGCAAGATGGAAGTCAAACCAAAAAACACGCTGAGCAACAGCGCGAATTTTAAGCCAAGCAATAAGAGCAGAATATACATCAGCCCCCCGGATAGCAGGCTCATCAGCAGTTGCCCTTTTACAATCGTGTGAAATTGTACATGCAGTCGAATCAGGAAATGCTCAAACCCGGCCTCATGTCGAGCGGGAAGCATGCTGACCATACCTTTTTGCAACTCTTTTCCGTCATGCAGCAGGTAAAATACCAATACCAGCGTGGTCAGGCCATAAACCAGGCTGCTTAACGTGGCGCTGCCGATATCTAAAATCAGGCTACCCAACTTGGATGCGTAATTTTTATAATTGGCGATAATTTGCGCAATGGCTAGCTTGTATAGGGGAGTTTTTGTTTGCGATCCTACAACGCTGATTTTTTGGGTGGTGCTGTTTTGAGTGGTGACTGTGAGTGGTCCTTCTTTTTTTTCAACCCGGCTTTTTTTCAAGGATTCCTGAACCAACTCCGCTAAAGGTTCTTTATTATTGGCTGTTTTGCCGTTTTGGGGCGGCGTGAATTGGGAGAGATAATCGGGTAATTCGTGGGCGAATTCCCGAACCTGGGTAGCCAAAGGTGGAGCAACCCGGAACACGGCGATGGTCGCGGTTCCAAAGAAAGTGAGATAAACCAGGATGACGGCAATTGCTCGAGCCAACGAGTGCGAGAGGTTAACGTCTCGAATTTTTATCTTCAAAATCCAGTGTTCAAAAAGGTTCACCGCACTTAACAGGATATAAGTCAGGATGAGTGACGCGGCAATCATGCAAACAATGCTGGTGAGGTAATCGACCAGCATGAGTGCGGCGAAAAGAAACAGCAGAATGCACAAAATTACCAGGTTAATTTTGCTGGTGGTGGAAAGTACGCCGGGTTTGGGTAACGTGGGGTGCGAGTTCAGGTGGGGAGGATGGGGTAAATTATCCGACATGCATTTCCCCTTCTTTCTGTCCTTGCTCTAGTTCGTGTTTTTCCTGGGCTTCCATATCCAGCAGCAACCGGATGATTACATTCACCGCGCTGGCCAAAGGCAGGGCAAGCAGGACGCCTAATAATCCTGCAACCTGGGCGCAAATGAGCAGGGACAAAATAATCACCAGGGGATGGAGCCCCATGACATCGCCGACTACCTTGGGGGCCAGGATGTTATCTTTAATGGTTTGATAACAGTAGGAGCATAGCCAGACTTCTGCCGCCGTAATGGGAGGCATATTGAGCAGAATAACCGTCAATCCGACGGTAATGCCAATCCAGGTGCCCACGACCGGCAGTAATTCCGCCAGGGCGAATATGCAGCCCAGCAGGAACGCATAAGGCACATGAAAAATGGAATAGATCACGAACATGTAGGTGCCGGTTAACAGGCCCAATAAAACTTGTCCCTTGATAAAGGCGAACATGACCTGATGAAAGCTATCCAGCAGATAGGCCGAGGTATCTCGTGCTTTCACCGGAAAAAAGAGCACAAGTTGTTCTTTAATGCGGTGTCCATCCGCCAAAAAATAGTAGGACAATAGCAGCCCGGCCAGAAAATAAATAAAGCCGCTGAGCGTACCGCCCACCAGGGAAATGGAGTTTGGCACCAGCGACGATAAAAAGTTTTCCAATTGGAGCAATGCGTTTTCAATGACGGTTTTCTGAATTACTTGTCGTTCTTCAGCGGTAACGGGCTTGCCTTTGGCCGTATGTTTTTTCAGCACTCCCTCATGTTCCGCTTCCAAAATATTCTGGGCGAAAATATTTCGGATGGTGCCTTGGCCGATGTTCTTATCCGCCCAGGAAATGGCTTGATCGGAGGCATCCAGCAATTGTACGCCGACTTTCTGACTCATCTCCCCTATCTGATGGGTTAAAACCGGAATAAATTCGATACTGCCCAAGGTGATGCCCAGAAAGAACGCAGTATAGACGATCATTACCGCCAAAACTCTGGGGTTGGCTTCGGGAGAACGACGTACCAAATCGCCATAAATGGGCAGGCGGGTCGTGAGAGATGACAGGAAATTAATGCCTTTTTCCATTAAATTGACCGGCCCAAGCAGGATATAGGTCACAATAACCACCATCCCCAGCAGGGCGGTCATGGAATAAAAATAAGTGACCAGCATGCCAAGCCCGATCAGCACCAGCAATGTGGTTGCTGCGGTAAGCATAATGCGGGTGGTTTTTTGCAGGTTACTCGTGCTATGCGAGCCTGAGCGATTCATCATGACTCCATTGTAGCGAATTCTTGCTCAAATTTACTGTAAATGGATGAAATTCTCGACTCTTTCTCTTTGCGACTCAAGTTCCGCTTTGAAAATTCAGTAAAATATGAGGGAGAGATTCCCTCGAAATCGTAAACGGCAATTCTGAATGTGACCCATGTGTGGCGGAATTGCGGTTCATGAAGCATTCAATATTCCGGTGAATGATACAACAGCCGGTGGGTAAAGGAGTGAAAGTCGGGCCATGATTTTAGAAGAACTGTTGGGACAGGTATTTGAACGAGGTGCGAGCGACCTTCACCTTTCTCCCGGTTTGCCGCCCGTTTTGCGGATTGACGGTAACCTGGTCCGGACGGAATATCCCCCGTTGACCAAAGAAGAAACCCAACGCCTGATCTTCAGTATGCTGACCAACGAACAGCGGCGGGTGCTGGAACAAAACTGGGACCTGGACTGCTCTTACGGTGTGGCGGGATTGGGCCGTTTCCGGGTTAACGTGTACAAAGAAAAAAGCACCTACGCAGCGGCGCTCCGGACCATCCGCGCCGATGTGCCGACTTTTAGCCAGCTTCAACTTCCCCCGATTGTGCAGGAGATTTCGGAGCGTCCCAAAGGTCTGGTATTGGTGACCGGGCCGACCGGTTCCGGTAAATCCACCACGTTGGCGGCGATGATCGATCACATCAACAGTTCCAAGCCGCACCATATTTTAACGATTGAGGACCCGGTCGAATTTTTGCACACTTCAAAGCGTTGCGTCATTCACCAGCGGGAGTTGGGTCAGGATACCCGAAGTTTCGAAAACGCTTTGAGAGCAGCCTTGCGTGAAGATCCCGACGTTATTCTGGTGGGTGAGATGCGGGACCTGGAAACCATCCGTTTGGCCTTAACCGCCGCGGAAACCGGCCACTTGGTCATGGGCACCCTGCACACCTCCAGTGCCATGCAAACCGTGGATCGTATTGTGGACGTTTTCCCGCCGGAGCAGCAGCAGCAGATCCGGGTACAGCTTTCCAGCAGCTTGGTGGCGGTTTTATCCCAGGCGTTGCTGCCCAAGTTGAACGAATTGAAAGAAAAGTCGGGTCGAGTCATGGCGTTGGAAGTGATGGTGATTACACCCGCGATTGCCAACCTGATCCGTGAAGGTAAGACCGCGCAGATTTATTCATCCATTCAAACCGGCGCTCAGTACCAGATGCAAACCATGGAAAGTTCGCTGAAGGACCTGTACCAGCGTGGTTTGGTGACGTTTGAGGATGCGCTTTCCAAGACCAGCCGAGCGGAAGACTTCAAGCGTTTGATCAGCGGAACTAGCGGGGCGCGGTAAGATTGGATCATGCACTTACTGTTGTCCGAATATCTGAACCATTTGTCACAGGAGCGGGGCTACTCGCCGAACACGCTGGAAGCTTACGAGCGTGACATCCTGGAATTTCTGGCTTATCACGAATCTCTACAAGTCCAGTTTTTCAGGCTAAACCGCCGAGACATGAACCGGTACATGGCGGAACTGCGTAACCGTAAAAACGCGACCAGTTCAATCCTCCGTAAAATCAGCAGCCTCAAAGGCTTTTACGAATACTTGCAAGTGAAGGGCATGGTTCGGGAAAACCCTTTGGCCTTGTTGGAATTGCCCAAGCGCCGCAAGGTGTTACCCAAGGTGCTGAGTGTGGCGGAAGTGAGTCGATTATTAAGCAGTACTCGGTTAAGTCCACAGGATAAAGTGATCGTTGAGTTGCTTTATGCTTGCGGGCTGCGGGTTTCGGAATTGGCCGGGCTTCGGGTGAAGGCCATTGATCTGGGCGGCGGTTATATCCGGGTGTTCGGCAAGGGCGGGAAAGAGCGGCTGATTCCCTTGGGTGAAGTGTCCGTACAGGTCATTAAACGCTACCTGGAGGACACGGGCTTGAGGGGCGAAGATCCCTTGCTGGTTAACCTGGAAGGCATGGCCTTACTCAAAGAGTCGATTAATCGCCGGGAAATTTGGAAACGAGTCCGGGATATGCGCGGCATTATCGGCAGGGATGTTTCCCCGCATACCTTTCGGCACAGTTTTGCTACGCATTTGCTGGAAAACGGGGCCGATTTGCGGGTGGTGCAGGAATTGTTAGGCCACAGCGATATTTCCACCACCCAGATTTATACACAAATCAGCAAACGTCATGTGAAGCAAGTCCACCGGAATGTCTTCGATCAACCCGGCGCTCCACTGGACAACTAGGGCAATGCCTCGCTAACCGGCGAAAAGATATTTCAATTCTACACCTTAGCTTTTAAGTGGCTGAGTATTTTCTGCCTGCCTGCTCTACATTCTTGCCGGGGAACCCAACAAAAGGATGCATACCGGGGTTTATTTTGTGCTTTCTGACTGGTGAAATATCTGCCTGGTTTACGTGAGGCAGGACGGTTTGCAAGCATCCTATGGGTTTGGGACTGCACCATACTTATTTCTATGGGAGATTGTTAAAATATCTTAAGTATATAGCATTAATCTCAAAAATATTGTTTTTATATAATCACAGGGCAAGGCTGAAGGACAAGATTTCTACTACGCACCTCACTCTCACTCTCACTCTCAATACTCTCACCTTCCAACTTAACTCTAAACGTATTTGCAAATGGTGTCATCGCCAGAAGAAGTCTTCTTCTTTCTTGGTTATGGCACCTTTTTTTTATTTGTAAAACCCTTTTATAATCAAGGTTTTAACCTTATCGGGCATATAGGCCGATAGTGATTTTCTGCATGTATTGTAAATAAAACTTTATGATTGGTTCCGGAAATTGTGAACGCTGTTTTTATGCTAGTAACAAGGATATGACTGGAATAAATTAAGAAATTGACTTTTTTTGCGCTTAACGCCATTCTCCCTTTTAGGGTTTGAATGGCGCTTTTTATTTTTTGGGGTTGTGGTTATTGATGCTCCCTTTATTCTGGGAGCAAAATTCAGTAAACTATCAGTAGATTCTGCAGAAACATGATGAAGATTTGACAACATGGATGGGCTAACATGGCCCTTACGAAGCTATTTCACTGTAGATGCGCTTAGTTCGAGAGTCAGGCTTGGTGGATGATGACAGAAACCCGGATTGAAACATATATTCCCCTGTACCGAAAATATCGTCCCCAGTCGTTTGCCGATATGGTCGGACAAGAAGCCATTGTGCAAACTTTGGGCAATGCCATCAACCTGAATAAAGTGGCCCACGCTTATCTGTTTTGTGGCCCTCGGGGAACGGGTAAGACTTCCACGGCGCGTATCTTTGCCAAATCGTTGAACTGTGAGCGGGGGCCAACCGTTGCGCCTTGTCAGCAATGCGCCTCTTGCGTGGGGATTGCCAACGGGAACGCGCTGGATGTGATTGAGTTTGACGCGGCCAGTAACAATGGCGTGGCGGATGCCCGCGAGTTGATTGAAAACTGCCAGTATAGCTCCATGACGGGCCGCTTCAAGGTTTACATCGTCGACGAAGTTCATATGTTGACGCCTCAGGCTTTCAACGCGCTGTTGAAGACCTTGGAGGAACCTCCCGCCAACGTGATTTTCATCTTCGCCACCACAGAAGCCCACAAGGTGCTGCCAACCATTATCAGTCGGTGTCAACGCTTCGACTTCAACCGAATCACCACGGAGAACATTGTCAGTCGCTTGCAGTTCATTGCCGAGCGCGAGAGCATTTCCATTGATGCGGAGGCTTTGCTGAGCATTGCCCGTCACGCTCGCGGCGGTTTACGGGATGCCGTGGGGCTTCTGGATCAGGTGGCCGTGTTGGGACGCGCTCAGCAGGGCAAGATCATTGGCCGTAAAGATGTGGCGATGTTTATCGGTTCTCTGGAAGAGGACCTGCTGCTACGGCTGGGTAGCGCCATTGGCGAGCGTCGGGCCGCTGATTTGTTGAGTGAGTTGGGCGAATTGCTGAACCGGGGTATTGAGCCGATTCAGTTGCTTAAGGATCTCACGCTGCATTTCAGGAACTTATTGATTGTGAGTACGGCAGGGCCGACGGTTAACCCGGACGCTTTATCCTTGCCGCCGGATTACTTTGAACAGTTGATCACGCAGGTTCAATTATTCCCCGAGGCGGAGGAAATCCCGCAAATCATTGGCCGTTTGGCTTCCGTGGAACGGAATATCCGTAACAGCAGCCAGCCCCAGCTCTGGTTGGAGGTCGGATTGATTGAACTGGCCTACCGTCATGAAATTCATCTGGTGAAAGAGTTATCCGAACGGATTGCCAAGCTGGAGGCGCAACTGGCCGGGCAATCGCCCAGTTTGGCACAGGCTTCCGCCCCAGATGTCTCCCGGTTGACTTCGGCCCAGGTGCAGGCAAAAAGTTTTGCACCGCAGCAATCAATTGCACCATCACTTCCCAGTAAATCGGCAGACATGGGAATGCCTTCCCTGGAATCTACGCTGCCTCTGCAATCGGCTCAACCACCACAGCCGCCAGCCGCGCAACCAGCGTCTACTAGATCTGTCTCGGCTCCTGCTGCATTGGCTGGATCTTTGGACGCTCAATATAACCAAGCCTGCTCGCTGGTGCCTAGTCTGCCCTTTCGTTCGCTTTTACAGCAGCAGACTTTCCCGATCAGCCTGACGGATGATCAGCTAACGGTGGGCTGTGTGAGTGAAACACACCAAACCACCATCAAAAAGCCGGAAAAATTTATTCACCTGCAAAAGGCGGTTGATAAAGCGTTTGGCCGTCCCATCCGCATTGAGGTCGTGTTGGAAAAGAAACGTCCGGCTACTTCCTCCGTAGTATCCGTTTCTCCAGCGCCATTACAGCCTATTATAGAGGCAGTGACTCCCCAGATTCAGCCGAAGCCGATGGCTGCGGAGACATCTCACTCCGTAATAGCACCGGTCCTGACTATGGAACCTCAGGTTGAGGCGACTTTGACTTCGTCCTCCGCAGTGGCGGTCTTGGAGCCTCCAGTGCCTGCCCCCCACTTTGGGCCTGCTGATAGTGCACTGGGCGGCTCCGGACATCTGTCACAGAATGCTTCCCTCCGGGCTGATATGCCGCCTTTGGATCTGGATGCTCCACCCTTGGTCGATAATGAAGGGCCTGTCATGGATGAGGATGAGTCTGAAAGTCCATCCCCCGGTCTGAGTCCTCGAATGGGTACCGGGGAATCCGTTTCTGCCGCAGTGGTTTCCTTGGGTGGGGATCCTGAATTGCAAGAGGCCAAGAAAAACGTGATAGAAGTGCTTCATGGCCGAGTGATTGAATAAGTCGTTAGTTGACATCCAGTTGTTCTGAGTATTCAAAGATAAAATCGAGCGTGTCAAATACGGAGCAATAGATTCAACAAGCATCTGAATCTATTGCTTGAAGCATTGCCATTGGACTTGGGAAACTTTTACGTTATAAATGAAACTTAACAGTAAAATGTTTATCCCATCTATAATTAGACGTAAGGATTTTGATATGATACACGGAATAGGGCCTTCGTTTCAGGCACGCGGGAGTTCTTCAAAAACAAACCCTGCAGATAAAGAGACACTGACAGAAAAGTGGCATGCTTGGCGAAGAAAGAGTAAAATCCGGAGCCAGTATGGCGAGAATCGTGTAGATAGGGTTATTGACCGTTGGCTTCCGGTGCGCAATTTGAATAGAATAGAGACCGAGACCGTCACACGGGATGCATTTTATAAGCTCCCTGATTCTGAGATAGAGGAGTTAATGAGATTAGAGGCTGCCCGTTTAAAGAATTCCCGTGATTGCTTTAATTATAGGGAAGAACGTGAAATGGATACGTACTTGAGGGATAAATTTGGCCCCTAATACAATGCTGATGAGGGATTTATCTATTCTCTTTCTGGATTAATCTGCTACAAGCTAAACCAGGGAGGCTCCAGGGCAGCGTTCGGTTCTATCGCGCGTATAATACACCGTGTTTGTTGGCGCAACAAGAAGTGAGGTTGTCTCTTGCTACACTCAGTATGTTTCTGGTCACGACTCATGGTCTGACCGTTGATAGCACGTAGTGCATTCCATCAATTTTTGTGGAATCCATAGACGAGCACCCACGCGGAGGCAAATATCCTGTAGAATAGTATTGGTGTGATACTGTGGCACTGTCCTGCGTATCGGTAAGTCGAGGCAACAACGCAAGTGTGGAAAAATAACTTTTTCTCATCCGAGAATAAGATTCTCCTCTTTATCGTTGTGGCCATTTCCTGCTCGTTTTTGATTGTCGCTTACGGCATCAATATCAGCTATATCAACTCCTTGGAAGAGAATTACGAGCACTTTACCGATATGACGGCTAAGGTGCTGGCTCAGGGTGGCATGGAACGGCTTTCCACCAGGAACCCCGATTTGGAGTTAAAGACTTTTGCCGATTCCATGCTGGTTTCCAGCGAGGATATTGCCGGGATTGAGTATTATACCGATAGTGGCAAACTGCTATACAAAAGCAGTAAGCCGCTTTCCAGTGAAGACTTGAAGCGAACCTGGGACAGTTCCGCTCCGCTGCGCACGACCTTGCCGGATGGCACGGTAACCCAATCCAAAGGTACCGTTCATGTCAAATTGACCGGGAAGACGTTGCGAGATATTCGCTCCGCCACCGGAAACATTATCTTTTGGGTGTTCATGAGCGCCTGGTTTATCTCGATTCTGGCCGTCTCCATGAACACCTATTTCCTGAGCAAGCATTTGCGCACCTTGGTACGAGGCGTCAAGCGCTTGGCGACCGGGGATTTTGGCTATAAAATTCTGGAGCATGACTTGTGGGGCGAGTTGAAAACGTTGGCCGAATCGTTCAACGATATGTCCATGCGCCTTCGGACTTACGAGGAACAGAATTTAGAAACCATCACTTTTGAACGCAACAAGCTGAAGGCCATTCTGTTGAGTATTGCCGATGGCGTGGTGGTTTGCGATTTGCAGGCCAAGGTGGCGATTATTAACGATTCCGCTTGCTGGATGTTGGGCTATAAATCCAGTCAATGGGCCATAGGCGCCAATTTAAAGGAGTATATTACCGAAACCGGCGTTCGTTGCTTCGAGCCCATCATTGCCGACTTTGAGCAGATTTACCAGAAAACTCCGGACGATGTGCCGCAACTGTTCACCCACAAGCTGGAAATTCCGGAAAAAGCCCTGAAAGTAATGCTCTCTCCTATTCAGGACACCGAGGGAAACATGTTGGGCTTCGTGCTGATTCTGCATGATGTAACCAAGGAAACCGAAGTGGACAAGATGAAGACCAGCTTCATCTCTAACGTCAGTCATGAGTTGCGGACCCCGGTCACTACAATCAAAAGTTATGTGGACACCATCTACAACCACGGTAAAGATCTGGATCCCGAGACTTATGACGAGTTTATTGAAACGATCAACGTGGAAACCGACCGCTTGAAAAAGCTGGTGAACGATATTCTGGATTTCTCCCGCCTGGAAGAAGGCGCGGTACAACTGGAAAGAGAACTGGCCGACATTACGCCGGTCATCAACCTGACCGTCCAATCGGTGAAAGTATTGGCCGATCAAAAGCAAATTCACTTGAGTACGGCTATCGAATCCAGCTTGCCCAAGCTCTATATCAACAGCGACAGTATTGAGCGGGTGCTTCGTAACCTGCTCAGCAACGCCATTAAATATACCGATGACGGCGGACGTATTCGTGTGAGGGCGGAAGTGACCGCTTCCGGGGATTCATTGGAAGTATCCGTTCAGGATTCCGGTATTGGTATACCAGAAGAGCATCTGCCGCATATTTTTGACCGGTTTTACCGGGTGGAAAACAAGGTACACACGGTGAAAGGTACCGGCCTCGGGTTGCATTTGGTAAAAATCGCCATAGAAAAACACCATAATGGCGAGGTTTTCGTGAAGAGCGATGTGGGGTTGGGCAGTACATTCGGTTTCCGCATCCCCCTCGGAGAACCGGATTCTGAGCTTCCCAGTCGGGCTTTCCCCAATGAACGCAGTTCCATAGCTTCCTAATAGGCTTTATTATTGTCTGGTTCTGGTTTGGAGGGTGTCTACCGATTGGATTCGGCTGGTTAATTGAAGAGAGATGGGTTATAGGGTTTTTTTACTTGAAAATAGGGTGAATTATTTTTGTTGTACACTATTGGAAAATAATGGATTTGATTTTATTTATTAGGATAATGTCGTCTATGTATTTTGCGCGTTTTTCATCTGTTTCACCGTTCACTTCCAATACAAAGCCATCAGTAAATCGTTCTAACCGTCTTGGACAAAAGGCTTATACGCAAGCATTGACCGAGAATTCGGGAGGAGATCAACTGCTCTTGCAGCGCTCAATGCCCACTCATGGAACGCTGGCCTTTAAAGGCGCTTCTCAAATAGTGGTTTCAACCGGGCGGCACACTCTTACCTTTGACCCCGAAAAACAGTCCGTCGAAATATTCGATAACACTTCCAAAAGGAGTAAGTCCTACCCGTTATCGAAAAAGATTACTACGCTAAGACAAGCAGAGACTAATTTTCGTATAACGATTGACGATATTGAAGAGGATCTTACAGCAGCTCGCCAACGGTTAGAAAAGGCTGAGAGAATTGCCCAAGGGAATCGGGATAATGTTCCTGCCTTAAGAGAGAAGATTAAAGATCAGGATGAAAGGGCTAAGTCAGCAGAAACTGAAGTTACGCCGCTAAAAAGTCAGCTTACTGCTTATGACGACAAGGTGCGTAAAGCCAAGCAGTGTACACTGGATGCTGAGACGGCTTGGCGCAAACGTAGGGATGACGAGTATGCCAGCTTGCAGGGTCAGGCTCGCCAAATAGCTAGAGAGCTATCTCTTATGCGCCGTGAGATAAACATTCCGAAGTTACGAAGGGAAGCGCAGCTTTTAGAAAGTGAAGCTTCAAGATTAAGACAATCTAACAAATTGATAGAAGAGCGCATTGAACGAACTGAGAGACTGGATAAGCGAGATATTCAAAGCTTCACGGAAAAAGTAGCGCAATTAGAGGAAAAACATGCTGAGTATCAAAGGCTTGCAGATTTGCTGGCAGAGGCAGATCAGGTCTCTTCACGTCAAAATTTGAAGGTTCAAGCAAGTCAAAAAGTAAATGTTGCAGGACTGCAACGAGATTTTAATTATATAGAAGAGTTAATGCGAACTGTTGATGTGGACACAGAAAGTGATAATGACACAAAAGAGACAGTGAAGTCCAGTCGTAAAGCGGCTACCTGGGCATCTCATTTGCCCGAGTTTGAGCCAGGTCCTATGGAAGAACCGACTTTCGCTCCTGATCCTATACCGGAGCCACATAGGCGCCATAGGAAAGACAGGGGTAGGAGTTCTACATATTAAGCGGGCTTTAATGCGATGGAGTGGCCTCTGAAGTGGGCGACTACACTGTTATCCTGATTAGTCACCGTAACATCGTAAATGCCGGTTCGGCCTTTCAAGTAACGTTCCTCGCCAATCGCTCTCAGGGTATCGCCAACCATTGAAGGCTGATGGAAGGTAATATCGCACTTGGAAGCCACGGTAGGAATCCCTCTGGCATTGCATACCTGGGCAAATACCGTATCGGCCAGCAAGAAGACAATCCCGCCATGCAGCGTCCCCAGCCCATTCAGGTGTTCTGAACGTATGGTCAGGCTGGCGCTGGCATAACCGGGACGAGTCTCTTCAATCTGGACGCCAATTAACTGTGCGGCCTGATCTTGGTTGTAGGCGGAAGGCAGAGTCATAGTCATAATCAATCCTTACTGGATAACATTTAGAATTCAAATAACGGGGATGGTTTCGAAAAGGCGAAGTCAGGTGTCGGTCTGCGCCAAGTCGTTAGCACTCATTTTATGTCTAACAGAGGTAAAAAAAAGGCCCCAGAAAGGGCCTTTGAATTTTACGTAAGAAAGAAAGGAATGGTTAGACTGTTCATATATTACCAGAATACAGTTATCTGTGAATGAACAAGCTAATGCATATACAAAAAAATTAACAAACAACTAGCTGGGTAATAGCCATAAGGCCCAGTTAGAGTACAGATCCAAAAACAGCCAGCTTCATAGTTCTGTTACATGACGCTTTACTGACTGTTACGTTTCCAACGATGTCCATAAAATTGATTGGGCGCTGGAACGAGCACGAACTGAGCGATGGCTCTTGGCTAAAATCCGGCAAATTCCGCTGCTAACTTTTAAGCGGCGTGATGATCCTCTTTTCCGTGGCTTTCGCCGCCATCCGGGGGTAAGGCGTCGTATTGGGCGCCAACCTGGTTCCGGCCATTCTCTTTGGCTCGGTACAGGCCAAGGTCGGAGAATTCAATCAACTGGGACGGCGTTTCTCCGTGGGTGGGATAGGTGGATACGCCGCAACTGATGGTGATGTGTTTGGATACGCCCTCGGCGATGGGATAAGCCTCCTCCGCAATGGCCCGGACGATCTTTTGTGCGACCAGCAGCGCCTCCTCTTCGTTGGCGCGATCCAGAATGATCGCCATTTCCTCCCCCCCATAGCGGGCCACCACATCGACGGTGCGCACGTTCTTTTTCAGTTTGCGGGCTACTTGGCGTAAAACTTCGTCTCCGGCCTGGTGACCGTGGGAGTCGTTGAATTTCTTGAAGAAGTCGATATCGATGAGCAGGAGGGAGAATTTGTGTTTGAAACGGTTGGATTGCTCAATGGAGTGCCGCATGTGATCCTGGAAGAATCGGTGGTTGTAGAGGCCGGTCATACTGTCCGTGGTGGCAAGGGCATAGGTTTTTTCATAGTCCTTGTTACTCAGGAAGTATTTGAGCATAAAGGTGATGGTGATTGTGATGACTAAACAGGTCAAAGGCATGGCGATGTTGACCCACAGGTAGAATTTTTGAAACGCGATAATATTGAGCAGCAGATAAATAATCGCGATATTCGCTGTGGTCAGCAACCCTGCGATGGCTGATTTCATTTTTAGGGTGCAGCCTGCCGCCAACAGGCATAAGAACAGGGTAACGATCAGGTTGACGTAGGGTGGCACCCGCTGAATGTAGTGACCGGTATTCTGGTATAAATTATCGAACAGGTTGGCCTGCAAAATGACCCCAGGCATGGTGGAATAAAGGGAAGTATTCTTGAGGTCGTAGGTGGCGACTGCGGTTGCGCCGACGAAAAGCAGCTTATCTTTCAGGAAAGTTTGAAGCGCCAGATCGTTATCCGTAAAAGGAATGCCTTTTTCTTCCTTTTGCATGAGGTTGATCACTTTATAGGCCGGAATACGCAAGTAAGGCTCGGAGTTGTAATTGGCTTGTAGCTGTTTACGCGCGTTTTGAACTTCTGTCTGGGATTGGATCAAAATTCGGTTATTATCTTTCAGCTCGGCGCGGGCTTTGGCCAGATCGGAGGCGGTATGTCCGGATGAGCCAATAAATCCTTTTAAATAATCCTGTCTTTCATTGATGAGATCAATGTTTTTTGAGGTATCGGCGACGCTTTTAGCAAGTGCTTCTCGTCCAATATTAACGGTATACCAATTGATTAGGAAATCACCGTTGGCATTGAGCGGAATATCGTAGTTATGGGTTTTTAAATGTCCATCCTTGGTAAGCTTCAGGTGAATTTTTTCATGTGGATATTTCAACTCCAGTGCGGCGCGTAACCCCAGGTAAGGAAAGTAGAGGATATTCCTGTGGGCTTCGCGTTCGTATTTCAGGTGGTTGAAGTCGTCCAGCAGGTAACCTTCCGCATTGGTCAATTCTTTTTGGGCGGAACGGAATGTGCCGTTGGTTTGCGGCATAATGGGCAGGGCTTTGCTTTGTTCGTACAAGTAGCCTTCCTCATCGACCCAATGGCCATTGGCATCTTCCCAGTGTTCGTCTACTTGTTGGATTGGCAGCGCTTTGGTTTTGATAAAGCCTTGGTATTTGAACCGGAAGATCAGCGGATTGCCCCGGCTTACCCCATCATCATCATTGGTATGGTTAATAAATCCGATTCGCGAATTCTGACCCAGCAGAGCAGGCATGATACTGCGGTAATTATTGAAGGTTAAGTTGCTGAAGAAGACTCCGTCGGGATCCTGTCGATCCAAGTTCAAAGGGGATTCTTCGGATGCTTTACTCAACTCGGAATCAACATCGACACTCAGCAGTTTTAAAATTTCAATTCCACTGGGTGTTATATCTTTACCGACATCAATGCTCTGTTTCAGATCGTTAGCCAAGTTCATGCTGAGGTATACATTGTTGTATTTATTGAATGCGTCCGCCAGCATCTGGTCTTCAAGCTCGCTGCCTTTACGCTTGGAAACGAACATGATGTCGTAGAGCAGCCTTTTAACCCCAACCCGGTTTAAAAACTCAATCATCTGGGCATGCACGTCCCTGGCCCAGGGCCATACGCCAAATTCGTCACTATAGTTGCTTAAGCTGACGTCATCAAAGTCCAATATCACGATATTGTCACTGGGGCGTTTGCCTTCCGTTCCCAACTGAATCTGGGAGCGTAGGTCATAGGTCTTGAGTTCCAGCTGTTCAACCACATGATCCGCATGCAACAGGGCAAGGCACACCAGAACCAACGTAAGTACGACCAGTGATACACCGGCGGCAACCCACTGGCTTAAGCTGAATTTCAGGATGGCTGGTTTCTCTTTGGTTTCCTGGCTCTGACTCTGCTGCGACATAGGCACTCCCGCGCTCGAAAACGTAAATGGGCTATTATCACGCTTTATCGGCCAAAAGAGAGAGAAGTTGAATTTTTATTTTGGTATTGGTATCTAATTTGTATATATTTGTGACATTTTTCACCCAGTTCAACAACCTAAACTTTAAGCAGGTTTTTATTTTTTTAGGGATATAAGACTGCCCTTTTCCTTTCTATTCATTCGCGATAAAAGCGCAAGGAGAAACCATATGAGTCAGTCTCGGCAATTGATCGACAATCTTGATGTCGAAAATACTAATTTGGCGGATAGTGATCATATGGTTTTATCGGTCAGTCCTGCTCCTACTCAGCCGAGTCTGCTGACTTATATGCCAACCGATACGCCGGACATTCTGGATTTGCTTTCGACTGACTCGGAAGGCAGCGCACTGCTCACTCATGTGATCGTTGAGCCAACGGTTGACAGTGCTCCGGTTGAGTCGGAAACAGTAACAGAAGAATTTGAGGTTGTGACTGATGAGAGCCCAGCTTTAACGGATCAACCCGGCATCCTACAGCAGGATGTTCGTCTTTCCCAAAGCAAGCTGTGGGAGATATTGTCGAATTACTATGCGCAGCAGGGGATTAACGCATGGCAGCATAAGGTGCCGAGCTTTATTACCAGTAGCGTTTATTGTGCGGAAAGTTATGCGGAAACGATTCTGTCATTTCTGCGGGATTATTATAGCCGCCTGGATCTGAGCGAGCCGGTTTATATCGTGGAGATGGCCACGGGAACGGGCCGTTTCAGCTTTCACCTGTTGCGGGAACTGGAGCGTAAGCTGGCTTGTTTCAGTGCGCTTGGAAATGTGGACCTGCGGTATGTAATGACAGACTTTGCAGAAAGCAATGTGCAGTTCTGGCAATCGCATATTCGTCTGCAGCCCTTTGTGGAAAGTGGCAAACTGGACTTTGCGGTGTTCAATCCATTGGTTGAACAATCGTTGCGCCTAGTGGTCAGCGGTGAGGAGTTGAATTGCGCAGTCATGAAGAATCCGGTGATTGCGATAGCCAATTATTTTTTCGATTCCATACCGATGGATGTCTTTCAAGTGGAAAACCATTGCCTGAAAGAAGGTCTGGTGACATTGAAACGCAATGCCGAAGTGGTTGAACCTGACAGTGAGCCCCATATTTCAGAGATTGAGGTGGAATTTGAATACCGCGCGCTTGAGGATCATGACTACTATCCCGATGCGGAACTGAATACCATACTGGGTCATTATTGCAGCGCGTTTGAAAGTGGCACGTTGCTGTTTCCGCTGGGCGCTTTCGATGTGATTCGAAATCTGCGGCAATTATCCAATGACCGGCTGGTGCTGCTGTCTTCGGATAAGGGTTTTACGGATGCCGATAAAATGATGCTAACCCGAATAATTCACGCGAACCAGGCATAAAAATAGACGTTCGGCTAAAAGTGGCTTGAAACGTCAAATAGTGGGATCAGTATTCATATTTAAAGCCTAGTTCTGGTGTTTTTCAGTT
>Ga0157374_10000903_pt1 | contig 25865 bp, 27 predicted proteins | sample M25metaG_FD_115308 | JGI IMG/M metagenome (GOLD analysis project Ga0157374, IMG submission 115308) | Miscanthus rhizosphere microbial communities from Kellogg Biological Station, Michigan, USA - M2-5 metaG | ecosystem: Host-associated > Plants > Roots > Rhizosphere > Soil | place: USA: Michigan... | reverse complement strand
TCCGGTTGGCCCGTAAACCGCCCGGAACTCGGTTTGTGCACGATTGTGAGTTGGCGACCTAGGCAACGCTTGGTCGCAGTGGTCGTTCCGTCTATGACTTTCATTGGTCGTAAGGCTCGTCCACGAACACGAATATGAATGACTGAAGAAGATAGGCGGCTACGCATATCGCAATGCCAAGCGTAAGTACTGTTTGGGGCTTGAAAGGAAGCACGATACTGCTCACGATCAACGCCACGAATGCTCCGGTACCATAAGCAACATCCAGAGACCACGCATGAAGGGCTGGACGCGGCCGTTGGCGGATCCTCGCCGTCAAGAGGCTTCGGAAGTCAGTGGTCAATGCGGGTGCGGTGATGAATCGCCGCAAACGATGGTCCAGCTCCGACTGCACCGCTGCAAATTGCGCGCAAGCCGAGCAGTGGGAACAGTGTTCGTCAACTGACTCTCGTTCCGACGCTGAAAGAGGCGTCTCGATGGCATCCAGAATTAGTCGTTCCGTTTCTTGACAATTCATCATTTCATCCATTCTGCGAGTCTTCGCCGGGCGCGGTGCAAATGACTCTTAACCGTTCCTATGGGCATATCAAGCATCTGCGCCACTTCATTGACGTTTCGGTCTTGCAGATAGAACAATCGCACAACTTCCTGCTCAGCCTCGGGAAGGCGTCCAACGAGTTTCTCCGTTTCAAGCTGCGCAACCGTGTCAACTGAGGGTGCGGGCACTTCGCAGCTGCAATCGAGCGAGGCTGATCTGCGATGGGTCGCCGCCCTCAATGCGGATAACGCCGTGTTGCGCGCGATCGTATACAACAACGTCGAGAGCGAAGCGCGGCCGTCGTACTCCGGCAGCACCTGCCACATTTTCACGAAAGCGTCCTGTGTCACGTCCTCCGCCGAAGCCGAATCACCAATGATCGAATATGCAAGCCGAAACACTTTCTGCTGGTAGCGTTCCACAAGGAGTTCGAATGCCGGAGCGGAACGGCGCTCCAATAGCATTCGTTGGATATCCTCGTCCGCCACATTGTTAATACTACTGACAGAGTGTTTTGGTTGCGGGAGAAAGATCTTTTTCACGGAGATTGCAACCGTCGCGTCGGCTGGAGCGTATAAACGGTCGGAAGGAAGGGTTGACTGTATGGAATTCGTAATCATCGTCGTCGCTGTGGTCGCCCTGATCGGCTTCAAGCTTTGGTTACAACACCGGCGACGGTTGCTGATTCATCGGGAGCGGCTAACTGCGATTGAAAAAGGCGTCGACCTGCCGCAGCTCGACCAGGACCTACGTCGCAACAACGCGCGGGTCCAACGCTTTCTTCTATTAGCCGGCCTTATTTGGATTTCCGTTGGCTTCGGCATATTCGTCTTCTTTACTGCCGTACTCGCGCATCCTCAACAGGATCCGATCCCTCAGGGTATCCAATGGAGCGGTGTCGCCCCTGTACTCATAGGCGTCTCGCACTTGATCGTCCACTTCGCGAACAGAAATAAAGAAATCTAGCCGACGTTGTTCATTAGGAGGAACGATGACAGGATCAGTGTGTCTGAGAGCTCTCGCCGTGATTGTTGCAATCGGATCGTTCGCGGCAGCACAACCACAATCGTCACGATCTGCAATGCCGCTTGAACCAATCAGCGCGATCGTCGAACAGTTCAAATCACATACCCTCGTGGCATTAGGCGACAACGAGGCGGGCGTGCAAGGGAGCGACTTCCGTATAAAGCTTGTCCGCGATCCACGCTTTGCCGCTGTCGTAAACGACATCGTCGTTGAATTCGGCAACTCTCGGTATCAGGACTTGGTAGATCGATTTACTCGTGGCGAGGAAGTCCTACCAGAATCGCTGCGGCATGTGTGGCAGGATACGACTCAGGTCGAATACACCTGGGATCTGCCCATTTACGAGCAGTTTTTCCACGCCGTTCGGGATGTTAACTCCTCGCTGCCAGAGCCACGGAAACTTCGGGTGCTCCTCGGCGATCCGCCCATTGAATGGGAGAAGATCCATTCCCTAGACGATTTGAAACCCTGGCTTAATCGCGATAGCTTCGCCGTGGAAGTTGTCCGCCGCGAGGTGATTGCAAAGGGTCGGCGCGCACTGATCATATACGGCGACCAACATCTCGTCCGCTCGGCAACATCGGCTCCTCGCAGCATGGTGGGTGGGATCGTAGCGCAACTGGAAAGATCGGGAACCAGGGTCTTTACCATCCACACGGAGACGCGGCACGACCTCTCGGCCTTGCAGCCTGACGTGGAATCGTGGCCAAAGCCAAGCCTTGCGATCCTACGTGATACCACATTGGGCGCAGCGATGACCGACTCTAAAGATCCGAGGCGTATAGCCGACCAATTCGATGCGGTGTTGTACTTGGGACCTCCTGCCGAGATGACCGTGTCCAAGCCGTCTCGCGCCCTCTGCGATGACCATGCTTATCTCGACATGCGCCTCGGGCGCCTCGCTCTGATCCCACCGCCACCACATGCGGCTGTAACGCCAATGCAGATGCTCAAAGAATACTGTCAGCATCCCGAAGGCCCACTTGAGGTGGCAGATACCGATCCTAAGACGACACAAATGGTTCGCGACATCCTCACGGATGCGGCGCGAGGGCAGGCTGACCCGGACCGATTCGCTCCTGAATCACGAGAACGGCTCGTCGCCTTTCTCCGCAACAATGGGCCGCGCTTTTTGGCTCCCAACGGTCCATTGCAAGCGCTAATTGTGCTAGACGCTCCCGGGGGCAAGAACACCCAAAGAAGCTATCGAGCGTCGTTTGCGAATGGCCGAAAACTTCTCGTCAATATCGAGCTTTCGGCCGCACACCGTCTGCTAGCAATCGACGCACGGCCTGAGTAATCGGAGCTTCAGCGAACTCACGATCCGAAACCGTGCGTCAAAAACTTCCCTCTTCTGCCATGTTGCGTGCAGATGCTGCGTCGTCCCGCTCGGGTCAAAAGCGGAAGCAGGACGTAAGTGGGACCATCAAATCTGGTCCCACTTTGAGCGACGAACTTGAACAGTTCGCCTCTCTAACACAAACGTGTCTGCCTGTACCGATCACTCGATACGCCTGGATAGTGACACGAATGGATCAGAACCATCCCGTGTTGCTTACTGTCTTACTGAGCTCACGGAGGCCGCGTTTCTTAGCGTCCAGAGCGCCTGACAATCCAAAACCCAATTACTTTTTGTATCGTCGGCCAACAAGAAACTGAGAATGGCCGCTGGATTCTGTATTGCTCGTCAAAGGGGAGTTAGGAAGACCAGGGAGGGATTAGAGGGTTCGAGGTCATGGATTGAAAGATGAAGGGAGTGCTAGGTGGTTTGCAAGCGGAGCCGTCAGGAAGGTCAACGGCATCCCATTTTTCTCAAATCGGCTGCGCAATAAGTATCAGTTCCTTGCGTCGTCTCCAAAAATATATCGCCATTAAGATGGAAATTACGAGCAGCGCGACGCCAAATTCGCCCGCTACGTACTTGGTTCTGGGTTTGTCGACCGTAAGCGGATCGAAGAATTCTTGAATGAATGTATTGTGCGCTGCATGCAACACCACCCCTGGCCACAAGCTGCCGGATTTAAGCCTCATCCACGTCCACACGAAACTGATGACCGGGAGCAACACCGTGAACAATGGAAGGTAGTACCAGACCGGTGTGCCGCCGTTGTAGCCGTTAGCAAGCAGAAAAATGGGATAGTGCCACAGGGCCCAAATGAAACCAGAAATGATGGCAGTCGCCGAAAAGCTGTTCCGTTTGGCAAGCTCAGGCACGAGAAATCCTCGCCAGCCGATCTCCTCTCCAAGGACCGTGGCACAGTCCCTGATTACAGTTATAGTGGCGGTAAAAAGGAAGTAGAGGACAATGCTGATCCATGGACGTATCGGGCCAAGCCCAAAAGCGTCGGAAAAACGTTCAACAAACTTCGAGTCGTAGAACCCGCCAATCCCAGTTAGCCAGACGAACCCATATATCGCAGCCCCGTAAGCGAGCGGAATGAAGTAGCAAGCGATTTGATAACGAGATTTTCCCCAGTTCCACCCCAGGCTCGACAAGTCGCGCCTCAAATACTTGCAAGTAAGCACGGCCGCCAACCCAGGACACCACATTAGACAACCGATGTATGCGCCCCATCCACCACCAACTTGACCGGACTTCGCAATCAGAACGTAGAAAATTGAGCTGAGAGAGAAAGTGAGAACGAGAAAGACTGCGAGACCGCCGCGTTTCTGGTTCGCATTCATCCGTTGATCCTAGCACCGCTAGTTCGGCATTTGTGAACATGTCTTGAAGTTTGACGAGCGTCGCCGGTGACTGCAAATTCAGTTGAAGTTTGGCTGCACCCGAATAGTCGGCAACCCAGAAACTGTGAGTTAAATTTCGCAATCGGCACTTGACTCTGGAGTAGTGTCCAGAGTGTATGCTTCCAGCATGCACCCAAATCCAGGACGTACGGCGCTGCAGATCGGTGAAGTAGCCAAGTTAACCGCGCTCAGCGTAGATGCGATCCGTTTTTACGAGCGCAGTTCGTTGTTGCAGGAAGTCCCGCGGACGCCCGGCCGGTTTCGGTTGTACACACGCGCGCAGAAGTCGAGCGGTTGAGCTTCATCCGAAGGATGCAAAGGCTGGGTTTCTCTTTGCGAGAGGTTAGACAGATTCTCGATCTGCGCGAGAACCGGCTCGACGCGTGCAAGGAAGTCAGCGAACTGGTGAAGACGAAGTTAGCCGAAGTGCGCTCCAAGATACGAGAGCTGCAAAAGCTAGAAGCGGAACTGGCTGGCGGCCTGCGGAAGTGCAACGCGGAGCGCAGGCACAACAGCAAGAACAGAAGTTGCCCCGTTTTGGAGCTCACGCGCGCTGGGGCAAAGGAGCACTCGTGTTGATACAGATCCTTTGTGTTCCTGAATGCCGAAATTGTCAGCCGGCAGTCGATCGAGTGAGGCAGGTGCTGCGCTCGGAGTGCGTTGACGCGCCTGTCGAGGAAGTCCTCGTAGCGGAGGAGGCGGTTGCACGCTCGCTGCATTTCCCTGGCTCGCCCACGGTGCGAGTCAACGGTGTCGATGTGGAACCGAGCGGGCAAACAGCTTTCGGACTTGCGTGCCGATTGTACGCCGACGGCACTGGACTGCCGCCGGAGCAGGCGTTGTGCTGCGCCATTTCTGCTGCGAGGGACCAGCGATGAAGAATCAGCAGCCAACTGAAACCCGCTCGAAGGGCAAAGCGTTGGCCAGTCTGGCTGCTCTTGGATCTGCTGTGCTGGCATCCAGTTGCTGCTTGCCTTTGCTGCCCTTCTTGGCTGCTGCTGGCGCGGCAGGAAGCTCGGCCTTCTTCGTCGAGCTGCGGCCATTTCTTGTGGCTGCGTCTTTGGGATTTGTGGCTCTGGGGTTTTTTCAAGGCTGGCGCGAGAAACAATGCGGAAGGAAGCCAAGCCGGTGGAGCACGGTCCTGCTATGGTTTTCTGCCGTCGTTGTGGTGGCTTTTACGTTCTTTCCACAAGAACTGGCGAACCTTGTCGCCGACCTAGTGGGGCGGTGGCATTGATATGAACAGAAGGAAGCTTTCATTGCTGGGCCTTGCGGTAGTGGCTTTGTTTCTCCTCTACTACCTCTACGGAGGCAGCACGACACCCGCTGGCCAGCCGCCGCTGCTTCGGTTGAACGACTCCAATCTGGCTGTTCTCAAAGATGCGTTCAACGGATCGGCAAGTTCTGTGCGAGTGCTGCTGCTGGTTTCGCCAACTTGACCAGTTTGCTTGCAGGGGGCCTCTGCACTGGAAAAACTGCTGAAGAAACAGGGCGATTCCAAGATTCGGGTGTTCGTGGTGTGGGAACCGGTCTTGCCGATGGACTTGGGCGCTCCCTCGACATTCACGCTGAGACGCGTTTCCGACAGAAGAGCGTCGCAATATTGGGACAAAGAACACATGGTGTCGCGCCTACTAGGACAGCGCGATCCGTCGTCCGTTGTCTGGGATTATGTTGCTGTCTATCGACCAGGGAAATTGTGGGACCAGGCGCCACCGCAGCCACTCTATTCTCACGTGCCGGTGATTAAAGGAATCAGTGACACCAACGACGCGGCAAAACAGTTGCTTACTTCAGGCAAGTAGAACGGCCCAACTCAATTGCAGAGTCTGCACCACGGTCGAATCAATTCGCGGTTAGTCGGCAATCCTTCCATCATTCGAAGCCCAGCTCAAAGCTGGGGCTCGATGCCGATCCGGTCATTAACCGCGGATTGAATTCGCTGCTTGCAGCCAAGATAGCGTTCCGTGGTTTGCACTGACATGTGGCCAAGAAGAAACTGGATCTGCTCTAGTTCTCCTCCGGAAGCGTGGCAGAGCCGAGCGCATGTGCGGCGGAGATCATGAGGGGCCAGTTTGTCGAGGCCGATGGCCTTGGAAGACTCCTTCACGATGTGCCACACCGATTTTTCCGTCATGCCGTCTCCCCATGTCTTCCCCACCTTGTTGACGCGGCGGAACAATTTCCCTCGATCAATACCGGCTGCATTTAGCCAATCCTGCAACTTGCATTTCACCCAACCAGGGACAGGAACTGTGCGCAAATGTCCAGCCTTGCCCACTAAATCGACTATTGCCCAATGATCTTCTCGCTGCTGAAGATGATCCAATGTCAAAGTCACGGCTTCATGCCTTCTCAAGCCGCAGGCGAGGAGGAGAGCCAATAGCGCGCGGTCCCGCTTGCCTTTTAACCTCTGCGTATCGGGTGCTTGCCAGAGCCTGTGGCCCTGTTCTGCAGTTAACCAATTCCCAAGGCGCACGCCCAGTTTCTTCACGCCTTTCACGCGACGGATACCTGTTGCCAGATCGGCGCTGAGCAGACCACAGTCGGCAGCCTCGTAGGCAAGACGCCGCACCGCACCCAGGCGTAGGTTAATCGTACCCGGCGCTAGCTGGCGGGATTCAAGGTGTGAACGATAACGAAGCACCACAATCCGATTGAACGCGAGCCGAGGCTCCGAACAATACCAGTCAACGAACTCGTCGATGGCGTGTCGATAGCCTCTCTGTGCATCTTGGCTGGTCAGACTGTTCAAGACCGCGGCTTTTGCATGCTCCAAATCAGGCAGGCGCAGGACAGATTTGCTCGTGGTGCGTCTTGTTCGCGGGTGCGACTTCGGTTTCATGATCGATGGCCTCCTTGCCACCGATCAATCTTCAGACCGGCATCTCACCTCCAATTACCGAGTAGCCAGGCGACCTTGCGGCCGCCGGCCCTCTCAGAACTGGGCGTGAAAGTTTCCTTTCACCCAGCTCAAGCCCTTCGAACGCCTCTTTAGAGGAGACGCGGTTTCGAAACGGGAAGACGCTGACGATGAACCCGGTCATGGCACTCGGGATGAAGTAAAACGCGGTTGCTAGCAGCTGTCGAACCACCCATCACACGTGGGACGCAGTAATGAAGGCGCCAGCCTGTGATCCGGGTGATTTTTGTATTGCACAGCGTGCAGAGACCACGTTGTTCATACCAGAGGTAGCGAAGAGTACGAGTACCCCGAAACGTTTCCAGCATGTGAGCCCCTTCGCGTTCTTCGAAGTAGGTTTCATACGTTGGATCGTACGGGTTAGCTTCGCCTTTTACCTTGACGTGTCGTTTGATGGGAGTGCTCATGGCGTGGTACAGCCAGACTTTATTTGGCCGTCCTTTGTCATCGCAGGTTTCGCCGAAGAAAGACCAATCCCGATTCCCACGCCGGTCAAAGTATTTCGGTTTGATCCAGCGCGTGCTTTTATTCGGGTGCCTTCGTCGTGCCCATCGCCACAGACTAGAGAAGATCATGAGATCAACGCGTCTGAATGTGCGTTTGCTCACCACGTGCCGATGATAGTTGGCCCAACCACGAATCTTTGGGTTGAGTTGATCGATCAAATCGGCGGCAGACATGCCATGCGCAGCCTTGACGGTTCGTCGGATGTCCTCCAAGAAGGTTTTGACATTCTTCTTGGAAGGCTTGATGAGCAGTTTCCCGTTGGGATATCTGCGCACGTTTTGTCCGAGGAAATCAAAGCCGTGCTCCACATGCGTAATGACGGTCTTCTTCGGAGAGAGTTCGAGACCTCGTTCTTGCAGAAAATGCTCGACGAGGGGCTTGATTTCTCCTGCCAGTAATTCTTTCGATTTACTGGTGATGACGAAGTCATCCGCGTAACGGACGAGATTGACACAAGGCTTCTCACCTCTGCGCACGGTCTGATCAGTTTCCTCCTCGTCAGACAATCATTCCAACAGCTTTCAGGTCGCAGTCAGAGTTGCCCGTCATCCGGCAGAATACCGATACACAACCGAAACCACATGGAAGCGGCGGAATCCTCGCTTACGTTTGCAGGGCTGGCTCGTCTCAAACTGAAGGTTCCCCCCGCAAGGGGAAGGAGTTCAGATACGTGCCTCCAACGGAGGACCTAAATCGAATGGAACGCCTTCGCGTTGTTACCGCGTTGTTGTTGTCAACAATTCCCCTAGCTGCTTCGGCGCAAGCTCCTCGACCGATCCCAATCGAAACCGCGCAAACATATTTCTCGGAAGCTCAATCACTTTGCCAGACCGATCATGGGCAACTGTGGGGAGTCTCGCTGTGTGGGCCGATCATGTTTGTGGACCCCCAAAGCCGAAGCATTGTCGCCAGACAGGCGGATGCGAAAGGGCTGCTGAAAGCCGAGGGCGGCGTCTTTGTTGGCACCTTGTCTACGGACCAGAACTTCGCGAATACGGCGGTCGAATGGTCGGGTGTCCACTGGACGCAGATGACATGGCCTCTCCCTGAGGAACTGCAACTGCGAGAAACCCTGATAGCGCACGAACTCTTCCACCGCATTCAGAACCAACTCAACCTTCCAAAGGTCAAAGGCGGGGAGAATGCACAACTGGATACGGTTGAGGGGCGATACGACTTGCAGTTGGAGTGGCGAGCGCTGTCACGTGCTCTTCGGGCGAGCACCGACGAGGAGCGGAGAGAGGCTGCAGCAGACGCAATTCTTTTTCGCGCGGAACGTTACCGGTTATTCCCGGGCGCCGACGTACAGGAGCAAGCCCTTGAGTTGAACGAGGGCCTGGCTGAATACACTGGCGTTCGCTTGGGAAATCCCATCCCCGAAGAACAAACCAAGGAAGCCCTGCACGATCTTTCGATCCGTGGAGACGACAGCACGTTTGTCCGGTCGTTCGCCTATGCTACCGGGCCCGCCTATGGCTTGCTACTCGACCAGTACTCTCCGGGATGGCACGATCAGATCAGAGCAGGCCAGCGTTTCGATGCTCTACTCCGAAACGCTCTCCACATAACGCTTCCCACAAATCTGCAGGTTGCTGCGAAAAGCCGAGCCACGCAATATGATGGCGCGACGCTGTTTGCTGCCGAGACGCAAAGAGAGACCAGACGGCAGCAGATTGTTGACGGCTACCGTGCAAAATTCATTGACGGCCCGGTGCTCACGCTCAGCTTTAGGAATATGCACCTACAGTTTGACCCACGAAACTTACAGCCCCTGGGAGATGCCGGAACGGTCTATCCGAATCTGCGAATCAGTGACGATTGGGGCATCCTGGACGCAAAAAGCGGAGCGCTCATGAAGCCCGATTGGAGCGCCGTGGTCGTTGCTGCACCATCTGCAAGTAAAGGCAGTCTCGTGGGTGATGGATGGACGCTCGAACTGAAGCCCGGATGGAAGATCGTCCCAGGCACTCGGAAAGGCGACTTCATGCTGGCGACTAGTTTTTAGCCTGGTAACGCTCGATTATGAAAATCCCTCGATTCCACTGATAAGGACCCCCGTCAAATTGGTTTGAAAGCACTCGGCGACAACAGACGAACTGTCTTTTCACGCGACACAGTAGAGGAATGCATAGTGGTTTGTCGGCTACTCTGAAGTTGAGGTCTCAGTGAGAAATCCAATTGACGAATTGCTCGCCCTTTGGTGACAAAGGGAAGATGTTGGGTATACCCCAGCGGAAAGTAAGCATCTCACCACACTATCCTGCCATAGTCACTGACGATACGCGGCGAGAAACAGTTGGACGCTTTCGGCCGCATGTTTCTGTAGTTCTGATGCACTTGGAATCGCATCGTCGCCCAAAAGCATTGCCCGGTTCAAGGGTGCTGACATGACCAGCCAATTGAATTGAGAGGCGGCGAGCGAAGGATTTCGGATAGCAAGGACACCGCGCTCCGCAAGCCGCTCGAATATGGCGGCGAGCGACATAATCGATCGGCCCGGCCCGCCGGAATAGAGCGCCTCACCCAGTTCCGGGAAGCGTAAGACCTCACTGATTACCAGACGACGCAGGCGTATGATTCGTGGCGTGAGCACGACTTGGAGCTGACGAACGGCATAATCCGTCAAATAACGTTTCAGATCGTCGCCCTCGTGGAACTCTGGTACACCAACATGCACGCGGTCACTTGCCTGGTTCGTGAGGGCCGAGACCATCGCCACGAACAGATCGCGTTTGTTCGAAAAATGCGCATAGACAGTCTGCTTGGCGACTCGCGCTTTGGCCGCTATCTCATCCATGCTGGTACCGAGAAATCCCCCGTTGAGGAATATCTCAGCTGCAGCGTTGAGGATTGAGGAACGCTTGTCGGCGCTCCGATCGCGCGGCCCGGCCTCGAGGAAGTCGGCCGGTTTTTCTGTTTTCATCTTGCCTCGTAAAGTCACGTGCGCTGATTGCCCTCTTGACAATATCATACTGGACGGTCTAGTCTAGTTTAACAAGAGCCAGAACGTTTGAGCAATTCGCAGAATTGCCCGTCTTTGACCAAGACCGCGCCAAAGGCTGCTATGTCGATTATCTATTGGAGGAAATAGTTATGAAAATGAATACTTATGTAAATTTCTCTGGCACGTGCGCGGAAGCCTTCCGTTACTACGAGAAACATCTCGTAGCAAAAGTCGGAATGATTATGACCCACGGGCAGTCGCCTGACCAAAGCCGCGTCAAACCGGAATGGAAGGACGCCGTGCTGCACGCTCGGATTTCCATTGGCGACATTGAGCTATGGGCGGCGGACATCCCAAACGCCGCGCCTATGCGCAGCGCTTACCTGACGCTGAGAATGGATACTGACAGTGAGGCGGAACGAGCTTTCTCCGCCCTTTCCAACGGCGGTGAGGTCTTGATGCCGATGCGAGAGGAGTTCTTTGCCTCCCGCTTTGGCCAGGTCCGTGATCGATTCGGCATCAACTGGATGATTCTCCACGAGCGTCCTACGCCGCCGCGGCCGTGATCCGCGTGAAGAGAGACAATTCAATGAAAAACCTGTTCGATGTCGCGCTCGCAGATCAAGTGAAGCAGCGCATTGATAGCCTTCGAATCGACAGCGAGCAGCAGTGGGGCAAGATGAGCGTAGCTCAGACGATTGCCCATTGTGCGTCCGGATTGCAGATGGCTCTGGGTGACATAAGGCCTCCTCGCGCACTGATGGGGCGACTGATAGGTTCAGCAATTAAGCCGAAGGTTGTCGGAAACGATGACCCGCTTCGTCGCAACTCGCCTACGGTGCGTGAACTGGTCATTCGCGGGGAACGCAATCTGGATGCCGAGCGCGTGCGTCTTTGTTCGCTGATCGACAAATTCGTTTCGGGCGGGCCATCGGTCTGCACTACCCACCCACATCCGTTTTTTGGCCTCCTAACACCAGTGGAATGGGCCGTCCTAATGTACAAACATCTGGATCATCATCTCCGCCAATTCGGTGTGTAGAACCTTTTTTCCAAAGTGCGTTTACCGCATCTTTGCGGTGTCCAACTTGCATGGCGGAAGTCATTGGTCGAGTGGTCGGCAATACGGAAGTTGCGGGTCTCACGCGTACGGGGTCATCCGAAACCTCTGACAACGATTTCGTTTCCCCAACCTCGCACCCGAACATTTCCATTGAGCTGACGCACAAGTGCATGAACCTCCCCCCCCAGCTAAACGCTGAGGGGTGCGGCAGTATCCAAGTCACACCTCGGTCGGCACAGTCGCAGAGCGCGGACTACAATGAGAATCCCACAATGGTGAAGCGCGCAGCCGAAGAGGCGACCACGAAAGGCAAAGCCCGGCACGAAGGGATTGGCTCCTGCAGAATGTGAATTAACCGAGCTTTCAGGTGCTGCAGCCGAGGTTGCGAACACAATCGCGCGGCAAGCGGCAGTGTGGCCCCCCGTGTTGCTATTTGGTTAAGGCGCAACGCTAACGTAAATTGTTTTCTTGAAGAACACCCCGCTGTGATCCATTGACTGGACTGTGAGCCGGTGAGTACCGACTGTCATCGGGATCTTGGCATAAATGGCTGACAGCTTAATCTCGTACACCTTCACAAAGTCCACCCATACTTCGGTGCGTACCACCGGGGAACTCGAGTCGCGTGTTACTGTCCTGACGACCGCCGGCGAGCGCAGCGTCGCCCCGTCGCCTGGCGAACAGATCGTCACTGAGGGATCGGTCAGGCCGGCGTCATCGCAGACCGGGATGATCTTGGCGACGAAAGCATTTTCGACGCTTGATCTTCCCGCTTTGTGTCGCTGAAAAGCGCCTTGCGTGATCGGGAAATCGGTGGAGTTGGTTTCTCCGGTCACGTAAGCATTACCTGAGGAATCGAGCGCGATTGCGGTACCTAAGTCAAAATATCCGTTGCCGCCCAGCAGGCTGGAGTAGTCGGGCACCGTCCCGGTGGGATTCATTTTTATTACGAAGGTGTTGAAGGTGAATGCCTGGTCCACAATCGATTCCTGGAATGTACGCACAAAGGGGAAATTCGACCAATGGTCGATCGTCTGACCGACGACGTACGCGCGTCCTCCTTTGCCAATTGCGACACCAGTAGCAAAAGACTCGCCATTCGGGCACGGTCCAATCGCCCAATGCCCGGAGTACACAAGGCCGGTTCCGGTCGGGTTCAGCTTAGTCAGAACCGGGCCACAGGATGCAGGACTGCGAAAGGCGCCGGGAGTCGTTGGAAAGTCGCTCGAGAACGAGTCCCCGGTGATGTAAGCGTTGCCGGCGCTATCGATCGCTAGTCCGCCGTCGGTGAAAACGTTTTCGCTATCGCTGCCACCCAGATACGTTGAGTAAACGAGCCCAGTCCCAGTCGCGTTGAGTTTGGTAACGAAGATGTCGCCGGAGGGGTAGCCGCTTCCAGTTCCACCGAAGCTCGTCTGGAAGGCACCGGCAGTGACAGGGAATGCGGTTGAGTTGGTTGTGCCCATGACGTAGGCGTTGCCGGAAACATCCACTGCGATCCTATGGCCTCTGGCTGTGATGTACGGATACGAGGGCTGCTCCGGACCTCCGAGATAGGTCGAGTACACGAGGGAGCCGCCATCGGCACTGAGTTTGGTAACGAACGCAGCAGGGGCGCTGCCCGAAGCCGGCTTGACGGTCTGGAATGCACCCGGAGTGGTAGGAAAATCGAGTGATGCGGTTTCACCCGTGATGTAAGCGTTTCCCGCTGAATCAATGGCGATACCACCCGCTCTTTCGAGGTCGCTCCCGCCGAGGTAGGTACAGTAAACCAGGGTTGTGCCGGTGGCATTCAACTTCGCGACAAAATCTTCGCCGTTCCCCTTTGCGGCCATTTGATAGGCACCCGCCGTCACAGGAAGGTCGGTGCAGTCCGTGGAGCCTGTGATGTAGGCATTTCCGGAGCCGTCGATACGGATCCCAGTGGGGAAAGTTTCGCGGCAACTTGTTCCTCCGAGGTACGTCGAGTAGATGACGCTTTGGCCGTTCCAGGCAAACTTCGTGACGAAGGCGGAACGTTGTCCTGGCGCTGGGTCTGTTGGCTCGATGACGCCGGGCGTTGTGGGGAAGTCGAGCGAGTTCGTTACGCCAGTTACATACGCGTGCCCACCGGAGTCTACCGCGATGCTCAAGCCCGCGTCGCCACCCCCGCCACTGCCGCCTAGGTAGGTGGACCAGCGCAGCACGGGGTCGATGACCACCGGCTGTCCCGGGTCGTGGGCGCCGAGGGTGAACCCGACTTGGTTCTTTGCCAGCAGTATGTAGTGGCAGCGGACGCGGCGGAGTCGTCCGTTAACCCTCTGGTGTACGGCAGGTACAAGTTGTCGAAGGTTCCCAGCTTTCGTGTGGAGAGTCAGGTCCCCGTCTGCGTCAACGCCGAGAGAGTCCACTCCCTCGAAGGTGAGACGCACCTGGTTCACGTCGGTACCCGGCGCGAGTGCGATGTCGTATTCGAGATCTCTGCCAGTGCCGTAGAAGACGAGGTCCACCCCGGGATAAACTTGCGCGTAGCGCACGCGCGCGAACTGCGGGATCCCGGTGTGCCAGTTGGTAGGCTTGCCGATCAGATAATTGCTGCGGCCGGGCAGCGGAGATTCGCCGGTTATTTTTGCAGCCCGGCGCCCGCCTTCGAACTTCACCGCGACCGCGAGATACCCGCCGCCCGGCACAGGCAGTTTCAACGTTGCGCCTTGGTCGGTGAAGAACACGCTTCTGCCTAGATACGACACGCGAGCATCCGTCTGTCCGACGTTCGCCTCGAACGAGAGCGGGAGGTTCGGGTACTTCGCCGGCGCGGAATGATTGGTTGCGGCGGCAAAAGCTGTGAGCAGCAGGCAAGCGGAGATAAAGGAGAGAACGTAGCGTGACATTGGGGCCTCCGGGGACTGTGGGCGGGCAAGCAGGTGCAACCTCGGGGAACTGAGATGCTGCGGAAGCTGCGTGGGTGGCCGGTTCTAAGGTTCCTGCCTCTGGTACGTCTGTTATCGTCAATGTTGAAAAGATCCGTGCACCAGATTTCGCAGGAGCGGCTGGACCGGCGGACGACAAGACATAGAGTTTCTCGCGTCTTCCAGATAACTCTTAGGGCAGGACTCAGCGAAGTTCCGCAACGCAAGCTCGTAGGCGGAATGGGTCGCGGTACTTCGGGAAATTTTGATCTCCTCCAGGTACTCCTGAACCGCACTCGCAATCAACCGGTGCGTTGCCGGGGAACCTTCCGCACTGACCGTCACGCCGTTGTTAACCGCATTCAGTTCCGCTTCCTTTCGAAGCCGTCGTGCGTTCGAGTCAGCCGCGTTCTTGCCTACCGATACGCGGATGCGCTTTGCACCCTCACGCCATTCGATGTAGTACGAGCCCTCGGGATGACGCTCTTCCTTCCCATTTACGAGAACCCAATCGGGTTTTACTCGTGCGTTGACTGAGAGCACGACAGGACAAAAGCGCAGGCCCTGAGCAGTGCGAACCCATTTGGTGAGATTGCATTCGCGGTTGGGCACGGGCGGCGATCCTCCAATGAAAGTGGTATCACTGTAGGTATCACCAGCTTCTAAGTGCAAGATTCCAAAAGGAATGGTGCCGAAGAAGGGACTCGAACCCCCACACCCTTGCGGGTACATGGACCTGAACCATGCGCGTCTGCCAATTCCGCCACTTCGGCAAGTGACTGCGTTGCGGAGCGGCCTGAAGCCGCCTTGATGGAAGAGACTACGCCATCTATTCTACAGGGCAAGCGAGGGGTGTCAAACCTTGAGCGGAGGCATTCGACGTATATGCGATCATCGCAACCCAAGAAAACACCACCTACATCTGTTGGGGCCTCGAAACCGGTGGAACCCGGCATCGACAACGAGAAAGTAATGCAGTTGCGATCATTGGCGCACGACTTGAGCAACGCTCTTGAAGGCATCTTGCAGGCGTGCTATCTCCTGAGCCACGCTGAACTCAGCGCTGACAATCGGCGATGGGTGCAACTGATCGATACATCGTCGCAAGATGCGGCGCGTATCAATCGCGAGATCAGGGCATCTTTGCGCGCTCTCTCGAGTGAGTAGCACAACGCACTCAGGCAGGAGCTTCGTCTACAATTGCCATTCGCAGCACTAATTCCCCAGCAAGGAGAGCAATGATGGAACGGAAAGCTAGCGCAGTCTGGAAGGGCGGTCTTAAGGATGGCAAGGGTGAATTCTCGGGGACGAGCGGGGTTTTTTCTCATGTACCCTACTCTTTCACGACTCGCTTCGAAGCTACGCCAGGAACAAATCCCGAGGAACTGATCGCGGCAGCCCATGCATCGTGTTTTTCCATGGCCCTGTCCGCGCAGCTTGGCACCGCGAATCTCACGCCTGAAAGCATTAACACCACGGCCAATCTAAAGATGGAGAAGCTAGAAGGGAACTGGGCGATAACCACCATTCACCTGGATGTGAAGGCCAAAGTCCCGGGCGCGGATGACGCGACGTTTCAGAAGCTGGCGGAGAATGCGAAGTCTGGATGTCCAGTCTCGAAGGTTCTCAATGCGAAGATCTCAATGAGCGCGGTTCTCGAGCGATGAATCTGATTCCTCGTTCTCTAACTGGAAAACCGGCAGAGCACCGAGATCAGTAGAAATCCGAACAGCTCAGATAGAAGCCGCATTGCAGGCATTTCAGCTTGCACCGGCTTTCGGTAAGCTCGGATGAGCAGTTTGGGCAAAACCGGGACGGATCCGCCGTTGTTTGATTCGCGGGTGCCGGCGTGGCGAAGGGTGCCGGGCCAATGGTGCCAAAATGCTCGCTCATACCGGTTGTATCTTGCCATGTCCGTGCCAAAAAAAAGAGAGCCGATTTAGGCTCTCTTTGCTTTTTTGAGTGGCGTATGCCCGCGTTCAGAACCCCGGGGTAAATGAGTAACCGATAGAGACCGCAAAACGCGCCGGATTTACGTTATTGAATTCCCAGTTGTTGTGAACAATGTAATAGTGCGCCTCAGGCCGGATAAAGGCATGTCCCCAGAAGTAGTAACGGAGGCCGCCACCGAAATGCCAGGCGAAGTGATTGCTGCTGGTGTAGTTGGTGCAGCCGGTGAACCCGCAGTTGTAGGTGCCACTGTAGAATCGAACATCTTGGCCGCCGATTCCCGCCATGAGATCCCCGCCGATTTTCTTCTTGATGGATGTCACGCCGTAGACGAAATTGAAGTCATAAAAGATCGGTCGATAAGGGATGGCGCCGAGGAACACACTGCCATTGGTAACTCCATACGACGCCTGGTGAACGCGAGGCGCCACCTCTCCACCGAAACCGATGTGGTGCTTCAAGATGACATTCCCGCTAAAGCTCACATAGAGGCCGCCACTTTCAGAAGGGATCCCGTTCGTGCTCCCGGGAGCAGTAACGGTTCCAAAGCCCAACGCTGCGTCAAATTGCTGCGCCTGAAGGCTGGCCGTGCCGACCCACATCATCGCCAAGGCAAACAAGACAAAGGACTTTCTCAAGTGAAGTCTCCTCAACCGTAATATGTCTGAAGCAACATCAAACCCGTATGACTGATTATAGTTGCGCGGGCAACACTGCCCCGCAGCTACTTACGTTAGATGGAGCCAGAGGGGAGATTTGTTATCCCTGGTTGGAGAAAGGTTCGATTCCGCAGCGAGCAAGGTGGCTGCAGGCCAGGGCCGGAGGAGAGGAGAGAATGGCTTCAGGCTGGAGACCGACGAAATTCGGGATCACCTGTTCTGCGCCGGCCTCGAGTAGAGCTTTTGTCATCGCATTCGAGGAAACACCTACGCAGCGCAAACCCGCAATGCGAGCTGCAAGCACCCCAGCAGGAGCATCGTCGAATGCCAGCGCCCGACTGGGAGGCACGCTCATCTTCTGGCAGGCCAGTTGGTAGACGTGCGGATGAGGCTTTCCCGCGACCACATCGGCTGCAGTGATGACGGTATCGAAGACGCCGCCCAGTCCCAGATGCTCGATCGTGGAGGCGGTGCGAATTTCGCTGGCCGAAGTCGCAATTCCGCAATAGATGCCCAGCCGCTGTACCTCCTTGAGGAATCGCAGGACCCCAGGAAAAGGTCCAATGTTGCTTTCAAGAGCGCGAAAGATTTCGTCCTTGCGCCGCCCCAATTGGGACAACTCGGCCTCTGGCAGTTCGCCGAGGAAGTGCCGGAGTATTTCGCCCCGCGTCCGACCTTCCAAAATGAACGAAAGCTCGGAATGCGGCGCATGGACCCCGATCGAGCGCAGGAACTCCTGCCAGGCGGCGAGGTGTGCGGGATGGCTGTCGATAAGAACGCCATCCATGTCGAAAACCACCGCCCGAATACCGGCGTCCAACTTGTCAACGGGCAGGCTCATGGATTCGCCACAACCGGATCTTGGATGCCCGGCCATATCTTCTGGGCGAGATGATAGTTTTCGATGGTTCCAATATCCAGTACGAACTCGGAAATCCGGTGGCCGTGTATCCGCCCGAGCAAACGCGGAATCACGTCAAAGGCAATGTCGGCTCCGGCCTTTTGCGGGATCGCTCCTAACAACTCCGGGGTGGCCAGCATGAGCCCGGCAAATGCCAGGTTTCCTTTCGGCTGAGGAGGTTTTTCGACAAATTCCAGAATCGTGCCATCTTCGGCCAAGGTTGCGATTCCACAACGTTCCGGATCGGGGACGGAATAGAGGCCGAGAGTCGCGGCTGCGCGAGGAACGTGTGAGCTGAGCATCGCTCCCAGGTTGGCATTGGTAAGGACGTCGGCATAGAAAACCCAGAACTTGTCTTCTCCTAGGATCCAATCACGATTTACGAGCAGGGTTCCGGCGCTTCCGTGGAGTTCTGGCTCCTCGACCACGGTGACCCGCACACCGTCTCGCCATTTGCGCACAAATTGGTTCACCTCGTTCGCGTGGGCATGGGTATTGACCAGGATGTCGGAAATTCCAAAGCGGCGGCTCAGCGCAAACCAAATTTCAAGCATGGGCACGCCCCGCACCGGGAGCAAACATTTCGGCGTGGTGTCGGTGTAGGGCCGCAGTCTTGTGCCGTGGCCAGCGGCCAGCAAAAAGGCTTTCATGCAGAGGAGGCTACCGGAATGAATGTCCAGCGCGAAGCGCTGTGCTCGTCGTTATCAATGAAGGGATCGTTCACCAGGACTTGAGCTCCCTGAAAATCAAAATGGAAGGTCATTTCCTTCAGCCCTTCCGAGGCCATGGCGGCGCGGACGTCTTCTTGCCGCGGCGGTTCGCAGAAGAGCAGCAGGAAACCGCCGCCGCCCGCTCCGGTGATCTTTCCCCCCAACGCGCCATTGTGCCGCGCAACTTCGTACAACGTATCGATTCTCGACGTCGAGATGCGGGGAGATACTTTCTTCTTCGCCCGCCAACTCTCGTCGAGCATGGCAGCGAATTCACGCAGCTCGCCCGCCTGCAGCGCATTGCGCATCCTGTAGGCGAGAGCCTTAATTTCATGCAAGGCATCGAGCGGCTTTCGGCTTCCCTGCTCGGTTGATTTTTCCTGCTCCGCAAGGATGTTCCATGAGTGATGCGCGGCCCCTGTAAAGAACAGCATGAGGCTGTTTTGCAGTTCCGTCATTACCGTCGGACCTGGATCAATCGGCTGAACCTGCGAACTGCCATCGGGCAGGAACTCGATGAAGTTCAGGCCACCAAACGCCGCCGCGTATTCGTCCTGCTTTCCAACATGGTGATGTAGCACATTGCGCGCAATGTGAAACGCACGTTCAGCAAGTTCATGCTTGGAGAGTGGCATGTGAACGTAACTAGAAAGAGTCTTGAGGACATTTACACATACGCTGGCGGAAGAACCCAACCCGGTTCCCGGCGGAATTTCTGAGGCTAGAAAAAGGTCCACACAGACTTCCCGGTCGAGATTCTTGAGTACCGCCACGGGGATTTCGAGCCCGCTCTCCTGCATTTGCAAAGAGGCGAAATCAGACCAGGCTTCGCAGATCCGCAGGTCGGAAGAAATGATCTGGATGCTTTGGTCGGAACGGGTGCCAAGGACGGTGTAGAAGTACTTGTTGATCGCAGTGCTTAGGACAGCCCCGCCATATTGCTGGTAATAGGCGGGCAAGTCCGTACCCCCACCCCCGAAGCTAATCCGTACTGGGCTGCGCACGATGAGCATTGGAGATCATCTCCTCGTTTGGATGACTATCCCAATCCACGCTATAGGTTAGAGGGGGCGAGGTTGGCGGGAAGAGTCTCAGAAGTAGAGTCCAGACGGTCTGCAAAAGGAGTGATATGTCCCTGAGCAGGTAAGGATCTACGACATACTGCAAATCGAACCGTGTCTTCTGCTCAGCAGAATGAAACTCACGCAAGCCGTGGACCTGGGCCAGGCCGGTGATGCCGGGCTTCACCTTAAGCCGTCGTTGCTGCCACTCGGAATAACGGCCAAGAGAGGAGATGGGATCAGGACGGGGGCCAACCAGACTCATCTGCCCGCGCAAGACATTCCATAGTTGCGGGAGTTCCGTGATGCTCAGGTATTCCAGAAGCGATTCGAATCCCGAGTTGGAGCGCACCGGGCGATCCACGTTCAGCCGAAGCATCTCGAAAGCCGCTCCAAACTGACCGGATCGGGTTTCCCACCGGAACGCACGCCGCTTCTTGATCAGGAGGAGAACCGCAAAGGGAATCACCAGGAGGGCAGCAGGAAGGAGCAGGCACAAGGAACCCGTAACGTCCAGCAGCCGCTTCAGCAGCACGTAGCGTCTCCTTAGACCGACGTCGCGAAGCTGTACCAGGGGAAGCCCGTCCAATGTGATGAGTTTGGGCTGCGATGCATAAAGCTCATAGGATTGCGGAACTAAGGTGGTCGCAATGCCCATATCGCGGATGCGAGTCATCAACGTTCGAATTTCCGGGGTAGGCGCATCGGAGAGCGCCACGATAACTTCGTTCACATGCGCCCGACGGAGAAAGTTCGCGATCTCCAGGGTTGAAAACTGGGAGGAGTGGGGCACCGATTCAGCACCGTTCGCCGGAAGTATGATCTCTTCCACCGGTTCGCGGGGAAACAAGAGACCGACTACCTTGCACAACATCTCGGGATGCTGTTGGATTTTGGTCGCGACCTCCTGGGCCACGCGTCCCCCGCCCAGGATCACGACCCGCCATAGATCTCCATTCTTGTGCCTCCATCTCAAAAGCGACCGGGCCGCCACCCGGATCCAGAGACATCCGGCGAATAAAAGCGCGATGAAATAGGCGAGCGCCAGGCGCGAAACATAGGTCCGGGTCAGGTATCCGAGCGCAAGCAACACTGCAATGGTGCACATGCTTCCGAACAACACATGGGAGAAGACCACAGAAAACTTCCAGCCCCCGCGAAATCCGTCCATTTGCATGAAGAAAGACAGGGCTACCCAGAAGACGGCCGCCGTGACGCCAAACGGCAACAGCGCTTGCATCGAAACCCGTTCGCTAGAGGTCCAGGTCAAACCGAACCGCAAAAGGTCCGAGATAAAAAAAGCGCCAGCTATCCACGAGAGGTCCGCGAGCAGGATCCACAGTTCCAGCCTTCGAGTGTTCATTGCGTCCCTGTTCGACTCACGAGCCTTGGACCGATCGCTCGAACCGCAAGCTCAGAATGACTGATTTTCGAGCGAACGCAGGTGAACAGCGAATGCGCTACGCACAGGTGCAGGTCTTCAATAATCTGCATGTTGTCACAAGGAATCACAATGCACAGGTCGCACAAGGCACGCATTCGTCCTCCGGCGAACCCGCCCAGGCCAACCGTTGTGCTCCCGATGGCTTTCGCGGCGCGCAGGGCGTGCAGAACATTCAGCGAATTCCCGCTTCCACTGATGGCAAATGCAATGTCTCCGGGCCGAGCAAAGTTTGCTAATTGTTCGGCGAAGATGTCCTCGTATTTGGAATCGTTTGCCCAGGCGGTCATCAGAGGCACATTGTCGGTCAGGGCCATCACGCGAAAGCGCTTTTTCGATCCATTTGTCGCTCCCTTGCCCAAATCGCAGGCAAAGTGCGAAGCCAAGGCAGCGCTGCCTCCATTTCCGAAAAGGAAGATGGAGCGCTCCTGCTCGTAGGCTTCTACCAGCAAGCCGGCCACCCGATCGACATCCTCGAATGGCATGGATTGAATGCTCTTCGAGAGCAGCTCAAAGTATGGGCGGCAGCGACTGATGGAATTCACCACAAGAAGACGGGGGGAAGATAGCCAGGGTTGCCCTGAGTTCAAAAAGAACGAGAGTAGCTGATTTACTTGCGGACGTTAAAGTGCGGGAAGTACGTGAGCTGCAGCTGAGCAGTGGTGTTGGTCTGACCCGAATTTGACAATAGCGGGAAGTTCCAGTGTTCCACCTGTAGCATCCCGGAGAGACTCAGTTCATGACTCAGCATGAAGGATGGCCTGACGCTAAAGTCATTGAGAAGTCCGCCCTCGAGAAAATCACGATCAACTTTTTGATAGCGATACCCGAACTGCAAAGTGGAACGTGGCGAGAACCAGTACGTAAACCACCCCTGCCCACCGCGTCCCGCGCGACCCATCCAGCTTGCGAGCAGATTACGGTCGTTGGTGTAACCGTCGCGATATCGCCGGAAATCCCAATAAACAAAGCCTGGGGGAAATTCCTTGGTGTGCGGGGTGCCGATGATTTCGGCCCGAAAGTCGACGTTATGCAACTTGGGCAATCTTGGCACGTACAAGCCCATGTTGAGCGACGGCCGACTGGAAAACAGCGGGGTGTATTCGTCTACGGCCAATGAATCGCGGTAAATGGTCAGCCACTTTCGTAAACCGGGAACGCGATAACTGAAATCGAAGTTAGCGATTCGTTTTCCCGGATTGGTGGCGGGATCGGAGGTGTGTGCATAAAAAGTCCGAAAGAAGTTGTGAAAGGTGACTGGCTGTCCAGGTCCTCCGAACATCGCCGTAAACCCCGCCCCAAACTCCAGGTTGGGCGTCGGCTTGAAACTTATCTTGAGGCCATGGATGAAGGGCTGCGGCTGAATTTGACCGGGGCCGAGGAGGTGGTCAACGTCGAATTCGAATTGGTGCCCATCCAGCCGTCCAAAGAAGTACTCTGACCTGGCATCACCCAAGAACTTTGACAGTAGTGGAAAGCGATACGGAGAGACGTTATCTAGCTTGACCGCAAAAAACGGTTCCGCGTTGTTGCTCAGCAAAAGCGGGTCAGAACCGGTGACGCTCCACCATTCGCTCTGCTTGCCGGCTGAAATTTGAAAGTTGCGATACTGCAGCGCAACCGTTCCGGTGAGGATATCGAAGCGATCGACGGCTGAACGACCCGCGGGAAAGGGCGCGGTCGCATCGGCAGCGGCGATTGCCTGCTGCAGAGGAGGAGAATACTGCGGAATGGCAGGTGCATGCTGATACTCCCCCTGCAGGGCAAACGAAAGCGGCCCTGCAACGGCATGGGCTGTGAATCCTGAAACTCCATTGAAACCCTGGCCGTATGGACGACCGAAGTCATTCACCAGGGTTTGGGCGAAATGATAGCCGTCGGTCAGGGGCTGGCCGGAAATTTGCGTAGCACGCGCGTACAGGGAATCCAAACTCGCCCCGAGATTCGCGGCGCCGTTCAGCCTCGCAAGCTCGGGCTGGAATTCATGCGCCAGGCTTTCGTAGATTCTTGCCGCCCCTTGAGGGGCACCCGCTTCGCTTTGAATCAAACCGTTGGCCTCGTCGAGCAGCCGCGCACATTCCATTCGGGTCCATGGACGTAAGCCGGCGTAGGCAGTCTGAACCACGCCAATGGCAGCCAGCCGGTCGAACAAGGGGTAAATGTAGCTATCCATGGGGACGTATGGTGAGCTCATGTTCTCCGGCATGCGCTGAGGAGGCTCATCGTTTGGCTCGAAGTAGTCCGCCCATCCTTCTCCTCCTAGTTCGGGATCGTGTCGAGCGCGATAAACTTCATGGGCGAAGTACCAGCCGAGCCCTCCGCCGATCAGCACGTCCGAGGTAAAGTGCTGATGGGAGGTTACCCGCGTCATCATGACGGTTGTCGCAAGACCATAGGCCAAAACCTTGGTAAACGGTCCAGGGTACTCGTGGGCCAGGATTCCAGCGATCGACCAAGACAATGCGCTGTGCTCGGAAGGGAAAGACAGGCCGCCGTTGAAGAAACTACCGACGCCGGTGCTTTGAAAGGGCCGCTCGCGCTGGGTGGAAAGCTTGAGCGCGTAGGTTACTGCCGTGGCGTTGATGCCGGCTTCGGCGGCGAGAAACCCCGTCTCCCGCAAGTGTTCGTTATTCGTAAGCTTCCCGAGAACCCATGCCCCGCCTCCTGCGCCAAGGATGGAATACAAGCTGATATCTGAAATCTTGTGATTGAAATCCAGCTGGCTCGGGCTGTTGGGCACCTGTTTGGAGATCCAACTGTCGGGGGCGATCAAACCCGCAGTCGCGCCGGCCACAGGCAAGATCCATTTTAGGTCCTTCTTTTTAGCGCGAGCCGGAAAGGTCCAGAAATGCTTCTGGTCTTCGGCCAAATGCTCCAAGAAAGGAACAAGCAGGTGATTGTCAGGATCGACTCCAGGCTGGAGGTCGAAGTCCCGTGTCTGCTTGCTCGAGGACCCATCGTTCGCCTGTGGTTGTGCACGTTCCTGGGAATAGCTCCGTATCCCAACCGAAAAGACCACCGCTGCGATCATACCGAGAAGGTTGAGTTTGCTACACACTAGAAGCCGCGTGCCACCTGTACCGCGATTCCGACCGCTGAAACCAATTGGGCCACTTGCAGTGTTTCTTTCCACTTAATGCCGCCACCCACTGCCTTGTTGGGAACCGCGATCATGTCGCCTGGCTGCATGGGAACATCAAGAGCGCCACCGCTGAAGAGCCCTTTCCCTCCCCCGGCGACGGTTCCGTTGGCGCGAACGATGAAAATGTTCTTCTTATCAGCTCCGGAGGTTGCGCCACCCGCCTGATGCAAGTACCAGCTCGCGCTTTTCCCCGGGCGGAAGGCAATCGCTGTCTGGTTATACACAGCACCTTGCACCATGACAAAGTTCGGCTTCTTGGGAATGTAGATCGAGTCGCCTCTGCGGAGTTGAACGTCGGCAAGAGTATGGATCCAGCTCTTAGTCGGGCTAATGTGGATTACCATGCGCCCGACCGGGGGTATCGTCTCGAGCTTCTCCACGGTTTGACGCCACTGCAGAAGCGTCGCCTCTTTACCAAGCGGGTCGTCCAGGCCCTCCGTCAACCCGGTACCCTCCTGCTTCGCTTGGGAGAGTAATTGAGCCCGATTCTTCTCTTCCAGTTCACGAATTTCAACCCTCTCGAAGATCGCTCCATAAGGGTAGGCATCGTCACGGAACCCACCGGCGCGAGCGATCAGATCGCTTAGAAGTTCACCTTCCTTGATTCCATAGGTGCCAGGATGAACCACTGCGCCATCAAGGGCCACGGTCGCACCAATGTCGTTCCATCCGGTCATTTGCTTGACCGTGATCACGTCGCCGGCGTGCAGGCGGATGTCGGTATCAGGATCGCCGTTCAGGGCGGCTCCAAGTCTTAACGGGATATGCTCGGTCTCGACATTCTTGCTCCGCTCGACCGAGTAACGTGTCAGTTCGGCGACCTCAAGATAGGCAGAACGCCGCGCTCCGCCTGCAAGGCGAACCAGCCCCACTGCCGTCATGTCTCGCCCCAGCGGGTACTTGCCAGGCCGTGCCACGTCCCCGGCGACCTCCACGGTTGCGGGCTCGTACCGCTGAACGTTCTTGTGCACGAAAACCCGGTCCTGCGGCTGGAGAAGGATATTTTCATGCACATCTCCGGAGATGGCCTTCTGCAGGTCTGCGCTGATGACTTCGAGTTTGCCATCCTGCGCCTTCCGGAACACCTGCACATCGTCCAACTCCGCATCCGGGGTGGTATTGCCCGCAAGGAAAATTGCGTCTCGCAGATAGGTAGCGCCATTGGTGATGTGATCGCCAGGATCACGTACTTCGCCGGTCACGGTGACAATCGGCGGGTCTTCGAAATCGAATCTCCCGAAGATGCGCACAGTGTCGAACGGCTTCAGAGCGAGATTGGAATTCTTGCCCGTCAGCGCGTCCGCAAGATTGAATGAAATGATCTCCGGTTTCAAGTCGGGGCCGGTCAATCGAATGATCTCTGCGTG